>Ga0256835_1000015_pt1:0-52500 | contig 186271 bp, 166 predicted proteins | sample PIR30metaG_FD_185972 | JGI IMG/M metagenome (GOLD analysis project Ga0256835, IMG submission 185972) | Hydrothermal vent microbial communities from East Pacific Rise, Pacific Ocean - PIR-30 | ecosystem: Environmental > Aquatic > Marine > Hydrothermal vents | place: Pacific Ocean: East...
CCTCAGGGGCGGCACATTGATGGGAAAAATGTTCAGCCGGTAAAAGAGGTCCTCTCTAAAACTTCCCTCCTCCACCATTTTCTCTAAATTCCTGTTGGTTGCCGCAATTATTCTCACATCCACTGTGACTTTTTCATCGCTGCCCAGAGGGTATATTTCGCCGAATTGAAGGGTCCTCAGCAGTTTCGCTTGAAGTTCCAGGGGTAAATCCCCTATTTCATCCAGAAAAACCGTGCCCCCGTTGGCCATGAGGAATTTTCCCGCTCTGCTGGACGAAGCGCCCGTAAAGGCCCCTTTTTTGTAGCCGAAAAACTCGCTCTCCATCAAGGAAGAAGGAACTGAAGCGCAGTTTATCGTGACGAACCTCTTCCTCCTTCGGGGGCTGTTTTCGTGGATGGCCCTTGCTATGAGTTCCTTTCCTGTGCCTGTTTCCCCCATTATCAGCACGGGAAGGTCGGAGTTTGAAACCACAACTACCTTTTGCAGCACTTCCATAAGTGCCTTTGACTTCCCTGCTATCCCAGAAAATTTGAAGTCCTCTTTTATTTTCCTGAACTCCTCTAAGGGGGTTTCAAATTCGCCTATTTTCTCCAGGAACCTGGAAAGAATCTCCGCGGACAACAAAGCGAAGTCAAGGTGACGCTTTGAGAACACCCCTGAGACGCTCCTGTTTTCAAGGTAAATCGTTCCAATCACCTGCTTCCCTCCCCACAGTGGAACCGCCAGGACGGACCTGAGGGAAAGGTTCACCACAGAGGCGGCGGTCTTCAGCCGGGGGTCCTGGCAGGCGTTTTCAATCACAATTCCGCTCCGGTGCTCCCTGACCAACTGTATAACCGAGCGGCTCAGCGCCAGGTCCTCTCCTCTAAGTCCCCTTACGCTCACAACCCTGTACGGTGAAAAAAGAGCCATCACCCCTCTTTCTCCCCCTGTAAATTCCAAAAGCAGATCAAGGGATTCGTTGTAAAACTCCTGAAGGCTGGATAGGTCCAGGAGTTTAAAGAGAAGGTTTATAAGCCCTTTATAGTATTCCTTCTCCTTGAGATCCTCTTCCAATTCGTAGAGTTTGGAGGAAAATTCTGAGAACCTGGCTCTCCATTGGCTCAGGGAATTTTCAGGAAACTGCATAAGGGCCTCTGCCATAAGTTCGCTGAATTCCTCAGATAGCGACATTCAATAACTCCCTTGCCTGCTTTTTTGTGCGAAGGCTTGAATAAGGAGAATCTATAATACTACGCAGGGTTTTCCTGGCCCTCTCTCTTTTTCCAAGTTTTATGTATACCTTTGAAACATCCAGCAGTATTCTCGGTACTTCAAACTTCACCTCAATGTCCCTGGAAGACCTGGCCAACTCCAGGCTTTTTTCAAAAAGCGAAAGCGCCCTTTGTGTCTTTCCCTCCCCGTATTCAATCAACCCTTCTATCCAAATCCTCTTGAAATGACCCTTCTTAAGTTCTTTTTCCCTCAGCAATTCGGCTGCCCTTTTCAGGTCTCCCATTCTTGCGTAGCATTCCGCCAAATCGTAGTAGGCCTCCGGGAGGGTGGTAAACTCCCCCAAGGATTTTTCAAAAAATTCCCTCGCCTTTTCCCACTCAAACTGCTGAAGATAACTGTAACCCATAAAATAATGGGTGAACTGCTTAGTTGTGGGAGAAACCTTCTCAAACCTTTCAAGTTCCCTCAAGGACTTTTCGTAGTCCCCGCCCCTTATCAGGGCCAGGGCCTTCATGTAGAAATCCCAGTGATGACCTGAAAGGGAATAGGAGAGGGCAAAGTTCTCAACGGCCCTTTTAAAGTCCAGAAGGGTATAGTAACTATAACCGGAAAAGAAGTAGGCGTCGGAATACAGGGGGTCTATTTTGGAGGCCCGGGAAAAATGCTTCAGGGCGGAGCGGGGGTCCTCCTTCTGCAAAAATATACGGCCCATTTGAAAGTACATAAAGGCCTTCAAGGGAAGGTTCTCATCGGAACACTTTTCAAGGGCCCTTTGAAGGAAATTTAAGGCCTTGTCCCAGTTCTTGCTCCTGAAATAAGAGGACGAGATCTTTATCATGGAGTAAATGTAACTTACATCCGCGGTGGGACGGTTCTCCGCCAGTTTGGCCTCTTCGTAAGTATCGGTCATCCTGCCCTTTGAATCCACATAAACCACCCTTCCCCTTCCGAAAACCACCCGGATAATCCCATCTTTAATTGAGAGGCTTCCACCCTGTTTTCCTCCCTCCGGAAGAGGGGTATAGAAAAGCAGGCCGTGGGAAAAACTCACTTCCTTCCCCAGCCATGGTGGGGCCTGGTCTCTGAAACCGTTTCCATCAAGGCAAAATACCACCATCTTGTGCCCCATCTGGTTGTTCACCGCCAGAACCACCAGGTCCTCCACTCCATCCCCGTTCTCATCGGAAAATTTAAGGGAGAATATCACCCCTGGATGCCAGTAGGTGCTGACATTCTCTTCACTGATCTTATCAAGGTCTTCGGAGGGTATCAACCTTATAACCGAGGGAAAGTAAGGATTGTTAATTCCCACGGCCACTATTTTCTTTCCCCGGCCCTTCCCTCCGACGATTTTCAAATCCCAAACCTCAAAGTTTTCGTCCTTGGAGTAAATGTTTCCCTTCCCCATCTTCAACTTGAGAAGTTGGCGGCCCTTAGCGTTAAAAACATACAAAAACCCCCACTCCTTAATGTTCTCCGCATGGGCGGTTCCTGCTATTACCTCCGGGCTTCCATCACCGTTTAGGTCAGATACCAAGGTCCTTTTTATATTTCCCTGAAGGTTCCTGACCCACAAAACTTTTCCCTTAGAGTTCATGGCCCTCAGGTCATTGGATGTATACACGAGGGAGCCTATTTTTGCGGTTTCGCCCCGGCCTCTCTTCAACAGAATGGGAAAAATTATCAGAGAACTTAATAGCAGGACCACAAAAAATAGGATTGCCGGCCTTCGGACAGATTGTTTTTTGCCGAGGTTCTCTCCAGATTTCAGGTAGTCTAAAACCTCTGAAATTGAAGGCCTTTTTTCAGGTTTTTTGGAAAGGAGTTTTGAGACAAGAAGGTCCATTTTTGGGGAAATCTCAGGGTTTTTCCTTGAGGGCAAGGGAGGATTTTTCCTTAAAATCTTATCCACTTTCTCGGACAAACTCTCCCCCTCAAAGGGATTCTCCCCGGTTAGCATCTCGTAAAGTATGCAGCCAAGGGAAAAAGCATCGCTCTTTTCATTTCCCGGGTCTCCCTCTATTCTTTCGGGAGCGGAATACTCTATGGTTCCGGAAAACTTCCCTGTCTCCGTTATGGATTCAGCCCCTTTTTCCATGGATATGCCGTAATCGCATATTTTCACCCCTCCCTTTTCTGAAATCAAAAGGTTGGAAGGTTTAAGGTCCCTGTGGATAATGCCGCTGGAATGCATAAAATTTAAAGACTCGGCTATCTGGATGAGGTAATCCAGGGCTTCTTCCTCCTTCAATGGGCCGCGCTTTAAAACCTCCTTCAGGTTTTTCCCCTGGACATATTCCTGGATTATGGCTATCTTATCCCCCCTATCCTCCACATCAAAAATCTTTACAAGCCCTGGATGGGAGAGTTTGGCGGCTGTCTCTATTTCCCGCTGGACCCTCGGGTTTTTCTTTATTATTTTAATGGCTACAAATCTTTTCAGTTTTGTGTCAAAGGCCTTGAAAACCTCCCCTCCCCCACCTTCTCCCAGTTTCTCAATTATTTCGTATCTCACAATTTGAAGAGGAAACCTTTGCCCCCGTTGAAGAATCGGCTTTCAGCGTGTTTTTGCTTTCAACAGAACGATGGGGCTTCTCCTTTTTAAACTCCACACCGTATTTTACCATACCCTGACCTTTTAAGGCTCTTTTCTTCGTTTTACGAGCACATAGCACAGGTCCTCAGTGCAGTCCACGAGATACACCTTAGAGGATGTAATAGAAAAGGGGTAGGCGACCTCCTCCGCCTCAGAAAGAAGTTTTCCATCCAGGGAAAATTCCCTCAACTTCACCTTTCCTTCAGGAGAAGATTTCACCGCCAATATGCTGCCCTCAGGGGTAAAAAGGAGGCTGTCCATCACTGGGAGATGGGGATGAGGAAGGTTGGACGGTCTGAGTTTTTGATAAAGTTTTTTGCCCCGGGGATCCATCCAAGAAGCCCCGGTCCAGAATTTTATCCTTTCCTTGAGGAGGGCCTCGGTGACCTCTTTTTCCTTCCACCCCGTTTTGATCTCCTTCGCCTTCATGGTCCTGAGGTTGAAAACCAGGATGGTGGTGCGGTCGTTCCTACATAGGGCAAGGAGGTGGAGTTTCGGATTGTAGGCAGAAAGGTAATATATTTGGTAGGGCACTGTGTAATTCCGGCCTTTTTCCGAATAAGAAAAACTGTGATACATTAAATCACCGTGGATCTTTCTGAGTTTTCCGTCCTTTTCCATTAAGTAATAGTCCAGGTGAGAACCGATGAAAACGATCCCTCCTTTCCTCTTGGATTTAAAGCCGTGAGATAGGCCTAATATTATTTCCCCGGCGCCCCCAGCATGAAGGTCCTCCACGGCAAAGGGGGCCGGGAATTTTACTGTGATGGTCCTCAGGAATTTTCCCTGGCTGTTGAAAACGTTTAAAAACCGGTTTCCTCCCCAGTAGTCTCCCTGTATTATGAGGCCCTGGGGAGAAATGTTGAAGACCCCAAACCAGCGTTTGAAAAGGCCAGGCCCCTCTCCCTTTCCTCCGAATTGAAAAAGGAATTTGCCCTTCTCAGAGAAAACTTTAATGGAATAATCCTTCCGATCGGAAACGTAAATCTTACCCTTCCAGGTGTGTATGCCCTTGGGATGAAAGAAAACAGGCCTCCCTTGGTGGGAAAGGGGAAATCTAATCTCTCCCGAAGCAAAACCGAACAATAAAAGTAAAAGGGCTGCTCTTTTCATTCTCACCCCCCTACTCATTATAAGAGAAAGGGCTTTGACAGGAAAATTTGATTCTGATATTGTCCCAGTATGAGAAGGACTCTTATAGCGATAGCAGCCTTAGCCATAGCCCTTGCATCCTGCAAGAGGGAGGCCCAAAAGACGGGGAAACTTGAGACTTTCAAACTTGAGAAGGTGGCGGATTTTACTTCCAGGGAGGACATAGGGGTGGTGCTGGAGGCCACTATATCTCCTCCGGAGCGGATCTTCTTCTTTGAAGCGGGAAGGGGACTTATCTTCGGACTATCCCTATCCTCACCGGAGAAGATGGTGCAGATAGGAAAGAAAGGAGAGGGACCTGGCGAATACGCAGGGCTTTCCAGCATTTACGCCGCAGACGGCAAGATCTACGCCCTGGATTCTAAATCAAAGATTCTGGTCTATTCCTACGAGGGAAAACTCCTTCAGGAGCAGAAGTTCAAAACGGACATTGGTTGGGGAAAGTTCGTAGGGAAGATGGGCGAAGCAGTTTTCTTTCACTCCATCTACTTCAAGGACACGGTAAATCCCTATCTGGTGCTTTACGAATGGAAGGAAGGGGAGGAACCCGAAAAAATCATGGAACTTCCGGTGGTGGCTGAGATAAAGAAGCGGGAAGCAAAGGGAAAGGTAATGTTTCAGATTTTCTTCCTCAGTTTTCCTACCTACGCCCTGGTGAACGGGAACTTGCTCTATTCCGCCTCTCCCTCCTACAGTCTCCACCTGAGGAGCCTGGACGGGAACACAATTTGGGAAGTTTCCCTCAAAGCCCCTCCGGCGGAGGTCCCTCCCTTTTTCAGAAAGGTCTGGAAAAAATCCAGGAAGAAGTTTTACCCGGTTATAACTGCCTTTCAGTGTAGGAAAAGAATATGCGTTTTGAGCAATTACTATAAAGACGACAAGCCCAGGCTGGATGTGTTTTCTATGCAGGGCAAATTTCTCCGCTCCTACCTATTCCCTATTAAGATAGAGAGGCCGGTGACCTACCCCATCAGGGTTCAGGGAGAATACCTCCTCTACTTCCCCAACGGAAAGGAGGGAACGGGCTTCGTGCTTTATCGCCTGCCGGAGGACATTTAGAGCCTGGATACTATTTCCATCGTGTCCCGGGCTATGACCAATTCCTCGTTGGTGGGAACCACCAGCACCTTCACTTTACCCTTGGAAATAATCCCCTCTTTACCACGGATAGTGGCCCTGTTTAACTCGTCGTCAATCTCTATTCCAAGAAACTCCAGCCCCTCGCAGGACCACTCCCTTATGAGAGGGGAGTTTTCCCCTATGCCGGCGGTAAAGACCAGGGCGTCCAGCCCTCCCATGGCCGCGGCGTATGCCCCTATGTACTTTTTAACTTTGTACGCATACATTCTGAGGGCTAACTCGGCCCGGGGGTTTCCCTTCTCCGCAGCCTCCTCCAGGTCCCTCATGTCCGAGGATATTCCGGAGACCCCCAGCATGCCGCTTTTCTTGTTGAGAAGGTGGTCCACCTCCTGGGGGGTCAGCCTCAGTTGGTTCTGAAGGGCTAAGGGAACGGCAGGGTCCAGGTCTCCGCAACGGGTTCCCATGTAAAGACCCTCCAGGGGGGTGTATCCCATGGTGGTGTCCACGGACTTCCCTTCCTTGACCGCACACATGGAGGCTCCGTTTCCTAAGTGGGCGGTTATCATCTTCAACTCCTGGAGGGGTCTTCCTAAGATGGAGGCGGCCCTGGCAGAGACATAGCGGTGGGAGGTCCCGTGAAAGCCGTATCTCCTCACCCTCCTTTCCTGGTATATGTGGTAAGGGATGGCGTACATGTAACTGTGGGGGGGCATGGTCTGGTGAAAGGCGGTGTCAAAAACGGCCACCATGGGCTTGCCGGGCAATTTCTCCTGGGCGGCTAAAATCCCGGCCAGGTTCGCCGGGTTGTGGAGGGGGGCCAGGGGAATGCATTCCCTTATGCTCTGGATCACCTCGTCGGTAATGAGGACGGAGCCGGAGAACTTCTCGCCGCCGTGGACTACCCGGTGCCCCACGGCCCCTATCTCATCCGGCTCCTTCACCGCACCGTATTCCGGATGGGATAGGTACTTCAAAATCAACTCTATGGCCTCGGAGTGGTTCTTTATCTCCTCTTCCACCACTATCTCACCCTGAGCACCACGATGCTTTAAACGGGAACCCTCAAGGCCTATCCTCTCCACCAGGCCCTTGGCCAGGACCTTTTCGCCCTCCACCTCTATGACCTGATATTTTACAGAGGAACTTCCCGAGTTCAGGACCAGGACCTTCATTTATTATCTCCGCAGAAGGGCCTTCATCTGGGCCACCGCCTCCTTTAAACCCACGAAGACCGCCCTGGAAACTATGGCGTGGCCTATGTTGAGTTCCTCTATCTCCTCAATGGCCACTATGTCCTTTACATTCCAGTAGTTCAGGCCGTGGCCGGCAAGGACCTTGAGGCCCAGTTTGGAGGCCAAGCGGGCCGCCTTCTCTATGGCGAACAACTCCTTCTCTCCGCCCTCGGATTCTGCGTATCGGCCCGTGTTTATTTCCACTGCGGGGATTCCCAGTTTAGCGCAGGCCCGTATTTGCTCCGGATCGGGATCAACGAATATGGAAACCGCTATCTCCGCCGCCAGGAGTTTGGATATCAGGGGCTTTATAAATTCTCCCTGGAGGACCACATCAAGCCCCCCTTCGGTGGTGATCTCCTCCCTCCTTTCCGGAACCAGGGTTACCTGGTGGGGAAGGGTCTTCAAGGCTACCTCCACCATTTCCTCGGTGGCCCCCATTTCCACATTTAGCATGGTTTTGACGGTTCTGCGGAGAAGTTCCACATCCCTTTCCTTGATGTGGCGTCGGTCTGCCCTCAGGTGGACGGTTATTCCATCGGCCCCGCCCAGTTCCGCCAGAAGGGCCGCCTGGACGGGATCGGGCTCCTCGGCCTTCCTGGCCTCCCTTATGGTGGCTATGTGGTCAAGGTTTACCCCAAGTTTTACATCTTTCATTTTATTAATCCTCCAGTATATTTTCCCTCTTCAAAATCTCCTTCAGAAACTTCTCCAGGGCCTCCATGACCTCCTCGGTCTTCTCCGGGGTCTTACTCTGCACCATGATTCGGAGAAGGGGCTGGGTCCCCGAATACCGGACCAGAAAATAAGCGTCTTTGAACCTTTCCTTCAGGGCCCTCATCCCTTCCTGATATCCCTTCAGCCTCTCCAGGGGCCTTTTGCTCTTAACCGGTATGTCCAGGTTTTTCTGGGGGTAAAGCGTAAGTTTCTCCCGCCAGAGGGAGGGTTTTTCCCCTTTTTCCGCCAGATAGGAGGCAATGAGGACCGATGTGAGAATCCCGTCGCCGGTGGGGAGTATCTTCCTGAATATGGTGTGGCCGGACTGCTCCCCTCCTAAGATGGCCCCTATGTGCATCATTTTTTGAAAGACGAACCTGTCCCCCACCGGAGACCTGTAAAGCAAAACCCCCATTTCGTTCAGGGCCTCCTCCAGGGCCAAGTTGCTCATCACCGTGGCCACCACCCGACGGTTCCACCTTCGCCCCTCTTCCAAGAATTTACGGGCCATGAAATAGAGGGTGTGATCCCCGTTCAAGATCTCCCCGTGTTCGTCTATCCATATGCAGCGGTCCGCATCCCCGTCGTAGGCAAAGCCCACCGTGGCCCGGGTCCTCTTCATCTTCCAGGATATCTCCTGGGGATTTTCCGAGCCGGTCAAATTTATGTTCCTCCCGTTGGGCTTTGGGGAAATCTCCTTAACCCTGGCTCCCAGGCTTGAGAAAACCTCCTTCGCCACCCGGTATCCCGCTCCGCTGGCGGAATCCAGAAGAACCTTCATCCCCCCCAGGTCCTTCCCGTGGGAGATAAGAAAATCCCTGTAAAACCCATCCATGCCCACCTTTTTCCAATTTTTGCCCCGATTAAGGTTCAGATAGGTGAGGCTCAGGGTCTCCTCTTCAATCTCCTTCTCCTCCCGGGTGGAGAGTTTTCTCCCGAACTGGTTTATCAGTTTAATCCCGTTGTCCAGAAAGGGATTGTGGGATGCGGAAATGGAGATCCCCAGGGCAAACCTGAAACTGGGAACCAGATAGGCCAGGGAGGGGGTGGGAAGCACCCCGGCGGAGGTGAGTTGTCCGCCACCCTGGGTTATCCCCTCCGCCAGAAGTTCCTCTATCTCCTCGCCGCTCTCCCGGGTATCCCTGACCGCCAGGATCCTGGGAAACCTCTTGCCCAGAACATATCCAAGCCTCAGGATGTTTTCCCTGGTCAGGGGTTCCTTCCACACCTGCCCCCTTATCCCATCGGTGCCGAAGAGTCTCATTTTTTCTCCTTCTTAACCTTGTAATAAACCATCTTAACTCCGGGGGGAAGTTCCACCCGGGGAATAAGTCTGCTTCCCTTCTTCACCAGACCCTTGACCACCTCCGGTCCCAGGCCCGCCACCCTGGAGTGAAACCCCTCCACCACCACAACAACCCGGTAGGATCCCACGGTGGCCTTTATGGTCCTTTTTTCCGGCTTTTCCCTGCCCTCAAACAAGACGGTGACGGTTCCGTCCTGGGGGGAGACTATGGAAACGGCCTCCTTGGGGGGGATTATTTTCAGGGTAACCGGTTTTCCCGGGACGATGTCCTTCAGATTGAAGGGCTCCGTGTATATAACCTTGATCCGGCTCAGGGCGGAGCGGGTACCCGAAACAACCGCCTGCGGCGGTTCAATCCGATAACCCTTAAAATCAAACCACGGAGGGGGATTACCGATAAATACGGGCTTTATTTTAACCCTCCTCTGGACCACCGCCTCCAGTTTCACCCTCACATAGGAGGGCGTTATTTTCACCACCTGAACGGTCTCCGGCAGGATCACCATGTCCTTCTTTATGGGGAAAACCTCCTCCCCTTCCCTGGCACCGGAAAGGTCCACCATGACGGAAATGCTCCGGTAGTCCTGGGAGAACATCATGTTTTTCTGGACTTTCAGCCTTATGCTCACCTCCTTGGGGGAAAAGGAGACGAGTTCCAGGTTCTTCGGAAGGTTCTGGAAGCCCACCGGGGCCCTCACCATTATCTCCACCGTTTGCCTTTTCTCGCCGCTGACCATTATCCACAGAAGAAAAGCAAGAAGCAGGGAAAGGAATTTAAGCGGAAGATTTTTTACGAGAAATTTTCTATAACTCATTTCAACTCAAAATACTCCACCAGCCTTTTTTCCAGGGCCTCCCTGTCCAGGTTGGAATACAAATTTCCCCCTATGGCCAGGGAAATGGTCCCCTTTTCCTCGGAAACCACGATTACCGCGCTGTCGGTCTCCATGGACAGTCCCAGGGCCGCCAGGTGGCGGGTCTTGGTGCCAAATTTCTCCAGGAAGGGATGCTCCTGGGGATGGGGAAATAGACAGGCCGCCGCCAGAATCCGGTTGCCGGAGATTATCATTCCCCCGTCGTGGAGGGGGGTGTTGGGGTAGAAGATGGTGACTATGAGGTCCCGGGAAATCACGGCGTCCAGCATAACGCCCATCTCGGCATAGTTCTTCAAGGATATTTCCTTCTCCAGGGCTATTAGGGCCCCTATTTTTCTGCTGGCCAGGTACTTGGCGGTAAGGGAGACTGTTCTTATGGTCTCCACGGAGGTTTTGGCGGGCTTGGTTTTCAAAAACCCCCGGGACCCAATCTCCGCCAGAACCTTCCTCAGTTCCCCCTGATAAAGGACTATCACCGCTATGATCACATAGGTGAGAAACTCCTTCAACAGCCAGTTCAGGGTGTTGAGTTTGAGATAATAACTGGCCATGTACACCCCGGCCACGGTGAGAAGACCTATGGTCATCTGGTAGGCCCGGGAGCCCTTTATGAGTTTTATGAACTGATAAATTATCAGGGAGACCAGAAGTATGTCCACCGCATCCAGCAAGGTGAATCCTCTGAATGCGCTCTTTATGAGGTCCAACATCAGTTTTCTTCGTTGCCCTCAAAGGCGGCCTGCTTCTCAAACACTATGGCGTTGATCTCGTCGGAGGTGAGAATTTCCTTCTCCAGCAGACCCCGGGCTATGGCTTCCAGTTTCTCCCTGTTTTCCCTGATGAGTTTCCTGGCCCTTTCGTAGGCCTTCTTGATTATCTTGGCCACCTCCCGGTCTATGGCCCTGGCGGTTTCCTCAGAAATCTCCTTCTTGAGGGTGAGGGATTTTCCCAGGAATATGGCCCCCTCCTTTTCCCCGAAGTTCAGGGGCCCCAGATCGCTCATTCCCCACTCGCAAACCATCTTTCTGGCTATTTCCGTGGCCCTTTCTAAGTCAGAACCGGCCCCGGTGGTGATCTTTCCCAGAACCTCCTCTTCCGAGGCCCTGCCTCCCAGCAGAACGGTTATCTGATCCTCCAGGTATTCCTTGGTGTAGGTGAACCTGTCGTCCTCGGGAAGTTGCTGGGTCACCCCCAAGGCCATTCCCCTGGGGATAATGGTAACCTTGTGGATGGGGTCAGCGTGGGGAAGAAGGGTGGCCAGGAGGGCGTGGCCCGCCTCGTGATAGGCGGTGAGTTTCTTTTCCTCCTCCGAAAGGACAAGGCTCCTCCTCTCCTTTCCCATGAGGACCTTGTCTTTGGCCTCCTCAAAATCCTCCATCTCTATGACATCCTTGTTCTTGCGGGCTGCTATCAGGGCGGCTTCGTTCACCAGGTTGGCCAGGTCGGCCCCGGTAAGGCCGGGGGTTGCCTTGGCGATAACCTTCAGGTCCACATCTTCCCCCAGGGGAAGGTTTCTGGTGTGGACCTTCAGTATTTCCTCCCTCCCCTTTACATCGGGTTTGGGAACATACACGGTGCGGTCAAACCTTCCGGGACGGAGCAGGGCCGGGTCAAGGATGTCTGGCCGGTTGGTGGCGGCCAGGACTATTATCCCCTCGTTGGGGTCAAAACCGTCCATTTCCACCAGGAGTTGGTTGAGGGTTTGCTCCCTCTCGTCGTGTCCACCGCCGAGACCTGCCCCCCTCTGCCTTCCCACGGCATCAATTTCGTCTATGAAGATGACGCAGGGGGCCAGTTTCTTGGCCTGGGAGAAGAGGTCCCTGACCCTGGAGGCCCCAACGCCGACGAAGAGTTCCACGAAGTCGGAGCCGCTGATGGAAAGGAAGGGCACGCCGGCCTCGCCGGCCACGGCCTTGGCCAGGAGGGTTTTACCCGTCCCCGGAGGTCCCACCAGAAGAATCCCCCGGGGCATTCTTCCCCCCAGACGGGAGAACTTCTTGGGGTTTTTTAAAAATTCAATTATGTCCCGCAGTTCCTCCTTGGCCTCCTCCACCCCGGCCACATCCTCAAAGGTCACCTTTTTGTCGGAGGAGGTGAAAAGTTTGGCCCGGCTTTTTCCGAAGGAAAAGGCCTTGTTGCCACCGGCCTGCATCTGCTTCATGAACATGAACCAAAGCACTATTAAAACGATGAGGGGAGACCAGGAAAGAAGGAGGGACCAGACCCCGCCCTGGTCCTGCTCTTCGGCCTTTATCCTAACCTTGTGCTCCTGGAGCACTTCCACCAGTTTGTCGTAACCCTGGGGAACCACCGTCCTGTATTGGGCCCCGGAGCGGTCCTTGAACTTAACCACCTGGCCCTTTATTACGGCCTCCACCACCTTTCCGGACTTCACCATCTCCATGAATCCGGTGAAATCAACCTCCTTGGGAGGCTGGGAGTAATTGGCAAGGCCGTAGAGGAATATTATAATTAAACCAATTATGAACCAGACGATTAAACTTCCGCTGTTAATTTTTCTATTGTTCATTTCCCTCCTGGTACCTCCAGGTAAATTCTATCATTTTAATAGGGGAATTTAAATGGGTAAATTGTGGATAAAACTCCTGATAAGCCTCTCCATCCTGGCTTACATCCTCCTGGTGAAGGTAAAACTCAAGGTTCTGGCCCATCTCGTGGGTAAAATAAGTCCCTGGTGGTTTTTTCTGGGCCTTTCTCTCCACATTCTGGGCTACATTATCAGCGGGGAGAGGTGGCGCAGGATTTCCGCCCACTTAGGGGTGAAACTCCCCCTGAAATTTTATGTGAAGTCCTATCTGGTCTCCACCTTCTTCGGCTTTTTTCTCCCCTCCAGGTTCGGGGGAGACCTGGTGAGGATAGGGGATCTGACCACCCGGGAGGACCTTTCCTCCGGGCTCTCCACGGTGTTCTACGAAAGGGTGGTGGGACTGGTAAGCATGGTGAGCCTGGGGCTGCCTGCCCTTCTCCTCATAAGGCCCGAATTCAAAAGGTTCTTCCTCCTTTCCCTTCTCCTCATGGGAGGGGTCTTTCTCCTTTCCCTCCTGGTAATCCTGAAACCAGGATTGCTTCCGGCGGTGATTCCCTTCCGTAGGCTGAAGAAGAAGGCCGAGGAGGTGGGAGAAGCCCTGGAGAGACTCAAGCACAAGGGCCTCTTCCTTACGACCCTGGCCTGGAGTTTTGCCCTCCAGTTCAATGTGATAATTTACTATTGGGCCATCGGGAAAGCCGTGGGCCTGAAAATTCCCTTCCTTCATTATTTCTTTCTGATCCCCACCATGCTCATTCTCATGGCCCTGCCCATAAGTTTTCAGGGGATGGGAATAAGGGATTTCTTTGCGGTGAGCGTCTTCCCCCTCTACGGTGCCGTCCCGGAACAGGGGCTGCTCTTCTCCCTCTCCGACCTGGCCATAGCCCTGGCCTACGCCGTGGTGGGATTCTTCGTTTACATAGGGAGAAAATGAGAAAGGCGGCCTTGCTTTTAATTCTGGGGCTCCTCCTGGGGGAAACCCGGGAGGAAATTCTCCTGAGGATAAGGCTTCTGGAGCGGGAAATCTCCTCCCTGGAAAAGAAGGGCAAAAGCCTGGCGGCCAGGCTTGAGAGAATTTCGGCGGAGATAAACCTCGTAAAGGCCAGGATGGCTCTGGAGAGGAACAAACTAAGGGAAATAGACCGTGAGATGAAGGAGGGGAAGGAGAAAATCAGGGAACTCCAGACAAAACTGAAAAACCTCAGGGAAGAGGTCAGGTCCCTGGCCCTCTTTCTATATAAACACCGATGGGCAAAAACCACCCTCCTCATGGAACTTTTTTACTTCCGGGACCCCACATACCCCCTTTATTTTTACCGGAAAATAGCCCGGAGTTACATCCGGGCCAGGAGGCTCCTGGAGGAAAAGCGCCGCCGGGAGGAGGAACTGAGGAAAATTTACCCGGAAAAAATCCGCCTTCTGCGCTCCCTCAGGAAAAGGGAGTTGAGGCTTAAACGAATCAGGGCCAGGCTCCAGAGGGAAATAGCCTTCATAGTGAAGAACAGGGAAAGGAAACGGAAACTCCTCAGCGAAATAAAATCCCCGGAGTTTGTCCCCGGGCAGAGTCGGGCCTCCGCCGCCGTCAAACCCGGGGAGATGCTGTGGCCCATAAGGGGAAGGGTGGTTAGAAGGTTCGGCTCCATAATTCACCCGGTCTTCCACACCAGGATAAACAGCACGGGCATTGAAATACAACCGGCGAAGGAGGAAGAATATGTCAGGGCCGTCGCCCCGGGGGTGGTGGAGTTCGTCTCCAGGTTTTCGGGATACGGCCGGGTGGTCATAATCTCCCACGGAGGAAGGCTTTACACCGTCTACGGACACCTCCTGGATGTTTTCGTGGAGAAGGGCCAGAGGGTCAAGGCAGGGCAGAAACTGGGAAGTTTAGGGGAAGGCGCCTTCTGGAAGGGAAAAACCCTGTATTTTGAGGTGAGGGTGGGAGGGGAGCCCCGCAATCCCTTGAGGTGGTTAAGGAAAAGGTGATATTATAGGCGGGATGAAAAGAAAATTACCGGTGCTGATTCTTCTTCCCGTGGCGGCCCTTCTCCTGTTTTTCACCCTGGAAAAGGAAGAATTTGAATTTCTGGGCAGGGCCCTTTACTACATAATCAACGATTATGTGGAAGAAGTGAACCCCGCCCGGGTGGTGGAAAACGGCATAAGGGGAATGGTCCAGAAGGAGGGCTACGCCTTCCTCCAAGGCAGCCCCGGGAAATTTTCCCGCAGGGCCGGATTGAGACTCCCCGGTTTTCAGGGAATATATGCCCGGGAAGCCTTCGTGGTGAAAAAAGTCTTCCCGGGGAGCGATGCGGAGAAACAGGGAATAAAGCCCGGCGACCTCCTGGTGGAGGTGGAGGGCTTTCCCGTGAGGCTTTCCACCCATCCGGATGTCATATGGAGGCTATACGGCCCCCAGGGCACCAGGGTTAGTCTGAGGTTTCTCAGGAAATTCAAAATAAGGGATCTGAAGGTGGTCCGGGATTTTCCCAGGGAGGACTTCCGCTGGGAGGGAAATCGTCTGATAATACACAGGCTTTTCCCCAAAACCGTGGACCGCATAGGATTTTCCATAGGAAACCGCCGGCGGGTCCTGGTGGACCTTACCGGTTTCCTGGACGGGGACTGGAGGTCCGCCCTCACCCTTACCGCCCTCTTCCCCTCGGACCTGGATCTGGACTTCAAAGGGGAAAAGGAGGAAAAAACCGTCCACCTGAAGGGGGAATTTCCGGGCAAGGTGGTGGTCATGGCCGACGAAACCTGCGTGGGGGCATGCTCCATGCTGGTCTACGCCCTCTCCCTCAGCGGTGCCCAGGTCCTGGCCACGGCCCAACCCCAACCCCCCTGTCCCCTTTCCCCTCTGAAGTTTGAGGAGGACAATTTCTTCCTCCTCCCCCTCATGGGGATTTTCCATCGTGGAAAGGACGCCTGCCAGGAGAAGATAAAGTTCACCAAGGTGGAGGAAAAAAACCTCCTGAAGGAAGCGTTGAAAAGGCTTGAGTCCTGAAAAATACCAGAACCTGGTCTTATTCTCCCTGGTTTTGATAGCCATCCTCTCCCTCTCATACCTCCACTGGGCGGAGAAGGAAGAAAAACCCCGGAGCGAAACCGTGAAATTTCTCCCCGTCCACGGGAGAAACCTTCCCCTGAGGGTTCCCGCAAGGAAAAAACCACGCAGGAGGGAAAAATGGACGGGTTACGCCGTGGCCCTGGTCATAGACGATGTGGGAAACAGCAAGGAAATGGTTTACCGGGTGGCGGAACTTCCCAGGCAGGTTACCCCCTCGGTTCTCCCCTTCAGGAAGTATTCCCTCTGGGCCACCCTCCACCTCAAGTCCAAAGGCTTTGATGTCATGCTCCACCTCCCCATGGAACCCCAGAACCCGGAACTTCTTGAGAAGAAAATGCTGAGGGTGAACATGAGCACCCAGGAGATGGAGACGAGACTGGAGGAAGCCCTTAGGGAAGTTCCCCTTCCCGTGGGGATAAACAACCACGAAGGCTCCCTCTTCACCTCCAGCGAAGGTGCCCTGAGAAGGTTCTTCTCCCTCCTGAAGGGAAGAAACCTTTTCTTTCTGGACAGTTGGACCTCCGGCCGCTCCAGGGCCCTGAGGTTGGCCCGGTCCATGGGGATCAGGGTTCTAAGGAGGGATGTCTTTCTGGATAACCTTCCGGAGCCGGACTACATAAAGGCCCAGTGGAAAAAACTCCTGGAAGTTGCCAGGTCTAAGGGAGGTGCCGTGGGCATAGCCCACGCCCGGGAGACCACCCTGGAAGTTCTACCGGAACTTCTCCGCTCCCTTCCCCCGGGTTTCAAACTGGTCAGGGTCCGCCACCTGGCAAAAGGAAGGCCCTCAGGCGATAATAAACAAGTCCTGAGTGCTCGTGAAGGGCGATAAAGGAATTGTCAAGGGCCCGGGTGCTGGGAAGGAGGGGAAAGCCCTGCATGCCCGATCTGAAGTCCGTGGCCACGGGTATGGCCTCTATCCCCCGGGAACGAAAGGCGAAGATGGACCTCTTCATGTGGAAGGCCGAGGTCACCAGGTAAACCCTCTTCCATCCCCTTGCCCGCAGGATTTTTCCCACCTCCACCGCCTCCCCCCGGGTGTTAATGGCCTTCTCCTCCCGGATGATCTCCTTCACCCCCAGACGGCGAAGGAAGTTTTCCATCTTTTCCGCTTCGGTGGGAGAACTTCCCCGGAGGCGGCCACCGCTCACTATCACCGGGAGTTCGGTTTTCTTCCACAGGAAATAACCCCTCAGGGCCCTTTTGAGGGAGGATTCGCTGAGACAGAGGAAATCGCCGCACCTCCCGTAGGCCCCTCCCCCCAGGATCACTATGGCCTCCGCCGGGGCCTCGCTCTGGACAAAATAGGGCTCCTCCAGGGGATAAAGGAGGGCGCGGGAAACGGGTGGAATGGAGAGGAGGTACAACAGGAGGGTGGAACCCAGCAGGAGAAGTCCTGGAAGCCTCGTTTTCTCCCTGGTGAAAAACCAGGCCACGAGCATGAGGAGAAGGATGCCCCCCGGGGGAAGGAAAACATAAGTCAGTATCTTCTCAGGCATTTTAAAAGAAACCCCACCTCAGGGCTTCAAACGAAGAATCTGGAAGGGCGGCGTGGAAAACCCGATGTAACGGTAGGAAAGGTAAAGGGGCAGGAGGTCCGCATAGTGGGGAGAAGGGATGCCGCTCTGGCCTTCGTAGTATATCCAGCGGTCATCGTGGAAGTCTATTATCTCCCTCATGGACGGGATCACGGTAACCGGCCCCAGGCGAAGAGGGTTGAAGGCCGCCTGAACCACAGTTTCTTTGTCTCCGTCAAAGGGAATTTTTCCCAGGTATAGTTTGCGGGAAAACAGGAAGCGGAGCAGGGGAACCCGACCCAGGGGATGGGAAAGGTCAAGGTAGTGATAATCCCCCCAGGTTTTACCACGGGATGTCCTCAGGGCCCTGTCAAGGGCCCCGACCAGAAGTTCGGCCCAGTCCCGGTATTTCCCCCGGGAAACCATCTCCAGGGCAGCGTGGTTTTTCCCTTCCAGCATTCTCACCAGGGCCTCCCTGGACTTCAAGGTAAAGAGGGAAAATTCCTTCCCATCGCCCCCGCTTATGTAGAGTTTGGACAGTTCCGAATCTCCAGGGAAAAAGGCCATCTTCTGGGCCTCAACCACCCAGAGTTCGTAGAGAAGGGCAGCGTGGGAGGAGGACTTTACCCGACAATCCCAGCCCCGAAGTTCCTCCAGGTCTTGCGGGTCCACCCTTCCCTCCACCAGGGGGAGGGCGGCCCTGAGGAAACGGCAGGCGTAAAGACTTTTAACATCTGACTGGACCCTGACCACCCAATTTTTGTCTATTTTCTCCGGTTTCTGCAGGAGTTCCTTTATTCTCTCTGCCCGGTAACCCATGCAGGCATCCGCCACGCCGGCAAAATCCGGCTTTATCCTCTGGTTAGCGGTGACTATTATACCCTCCCGGGGATTGTAGGCGCTGGGAAGTTCCTCCGTTGAATAGAAGCCTTCCCAATCTCCCCTTTCCACCGGGAAAACTCCGCTCCAGGAGCGCTTTGGAATTAAACCGCTAAGTTGATAGCCTATGTTCCCTTCCACATCGGCATAAACCACATTCTGGGATGGAACGGACCAGAAGGAAAGGGCTCGCCTGAACTCCTCCCAGTTCCCGGCGGTGTTCAGGAGATAAACCGCCTTGACCAGGTGGCCGAAGTCCCAGCCCACCCACCGGAGGACTATTCCCCGATCCCCCTTCCGGTAAATTACTGGACCGTAATCGGTCCAGGTAAACTCCCTCTCCACCTTCCCCATTCCTCTGACCTGGAAGTTTTCCTTCACCTTCTGGAGTTTCACCCATTTGCCGTTCAAAAAACAACGGTCTCCATCAAATTTCACCAGGTAGAGGTCCTGAACATCAGCGAAGGAATTGGTGAAGCCCCAGGCTATCCTTTCGTTTCTGCCGATGACTATCCCCGGGCTTCCGGGAAGGGAAACTCCCCACACATGGTAATCTCCGCCCTTGAGTTCCATCATGTACCATATGCCGGGGAGGGAAACCCCCAGGTGCGGATCGTTGGCCAGGATGGGTCTGCCCTCCCGGGTCCTTTCCGGAGAAATCACCCAGTTATTGCTCATACCCCGGAGGATTAGGGGAGTAAACTCCTCCACGGGAACTTCCTTCAACCAGGGCTGACCCTCCGGCACCACATAGGGAGCCCGGGGAGAAGAAAGGGGATCCAGCAGAGGCCATATTTTCTTGAGTTCGGGCCGGGCGCTTAGAATTTTAAGCCTCACCAGTTCCTCTGCAAAATTCCCCGCCAGGGACCACTGAAGTAGCCTCACCACATAAAGGGAATCCCGGGGTTCCCACCGCTCCCTCTTCGCCCTCAGGATCTTGTATTCAAAGGAGGGGGGAAAACTGTCCAGACAGGCGTTTACCCCATGGGCGTAAGCCCTGAGGATTTCCATCTCCTCCGCCGTGGGATTCCATCGGAATCGGCTTATCCCCAGTTTTCTGGTCTTTTCGTCCAGGGGTAGGGCCTTCTTTCCGAAAATCTCCGCCAGGGTTCCCCGGGCTGCCCGGCGAAAAAGGTCCATCTGAAAGAACCTCTCCTGGCAGTGAACGAAGCCCTGGGCAAAGAAAAGGTCGTGAAGGTTCTCCGCCTTTACCACGGGAATTCCCCACCGATCCCTCTTTACCTCCACCGGAGCCCCAAGGCCCACCGCCTTAACTTTCCCCTGGAGTTTTATGGGGGAAGTGGGAAAAAGGGAAAAGTAAATCGCAAAATAAATCCCGGCCAGCAGAAGAAGAAGTCCCCAGAACAACCTTTTCATGGAAGCCTCCGTATGAGAATGTCCCTGGGGGACCTCACCCTCACCCCCATTTTCCTGAGAAGGGCAGGTAGTTTCTCCCGCAGGGTCCGGGCTTTCTGGAGGGTAAACGGTCCCACCAGCACCCGGTAAAAACCTCTTCTGTGCTCAATCCTGCCCGGATAACCGGCCCTCTCCAGGGCCCGGGAAAGTTTTCGGGCCGAAGCCCCGTTTCTAAGGGCCGCCACCTGGAGAAAATAATCCCCCTTCACCTCATCCACGGGCGGAACCTTCTTGACCTCCGCCGGAGCCGGTACCGGTTTTTCCTCGGGAACCGCAGGGGAAACCTTTTCCTTCTTCACGGACTCCTTCTCCTCTACGGTCCGAGGTGTCTTCTCCGGCATGGCCTTCTCCCCGGTGGTCACGGGCCGAGGAACTATCTCCCGGGAAGAAACCTCCTCCGAAGTTTCCTCGGGGGGGGAAATCCCCGGGGACCTTTTTCCCAGATAATAACCCGCCAGAAAGGCCAAGGAGAGGAGAAACAAAAACATCAGGATGAGAGTTCCCACCGTGAAGGACGAGGTCTTATAGGTGTATGTCTTTTTTGCCATTTACTTGAGTTCCTCCTCCTTTTTCCTCAGGAAACTGAAAAACTCAATGGGTATGGGGAATACGATGGTGGCGGTGTTTTCAGTGGCTATCTCCGAAAGGGTCCCCAGGAAGCGGAGTTGGATGGATATGGGATTTTCCGAAAGGATCTTGGAGGCCTCCGCCAGTTTCCTGGCCGCCTGGAATTCACCTTCAGCGGAGATAATCTTGGCTCTCCTTTCCCTTTCGGCCTCCGCCTGCCTTGCCATGGCCCTCTGCATCTCCTGGGGAAGGTCCACATGCTTTATCTCCACCATCTGAACCTTTATTCCCCAGGGGTCCGTGTGCTTGTCCAGTATCTCCTGAAGGCTGGCGTTCAATTTTTCCCTTTCGCTCAGGAGTTCGTCCAGTTCCACCTCACCGAGGACGCTCCTAAGGGTGGTCTGGGCCAACTGGGAGGTGGCGTAGTAAAAGTTCTCCACCTGAAGAACCGCCTTCAGTGGATCAAAAACCCTGAAGTAAACCACGGCGTTCACCTTAACCGAAACATTGTCCTTGGTTATCACATCCTGGGGGGGTATGTCGTGGACTATGGTCCTGAGGCTCACCCTGACCATCTTGTCTATGGGGGCAAACACGAAGACCAATCCCGGACCCTTGGGTTTGGAGAGGGCCCTTCCCAGTCTGAAGATGACCCCCCTTTCGTATTCCTTCAGAATTTTGATACAACTCAAAAGATAAAGAAGAACTATTATTCCCACCGTAAAGCCAGGTGCCATTTTTCACCTCCTTTCTATTTATTTCACGCCCATGAGGGCCCTGAGGCTGGAGAGTTCCCTCTCCATCCTCTTTATCTCCTTCTTTGCCTTTCCTTGCTTCCAGCGGTTGAACTCCTCAAGGACGAGGTTCCACACCCAGGTCCTGTCGGCGGGAACCCTGCGGCTGTAGTCCACCAGGAGGTTTTTGGCCATAAACCAAACCATGCCTTCGCTGTGGAAGAAAAGGTGCACCACCAGGGGCATGGCCGGGGCCAGGTGGATGGGGTATTTTCCCTGAAGGAGACCGGAAAGTTCCTCCAGGACCTCCATGACCCTCTCCCCGCGGCGGAGAAGTTCTACGCGGTGGTCCACTTCCGCCTTAAAGGCGGAAAGTTCCCGGTATTTTTCGTCAAGAAACAGCCGGGAAGCCTCCTCAAACATCCTGGCGGCCTCTTCAAACCTCCCCATGGACTCCAGGATCAACCCCTTGGAGTAGATGTAGGTGGGCTCCCGGGGATTGACGGAGAGGAGGGTCTCGGCATCCTTCAGGGCCTCCTGATATTTCTTCATCCTTATGTAAAGCCTCATCCTCAGGTAGAGGGCGTCCTGGTCCCCGGGATTTCTGGAGAGGAAGTAGTTTACATCCTCCAGGGCCCTGTCAAGGAGACCCAGTTTTTCCTCGGCCTTGGCCCGGGCCCTGTAGGCCTTCAAAAGGCCGGGATCCTTCTCTATGGCCCGGGTAAACATGGCCGCCGCCTCCCTGTATTTTCCCTGATAATAGAGGTCAAGCCCCTGCTGAAAAATCTGAAAGGCAATGGATAGGGCCAATAAAATGCTCATACTCTTAGAATTTTACACCTAAACTGGCGAGAATTTCCCCTCCTCCAAGGCTTTGATTCTCCCCCAGGGATTCAAATCTTTTCTTGAACCAGAGGTACCTTCCGCAAATTCGGAAGAAGAGAGTTCTGCTTATCTCCCGGGTTACTCCCACTGAGCCCGCCACTCCCCACAGGGAATCCTTGACTTCACCCAGATAACTTTTTTCTCTGAACCACAGAACACCCGGGCCGAAGGATAGGAAAATCTTAAACCTTTCCCCCTGGGAAACCTTCACCATGAAAAGGAGGGGAACCTGCTGCAGTGTAGTTTTCTTCTTCGCCAGGGGGGTTCTTCCTTCTTTGTTAAGAAGTTCTCCTGTAACCGAAAAGGATAAATTTCTGGCGGCCTGATACTCTATTCCCAGGCCCAGGGGCAAGATGCCTCCCTGGTAAACCTCCCTGTAATAGGAATCTTCTTTTTCGTGATAGCCGGCAAAGACGAACACCCCCCACGGCCTGCGTTGCCTCACCACCTGGAGCGTAAGGTGAGGAGCCACAAACTCCCCTTCCTTTACCAAATACCTTCCCTTCCCCAAAAACTTGGCCCTACCTTTTTTTAAAACCAACTTTTCAGGACCCTCTAAAACCGCTTCCCCCTCAACCTTTATCCTAACCGTGCAATCCCCCTCATACCTCAGAACATAATCCCCGGATTTACCCGTAAACTTCAGGTGGCAGGTTTTCCCTCCCTTCTCCTTTACCTCTATTACCTTTCCGGTCATTATTCTGAGTTCCGAGCCGAAACTCAGCCCCACCACAAGAAAAAGGGGCAGTAGTTTAAAAGTCGTTTTCCCCATTTTTAGCCTCCTTTAAATTTTACCTTCCCCTTCACCCACCCGGCATTCTTTTCCAGAATAGGTCACGGCGATCACCTTATAGGTGTGGGGGGGGGCTCCACCTTCGGGGTCAAAAAACTCCCCGGCTTCCTTCCCCAATTCCTTTACGAGAACCCCGTCCCTGTAAATTCTGAAGCCTTTTACACCGCAGGGATTTTCCGAAGCCCGAAGTACATCCCACCTCAAAAGCACCCCCTCCGCCCCTTTGTGCCACATCCTATCCCGGGAGAGGTGAAGTTTAATTTGAACGCAGGCACAACACTCTCCGATTTCCTGAAAATAAGGAACCACCCTCCAGAAACTTCCCCGGGGAAATCCCCGGTCTTCGTACTGACGAACCCCAGGGCCCACCTGGGCTATCCTGACGCCGTTTCTATAGATTCTAAAGCCTCCCGGGGAGCAAGACGGCTGCGGAGGGGAAATTTTCCAGGTCAGAACCGCCGAGGCCTCGGTGATCCTATGCCACATCCTATCGCTGCTTTCCTTCACCTGAAGGGCCACGGCGGGACAGGAACAGGTGGTGGAGGGCTCCACCTTTACGACGCAGTGATGGGCCCTGGAGGACCAGACCAGTTTCCCGTCCCTTCGGGAGGCCACCTTGAGACGCACCAGGTAAATCCCGGGCTTGTCCGGAACGAAACAACTCCGTTTTTCGTGTTTGGGGTTCATCTCAGACCGGGAGCCCTGGGGCTTCACCATTAAACTCCAGGCATAACCCACGATAGGGTCTCCATCCGGATCCGTCCCCTGGGCTTCGTAGCACTGCTTTTCTCCTACGGATACGGGAGAACTGCACTGAAAATTCGCCAGAGGAGGCTCGTCGCATATTTCTGCGTTGAAGTTTACGGCCTCCCTGATCTCGCTTCCACAGACATCCCTGACCACCAGTTCCGCCATGTAGGGGCCGGGAAGGTCAGGGATTATGGAGGTAGCCCAACTGGAGGGGTCCTGGATGGAGGCGGAGGAACCCGACGGCCTGGCGGTGAGTTCCCAGTGATGTTCCAGAGGATCCCCCTCCGGGTCCGTCCCGCTTCCCTCTAAGGACACCTCCTCCCCCACGCAATAGGGAGAAGGTGGAGACACCGTTTGAACCACGGGAGGTTCGTTTAGGGTGATGCTAAAGGCTAAAACATCGGCGAGGCCTCCGCCGTAACTTCCCTGATATGGGGAGACGGTAGGAAAGTCCTGACTTACGGTGTGGCCACCGATTTTGAAGAAACAACCGTAAGGGTCCAGGCCGGAGGCGTTCCAATGGGAATCGTCAAAATTGCTTCCGCCCCAGTACGAGGAGTAGAGAAGGGTCAATCCCGCGGCGGGGTCATATGTGAATACGCTGGCAAAAACATCAAAACTCCCCGCCCGGTTGGACTGGTCCGGATTTTCCAATGGGAAATCGGAGGAGGTGGTGTAGCCGGAAAGAAAAATCCTTCCCTTGTTGTCTATTATTATGTTCTCCCCGTTGTCCCTACCGGTTCCTCCAAAATAGGTGGAATACTCCATTGAACTGCCGGTGGAATCAATCACCGTGATGAAGGCGTCCCGGGTTCCAAGGAGGGAAGATTGAAAGGGAGGGGGAACGGTGGAAAGGGGAAAATCGCTGGACCTCGTCCTTCCGGTTATGTAGATTGTGCCGTCAAAATACTCCACCGAACGCACCTGGTCCCTCTTGCTTCCCCCCAGGAAGGAGGAAAACTCCAGGACGCTTCCATCGGCGTTGAACCTCGCAACGAACCCGTCCCCACCGCCTCTGTAAGTGGGCTGGAAGGAACTGGAGGTGACCGGGAAATCCGAAGAGGAGGTTCTCCCTCCGAAGTATATCTCCCCGGAACCTCCCACCTCCGCCGAATAACCTATGTCGTTAAACCTCCCTCCAAGATAGGTGGAAAACACCAGGGTCTGTCCGTCGGGGCTCAACTTCGCCAGAAAGGCATCCTGCCTCCCATCCCTGGCCCCCTGATACGGGTTTTGAACGGGAAAATCGTTGGAGCGCGTATATCCCGTTAAAACTATCTCCCCGGAAGCGCCAAGGGCCACATCGTAGATTTCGTCGTCGCCGCTCCCTCCAAAATAGGTGGAAAGCAGAAGGCTGGACCCGTCCGGGGAAAGTTTAAGGACGAATCCATCCTTGTGCCCCGCCCTGTAATTCTGAATAGGATTGAGAAGAGGAAAATCGTCGGATTCCGTGGAACCCACCACCACCGCTTCCCCACCGGAGGTTACCGCTATAGAATAACCCTCCTCTTCCTCGCTTCCCCCTATAAAGGTGGAGTAGATAAGCGTCTGACCGTCCGGGGCAAACTTGGCAACGAAGACATCCCCCTCACCGTGGTAGGAACTATCGTAGGGGTCGGAAAGGGGAAAATTGGAGGAATAGGTCTCGCCTGTGAGGTAAAGACTAAAGGAGGAATCCACCGCTGCCCCGTAGGTCACATCAACATCCGAGCCCCCCAGAAAGGTTGACCAGACCACCGGGTCTATTATCAGTTCCTTTCTTCTGTCGTAATCCTTCACCCGGATGCCCCACAGGTCTTTGCCCAGGCAAACATACTCCGCCACCACCTCCCTCTTTCCCTGCCAGGCGTTGAGTTTTTTGAGGACCACGGAGCCCCTTCCCAGGGAACCGTCCCTGCGGAGTTCAGCCCCGGGAAAGCGGATCCTTATTGAAGACGGGTCTGCTCCGGGACGGAGTTTCCAGACCATTTCCACATTCCCGTCCCGTTCCTTTAAAATTAGATCGGTGGCCGGATATATTTCTTTAAAAATAACGCGGCCGTATCTTCTAACCCCTAAAACCCATTCTTCGGGGTCCCTGCCCTTTATGAAGTTCAGAACTCCGGCCTTCATCTCCGCCGTTTTAACCGCAGTTTTCCGGGAAACACCCTCCAATGCGATTCTGACCCCGTGGTTTCCCTTGACCTCAATGAACCCCTTGCCCACGAAGGCCCAATATCCGGAAAACCTACCGTAGAACAGGACTTCCTGCGGAAGTTGTCCCCTGTTTTCCACAAATCCTCTAAAGCCCAGATCTACTCCCCGCAGGGCAAACAACAGGGAAAGTATAAAAAGAACTCTCCTCATCTGCTCCCTCCTAAAATTTTAATCACCCCCTTTTAAATAGATAGAACTTTTTAAAGGAAAGTCAAACTCACTCTATCCTGTAGTTGGGAGCCTCCCGGGTTATTATGACATCGTGGACATGGCTCTCCCTCAGCCCTGCATTGGTTATCTTCACGAACCTGGCCTTTTCCTTGAGTTCTTGAATGGTGTGGGCCCCCACATATCCCATCCCAGAGCGAAGTCCCCCCACCAGCATGGGGACCATCTGCATGACGGAGCCGCGGTAAGGAACTCTCCCCTCTATGCCCTCGGGAACCAATTTGGCCTCCTCGCTCACCTCGTCCTGGAAGTACCTGTCCCGGCTCTTCCCCTTTTTCATGGCCTCCAGGGACCCCATTCCCCTGTACACCTTGTAACTTCTCCCCTGGAACAGAACCAGTTCCCCGGGGCTTTCGTCGGTGCCGGCGAGGAGGCTGCCTATCATCACCGAATCCGCCCCGGCGGCGATGGCCTTGGTGATGTCACCGGAATACTTTATGCCGCCGTCGGCGATGACGGGAACCCCTGCCCGGGCGGCCACCTCCGCCACCCTCATCACCGCCGTGACCTGGGGAACACCGATGCCCGTGACTATCCTGGTGGTGCAGATGGACCCGGGCCCCACCCCCACCTTCACCGCATCGGCCCCCCTTTTCACCAGGGCTTCGGCGGCCTCCGGGGTGGCTATGTTTCCGGCCACTATCTGAACATCGGGGAACATTTCCCTTATCCTCTCCAGGGTTTCCAGAACCTTCCTGGAATGGCCGTGGGCCGTGTCTATGACCAGGGCATCCACCCCGGCCTCCACCAGGGCCCTGGCCCTCGCCTCGGCATCCTTTCCCACGCCTATGGCCGCCGCCACCATGGGCCTTCCCAGACTGTCCTTGGTGGCGTTGGGATATTTTATTTTCTTCATTATGTCCTTCACCGTTATCAGCCCCTTGAGTTTGCCCTCCTGGTCCACCACCAGAAGTTTCTCTATCCTGTGGCGGTGGAGGAGTTCCTTGGCCTTTTCCAGGTTTATCCCTTCCCGGACGGTTATAAGGTTTTCCTGGGGGGTCATGGCCTCGGAGACCTTTTTGGAGTAATCGGTTATGAACCTTATGTCGCGGTTGGTTAGTATTCCCACGGCCCGGCCTTCCCGGTCCACCACAGGGACCCCGGAGATTTTGTATTTGGACATGAGTTGAGTGGCGTGTTCTATGGTGTCGTCGGGGCGAACGGTGATGGGCCGGAAAATCATGCCGCTTTCAGACCGCTTAACCTTGTCCACTTCCTCCGCCTGGGACTCTATGTCCAGGTTCCTGTGGATAACACCGATCCCACCCAGTTGGGCCATGGCTATGGCCATGGGGGCTTCGGTCACCGTGTCCATGGCAGCGGATATTATGGGGATGTTCAGGCGTATTTTTCTGGTAAACCATGTGGAAACATCGGTTTGAGCCGGAAGAACCTCGGAGTAGCCCGGCAGTATCAACACATCGTCAAAGGTCAGGGCTTCCCCCACTATTTTTTTATCCATGTTCATCCCTTCCTCCTTTTCTTCTTCTTTTTCTTGGAAGAAATAACTTTGGCCTTGGGCATTTTTATCTTTATCCTCATTCTTTCCATCTCCTCCTGGGTAACGGGTTCGTAGAGGAAGGCGTATCTTACGGCGTCCTCCTCTATGCGGTTCATCATCTGGTTGAACATTTCGTATCCTTCCCTTTTGTATTCCACCAGGGGATCCCTCTGGGCGTATCCCCTGAGGCCTATTCCCTCCCGGAGGTGGTCCATGGCCAGGAGGTGGTCCTTCCAGTATTTATCTATGAGTTGAAGCATGATGAACCTCTCCATCTCCGCCATGGCCTCCGGGGCCTTCCTTTTCTTTTCCCGGTAGCGCTCCAGGAGTTCCTTCAGGATGAGGTCCTTCAGTTCCTCCCTGGTTATGTTCTTCTTATCAAAATCAAGGTCCCGCAGGGTGAAGAGGAAGTGGTAGTTAAGTTTCTTCTCCAGCCCGTCCCAGTTCCATTCGGAGGCCGGAACCTTCTCGGGACAGTTCTCGTCTATTATCCAGTCCAGTATGTCCTCTATGACCTGCTCTATTTCCTCGCCCAGGTCCTTGCCCTGTAGAATCTCCCGCCTCTTGGCGTAGATGATCTCCCTCTGCTTGTTCATAACTTCGTCGTATTCTAAAACATGCTTTCTTATGGAGAAGTTCTGGGCCTCCACCTGCTTCTGGGCCCTCTCTATGGTTTTGGAAACCAATTTACTCTCAATGGGAACGCCCTTTTCCATGCCCAGCCTCTTCATAAGGCCGGAAATCCTGTCGGAGCCGAAAATCCTCATGAGGTCGTCTTCCAGGGAGAGGTAAAACCTGCTTTCTCCGGGGTCTCCCTGTCTTCCGGACCTTCCCCTCAACTGATTGTCTATTCTTCGGCTCTCGTGCCTTTCGGTTCCCAGAACGAAGAGTCCTCCCAGTTCCACCACCTTTTTGTGCTCCTCGTCGGTGATCTTCTTCGCCTCCTGATAAACCCTTTCCCACTCTTCCCGGGAGACCGCCGCCGGGTCCTTGCCCTTCTTTCTGAGCATCTCCCGGGCAAGGTATTCCGGATTTCCCCCCAGGATTATGTCCGTTCCCCTTCCCGCCATGTTGGTGGCCACGGTCACTGCCCCCAGCCTTCCGGCCTGGGCCACTATCTCCGCCTCCCTCTCGTGGTATTTGGCGTTGAGGACCACATGCTTTATCCTCTTCCTGCGGAGGAGGCGGCTCAGGTGCTCGGACTTCTCTATGGAAAGGGTCCCCACAAGAACCGGCTGTCCCTTTTTGTGCAACCTTTCAATTTCGTCCACCACCGCCTCCCACTTTTCCTCCTCGGTGCGGTAGACCACATCCGGATGGTCCACCCTTATCATGGGCTTGTGGGTGGGAATCACCACCACATCCAGGTTGTATATGGAGGCAAATTCCGCCGCTTCGGTGGCGGCGGTTCCCGTCATACCAGCCAGTTTTTTGTACATGCGGAAGTAGTTCTGAAAGGTTATGGAGGCCAGGGTCTGGTATTCCTGCTGGATTTTTACCCTTTCCTTGGCCTCCAGGGCCTGATGAAGCCCCTCGCTGTAGCGGCGCCCGGGCATGAGCCTCCCGGTGAATTCGTCCACAATGATGACTTTCCCGTCCTTGACGATGTAGTCCTTATCCCTCTTGAACAGGGTGTGGGCCTTCAGGGCGTTGTAGACCATGTGGATGTATTCCATGTTGCGGATGTCAAAGAGGTTCCCCACCTTGAGGGCCTTTTCCACCTTCTCTATTCCCTGCTCCGTCAGCACCACCGTCCGGCTTTTTTCGTCCACCTCGTAGTCCACATCCTTTTTCAGGCGGCGGACGATCTCATCTATCTTGTAGTAGATGGCGGTGGATTCCTCCGAGGGACCGGAAATTATGAGGGGAGTTCTGGCCTCGTCTATGAGTATGGAGTCCACTTCGTCTATTATGGCGTAGTTGTGCCCCCTCTGGACTATTTCGTCCAGGGAGTACTTCATGTTGTCCCGGAGGTAATCAAAGCCAAATTCGTTGTTGGTTCCGTAGGTTATGTCCGCCAGGTAGGCTTCCTTTCTGGAACATGGCACCAGTTTGGTGGTAAACCTCTCCTTGTTTTCCCACTCCACCAGGTAGGAGGCCTCGTGCTGAATAACCCCCACCGTGAGGCCCAGGAGAAGGTATATGGGGCCCATCCAGAGGGCATCCCTCTTGGCCAGGTAGTCGTTGACCGTTACCAGGTGGACTCCCTTTCCTTCCCTGGGGGTCCCGTCCAGGTCCCGGGCGTCCAGGGCGTTGAGGTAAATGGGAAGGGTGGCCACCAGGGTTTTACCTTCTCCGGTTTTCATTTCGGCGATTTTCCCCTGGTGAAGGACTATCCCTCCCATGAGTTGGACATCAAAGGGGCGCATTCCCACGGTCCGCCAGGCCACTTCCCGGGCCACGGCGAAGGCTTCGGGAAGGAGGTCGTCCATGGTCTCCCCGTCGGCCAAGCGTTTCTTGAATTCTTCGGTCTTAGCCGCCAGTTTCTCGTTGGAAAGGGCTTTTACCTCCGGCTCCAGGGAATTTATCTTTTCCACCACGGGCACGAGTTTTTTGAGTTCCCTTTCGTTTTTCGTTCCGAAAATTAACTCCAGAACCTTGGAAAACATAGTATCCTCCGCTTAAGTCAATACTATTCTAACACGCCAAAGGGGAAAAAGGGAAGGACCGGCCCGGCCGGCCCTGAAATCCTTTACCCTTTTTTAAGGACCAGAATTACATCGCCCCTCTTGCCCAGTTGAATGGGCTGGCCGGCGGGGACCACTTCCTGCGAAATTCTGTTCCCCTCCACATAGGTTCCGTTGGTGGAGTTCAGGTCCACCACCAGGAAAACTCCGCCCTCCTGGGGAACTATTTTGCAGTGAACCTTGGAGACTATGGGCTGATTGATGACTATCCTGGCTCTGGCAGGGTCCCTTCCTATTATGGCTCCGCCGGTGGGAATGACCTCCTCCCCTATCTTTTCCCCCTTCACGAAAATCTCCACCCATCCCGCTGCCTCGGTCTCCAGGCCTCCGGCCTTCTCCTCCGAAGAAGATCCCTTCTGCTTGAGAGGGAGGTCTGAAGACCCGGATTTTTGGCCGGAACCGAAACCTTTAAGGAGGAGCCAGAGCAGGAAAAGTAGGGCCAGGCCGCCCAGCACCACCAGAATCCTGTGCTTTTTCCACATTCTGCTAAGAAAAGGCACCTTACTGGTCTGCCTGAGGATTTCTGCCTGAAGTTTCTCCAGATCGGGCTGCCCCTTCATGTAGGAGAGAACCTGGGCCATCAGTTCCTTCGCCTTGAAATAATCCCCCTTCCAGTAGGCCTGAAGGAGTTTGTTGTAGGCCGTGGTAAACTCCGAGGAAACATTGTATTTAATCCCTGCTCCGCTTAGAAATTCCTTGGCAAGGTTTACGGGTATTAAGAAATTAACGCTTGAAGGGGTTTGAGGTTCACCGGAAAAGGGATCCCGAAAACCCTGAGAAAAGAACACCACCCCGACGACCCTGGCGGCCTCGTTCACCACAGGACCTCCGGAATTCCCCGGGGTCAGGGCCACATCCGCCCGGATTACCTTCAGGCCGTCGTAGTCCACATTGAGGGCGGAGATAACCCCCCTGGTTAAGGTGGGTTGAATCTGGATTTTTTCAAACTCCGAACCCGGAGTCCAGAAATCCACCACAGCGGGGTATCCCACCGCCCACACCACCTGGTCCTTCACCAGGGAGGAAGAGTCACCCAGGAAAAGCACCGGGCAGTTGTCCCTTTCTATTTTAAGAATCACCAGTCCGTTTCCCCCTCCCTTCAACGGGGAAATTTTCTTTATCCGATAGTTAAATTTTTCGGAGTTGGAAAGGAAAACCTCGGCCCGAACTTTCATCTCCGTCACCCGGGGTTGGTGTTCTTTAACCCAGAGGTCAAAGTTTTCCCGGGTAAGTTCCAAGTTCTCTTCCTGGAGTTTCCGGGCCACGAATTTGAGGACAAGTTTGTCCTTAATCCCTTGCGGGTCTTCACCGGCCACCTTCACCACCTCCACCGCCGGGGTGGCAGTGAGGATGTAACCCTGGGGATTTACGAGGAACCCGCTCCCCAGGGTTCCCAAAACTACCTTTTCTTCCCCGGGCTGGTTCTCCCCCTCGTAGGCCACCACTCCCTGAACCACCGAGAGAATCCTTACCACCGCAGGTTTGGTTTGGTAGGCTATTTTCTCCGCCCTGGATATTTCCCTGGCCTGAGCGAAAACATAGGCCAGCGCCAAAACAATTAAAACGAGGATTTTCCTCTTCATTTTCGTCCTCCTGTAATTTTATTTATGAAATTCACGAGAAAATCACGGCACATCCAGGGACCGTCGCTCTCGGATGTCCCTGTCCCAAGTACATCCCCCGGACTTATATTCACGCCCCCGCCGGTTCCCTCTCCCCCCTTACGGACCGTTTCCACCATTTCCCTTTTCCTGAAGGGTTGAACTGGGAGTCTGAGGTTTCCCTGGCCCTTCACCTTTTTTGCTCAGGGTGAAGAGGTAATAGCCCAGGGAAAGGAGGAGCAAAAGGGCGAGGACCACGGCGACCAGGATGACCCTCTTCTTTCTCTTATCCCCCCTCCTCTTTAAAAAGGGAAGTTCCCGGGTGGAGTCCGTCTTTACCGGAGGGTTTTTAACCGGTGTTATCTTGAGTTTCACTTCCCCTATGGCCACGGCCACGGCGGTTATGTTGTCGGGCCCCCCCCTCTTTTTAGCCGCCTCCACGAGAAACTCCACCGCATTTATCAGGGGCAATCGGGAAATGATCTCGTAAATTTCCCTGTCCATAACCAGGTTTGAGAGTCCATCGGTGCACAGGAGAAATTTATCCCCCTCCCTAACCGGAAAGGGGCCTATTATCTGAGGTTCCACATCCTTTTTCATCCCTATCATTTGAAGTAGAACATTCTTCCTGGGGTGCTTCTTGGCCTCTTCCTGGGAAAGAAGCCCGTTGGAAACCAATTTCTCCACGAAGGATTGATCCTGGGTGAGCAGTTCTATCCCTCCGGAGGTTATTCTGTAAACCCTGGAATCGCCCACATGGGCTATGTAAGCCTGGTTGTCCTTTATGTAAAGGGCGGTGAGGGTGGTCCCCATGCCCTTGCGGGAGGGGTTGGACTGGCCCAGGGTATATATTTCCCGGTTCAAATGACGGTAAACGGAATCCAGAAATTCCCTGAGGTCCCCGGAGGGGGCCTGCGACAGGTATTCCTTCAGTTTCTGCACCGCCGTGGACGAAGCCACCTCCCCGGCCAGGTGTCCACCCAGGCCGTCGGCCACCACGAAGAGATAACCTTCACCGGGCAGAGCAAAGGCCCCGAAGGAGTCCTCGTTGTTCGTCCTTACTACGCCTACATCCGTTTTTCCGTAGAAATGAACCTTCATATTTCCCCCGGCCCCATATCCTTTCCTTGTCTCCCTGAAAATCCCGAAAGACCCTTCATAAAAAAACCTCTTAGGAGGTGAAGTTGAATCGGACAGGGCAATTCATTCCTCACCTCCTCCCTTAATTATAGTTTCACCGGAAAAAATCTTCAATCTGCGTCGGGACTCACCCAGGGAGTCAGAGGACTCTCCCTCCCATCCTTCCCCACCACGGAGGCGGCATAGGCCACATCCTTGCCGGAGGCCACCACTTCCACCACCGGCGTATAACCCCCTTCCCATACCATCTCAATGTCTCCCCCGGCATTTCTGTACAGTCTGTAGGAGGAAACGGAAACTTCCCGGGAGGGACTCCTCTCAAGGGTTATTTTGTCCACATACCGCCTGAGGAAAATGCCCCTGTCCTGGTGCCGCACCACCATAAGACCGTCGGGGGGGAAAATCTTGGGGGCGGGGAATATCGCCACCACCATCTCCTGCCACTCCGTCTTGGTGAAACTGTAACCCGCCTCTATGTTGTCCGGAGAATAGTACCCATCAAAATACCCGCTCCATCCGAAGTTTATGTGAACCAGAAACTCGTGCTCGGTCTTCGTGTAGCCGTCCACCACCACCGCATGACACACATCTTCGCTGCATACGGTGAATTCAAAGGGCCTCCTCAGATCCCTTTCCCACATCATTCTCCTATACCACTGCTGACTGGTCATGGAGGAACGGGAAAGGTATTTAATGCCGGAGGAATACCGGAAATATCTGGGGAGCACCCCGGTGGCATCGGAGGCGTATGCGGAGGAGCCTTCGGTCCCGTAATCCATTTCAAATCCTACCCCCAGGTGGTAAAGCAAGAGGCCCACGGCCTTAATCTGGTGAAGTGGGGAGGAAACCAGAAGCCTCAGGGGCATGTCCCTCCAGGGATAACTTACGGAAAAACTGGCGGAAAGGACCCTCCCCTTCCACTTGTAGGCGTGGCTTCCCCGGCCCTGCTTCGGCCATTCCCAGTATTTCATTATCTGCCCGAAGGCCACAGCCACGCAGCCGGCATAGGTCTTCTTCCCGTTCAGGACCGGGGCGTAGTAATTATAAGGATAATCCTGATCCCATCTGGTTTTGATCAGGGGATTCCGAGATACGGGGGATGAGATCTTCCCGTCCCTGAGGGCCACCCAGGCCAGAACGCCCCGTCTCCGGTCAAGGAGAGCCTTGAATTCCGGGGTTTTTTGAATTTCCTCCTGCTCAACGAACAGTTCCCAGAGAACATACTTAACCACGGGATTTGACGGGTCGTAGGGAAGGGTGGAGTAAAGTTTTATGGGGGGAAGACGGCGGCTGGCCGGGAGGATAATGAAACCCCTGTCAAGACGGGAAAGGAAGCCTACCTTCTTTCCCCGGAAGAACACGGGCTCCACCTCCACCACCCGGCCCCTGCTCCAGGCGTTGGAAACCACCAGGGCCTCCTGAAGGGAGGCAGAAAATACTAAGAAGGCTAAAAAACAGACCGCCGCTAATCTGGACTTCATTGATTAAGCCTGGGGACCACGAAGGGGGAGGGCTTTCCCTTTTTCCCGTCCCGGGAAATGGTCCTTACGGCATAGCGGTAGTCCTTCGGGGAGGTTCCCACATTGATCTCCACCTTCCGGTCCTGGCCCACCTCCACCTTCCCCTGGGTTATGATGAAGCCCGAGGAGGTATCCCACCGCAGAACCTCGTAGGCGGAGATGGAACCCTCGCCTCCGGGAGGAGCGTCCCACTCAACCACATCCACGTAGCGGTTTACGAAAATTCCCCGGTCCCGATGGCGGGTGGCCCTCACCGAGGAAGGAGCCGGAGGCAGATTCGCCGGATAAATGTTGACCACGGCGTATTCCCATTCTATTACATTGAAATTGGTGGTCCCCGGCTTTATCTTGTCCACGGAGTAGAAACCGTCGTAGGCTCCTCCCCATCCCATGTTTATGTGGATGAACTCCCCGGCATCGCTGACCTTGTAGCCGTCTACCACCACCGCATGGCCGAAATAACTCCCGTCTTTTTTACCAAAAATGGAAAATTCAAAGGGTTCATACTGATCCACATGATGTTTAAGGACCCGAAACCACTGGGAGGCCTCCATATACTCGGTGCAGGTGGAATTCAAACACCTCCCTATGGCGCTCATGGCCTTGCTGTATTTGAAGTGTCTGGGAAAGGTGTCTATGGCGTTGGTGGGATAGGCCCCGGAGCCGCTGATCCCGTAGTCCATGTCCACCGCCACCCCTACATCGTACATGAGCCGGGCCACGGCGTCTATCTCCTCGGGGGTGGACCTGTCGTTCAGGGCAGCGGGCATTTTATCCCAACGATAGGGATGGGAGAAATTAGCGGAGAGGTACTTCTTTCCAGTTTCCCAGTAATAGGTCCGGGAACCCTGTCCCCGGTCGGGCCACTGCCAAAACTTCATTATCTGGGAATAGGCCACGGCCACGCATCCGGTGGGGGTGTGATACCCGCTGATGGTGGGGGTGTACTTATTGTAGGGACGGCCCTGATTCCATCGGGTCTCCACCATGGGACCGAAGATGACCTGCTGGCCGGCGGCGGCCTTAAGTTTTCCCGTAGGGATCCCCAGGAGATATTTCCACCTCTTATCCGTTCCCTCCAAATGCCTATAGAGGTAAAGGAGACGGAGAACATCCCTGTGAAAACCCACCAACTCCGGCTGAAACCGCCCCCGATAGGAATAAAGTTTCACCGGGGAAACGCTGCTGGAGAGGGGAAGCAGGATGTATCCGGTGGGGAAAAGTTCCGCCAGATATCCAACCCTCTCCCCACGATAATACACCTCCCGGAAGTCCATGATGGCGAAGTTCATGTCTTGCCGGATTTCCGGAGAGAAAAACTCGGGAAGGGTTCTGAGACCGGCAAAAAACCTCATTTCCTGATTCATGAAGACCACCCATTTGTGGGCCACCTTCCAGGCCTTGTCCGCCGGGACCTCACCCAGCAGCAGGAAAACCCACAGGAAAATCATCAAAATCTTCTTCATACTCCCTCCTTAGTATTCAATGCCTTTGCGGGCGGAAAGCCCTTCTTCAAAATAGTGTTTGATCGCCTTCATTTCCGTGACGAGGTCCGCCGCCTCCATCACCGAGGCCGGAGCCCTTCTCCCGGTAAGGACCAACTCCACCTGGGAGGGCTTTTCCTTAATCAAAGCCAGGACCTCTTCCTCCTTTATCAGGTTAAAATAAACCGCCACATTAACCTCGTCAAGGATGACCAGGTCGTATTCCCCACCCACGAGGGCCCGTCGGGAAAGAGAAAGGGCCTCCCGGGCCATCCTCACCGCCTCCGCCGGAGGGGAGTTCCTGTCGGTGATGAACTCCTCCCCTCCGCACTGGTGAATTTCTATAAGGTCCGAAAGCCTCTCCTTTATGATCAGGGCCTCTCCGGTTTCCCTTCCCTTCATGAACTGGCAGATGAAAACCTTGAGACCCCTTCCGGCGGCCCTCAGGGCAAGCCCCATGGCGGCGGTGGTCTTCCCCTTGCCAGTTCCGGTGTATACCTGGACCTTACCCTGCGTTAGTTTATCTGCCAAGGGCTTCCTTCACCGTTTTTCCGATTTCCGCCGGGGATTTCACCACATGAACTCCCGCCGCCTGAAGGGCCTTCATCTTCTCCGCCGCCGTGCCCTTGCCTCCGGCTATAATAGCCCCGGCGTGCCCCATTCTCCTGCCCGGAGGGGCCGTCTGCCCTGCTATAAAACTGATGACGGGTTTGTTGAACTCCCTTTTTATGTAGTCTGCCGCTTCCTCCTCGGCGTTTCCTCCGATTTCTCCAATGAGAACCACCGCTTCGGTCTCCGGGTCTTCCTTGAAAAGTTTGAGTATGTCTATAAAGGTAGACCCTATAATGGGATCTCCCCCTATTCCCACCGCCGTGGACTGACCAAATCCCAATTGGGTTATCTGGTCAACGGCTTCGTAGGTCAGGGTTCCGGAGCGGGAAACTATCCCTATGGTTCCCGGCCTGTGTATGTGTCCGGGCATTATCCCCATCTTGCTCTTTCCCGGGGAAATAACTCCTGGACAATTGGGACCTATCAAACGGGTTCCCCTGCCCTTCATGTAGGCCTTCACCTTTATCATGTCCCTGGTGGGTATCCCTTCGGTGATGGCCACCACCAGGTCCACTCCGGCATCCACCGCCTCCATAATGGCATCGGCGGCAAAGGGGGCAGGCACAAAGATAATGGAAGCGTTGGCGCCCTCCTTCCTCACTGCCTCCTCCACGGTGTTGTAAACCGGGATTTTGTCAAAGACCTTCATGCCTCCCTTGCCGGGGGTGACTCCCGCCACCACCCTGGTGCCGTAGGCAAGCATCTGCTCGGTGTGGAAACTCCCTTCAGAGCCGGTGATCCCCTGGACCACCACCCTTGTATTTTCGTTTATCAGAATGCTCATGCTTCACCTCCTGCCAGTTTTACTGCCAGTTGGGCTCCCTCGGCCATGGTCTCCGCCACTTTGATGTCAAGACCGCTTTCGGTCAGGATTTTCTTGCCCTCCTCGTAGTTGGTCCCCTTCATCCTCACCACTATGGGGACCTTAACCTCCATTTCCCTGGCGGCGTTGACCACACCCCGGGCAAGCCTGTCACACCGAAGGATTCCTCCGAATATGTTTATGAACACCGATTTGACATTTTCGTCGGAAAGGAGAATGCGGAAGGCGTGTTTTATCTGCTCTTCGTTGGCACCTCCCCCTACATCAAGGAAATTGGCGGGTTCTCCGCCGTAGTATTTTATGATGTCCATGGTGGCCATGGCCAAGCCCGCTCCGTTGACCATACAGCCCACATTGCCGTCCAGTTTTACATAATTGAGGTTGTACTTGGAAGCCTCCACCTCCAGGGGGCTTTCCTCGTGGATATCCCTGAGTTCGGCTATCTCCGGATGGCGAAAGAGGGCGTTGTCGTCAAAGTTCATTTTGGCATCCAGGGCGAGGACTTCGCCGGAAGGTGTGAGGATCAGCGGGTTTATCTCCGCCAGGGAAGCGTCGGTGGCGTCAAAGGCCTTCCAGAGCCCCAGGATGAACCTGGTGGCCTCCTTCAACGCCTTTCCCTCCAGACCTAACTTGTAGGCCAGTTTCCTGGCCTGGAATACATTTAGCCCGGTGGCGGGGTGAACATATTCCTTGAAGATAAGTTCCGGATGGGAGGCGGCCACCTCCTCAATTTCCACTCCTCCCTCCGGAGAAGCCATAACCACGGGCATCTCCATGGAGCGGTCCACCACTATGCCCAGGTACATTTCCTTGGCTATGTCCGAGGCTTCCTCCACCAGAATCTTACGCACGATCTTTCCCTCTGGCCCCGTCTGGTGGGTAACCAGCCTCATTCCCAGCATGGACCTGGCTATCTCGTAGGCCTCCTGGGGATTGGAGGCAAGTTTCACGCCTCCGGCCTTTCCCCTGCCGCCAGCGTGAATCTGGGCCTTAATGACCACCCTTCCTCCAAGTTCCTCAGCAATTTTCCGGGCCTCCTCGGGATCGTCCGTGGCCCTTCCCCGGGGAACCTTCACTCCGAACTTTGAAAGGATCTCCTTGGCCTGATACTCGTGAACCTTCATCTTAACCTCCGAATGAGCATGTTCCTTTTCAAGGTTAAAACTTTTCGCCAAATCCGTCAATCCCCTGGACGGCCCAGGGGGATTGATTCCCGGGGAGAAAAGGGGTAAAATTGCTACCTTGGAGGTAGTAAATGTCTCTTCTGGAACTTCCCATCGGAGCCAGGGCGAGGATAGTGGGACTTCACGGAGGTCCCAACAGCGTCCGGAGAATTATGGCCATGGGCCTGAGGAAGGGCGACGAGGTGGAAGTTCTGTACAAGGCGGTTTTCGGAGGCCCCATCCTGGTAAAGAATCTCTCCAACGGTTCCCAGATAGCCATCGGCCGGGGCATGGCAGGAAAAATACTCGTTACTCCCCTCTGAGAGCACATGAAAAGGGTTATTTTAGTAGGTCAGCCCAACTGCGGTAAGTCCTCCTTTTTCTCCCAGATATCCGGGGTTAAGGTTCAGACCTCCAATTTTCCCGGGACCACGGTGAAGGTCTCCCGGGCCAGGGTGAAATTCGGCGGTGAGGAATACGAAATTCTGGACCTGCCGGGGACCTATTCCCTTTTCCCGGCGGACGAGGCCGAGGAGGTGACCCTCAATTTTCTCCTCAACGAGGACTACGACATCATCGTAAATGTAATGGACGCATCCCTCATATGGAGGTCCCTGGAATTCACCCTGGAACTGGCGGAACTGAGAAAACCCATGGTTCTGGTCCTCAACATGATGGACGAGGCTGAACGAAAGAGGATAAAGATAGATGTAAAGGCCCTTTCGGAACTTCTGGGCATCCCGGTGGTGCCCATGGTGGCCATACACGGCAAGGGCATATACGATGCGGTAAAAAGTTTTTCCCGGGCCAGACCTCCCAGGGAATTTCCCTTCACCCGTCATGTGGAGGAAAAGGTAAAAAAACTGGAGGAAAAAACCGGAAGCCGGTTTTTGGCGGTCAAGTATCTGGAGGGAGCCCTGCCCCCTCCTCCGGAACTGGCGGGTCTGGTTAAGGAACTCCAGGAGGAATTGGTGGCCCTCCACGGTATTCCTCCCTTTGAGGTCATTGCCGCCGAAAGACACCATCTCTCCATGAAACTGGCGGAAAAGGTAACCGAAAGGGGAAAGCCGGAAATAACCGCCGGAGAGTGGGCGGACAGGTTTCTCCTTCATCCCATCCTGGGCTACATCGCCCTGGTAATAACCTTTGCATCCTTCTTCGGAGCGGTCTTCTGGGTAGGAAGCCTCCTGGAGTCCCTTCTGGTCTCACCCCTGGAGTCAGCCGCATCCTCCCTGGTAAACATGTTCTCCTCGCCCTTTGCCAGGGAAATCGCATCCTCTCTCATGGACGGGATAATCGGAGGGATAGGGATAGTTCTACCCTACTTCGTCCCGTTGACCCTTCTTCTTTCTTTCCTGGAGGAGGTGGGGTACCTGTCCAGGGTAGCCTTTCTTACGGATGTTCTCATGCACAAGATAGGGCTTCACGGCAAGGCCATAGTTCCCTTCCTTCTGGGTTACGGGTGCACCGTCCCGGCCCTCATGGGGACGCGGATAATTGAGGACGAGAGGGACCGAAAACTATCGGCCCTCCTCATTCCCTTCGTGCCGTGCTCCGCCCGAACCGCCGTGATCCTGGCCCTGGTGGGATACTTCCTGGGTTTCTGGTATGCCCTGCTATTCTACTTCGGAAACATCCTGGTCATAGGCCTGGTGGGCAGTCTTCTGGCCAGGCTCAAGAGGGAGCCATCGCCGGAGTTAATCATTGAGGTACCGTCCTATAAATGGCCCTCCCTTAAAATACTGATGAAAAAACTGCTTTTCCAGGTGGAGGAATTCGTTTTCTACGCCTGGCCGGTTCTCATAGCGGGAAGCGTCCTCCTGGGATTCTTCCATGCCCTGGGCTGGGACAGGTGGATGGCCGCCGCCCTCTCTCCCCTGATGAAACTCCTGGATCTTCCCTCATCCCTGGGTATAACCCTGGTCTTCGGCTTTCTGAGGAAAGAACTCACCCTGGTTATGGCTTCTCAGGCCCTGGGCGTTGACATCACATCCCTGGCCTCGGTTCTCACCGCCAAACAGATGGCAGTTTTCACCGCCTTCGTAACCTTTTACATACCCTGCCTTTCGTCGGTATCAGTCCAGGTAAGGGAGTTCGGCTGGAAAACGGCCCTTCAATCCGCGGCCCTTTCGTTCTCGGTGGCCCTTTTCCTGGCCCTGATCCTCAGAGCCCTTCCCTTTTAAATCCCCAGTTTCTTCCTGCAATCCTCGCAGATTCCGTAGAGGTAAACATGGACATCCTCTATCCTCTTGCCGTCCACCTCCTCCGGGACCTGGAAATTAAAGGGAAGGTTTACATCCTCAATCTTTCCGCAAACCCGGCACTTGAAGTGGGGATGAAGGTAGGTGTTGGAGTCGTAGATAACTTTGTTCTCGTCAATCATTATCTGCTGGACCACACCTTCCCTGGTCAAAAGTTTCAGGGTGTTGTAAACGGTGGCCATGGAAATATTGGGATAGTCCTCCTTCAGGGCTTTAAAAATGCTCTCGGCAGTATGATGAGTGCGATGAGAAAGCACATACCTGAGTATGGCTACCCTGGGCATGGAAAGGACATATCCTTTCGCCTTAAGCCTTTGTATGATTTCTTTTTCTTCCATCATGGAAAAATTATAACACAGGAGAAAAGGGGCTTGACTTAAAATATTTTTTAGATTAGAATTATTCTTGATGATAGTTTCAGGGTTTATAATTAAAGAAAAAGAAGGAGGCTTCATATGATTCACAAAATTGCCGATGGAGTTTTCTCGGTGGGCTCCGTTCACTGGGAAAGGAGGGTCTTTGACGAACTAATTCCCATACCCGATGGAACTTCCTACAATTCCTTTCTTATCTTCGGCAAGGAAAAAACCGCCCTCGTTGATACGGTGGATCCAGAGAAAACCCACGAACTTCTGACCAACCTGGAAAAACTGAAGGTAGAAAGGCTTGACTTCGTCGTGGCCAACCACGCCGAGCAGGATCACTCGGGATCCATTCCCGCGGTCCTTAAAAAATATCCCATGGCCAGGGTGGTAACCAACTCCAAATGCCGGGGAATGCTCATGGACCTTCTCCACATCCCGGAAGAAAAATTCCTGGTGGTGGAGGATAGGGAGGAGTTAAGCCTGGGAGAAAGGACCTTAAAATTCTTCCTGGCCCCCTGGGTCCACTGGCCGGAAACCATGCTCACCTATCTGATGGAAGACAAAATCCTCTTCACCTGCGATCTCTTCGGCTCCCACTTCGCCACCTCCCGCCTCTACGCCGAGGAAGACGCCAAGGTCCTGGAGGATGCCAAGAGGTATTACGCCGAAATCATGATGCCCTTCAGGGTCCAGATACGGAAGTATTTGAAGTGGATCGGGGAACTGGAACCCCGGATCATAGCACCCAGCCACGGCCCCCTTTGGAAAAACCCCGAATTCATTCTGAAAGCCTACGGGGAGTGGGTCTCAGACAATCTCTCCAACAAGGTCCTCCTACCCCACATATCAATGCACGGAAGCACCCGGCGTATGGTGGACAGGCTTATAGACTCCCTGGTGGAAAGGGGAATAGATGTGGTCCCCTTTGACCTGGGGAAAATAGACCTGGGAAGGTTTGCCATTGAACTGGTGGATGCCCCTACCCTGGTCTTAGCGGCTCCCACGGTGCTGGTGGGCGTCCACCCCATGGCCATCTACGCGGCCTACCTGGTCAATGCCCTGAGGCCAAAACTCAAATACTTCGGGTTCATGGGTTCCTTCGGATGGGGAGGCAGGGCCCTGGATCACATAAAGGCCCAACTGACCTCCCTGAAGGTTGAGAGTTTTGAACCCATAATGGTAAAGGGCCTCCCCCGGGAAGAAGACCTTGAAAAGGTGGATTCCCTGGCCGAGGCCATTGCCCAAAAGCACAGGGAATTGAATCTCTTTAAGGAGGTGTAAAATGGCGAAGACCAGTTTTGGAGAAGAAATTTATCTGAGGGCTCTGACGGGGAAAATGGTGGGCGAACTCCTCCTGTCCGAATACAACAGGGTGGCGGTAATATCCCCCCGCAACATCATCTGCGCTGCCATAAGCGCCGCGGCGGAGGCCGCCTTCGTGGCGGTTTCAGGGGGAAGGGCCGCCCACTTCGTGGCGGAAAAGGGGAAAATCGGGGAGATGATGGATAAGGTCAAGGAATTTTCCCCGGAGGCGGTAGTCCTCATGTTTGGCGGTGAAACCCCCATAGAAGAAACCGTGGAACTCTTCGTGGAAACCCTGAAGGAGATGGCGGACCGGGCCCTGGAGGCGGAAATAGTCTTCCATGTAAGGATATTTGCAGCCTCCGGGGTGGAAAAGGCCGTCAAAGACGAAGCCATAAGGGATTACCTCCGGGATTCCATCCTCTTCCTCTACACCGTGGACCTGGACAAGGGCCTCCTCCTCTACAACGCCCTGGATGTTGACGAAGATGGGGAACTCTATGTGGAGAAACTGGAGGAATATCCCGTCACCGCCGAACACGCGGAACTTTTGAACCGTTCCCTCAGGGACAGGACCATGTCCTGGAAAGAAATAAATAATTAGGAGGTATAAAATGGAAGGAAGATTTCCTTTAATCGGAGAAAAATTCCCGGAATTGGAGGTGGTAACCACCCACGGGAAGGTCAAACTTCCCGATGACTACAGGGGAAAGTGGTTTATACTGTTTTCACATCCCGCAGACTTCACCCCGGTATGCACCACCGAATTCGTGGCCTTTCAGAAAAGATACGAGCAGTTTAAAGGGTTGAACACCGAACTCATCGGCCTGAGCATTGACCAGGTCTTCTCCCACATAAAATGGGTTCAGTGGATTAAGGAGAACCTCAATGTGGAAATCAAATTCCCCATCATAGCCGACGACACCGGCCAGGTTTCCTCAAAATTAGGACTCATCCACCCGGGAAAGGGAACCAACACCGTAAGGGCCGTTTTCATCGTGGACCCCAAAGGCATCATAAGAGCCATCCTCTACTACCCCCAGGAACTGGGAAGGAACATGGACGAAATTCTCAGGATGATCCGGGGCTTCCAGGTTTCCGACGCCAACGGCGTGGCCATCCCCGCCAACTGGCCCAACAACGAACTCATAGGGGACAGGGTCATAATCCCACCGGCCATGACGGAAAGGGAAGCCGAGGAAAGGCTTAAGAAGTACGACTGCTTTGACTGGTGGTTCTGCCACAAGGCCCAGGATAAGTAACTCTATATCCTTCCAGGGGAGGACATCTCCCCTGGAAGACCCTATAATAATAAGGAGGGGACCATGAAAAAAATGACGGAGAAATCCCTGCAGGAAGCCTTCGCAGGGGAATCCATGGCCCACATGAAATACCTTCTCTTCAGCGAGGTGGCGGAAAAGGAGGGTTTCAAAAACATAGCGAGGCTGTTCAGGGCCATAGCCTATGCGGAACTGGTTCACGCCAAAAACCACGCCAGGGCCCTGGGCTACATAAAGGACACCCCGGGGAACCTGGAGACGGGCATGGCCGGAGAAAAATTTGAAGTGGAGGAAATGTATCCTGCCTACGATGCCGTGGCCAAACTCCAGGGGGAAAAATCAGCCCAGAGGGCCATCCACTTCGCCCTGGAGGCCGAGAAAATCCACCACGACCTCTACGCCAGCGCCAGGGAAGAGGTGATCAGGGGAAAGGACATGGACATATCCGACATATATGTATGCCCCGTCTGCGGATATACCTATGTGGGGGAGACCCCCCCAGAGAAATGCCCGGTCTGCGGGCTGCCTTCGGAGAAATTCGCTAAATATTAATATAAGGAGGTAAAAATGGCGATCAAAGATTTAATTCAAACCGGAGACTGGAAGGGAGAAAAACACATCCCTGCCATTGAGGTCAAGGAAAAGGGGGAATGGATAGTGGTGGAGGTGAGCGTGGGCAAGGAAATACCCCATCCCAACACTCCGGAGCACCACATCCAGTGGGTGGAACTTTACTTCCAGCCCCAGGGAAGCAAGTTTCCTTACCTGGTGGGTAGGTGGGAGGCCGCAGGGCACGGTTACGGGGACTCCACCCTTTTCACCGATCCTTACCTGGTGGCCCGGTTCAAGGCGGAAAAATCCGGAACCCTCTACGCCCTTTCCTTCTGCAACATCCACGGTCTCTGGACTTCCTCCCAGGAACTTAAACTCTGAGGGGGGAGCATGGACCTTTCTAAATTCAGTCTGGAGGACCTTCTCCTGGCGGCGGTAAAATCCGAGGTGGAAAGCAAGGCCATATACGAGAAAATCGCCCGCTCGGTCTCCAACGCCCTTTTGAAGGAGAGGTTTGAATACCTGGCCGAAGAGGAGGATAAACACCGGCGGTTCATTGAGGGGATATACCGGGGAAAATTTCCCGGCAAAGAGGTAAAACTTCCCGAAACCACCCCCGTACCCCTGCCCAAGATGGAGTTCTCCTCCGAGGAGGTTCCCCTGAGCGACATCCTGACCCGGGCCATGGAGGCGGAACTGGCAGCCCACGAATTCTACAAATCCCTGGCCGAGAGGTTTTCCTCGGAGGAAGACCGGGAGACCAGGAGAATACTCCAATTCTTCTCCTCCATGGAGATGGGTCACTACCACATCCTTAAACTGGAACGGGAAGTGGTGGAAAGGTTTGAAGAGTTTGAAGATTACAACCCCATGGTCCACATAGGGGCCTAAATTTAAGGAGGTAAAAAATGGCATCCAAGGAATTAATGGACCTGATGAATCAGGCCATTGCCCGGGAAATACAGGTATCCATCCAGTACATGTGGCAACATGTGCTCTGGAAGGGGGTAAAGGGATTTGCGGTAAAGGAAGAATTTGAAAAGATAGCCATTGAGGAGATGAAGCACGCCGAGGCCATAGCGGAAAGGCTGGCCTTCCTCGGTGGCATCCCAACCACCAAGCCCGAACCCATATTCGTGGGAGAATCCCTCAAGGAAATGCTGGAACAGGATGTGAAGGACGAGGAAAAGGCCATAGAACTTTACCGTAGAATAATCAAAAAGGCTCAGCAGGAGGAAGATTACACCACCACCAGGCTTTTCCGAAAAATCCTGGAGGACGAAGAGGAACACCTGGACACCTTCCGTGGCCTTCTGGAAGACCTCTAAGCGGCCACCATGGACAAGAAGGCATTATACAAGATAACCTACGGCCTTTACATAGTGGCTTCCCGACAGGGAGATAAAGTCAACGGACAGATAGCCAATTCCGTATTTCAAGTAACATCCGATCCTCCCCGGGTGGCCGTGGCTCTAAACCGGGAAAACCTCACCCATGACATGGTAATGGAGAGCGGGGTGTTTTCCGTATCAGTCCTGGGACAAAACACGCCCTTTAAGTTTATCGGGCTCTTCGGCTTCCGCTCGGGAAGGGAGGTGGACAAATTCTCCTCAGTGAACTACGAAGTAGGCCAGACCGGGGCCCCGCTGGTCCTGGACCACACCATAGCCTGGATGGAATTTGAAACAGAAAGGTGGCTGGAGGTGGAAACCCACACCATCTTCATAGGAATCCTCAAGGGAGGAAAAGTCCTTCAGGAGGGCCCTCCCCTCACCTACGAATACTACCACAGGGTCCTGAAGGGGAAGGTCCCCAAAACCGCCACTACATATATTAAGGAGGAGTAAAATGAAAAAATATGTTTGCACCGTTTGCGGCTACATTTACGACCCTGCGGAGGGGGATCCGGAAAACGGAGTTAAGCCCGGAACCCCCTTTGAAAGTCTGCCCGAGGATTGGGTTTGTCCTGTATGCGGAGCGTCCAGGGACCTGTTTGAGGAGGTAGAAGAAGGACAGAATTAAAATCTTTCTTTTTCAGTAAAAAGAGTTCTGCTATAATTCTTTTACAATTTGAGTAAGGAGGTGAAACATGGATGCGACTCTGCTTTCCCGCATCCAGTTCGGCGTAGCCGCTGGCTTTCATTTCCTGTTTCCTCCTACCACCCTGGGCTTAAGCCTCAACATCCTCATCCTTGAAACCCTCTACCTCAAGAGGGGGGACGAAATTTACCGTAAACTTTCCGACTTCCTCATCAAAATCTTAGCCCTGGTCTTCGTTCTCGGAACCGCCACAGGTATAACCCTGGAGTTCTCCTTTGGAACCAACTGGGCAAATTACTCCAGGGTGGTGGGGGACATCTTTGGGGCCCCCCTGGCGGCGGAAGGAGTTTTTGCCTTCTTCTTAGAGTCCATGTTCTTAGGGGTTCTGGTCTTCGGAAGGAAAAGGGTTTCCAAAAAACTCTTCTGGTGGTCCTCCTTCTTCGTGTTCTTCGGCTCCCACCTTTCCGGTCTCTGGATCATAATCGCCAATTCCTGGATGCAGACCCCGGCGGGGTACAAAATGGAGGGGGGAGTGGCCAAACTCACCAACTTCTTCCAGGCTGCCGTTAACCATTCCACGGTGGAAAGATATCTTCACACCATCGCCGGGGGATGGATAACGGGCTCCATGCTGATTCTGGCCATCGCATCTTATTATCTTTTGAAGAAAATCCACCTGGAGGAGGCCAAGGTCCTGCTTCAAAAGGCCTTCACGGTCTTCGCCATAGTGGCGGTCCTCCAACTTTTCCTGGGGCACTTCCATTCGGTGGAGGTGGCCAAGTATCAGCCGGAGAAAATGGCGGCCTTTGAAGCCCTGTGGCAAACCCAGGAAGGAGCCCCGCTGGCCCTCTTCGGAATCCCGGACACTTCCCAGCAGAAAACCCATCTCTACATAGGGATTCCGAAACTCCTGAGTTGGCTCATATACTTTGATCCCAACGCCAAGGTCAAGGGGCTCAACGAATTTCCCAGGGACGAGTGGCCCTATGTCACCGGACCCTTCATCTCCTACCACCTGATGATAATCTTTGGGCTCTGGTTCATAGTTCTTGCCCTATGGGGATGGTTCCTGGGGAGAAGGAAAACCGAAAACAAACTCTTTCTCAAACTTCTTCTCTGGTCGGTGCCGCTTCCGTATCTCGCCAATACCTTCGGATGGATGGCCGCCGAAATAGGGCGTCAACCCTGGGCAGTTTACAAAATCATAAAGACCAAGGACGCCGCCTCGGTGGTGGTGCCCGCCGGACAGGTGGCCTTCACCCTTCTGGTTTTCGTCGTAATTTACACCCTCTTCTTCTTCGTGGGTCTCCACTTCCTCAAGAAAATAGTCCAGAAGGGACCTGCCGGGGAATTGACAGGGTATTAAGGAGGTGAACCATGGAAACCTTACAGGTCATCTGGTATATACTTATCGGAGTTTTGCTCCTGGGATATTCCATCCTGGACGGATTTGACCTGGGAATAGGGGTTCTTTTCCCGTTTCTGGCCAAAGACGAGACGGAAAAAAGGGTCCTCCTAAACGCCATCGGGCCCTTCTGGGACGGCAACGAGGTCTGGATTCTCACCGGCGGCGGAGCCCTCTTTGCGGCCTTTCCCAAAACCTATGCCACCGTTTTCAGCGGTTTCTACCTGGCGCTGATGCTGGTTCTCTTCGCCCTCATCTTCAGGGCCGTTTCCTTTGAGTTCAGGGCCCATTCGGAGAGCGGAAGGGCCTTCTGGGAATGGTCTTTTATAATAGGAAGTTTCCTCCCGGCCCTTCTCTACGGGGTGGCCCTGGGGAATGTGGTATACGGAGTTCCCCTCAAGGTGATCAACGGCAACATAGAATACGCCGGAAACTTCTTCACCCTGCTGAGACCCTATCCCCTGCTCATAGGGATATTCGGCCTGGTAATGTTCACGATGCACGGAGCCACCTACGCTGCCCTCAAAAGCGAGGGCGATCTTTATCACCGGTCCAGAAAAATCGTCCTCTCCACCTGGTGGGCCTTTCTGGTTCTGGGACTCCTCACCTTCATAGCCACGGCGTTCCTCATTCCCGGGTCCTTAACCCGGTTCCTCGCCTGGATAGCCGCCATCGTGGCGTGGCTCGGATGGTACCTGGTGAGGAGTTACACGATAAAGGGGATGGACGCCGCTGCCTTCTACGCATCCTCCCTGGCCATAACCGGCCTCTGGGGAATCATTGGCGCCATCCACTTCCCCAACCTGGTAAGGGCCATAAACGACCCCACCCTTTCCCTCACCATTTACAATTCCTCCTCTTCTAAACTTACCCTCTCTGTAATGCTCATAATCGCCCTCATAGGAATGCCCCTGGTGATCCTCTACACCGCCTACATTTACAAGTGGTTCAAGGGAAAGGTTAGACTGGAGGAAGGGGGATACTGAAAGCGAGAAATTGATCAGGGGGGCTGTGCCCCCCTGATCTGGTAAAATAAAAGGGTGAAGGATTCTTTTTTGCTTTTAAGGGACAGGTTGGCGGTGGCCTTTTACGCCATCTCCATCCTTCTTATCGCAGGTTTCGTTCTGGAGATCACCTCCAGTTTCACCATCCCCTTCGTGATGGCCCTCATACTCTACCTTCTGGCCTCCCCCCTCATTGACAGGCTGGAAAGGAAAAGGATTCCCCACTGGGTTGCCATATTGATGGTGGGCCTTCTCTCCGCCGGGGTGGTTACCCTTCTGGGCCTGCTGGCCTATTCCAGCGTGGAGACCCTGGCCCAGGGCCTGCCCAGATATCAGCACCGCTACCAGCAGATCCTTTCCTTTTTCACCCAGTTTGCAAAGAAATACCCCATGCTTAAACTGGAACAGATTCCCTCCACCCTAAACTTGACGGACATAAGTTCCCTTCTCCTCTCCACCATCGGCTCCTTCATGAAGTTTATAACCGGCCTTACCCTCATGTTCCTCTTTTTCTTCTTCATGCTGGTGGGCAAGGGAAGCCTGGAGAGGAAACTTGAAAAAATTTACAGGGGGAGGCGGGCCGAAAGAATCCACAGGATCTCCAAGGAGGTGGAGGAGAAGGTTTACAAATACCTGTGGACCAAAACCCTCATAAGCCTTATAACGGGGTTCAACACCTGGTTAATCCTTCTCCTGTTCGGCGTGGACTTCGCCTTCGTGTGGGGCTTTTTAACCTTCGTTTTCAACTACATTCCCAATGTGGGACCCATCTTCATAACAATTCCACCCCTGATTATTGCCCTGCTTAAATTCGGAAAACTCTTACCGGTCCTGGCCCTCCTCATACTTTTGGCCTTAAACCACATGGTAATGGGAAATTTCGTAGAACCCCGGTGGATGGGCAAAACCCTGAACCTTTCCCCGCTCCTTGTGCTGTTTTCCCTGATTTTCTGGGGTTGGCTCTGGGGAGTGGTGGGAATGCTGCTTTCCGTTCCCATTTTATCCATAATAAAAATAATCCTGGAGAGTTTTTCGGAGACGGAGAAAATAGCCCGGCTTATGGAGGGTTAAGCCGGTTCCTCAATTTCCGGGATGTAAAGAATCCTGGAGCAGTTTTCACACCTCACGATCCTCTCACCCTTCCGCAGTTCTTCCAGCAACTGGGGTCTGACCTTCATCTGGCAGACCGAACAAAAACCGTCGTGGACAGGGGAAAGGGCTATGCCACCGTGGGTGGAGGCTATTTGAATGTAAAGTTTGTAAATCCTTGGATTGGCTGAAGAGGCCAGGGTTTCTCTTTCCTTTTTAAGTTCTTCCAGCCTCTTTAGAAGTTCCTTTTCCTGGCGAAGAAACTCCTCCTCCTTCTCGCTGAACTCTTTTTTTATCCTTTCGGCCTCCTGCTGGGCCTCCTTTTTCTCCTTCTGGATTTCCTCTTCCTGGATGAGAAGTTCCAAGATCTCGTCTTCCAGGGCGGATTTTCTCTCCTTCTCCTCCTCTATCTCCTTCAGCATGGCCTTGTAGGCTTCGTTGGATGTAACCTTTAAAAGGTCCTGAGAATGCTTTTTAATTCTTTCTTCTATGGACTTGATCTCCAGGTCTATGTCCATTCTTCTTTTGAGGTTTTCCTTAAACTTTTCCTCCACCTGTTTTACCAGAAATTCTGCCTTTTCCTTGCCTTGCCTGGCTTCCTGGAGGCTGGTGGGGATTTCTTTTTTTAGTTTTAACTCTATTCTCTTAATTTCAAGATCAATTTCCTGTATCCTTATAAGCGGTTTCAACTCCTCCAAGTTCAAAAAAGTGGGCCAACCAGGATTCGAACCCGGGACCGACCGGTTATGAGCCGGCAGCTCTTCCGCTGAGCTATTGGCCCACCTATGATTATACAAAAAATAACCCCTTTGTCAACAATTCCAATTACCTCAATTACACCTCCATCACCCTAAAGAAAAACAGAGGCTGGCTTGCCTTTAAAAGATAACAGGAGTGTGGTATGCTGGTTGGAGAAATGCCGATGGCAGATTTCAGCATCCCTTGCTTCATTAACCGCGGCTTCAATGAGGTGGAACTAAACCGCCGCCCCCGGAAGCAAAAACTCACAATTTTCAACGATGAATTCCTCCGGATGGGGATCGGTGTAATCAACGGATGGGAAACCGTTCCCTCCGCAACCACCTCCACTCCTTCCGGCCCAGACTCCGCCGCTTCGTGGAGAGGGTGGTGAAAAAATGAGCAAACAGCAGTTTAAGGAGAGTTGAACGATGAGAAGAGTGGTTAAACTCGCTTCAATTTTTATCGGCCTGTGGATGGTGGCCTCCACCACTACCGTCCCTGTAGCCCAGACCGAAAGGATATGGCTCGGACCTGACTGGTGGGCCAACAGACTCCAGGACTGGAGAATTGAGACGGGAAAGATTCTCTCCAGGTCTGGCCAGAACAGGACCGCCTTTATACTTACCTACAGGCTGTCAGACCGAAACCTGCCCTTCAGTATGAATACAAAATTAAGCCTTTCAGGAAAGGACCTCAATGGAAAAGCCGGCTTCAGGCTGGGAATTCACGGCCTTTTTGACGACTACCGGGACGATGCCGTCTACGGGAAAGGAATTGACGCCGGGGTTGATACCGGGGGAAATCTTTTCATAGGCGAAAAAAGCAAGCCTTTACCCTGGCTCAGGTGGGCGCTGAGAGAAGGGGTAAAGATCGGAGTTAAAGGAAGACCGGAAGGAGAAAACACTCGCCTTTGCGTTGAAGCCCTCTGGGGAGAGAAAAGGGACAAATTCTGCCTTCTTCTTCCCTCAAGCCGTCTTGAAGGCGGGATTGCCCTCCTCTCTCACCTGGAAGGGGATGCCGGAGGCTGGCGATTCTCCCCCCCTGAACTTGCTGGAGAAAGGATCTCTTACCGGGCGGACCACCGCTTCGGTCCTGTTCTTTTCATCCTTTACACCTTAAGCGACGGGATGCTCAAACTTACCGCCCAGATGCCCCCTGTGGGAAGGGAGGATGGAAGGGCTGTATACATTGAGGTCAAGGAAAAGGAGGGATGGAAGAGGATAGACTCTGCAACCATTCACCCCCTTTCCCGCACGGCAACCTTCAGGATTGAAAACTGGGACGGCAGTGCTGATCATCGGATCAGGGTATGCTACCCCTATCTCTGGAAGGGAAGGGAAAGGAAACTGGACTGCCTGGAGGGCCTTGTGAAGAAGGAGCCTTCAGGAAAAGAGGAGTTCGTCCTTGCTGCCTTCACCGGGAACGGCCCCCTTGGCTTTCCCCACAAGGAACTCGTCTCCAGCGTCGCAAAGCATAACCCTGACCTTCTGTTCTTCTCCGGCGATCAGATTTACGAGAGAGCAGGCGGATTCGGTTATCAAATGCAACCCCTCAAGGAGGCCATGCTGGATTATCTGAGAAAATGGTATCTTTTCGGCTGGGCATTTGGAGACCTCCTCCGCACCACCCCTTCAGTGGTTATACCTGACGACCACGATGTTTTCCACGGAAATTTGTGGGGCTGTGGGGGAAAACCCGCAGACCGCAGCCGGGGAACCAAGGTGGACTGGCAGGACAGCGGTGGATACATAATGCCACCCGTATGGATAAGGGCAGTGGAAAGAACCCAGACCTCCCACCTTCCCGACCCCTACGATCCTGAGCCTGTAAAACAGGGCATAGGCGTATACTACACCCATCTTCGCTACGGTGGGATAAGTTTCGCAGTGATAGAGGACCGCAAATTTAAATCGGCCCCAAAACCCCTCCTTCCCGAAGCAGACATAAGAAATGGGTGGCCAAGAAACCCCAATTTTGACCCGAAAACCCAGGCAGACCCTCCGGGGGCTGTGCTTCTTGGGGAAAGACAACTGCACTTCCTCAGGGAATGGGTTACTGACTGGTCAGGTGATGTCTGGATGAAGGTGGTACTCTCCCAGACCATCTTTGCCAACTTCACCACCATACCTGCCGATGCCGCAAACGACGATGTGGTCCCATCAATAAAGATTCCCGGACCT
>Ga0256835_1000015_pt1:60000-186271 | contig 186271 bp, 166 predicted proteins | sample PIR30metaG_FD_185972 | JGI IMG/M metagenome (GOLD analysis project Ga0256835, IMG submission 185972) | Hydrothermal vent microbial communities from East Pacific Rise, Pacific Ocean - PIR-30 | ecosystem: Environmental > Aquatic > Marine > Hydrothermal vents | place: Pacific Ocean...
GAGTACTTGTCCGATGTGGCGGAGGTTTACTACTCCGGGGACCCTTCCGACGCTTATTTTGCCAATGAGTTTTCCATGGCGGACCTTCGGAGGCTCACGCCCATGGTAATCCTCCTCATAGTTCTGGTTCTCTTCTTCTCCTTCAGATCCTGGAAGGGGGTTTTTTATCCATCGCTGGTGGTGTTGCTTTCCACCATCTGGACCTTCGGCACCATGGGGCTTCTGAGAAAGCCCATGGACCTCCTCACCCCCATCCTCCCGGTGCTTCTCATAGCCCTGGGTTCAGCCTACGGTATACATGTTCTCAACAAGATCCTCCACGAGGATTCGGTGGAGACGGCCACGGCGGAGATTTTTCTTCCCGTCCTGATGGCCGGGCTCACCACCGTGGTGGGTTTTTTGTCCTTTTCCACGGCAAAACTTAGCCTCATAGTGAACCTCGGGCTTTTTTCAGCCCTCGGAATTTTTTACGCCATGGTGATAGCCCTTTCCCTCATCCCGGCCATGATGTCCCTCCGGCGGGAGAAAGGGCGAAGGAGGGTGGAAAAACACGGATACTCTGCCCTGCTTAGGCCCCTCTCCGCCCTGGTACTGAAAAGGAAGGGACTTATTGCCGCCGGGTTCCTCATCCTTCTTGTCTTTTTCTCCCTCTGGATCCCCAGAATCCGGAGGGAGGTAAACTTCACCGAGTATTATCCCGAGGACAGCGTTCCCAGGGTCTCCCTGAAGGTGGTCAAGGAGCACTTCGCAGGGGCCTACCCCCTCACCCTTTACCTCAAGGCCCTCTCCTTCCGGGACCCCGCAGTTCTCCGGGTGCTGAGGCTGGCCGAATATAGGCTTTACTCCATGAAGGAGGCTTCCCTTCCCATCTCCCTGGCCGACTTCCTCCAGGAGTTGAACTTCCAGTTGAACGGAAGATACCACCTCCCCGCCAGCCGGGGGGAAGTCTCCAACCTCTGGTTCTTCATGGAAGGCAGGGAAGAAATTTCGCAGATTCTCACCCACGACGAAAAGGAGGCCCTCGTCTTCGCCAAACTTCCCGAAGCATCCACCACCCTGATGAGGGAAACTTACCAAAGACTGGAAGAGGTCCTGGAAAAATTCAAGGGAGGATTTGAGGCCTACCGCATCAACGACCTTTCACCCAAAGAAGGGGAACGGGTGAGGGAGGCAGAAACCAAACAGGTGGAGGCACAACTCCGATCCCTCGCCGGCAAATACGAAGTTACCCTGAAGGGCAGCCTGGGGAAGATATGGAAAAGGTTCCCCCCGGATAGCGACCCGCAGGTGGTGGAGGTTTTTCGCAACAAGGTGAAGGAAGAGATCCTATCCCCGGACTTTGACTTTGAACTTTCCCGGCGGCAGGGGGAAGCCCTGGTCCGGGAACTTGCGGCCATTACCCGGAAAGGAAAGGCCGGAAAGGAATCCTTCCTTTCCGCACTTCGCCGCAGGGTCTCCCCGGAGGAGTGGGAAGAGGAAACGGCCCGGGATGTGGTGGAGGGCCTCCTTTACAGGCTCAGGGAAGCCCGGGGGGAAGTCTTCGTGAATAGGGCGTGGGAAAAACTGAATGTAGAGGATGAAAATTCCCACTTCAGGAAAAAGGCCCGGGGACTCCTATGGGAATTGGCCGACGACCTGGCGGTCCTACCCTACGGAACCCTCCCCTTCCGGGGAAAAAGGGTGGGGGTGGATAAAATAACCCAGAGCGGGTTTCCAGCGGCCATGACCAGGCTGGACCACTTCCTCTACACCTCCCAACTTCAGTCCCTGGCCATAGCCCTCCTGCTCACCTTTCTATTGATGGTGGCCCTCCGGGGCTCCCTGGGGGTGGGGGCCGTATCCACCACCCCCATTCTCTTTACCCTGGGGGTGATTTACGGATTCCTGGGGCTTTCGGGAATACCTCTGAGTTACGCCACCATGATGATCGCAGGGATCTCCATCGGCGTTGGTATTGACTACGCCATTCACTTTATCCACGGGGTCCACGGGGAAATGGATAAGGGCCTTGATTTAACCCAGGCCATAGAGAAAACCTTTATAGAAAAGGGAAGGGCCATCCTTTCCAATTCCATAGCCGTAATACTGGGCTTCGGGGTGCTCCTCTTTTCCCGCTTAAAACCCCTTCACCAGTTCGGGGCCACCATGATGGGCTCCATGTTCTTAGCGGCCCTGGCGGCCCTGACCCTGCTCCCTTCCCTTTTAGTTTTAATAAAGAAAAACGGAGGTGAAAAATGAAACGCTGGATGTCCGTCATAACGGTGCTTGCCCTGGTCCTACCGATCTTCTCTGCCGACGGCAACGCCATCCTTAAAAAGGTGGAGGAAAGGCTCGTAGGGGATCTCGCCCCCAGGGATACCCACGCCGTCATGGTTATGACCATCGTGGATCCCCGGGGAAACAAAAAGATCAGGGAAATGGAAATCTGGGAAAAAAACAACCCCGGCGGCGAAGACTGGCGTCTGATGAAGTTCCGCAGGCCGGCGGATGTGAAGGGTCTGGGATTCCTGGTTTTATCGGAAGATCAGATGTACCTTTATCTCCCAGAATTCCATAGAATCAGGAGAATAGCCTCACATGCCCGGAAGGAGTCCTTCGTGGGCTCGGACTTCTCCTACGAGGACATGGGAACCATTCGCTTCTCAAAATACTACTACGCCAGGCTGGTGGAAGAGACCCCGGACCAATATGTCCTCCTCCTGACCCTCAAGCCCGGGGTGAAAAAACCCTACGGGAAGATAAAGATGTGGGTGAGCAAGAAAACCCTGCTCCCCACAAAAATGGAACTCTACGGCCCCTCCGGAGAACTCCTGAAGGTTTCCCAGCAGGAGGTCAGGAAAATCGGAAAATACTGGATTCCCGTAAAAATAAAGATGACTTCCGTGAAGAAGGGAGGCTATACTCTTCTTGAAATGAAGGAAATAGAAGTGGACCGGGGAATTGACAGAAAGGTCTTCACCAAAAGATTTTTAAAGAGGAGGGTGAAATGAAAAAACTGGCGCTTATGGTGGCAATGGCCACCGTCCTGACCGGCGCAGAGGTTACGGGAAGGGTAAAGGCCTTTTCTTCCCTCTTCCTCTCAGGGAATGCCAGGGGCCCCTACCTAACCCACAGGTCCGGAGAATTCTTCGTAAAGCGAATGGAAGTCAGGCTCAAAATACAGGGGGAAGTCTCCGATAAAATATCCTACGGGATAAGGTTTGACGCCTTTTCCGGGGCGGATGCCGGATTTTTTCCCTTTCCCGAATCGGGTCCCCTGGGCTCGCCCGTCCGCTCGGAGCCCTTTGAAGTGAACCTCTACGAAGCCTATGCCAGGATAAGCGACTTTCTGGTGGAAAACCTGGACTTTACCCTGGGAAAACAGAGGATCAGTTGGGGCACCGCCGACAAAATAAGCGTTGTGGACAACCTGAATCCCTTGGACTTCGCCAATTTCCTTACCTTTGACCCCGATTACTTCGCCGAAAGAAGACCCCAATTGGCGGCTAATTTTGAATATTATGCCGGCGAAAACACCAAGATTCAGGCCGTTTTCCTTCCTGAGAAGCAGTACTCGCCCCTCCCATATGGATTTTCCTCCCTGCTCTTCCCGGGTCCCTCCGTGTCCACGCACCACCCCTCGGCGGCGGTGAAAAGGAAGGAAAACCTCCTGAAAAACTCCAACTTCGGCCTCAGATTGTCCACGGTGATATTCAACACCGATGTGGGCCTCTCCTGGTACCACGGAAACCTACACCTTCCCCTCTTTGAAGGCATCACCTATGCGGTTCCCAACCCGGAATTTCAGCCCATTCCCCAGCCCCAACTTCAGTTCTCTTACCCTGACCTGGATGTGGTGGGGGTGGACCTCTCCGGAGAACTCTTCTCCGTGGGATTCTGGGCGGAGTTTGCCTACTTCATCCCCGAAAAGGTGGAAGGAGAGATAAGGATAGGCATGGGTCCCAGCATCCCCTTCCAGATCCTGGAGGACGGGTACTTCAAATATGTCCTTGGTTTTGATTACACCCTGGGGATAGGCACGGGTCTCTACATAAACGCTCAATTCCTCCACGGGTTCTTTGACGAAAGGGACTACACCTCCCGGGCCGAAAAGATTCTCGGCATCGGGAAATGGCATTTCTTCGGGGAAATAGAAAACTACATCCTGGCCAGGGCAGAATACAAACTGGCCTCGGAGACGGTGAAGGTTTCCCTGGGAACCCTGGTGGAACTGGGTCAAGAAACCTCCTACGCGGTGATGCCCGGAATAGAATTCCGCCTTAAGGACGCCCTCTCCGTCCAATCCGGCCTATTTCTTGTGGGAGGAAGCCGCCAGACGAAATTCGGAGCCTTCAGGGACGATGGAATGGCCTTCGTTTCCGTAAAACTTGATTTTTAATCTCAGGAAGGGGAGGACCTTTCCCTGAGCCTCTTTGCTTCGTAAACCAGGCCCTCCACCGCCATGCCGTAGGGAAACACCATGAGGGTGGTGACCACGGCGATGAGGATCATTATAAGGGAATACTTCAAAAGCCCGGTGGTGAAGTACAAAACCAGGGCCAGGCCGGCCAGGGAACTGGCCACGGCGGAGAGAACTACGAAGGAAGAAGCCACGGCCGGTATCATCCGGCCCTCATCCATGGCGGCAAATCTTGAAGGCCGAAGCATGGTTCTCTTAAGTACGAGCATTAAAACCACTATGCCCGCCCCGGCGTAATAAATGGGCCTCAACAGAGCCGGATTGGGCTTTACCGTCGCAAGGGAAAATCTGTGAATCAGGTAGATGGCAAGGCCCACGGCCAACTCCGCCGCCAGCACCAAAAAACAAATCGTTCTGGCCCGCTTTAAACTCATAACTTCTCCTCCACGGTTTTAATCTTTTCCTCCATATGGAGTTTTTTATCCCGGCGCTCGTCCACCGTTATCCGGGTAGAAACCCTAAGAACCCCCATCTCAAAGGGTTTCTCGTGCATGGCCTTTATGGCCCTGAAGACCTCGTCCCACTCCCCTTCAATTATCGTAGACATGGGGGTAAGAGTAGTCTTAAGGTCAAATTCTCTGAGGACCTTCTCCACCTCGGCCACATATCTGCTGAGGCTGGGACTGGCAGTTCCCAGGGGAACCACGGTGACCTCGGCTATAATCCAGCCCATTTTTCACCTCCCACGGAATTATATATAATTTCCCTGTGAAAGAAAAAACCCTCTTCATGACGGGATTTCCCGGATTTCTGGCCTCCAGAATCCTCCAGGAAATAATCCCCTCCTTCGGTAAAACCTACTTACTGGTGGAAAAAAGGTTCAGGGAAAGGGCCGAGGAAGAAGTTAAGAAAAGGGGGTGGAAGGCAGATGTGGTGGTGGGGGACATAACCATGGAGAACCTGGGATTAAAGGATAAGGTAGCCGGGGAAATCACCCACGCCTTTCACCTGGCGGCAATTTACAACCTGGCGGTAAAAAAAGAGCCGGCCTTCCGGGTCAATGTGAAGGGCACTGAAAATGTCCTGAATTTTCTGGCCTCTGCCCCCAAACTGGAAAGTTTTGTCTACTTCTCCACCGCCTATGTGGCGGGATGGAGGAAGGGAGAAATAAGGGAGGAGGACCTGAAGGACGAAGGTTTTAAAAACTGGTACGAGTGGTCCAAGTTCCACGCCGAGAAACTGGTGAGGAGCAAAATGGGGGAACTCCCCACGGTTATAATCCGACCTGGCATAGTGGTGGGGGATAGCAGAACCGGAGAGATACCGAAGTTTGACGGTCCCTATTACATGATGAACCTCTTTGCTTCCACCGGAAAACTTCCCCTGCCCTACATAGGAAGGAAAACCCCTGAGGTAAACCTGGTGCCGGTGGACTTCGTGGTCAAGGCGGCGGCCTTCCTGGCCCAGGAACCCGGGGCCCTGGGGAAAACCTTTCACCTGACGGACCCCAGCCCCCTGGGGGCCAGGGACCTATACGGCCTTTTCCACCGCTTGATAAAGGGGAAGGAGCCCCGGTTCACCGTGCCTCTGGGAGCGGTGAAGGTGGCCCTCAGCATCCCCGCAGGTGGGAAGTTGATGAAAATTCCCCGTCAGATATTGCCCTACCTCTACCATCCCCAGCGCTTTATCCCCGAAAACTCGGAGAAAGTCCTCTACCCCCGGGGAATAAAACCTCCCCCCATAGAAACCTACGCCCAAAACCTGGTGGATTTTTTCACGAAAAACAGAAAAAGAATAAACTTCGTAATTTAAGGAGGCTGAAATGGCCAGAGGAAATTTCGTGGGGGGACGGTTCGTGGGGGGCTCCAAAACCATAAGAACCATATCCCCCGCCAACGGAGAGAGCATAGAAGAGGTTTTTCTGGCGGAGGGAAACCTAATTGAGGAAGCCCTTTGGGCGGCGGAGAAGGGCGTAGGAATAAGGCCGGGAAAAAAGATTTTTGAAAAATTGAAGGATGTTCTCTCGGAAAGGGCCCTGGAAATAGCGGAACTCATAGCGCTGGAACAGGGAAAACCCGTCCAGGAAGCCCTGGCTGCGGAAATTTACCCTTCCCTTTCTTACCTGGACTTTCTCGTACATCGGGGGGAAGAAATCCTGGCGGTGAAGGAGAATCCCCCCTACGAGGCCATGTTCGCCGGAAGAAGGGCTATCCTTTACCGTCAGGCCCTGGGGGTGAACCTTGTAATTTCCCCCTGGAACTACCCCTTCGCCATACCCTTTCTGGACATAATAGCCTCGGTTTTTGGAGGAGCCCCGGTAATATTCAGGCCCTCCTCCAGAACCCCCCTGGTGGGGCTTGAAATAGGGAAACTGTTTAAGGATACAGGGTTTCCACCCCACAGCCTCCAGGTCCTCGTCACTTCCCACGGAGACGCCGAAAAAATGCTGAGGGACCCCAGGGTAGGGGGAGTTTTCTTCACCGGAAGTCTGGAAGTGGGAAGGAAGATGGGAGAAATGGCCGGAAGGTTGCTCAAGAGGGCGGTTCTGGAGTTGGGGGGCAAGGACGCCATGGTGGTATTCGGAGATGCCCCCCTGGAAAGGGCAGTAAACGGAGCCCTGTGGGCCGGGTTCATGAACGCCGGTCAGACCTGTGCCTCGGTGGAGAGGCTCCTTCTGGACCGGAAGATTTCCCAAAAATTTCTCTCCAAACTCCTGGAGAAAACCCGGGCCCTGAGGCCGGGCCATCCTCTGGAGCCCACCACCGACCTGGGCCCCCTGATTTCGGAAGAACAGAGGGAAAAGGTCCTGAGATTGATAAAGAACAGCGGCGGAGAGGTTTTAACCGGAGGAAGGAGTCTGGAAAGGGAAGGATTTTTCATGGAACCCACCCTGGTCCTGGAACCCGGTGAAGCCTCCCCCCTCTGGCAGGAGGAGGTCTTCGGCCCCGTTATCGCCATAAAAACCTTTGAAACGGAGGAGGAGGCGGTGGCCCTGGCCAACGACAGCAGATACGGCCTCACCGCTTCGGTCTGGACCCTCAATCGGGAGAGGGCCAGAAGGGTGGCCGAAGGTCTCCAGGCAGGAGCCGTCACCGTAAACGACCACCTGAGTTCCTACGCGGAGCCCTCGGCCCCCTGGGGAGGGGTAAAGGGAAGTGGCCTGGGCAGAACCCACGGCCCCTTTGCCATCCAGGAGGCCCTCCACCTCAAATATGTTATGGAGGATTTTTCCCGGAGAAAGAAACTCCTGTGGTGGTTCCCCTATTCCCCCAGAGCCAGAAAAACCCTCCACCTGGCATCTCAGATGCTCTACGGCAGGCGCAGGTTCATGGCCCTGATAAAACTCCTGCCCTCCCTGCCGAAACTGCTGAAGGAAGCGGGACTGGCACCTGTGCTCGCCTCCCTGGCCAGGACCCTGGGACTTTAATCCAGAAATTCAATCTTTACGAAGTCCTCCAGGAAGGTCACAATCCTTCCGTCCTCCATCCGGGCGGTTATCCTCCCCCCTTCCCTCCTGATAATCTCCCCGTAGCCCAGGGAAGGGTGTAAAAACCTGCCGGAGGAGGGGGAAGCCACCTGGGATGGGTGCTCCACCACCTGAACCAGGTCCGGGGGTATGCCGGCCAAAAACCGGGAGGGAAGGGAGGTGGCGGTGGAAAGAAGAAGAAGTTTTTTGGCCCGGGTCATACCCACATAGAGGAGACGCCTCTCCTCCTCAATGCCCTCGGGGGTCTCCACCTTGGCGTGGGGGATGAACCCCTCGTCTATGCTCACGATGATGACCGATTCAAACTCAAGGCCCTTGGCGGCGTGGAGGGTGGAAAGCAGGACATCACCGCCGGAGCCGGAGTCCAGGGAGGTGGTTAGGGAAGCCCTCTGGAGAAATTCCTCCAGGCCCAGGCCGGCGGACTCCATGGCCCTGGTCATTCTCATAAGTTCCTGGATGTTCTCCACCCGGGAGCCGGTCCTGTCGTTCTCCCTCAGGTACTCCATGAAGTTGGTGGCGGAAACCACGAACTCCACCGCCGAGCCTATTCCCCCCTCCCTCAGCCTCCTCTCCACCCCCTGGAGAACGGAGAGGAAGTCCTCCACCCCCCTTTTTCTCTTCCCGGAAAGTTGCCGGACCACCGCCTTAAGGGCCTCTATGCCGTGGCCCAACCGTTTTTTTTCCCGAAGGATGGCCTCATCGGTGGCCCTTCCCACGCCCCGGGGAACCTGGTGAAGGGCCCTGATGAGGGAAACTTCATCGGCGGGGTTGTGGATTACCCGCAGGTAGGCTACGATGTCCTTCACCTCCTTCCTTTCAAAGAAGCCAACGGAACCCACCAGGCGGTAGGTTATCCCCTTCAGGGAAAGGGCCTCCTCCAGGAGCCTGGACTGGTAGTTGGCCCTGTAGAAAACCGCCACCGGCAGGAGGTCCCCCCTGGCGAGGAGGTTGCTGACCACCTCCGCCACGAAAAGGGCCTCCTCCTCCCGGGAAAAATTTCTCCGGAAGAAAATGGGCAGGGCCCCCTGTCTGAAGTTCCTGAGGTTCTTGGGATGTCTCCTCCGGTTGGCGGATATCATGCTGGAGGCGGCCTTCACTATGGATGGGATGGAGCGGTAGTTTACATCCAGGACCACCACCTTGGCATCGGGAAAATCCCTTTCAAAATCAAATATGTTTTCCAGGCTGGCCCCACGCCAGGAGTATATGGACTGGTCCTCGTCCCCCACCACGCACACATGGGGAGACGATGCGATCCTCTTGAGAATTTCGTACTGACCGGGGCTGGTGTCCTGGAATTCGTCCACCAGTATGTATCCGTAGAGGCTTCTGAAGTAAGAAGCCACCTCCGGCCTTTCGTCCATGAGAAGAACGGTCCTGGCTATCAGGTCGTCAAAATCAGCCCCATGAACCTCGTCTATTTTCTCCTGGTAGTCCACATAAATCTCCACCTCCTCCGGGCTGAAACCCATGAGAAAGAGTTGATCCTCATCCCGGGGATAAACCAGGTTGGCCTTGGCCCTGGATATCCTCTCCAGAACCTGGGAGGCCCCGGTTTCCTTCCAGCCCCTTTCCTTCATGAGCCTTTTCAGAATGGCCAGACTGTCGTCCCGGTCAAATATGGTCTTGAGGTCCGAAAACTTCCTCAAAACCCTGGCACCGAAGGCGTGGAAGGTCATGAGGTCCACGGGGGCGGAGTTTCCCACCAGCCTTTCCACCCTCTCCCTCATCTCCCCGGCGGCCTTGTTGGTAAAGGTAATCCCCAGGAGCCTCCGGAAGGGAACGGGCCTCTTCCAGAGGATGTAGGCTATTTTGTGAACTATTACCCTGGTTTTCCCGGCGCCGGGCCCTGCAAGAACCAGGAGGGGCCTTCCAAAACTGAGAACGGCCTCCAGTTGGGCTTCGTTGAGGGGCTCTAAGATCTCCTCTTCCTTTCCCACTCCTTCCTCTTCTTTATAACCCAGCCTTCCTTGTTTTCCTGCTTTGCCCGGGCAATGGCCAGGGCGAACCGGGGAACCTTTTTGGTTATGGTGGAGCCGGCGGCCACGAAGGTGTCGTCCTCCAGTTGAACCGGGGCCACCAGTTCCACCCCGGAGCCCACAAAAACCCTCTTCCCGATGAGGGTCCTGTTTTTGCGGAACCCGTCGTAGTTGCAGGTGATGGTGCCTGCCCCTATGTTGCTGTCCTCCCCCACCTCGGCATCCCCTATGTAGGTAAGGTGCTGGGCCTTGACCCTGGGGCCTATGAGGCTTTTCTTAACCTCCACGAAATTGCCTATCCTGGCATCCTCTCCTATCTCCGCATCCAGCCTTAACCTGGAAAAGGGACCTACCTGGGCCCCACGCCTTATCATCATGGGATTTTCCCCGGGGTTTTCAAGATAGGAATGGGCCTTGATCACGGCGTCCCCTTCCACATGGATTCTTCCTTTCATCACCACGAAGGGCTCCACCACCGCCCCGGCATCCAGCCTCACATCCTCCCATATCCAGACGGTAGAAGGGTCCATGATGAAAGCCCCTTCCGCAAGGAGTTCCTCTATCTTCCTGTACCTGAGGAGGGAGAGGGCATCCACGAAGTCAAAGACATCCCTCACCCTTATGGCTTCTATTTCCATCCGTTCCTCTATTTTTTCAGGGTCCTGCCCCCTTTTTACCACGCCGCCAATCACCTCTCCCTGACTCAGGAAAAGAAGGGAATCTCCCTCCAGGGCCTCCAGGATCTCCTCGGCGAAGATCCCCACCACCGAAGGATAGGTGAAAAACACCCTTTCCAACTCCGGAAACCTGGAGAAGAGGTCCCGAAGGCTGGAAGCATCAACCCTTTCAGCCCCCTCTAATTCCCGGGGAGAATATAGGTTCTGAAAGACCTTCCGGGCCTCCTTGAGGGGATAATAATAGAGGGGACGCCCCAGGGCCTCCCGGTTTATCAAGGGATTGTCCTCGTCCAGGAAAAACGCAGCCTCCATGGGCCACCTCAAAAATCGTCAAGTTTGCCCGTGTCCCAGAGGGGGAAAAGGTCCGGCTCCTTTCTGGCCAGGTAAAAGAACCTCCGGTCCAGGGAAACCGCCTTCTTCAGGGCCTCCGCCGCCTCATCCACCCTGTCCAGGAGGGTCAAAGCAATGGACCTGAGATACCAGACCCTGGCGTCTCCTTCGTCCAGGCCCTCCAGGGCCTGAAGGGCCGCCTCCGGCTCCTTCTCGTTTATGAGGCGCACGGCCTTGTCCAGGGGGTCTTCCTTTTTGTTTTTCTTGCGGGAACTGAGTTTCTCAATTATCTGAAGGTAAACCTCCGCCTTGTGCTGAAACTCCAGAACCTTGCCGTTTTTCAGTTTGTTGAAAACGGCCTTGGCTTCCTTGAGTTTTCCCTGATTGAAGAGGTCCAGGGCCTTATTTAAAAGTTCGGCGTGTTCTTCGTAAATCCTTTCGCTCTCTGTTTTCATGAAATAAACCTCCTGCAAAAATCCTCTATATTTTACAAATTTTAAGGGAAGTTTGAAAGGACCTTATCGGAGTTCGCCCCGGGCCATTATCTCCCGGGCCAGGGCTATGTGGAGTTTGTGGCCTGCCCGATAGGCCTCTATGCTTACCCTGGGCTTGAACTGGAGGAAGGAAAGGTCCCCTATGAGGTCCAGGACCTTGTGGCGGACAAACTCGTCCTTGAACCTCAACTTGGTCCCGTTGTAGAGGCCGGTGGATGTGAGGACTATCACCCCCTCCGGGTCCTTCTTCTGGGCCAGCCCCTGTTTTCTCAATTTGTTGACGGCGGAGATGGGGACAAAGGTTCTGGCAGGGGCCAGTTCCTCCACAAAGGATTCCTCGGAATAGGTGTATTCAAGGGTTTGTTTTCCTATGAGGGGATGGTCAAACTCTATGGTGTAGAGAACTTCAAATTTATCCGACGGGGTGGCCCGGATAAACCCATCCTCGCTCTTTATTTCTATAGGTTCGTTTATTACCCAGTGCTTCTCTTTTTCGTCCAGTTTCTCCAGGGTCCTGGTGAGAATATTCACGAACTCCTTGGAACTTCCGTCCAAAAGAGGGATTTCCTTCCCCTGCTCCAGGGTTATTCTGGCCCCCCGGAGGGAAAGACCGTAGATGGCCGCCAGAAGGTGCTCAATGGTGAAAACCACGAAACCGTTGTGGGCAAATATGGTGGCCCACCTGGTTTCCACCTTGTTTATGTCCAGGGGGAAAATGTGGCCGTTTTTTTCAAAGACTATCCAATCGTAGTGGTCAAAAACCCGGATTTTTGCGTATTCTCCGGTATGGGCGCCTTCGCCTTCAAATTCTGCGAACTTCACCATCTTGTTCATCAATAAAAAGAGTAGCAATTTTCATGCCAGATGCGGGACGGCTTCTGAAGGGCATTCATCGCCAATCACCATGGGTTATTTTAACAACATTGATGTATAATTACAACACATGGAGGAACTGAGAAAAACTCTTGAGGCCCTCGTTCACGGGAAAATAAGTCTGGAGGAAGCCCAGGAAAACCTCCGTCAACTTTTCGCCAGGGCCCCCTTCCTTGAACTGGAGAACATAAGGCTTGACACCCACCGGAGGCTTCGGAGGGGCTTCCCCGAACTCATATATGGGGAAGGAAAGGACGCCGAAGTCCTCAGGAAAATAGCCTCGGCACTGCTGGAGAAGGGGGAACCGGTAATAATTACCCGGCTGAGTCGGGAAAAATTCGCACACATGGAACTCTCGGAAGGCCTGAGGTATTACCCAATGGCCCGGATCGCCTCCAATTTACCCCCCCGACCGCACCGGGGTCTGGTTTCTGTGGTAAGCGCCGGGGCCTCCGATGAACCCGTGGCGGAGGAGGCCTCCATAATACTGGAGATGCTGGGCATAAGGGTGGAGCGGTTTTACGATGTGGGGGTGGCGGGGCTCCACCGGCTTCTTCCCCACCTTGCGAAAATAAATTCCTCTTCGGCGGCCATAGTGGTGGCAGGGATGGAGGGAGCCCTGCCCACCCTGGTCTCCGCCCTGACCTCCACCCCGGTGATAGGAGTCCCTACCAGCGTGGGATACGGAGCATCCCTGGGTGGGTTTTCCGCCCTCCTCACCATGCTCAATTCATGCTCCAACGGGGTAGCGGTGGTGAACATAGACAACGGGGTCTCGGCGGCCCTCTTCGCATACCTCATAGAGGAGAAAAGGCATGAGCATAAGGGAAAAATATGAAGAACTGGAGTTAACCCTCCTCCATCCCCGGGCCGCCAAAAGCCGCCTTTCCCGGGGCAGGGAGAAGCCTGAGCCGCCGTGTTCGGTTAGAACTGCCTTTCAGAGGGACCGGGACAGAATAATACACAGCAAAGCCTTCCGCCGGCTAATGCACAAAACCCAGGTATTCCTTTCCCCCTCGGGGGACCATTACAGAACCCGCCTGACCCACACCCTGGAGGTGGCCCAGATATCCAGGACCATAGCCAGAGCCCTTCGCCTCAACGAAGACCTTACCGAAGCCATAGCCCTGGGCCACGACCTGGGACACACCCCCTTTGGCCACGCCGGAGAGGAAGCCCTGGACGCCGTCCTGAGGGAGGTGGGATTTGAAGAGGGTTTTTCCCATGTTCGCCAGTCCCTGAGGATCGTGGAAAAACTGGAAAAGGACGGCATGGGCCTTAACCTCACCTGGGAGGTCCGCGACGGCATCGTCCATCACTCCAAGGGTCTGCACGGCGAAATACTCTCCGGGGCCCCCGCCACCCTGGAGGGCCAGATAGTCAGGCTTTCCGACATAATTGCCTATGTCAACCACGACCTGGACGACTCCATGAGGGCAGGGCTTATAAAGGAGGTCCCGGAAAAATTCCTGCACGGAATAGGACAAACCCACGCCAAAAGGATAAACAACCTCGTCCTGAATGTCATTGAGGCCACGAAGGAGGAGGATTACCGGAGGGTTTCCATGAAGCCGGAAATGCATTCCCTCCTGCTGGAACTCAGAGAATTCCTGAAGGAGAAGGTATACTTTCACCCCCTCAAGGCCAGAGAATTTGAAAAGGCCAAGGGGGTGGTGAGGGGGTTGTTTTTGTTCCTCCTGGAGGACTGCCGGGGGGTTAAAGCCTACTGTCCCCTCTACATAAAGGAAGGAAAGGACCCCCTGGTCCAGAGGATAGCGGATTTCATCTCCGGCGCCACCGACCGCTTCGCCCTCCACCTTTACAACAAATTTTTCGTCCCCAAACCCTGGGAGGTTTTTTGATGCACTTTTTGAAACAAAATGTTATAATACGAGGGGGGATAAAATTCAGGAAAGTTTTTGATTTTATCGTTTTTTGGAAGGACACGGAATGAAAGGATTGCTGTTCACCAACCGGGATGATTTTTTGAGTTCTCTGGTAAAAACCCTGGAAAAGCAAAAGGTTTATGTGGAGAGAGGTCAGGACATAGAAGCCCTTTCCAACGCCGCCAGCCTTTCCCCTAACTTCGTTATAACGGAATTTCCCCTGTGGAACCTTCCCAGGGGAAGGTTTTTCTCCTATTTCTCCCGCCTGTGGGACGAGAAGATACCCACCATAATAATATCCAGCACCTTCCGTTTCCGGGAGCAGGACAACAAGCCCTTCGTTCACATAATTCCCAATTCCCACGCCCTGGAGGAAAGGATACTGGAAATCCTGGGCAATTATCTGGGTATAGAACTGGAACTGGGGGAGGAAATTTCTGAGGAGGATTCCCCGGAAATTCAGGAGAAACTGGAAACCGGCCTTTCCCATTACGGCGTTGGAAAATTACAGGAGGCATACCGGGAATGGCTCTCCATTCTCAAGAAGCACAACTGCCACGAGAAGGCCTACGAATACATATCCATCGCCAGGAAGGATTTTGAGGAGGCGGGAATAGACCTCAGGGAGTTTTATTCCCTCACCTCCCAGATAAGGGAACTGGAGGAGGATTTCAAACTCCGGGGTGGAGACCGCTATCAGTTAAACATGCTTCCGGAAAAAATAGAGGAACTCACCCTTCACCCCTTTGAGGCTTTCATCCTCTCCCTACTTGACGGGAAAACTACCATCAGGGAAATCTGGCTTCTGGTACCCCAGGAAAAGAGGGGGTGTCTAAAGTACGCCATCCACCACCTCCTGCAGAAGGGTATAATAAAAAAAGCCAACTGAAGAAAAACTTCTTTTTCTTTCGTATAAGTAATGGGAGGTGAAAATGGAAGAAAAATCTCCAGTAGTGGCAGCCTTCCTTTCCTTGCTTTTCCCCGGCGTGGGAAGTCTTTACGCAGGAAAGGTCCACAAGGGGCTGGCCTTCATGGCCATCTTCATATACATAATACACATCCTCAGTCACTGCTCCGCATCGGCCCTATTCCTGGTAGCCTTCTGGTTTTTTTCCTCTCTGGAGGCCTACAACGATGTATCCGGCCAGATTTATTCCCCCCGGGGAAACCTGGGATGGGGTATTTTCTGGATCCTGGTGGGAGCAATCTTCCAGATATGGGCCCTGGAAGTGGTGGAATGGGCTCTCATAGCCAAACTCTGGCCCGCCCTTCTGGTGGTGGCTGGCCTTTACATGATTTACCTGGGCCTGAAAAACGGAGGTGAGGAATGAAAAGATCCCACGGCGGAAGAATATTTCTGGGCCTGACCCTTCTGGTGTTGGGTCTCCTTCTCCTGCTGGAGGCCTTTTCCGGAAGGATATGCCCTTATTTTGAGATCCTGTTCAAGTTATGGCCCCTCTTTCTGATTTATGTGGGGGTAAGGAAAATTTTGGCCATCAGAAAAGAAGAAGATCAGAGGGAGATGCCCACCCCTGCTTCCAACTGAAGGCCCCCGAGATCGCTCTCCAGTTCCTCCACCTTCTTTTTGGCCATGGAATATTCCGCCCTGAACCTCAGGTAAAATTTCGTGAAGGTATAGCGGAACCCGGCCCCCAGGAAAAACCCCGTAAGTGAACCGGAGGCAGATGCAAACTCTGCCTTTTCGCTGTAGTTCCAACTTCCCACCCCAGCATCCACGAAGGCGGAGGAGAAATGGAACCTCACCCCGGCGGAGACTGGAACCACGGTTAGGGTAAGGGGTTCGGCGGAATAGGTGAGTTTTCCGCCCTTGTGGAGGTAGTCCATTCCGAGAAAAGCCCCCACCGAGGGAATTATCCGGTATTCCCCCTCCAGGGAGAAATTGAATATGGTGCTCCCGTAGGCGTCCTTATAATACGAAGCCTTTGGAAGGAATAGATTTCCGGAAAGAGTAAGATCCACCCCTGCCCACAGGGGCAGAAGAAAGAAAAGCACCAGAAATTTCTTCATTTTTTCCTCCTTCTCTCTACTTGAATCCCTTGTAATGGGAGGTTCGGGACCTTCACTGAGTCCCCGCGAACAAACAGCGAAATCACAGGTTCCTTCCTCATTTTTCTTCCCTCTTGAGTATTACGGAAACCGCCCTCCTCTCATCGGGCTTCAGAAACAGTTTGACCTCTTCGGGCTTGTATCCCTTTCTCACGAACTTGATGATGTGTTCCCCCGAGGCCAGGGAAAGTTTGTTTATGGGGGTGGTTCCCATGAACCTGCCGTCTATGTAAACATTGGCCCAGGGTTTTGAGTCTATGGTGGTTAGCATGGAGGAGAAGCCGAACTTCCGAACGACGGTCTTCCGTTCCCCTTCCCCCAGGGTAATCACCTGTTCCTGGACCTGCCCCCCGTAGAGGGGAAAGTATTTTACGGTATGCTCCCCGACCTTCAGGGCCACCGTCAAGGCCTTACCTGGCAGGACCTCCCCCACCTCCCTTCCATCCACTTCAACCCGGGCGGGATAATCCACCTTCAGGGTGAGGGTGGGCGACGAAGTTTCAGTCGGCCCGGGGGCGAATTCTCCGGAGAAACCCTCTCCTTCCAACTCTTCCCCCACGATGTCCACCGGTGGAAAAAGGTCCTCTTGGACTTCTCTGGACTCCACGGGCATGGGAAGAATCTCCGAATAGAGAAGAGTTCTACCCGGAGGCAAAGCCGCCTCCGTCCATCCCCCTCTCCCCGAAAGGAGGGAAAGGGGAAAGACCCGGGCTCCCCTGGAAGAGAGAAAATACCCCAACGCCCCCAGAACCGCCGCCAGCACCAGGGAAGCCAGGAGGAGGGGTAGCCTGCTCCTTCTGGACCTGGTAAGCCTCGCTTTTTCCCTCAGAGCCTCTATGTCCCGAAGCATCTCCGCCGCGCTGGAGTACCTGTTAGCCGGCTTCTTCTCCGTGGCCTTGAAAATTATCCTTTCCACTTCCGCAGGAAGGGAAGGGTTTACCTTCCGGGGCTCTGGCAGGGGCTCCTTCACATGCTTCCAAAGGATCTGGAGGGGAGAATCCCCCTCAAAGGGAAGCCTTCCGGTGAGCATTTCAAAGAGGGTGATGCCGAAGGAATAAACATCGGAGGCAGGGGTTATCTTTTCGCCCCTGGCCTGTTCCGGGGAAAGGTAGTGGGGAGTTCCAAGAAGTTGGCCGGACCGGGTGAGTTTCGTCCCGGCGTCCACCCTCTTGGCCAGGCCGAAATCCGTGAGAATGGCCCTTCCCGTCCCCTCCTCTATGATGATGTTGGAAGGCTTTATGTCCCTGTGGATTATCCCGCGGGCGTGCATGTAAGAGAGGGCCGAAAGGATGTCCCGGCTTATTTTAAGGGCCGCCTCCATGGGCAGGGAACCGCTCCTGGAAATAATGTCCCTGAGGTTCCTTCCCTCTATGTATTTCATTATCAAATAAGCCCGATTTCCCTCAAAGCCCACATCGTAGATGGGAACGATGTGGGGATGCTCCAGTTCCGCGTAAAGCCTGGCCTCCCTCAGGAACCTCTCCACGGCCTCCGAGGAGAAACCGGTAACCTGGGACGAAAGAACCTTCAGAGCACATTTCCGCCTCAGGAGTTTGTCCTCCAGAAGAAAGACTTGGGAAAAACCTCCCTTCCCCAGGAAGCCCAGAACCCTGTATTTTTTGGAGAGGGCTTCAAAAATCTCCTTGAACTCCCGGAGCGCATACTCGGGAATCTCCTTTATCTCCACGGTATTGCCCTCCAGTTGAGGAAAACCGCAATGGGGACAGAACTGGGCTCCCTCCGGGACCTCCCCTCCGCAATTAGGGCATTTTCCCATGGGTTTATGATATATACATGCCGAAAGAAAGTCAACGCACCGAATAGGGGGGCTTCAATCGGTTCACGACCACCCTCCGGTGGGAGTTTTCCCTGCGGGTGATTCCCAGGGAATCCAGAAGTTCCAGGAGGGGTATGGCGTATTTTCTTGAGAGTCCCGTTATCTTCTTAAAATCCTGAATACTGAACTTCTCCATCCCCTTCAACTTCTCCAGCACATCTTCCAGGTAATCCCTGTGGACCAGGAACCCTCCGGTAAAGAACACTACCCCTTCGCTTAGAAGTTTGGCTATTATCTGCTCCACCATTCTGCGGTTTTTCAGGCCCCGCAGAATTTTATCCATCTCCACCATGGAGGGTCTTATCATACCCTCCACCAGGTCCTGCATCTGCTGGAGTTTTCTTTCGTCCTCGGGGACGAACTCCGCCAGGGAAACGGCCTCCCCCCTCATCTTCAGCCGCCCCTGGGCGATGCCGGAGGAGAGGGCCAGGGAAAAAACCTCCTTTCCCACCCCCAACTTCTCCATGAGTTTTTCCTTCTCCATCCCCATGAGGTCAGGCCTGGCCCTGTGGAAGGGCTTGAGTTTTGCCTCCATTTTATCAACCAGTTCCTCCACCCCCTCCCGGCTGAGGGCAGAGAGTTCGGAAAAACTCAAAATTCTGATTTTCCCCTCTCCGCTGAGCCTTACCATCAACTCCTCTATGTAGGCCCTTCTCCATCCCGTCTGCAGCATAATTTCCGCGGCGGAAATCGGCCTCCGAGCAAGATAAAGCAGGAACTCCTCGTCGGTAGTGGAGGGAACCCTCCTGCCCTCTCCCCTCCTTATTCTAAGAACCCTTCCGCAGAACCTGCGATTTTCGGAAGAAAGGATAATGGAATCGCCCCGGAAGAAAAGAAATGGATTGGAAAGTTTTAAAATGCCTTCCGAAAGATAACCTCCGGTGGAAAATCCGTGTCCCAGAACCCTGTACTCTCCGTCGGGAGCCTCTCCCTCTATTTCGTATTCGTGGGATGGGGGGATCTCCTCCCCCACCAGAACCACCCCCCTTCTGGGGGGCCTTCCGCCCTCAAAGGAAATCTTTAAAACCTGGGGAGACAAAATGCTGGATATGGGCTGGTTCAGAAACCGAATCTCCTTCACCCTGAGCCAGGCTCCCCTGAGGGGAGCGTAAAGACTCATCCCCCGCCGGAGCCTTCCCCATTTTTTGATAAAGTATCCGTCACCGGCGCTAACCAGGTATGCGGTGGCCGGGGAGCGGAAGGGAGCCACCTCCCCCTTCCACGGGAGAAGACCGCAGGGACGAAAAGATTCCCCGGGGGAGTAATACAAGGCCAGGGTGGACCACTTCAGGGGACCGAGAACTTCACCTACTCTCAATTCCCCCTCTACCCTTTGGCGGACGGAAAATCTGGTTTCTTTAAAATAGACCAGGGCGTCCTTCATGTGGTCCTTGCTTCCTCTGCCTTCGTCTTTCCCAGGAGCATATCTCTGGCCAGTTTTTTCATCCTCTCCACCCCAGGCTGATCAAAGGGGTTTACGCCGGCCAGACGGGAAATAAACCACACCTGAGATTGAAGAACCATGAGAAACTGCCCCAGAAACCTTTCCTCTATCCTGGGGACTTCCATGGCCAGGGTGGGTCTTCCGCTTTCCGCCAGGGCCCTCTGGGTGGAAAGGGCCATGACCCTGTATATCTGAGACATTTTTCTTCCGAAGAGGCCCGATTTAATACCCTCAATTTCAGGGACGAAGGGATCTCTGCGGAATTCCCCCACCCTCCAGAAGGTGTAGATTTTATCGTCGGGCCCGTCCAGGTAGAGTTGTAGTTTGGAGTGCTGGTCCACGGAACCCAGGTCAATAACCGGAGTGATTCCCCATCCGGCCTTTCCCAGACTTTCGCTGAAAAGTTGTCTATACCAGAAACCCGCAAAGTAAAGGTGCTCGCTGTAGGAAAGCACCACATGGATGTTCTTGCCCCTCTTCCACTCCTGATAGATGGCGGCGGCGGAAAACAGGGCGGGGTTTTCAAGGAGGGGTTTGGAACTCAGTTCTAACCCTTCCTTGGCCCCCCGGAGCAGGGCCTCCGTGTCCACGCCGGCCAGATAAAGGGGGACGAGGGCCACCGGGGAAAACACCGAAAACCTGCCGGGCAGGTATTCCGGCACGGAAAAGGTGATAAACCTCTCCGTCTCTGCCACGGTCTTCAGGGTTCCTCCGGAGGTGATGGCAATGAAGCGCTCCCTTTCGGGGAAGCGCTGAAAAAGCACGGAAAAATTGGCCAGGGTTTCCGTGGTGTTTCCCGACTTGGAGATCACTATGAAGGCGGTGCGCTCCGGCTCCACCAGTTCTGCCAGTTCCTCCGCCCTTTCCGGGTCCACATTGTCAAAGAAAAAAATCCTCCTTCCCCGGGAGTTGAAACTGGCCGGGAGGAGGGCCCGGAGAAGGGCCTCGGCCCCCAGGGAACTTCCCCCTATGCCCACGATGACCAGGTCCCTGGGTTTGAACCCCTTGAGTTTTTCCTCTATTTCTTCCAGCCAGGGATGGGTCAATGCTTTGACGAAGGGAAGGCCCTCCCTTGCCCGAAGGAAATCCTCCAGGAGGTCACGGTAGCCGGAGGGAAGTTCGTAATAGGTGTAATCCAGAACAACTTTTCTTTCCATGGAAATATGATATCACCTTATTTCTTGGTTTTTCTGGACCTTTTGCTCTTCTTTTTCTTCTTTTTTCTCTTTTCCTTTTCTCCCTCCGCCGGAAAGAGGTATATGGTTCTGCGATAAGGATCAATGGAGCCCAGAATAACATCTATTTTCTGGCCGATCCTGTAAGTTTTCCCGCTCCTCTTTCCCCGGGCGATCCAACCGTCGCTCACCACGAAATAATCCTCCTTCATGTCCGAGAAGAGGACGGAGCCCTGGATCATGTATTTGTCCAGTTCCACATGGAGGCCATCGCTTCCCACACCCACGATCACACCGGAAAACCTTTCGCCGATTTTCTCCGCAAGAAACCGCACCGTTCTCCAGTGTATGAGTTCCGCCTCCATCTGGTCCGCCCGCCTCTCCGTGAAGGAACTGTGGGCGGCTATTTTTTCAAGTTCCTTCTCGCCGTAGGGAGGAGGAGAACCCGCCAGGGCCGCCTTTACCGTTCTGTGAACCACCAGGTCCGGATACCTCCTTATGGGCGATGTGAAATGGAGGTAATCCTCCTTGGCCAGGGCGAAATGCCCCCGGGGCTCCGGGGAATACTTGGCCAGTTTAAGAGAGCGGAGAATCATTATGTTTATGAGTTTTTCCTCCTCCTTTCCCTGGGCCTGCTCCACCACCCTCTGAAGGTCCCCCACGGTAATTTCCTCCCCTTCCAGACGATAGCCAAATATGGCGAGGACCTTTTTAAGAGATTCAATTTTCCTGGGGTCCGGGGGCTCGTGAATTCGGAATATGGTGGGATAACCCTTGCTCCGAAGGAAATGGGCCACGGACTCGTTGGCGGCCAGCATGAATTCCTCTATTATCTGATGGGCAAAATTCCTTTCAAAGGGGAGTATGTCCAGAAGAATACCGTCCTCGGTGTATATGAACTCCGGTTCAGGAAGGTCAAAATCCAAACTTCCCATCCTCCGGCGACGGCTCAAAAGGGCCTCCGCCGCCTCCGCCATGGTCTCCAGGGAAGGAAGGATGTGCTGGTATTGCCTTCTCAGGTCCTTATCCCCCTGGAGAATGGCCCAGACCTTGTTGTAGGTCATCCTCTCGGCGCTGCGTATGACCGAGGGGTAAATCCTGTAGGCCCTCACTTCCCCCTGCCTGTTTATGTCCATTTCCACGGTCATGGTAAATCGGTCTTCCCTGGGCCTCAGAGATGCCAGGTCTTCGCTCAGGGCTGGAGGGAGCATGGGGACCGCCCTTTCGGGGAAGTATATGGAATTGCCCCGCAGGGCTCCTTCGGCATCCAGGAGGGTCCCTTTCCTCACGAAGTGGGAAACATCGGCAATGTGAACTCCCAGGCGGTATCCCCCCCTTATTTTCTTTATGCTAACTGCATCGTCAAAGTCCTTGGCGGTCTCGCCGTCTATGGTGAAAATCACCTCCCTCCTCAGGTCCTTTCTTTTGAGTTTTTCCCTGGGTTTATCTATCTTCAGATCCGGAAATTCCACGGGAACATCGTAGTGGGCCAGGATGGCTTCCACATCCTTCCCAGGCTCCTGGGGATCCCCTATGACCCTTTTAACCACGCATTTTTTGCCCGAAAGTTCCGCCTCCACCAGATGCCCCTGGATTATGGGCTCCGTGGGGATTTTCTTCACCTCCACCTCCGGGAGCCTCCTCTCCACCGGAATCACCACCGGCATTTTCCTCTCCCACACGAAGAATCCCGCCACCTTCTTCCGCTTCCTCTCCACCACCCGCAAAATTCTCCCTTCGGTCTTGGTTCCCTTCTTTATTATCAGGGCCTCCACTATGTCTCCGTGGAGGGCGTCCTTTTTAAACCTCCTGGGAATGAAAAAATCCCCCTTGGGGGTAACCAGAAATCCGTATCCGAACTGGGTATCCTCAAACCTCCCCTGGACCACATCCACGCTGGAGGAAAGCATGTACTTCTTTCCCACCCTCACCACCAGACCGGATTTTATCAGGCGGTTCAATTCCCTCTTCAACTGCTTCTCCTTGCCCTTCTTCAGCCTGAGTTGGTCCTTTAATTGCCTGAAGGTCGCTCCTCTGGCATTTCTCTTTAAAACCTTTAGTATACTATCCCTCCATCCCATGTTCTCTCCTTTAACTTAATTCTTCTTACTTGAACTGAATGGTTACTACCTTCCAGACCTTCACGGGAACCCCCCTCTTGCGGGGAGGCGAAAACTTCCACTTGAGGAGGGTTCTGTAGGCTTCCTCCTCAAAGAACCCCTTGGGGGTAGCCCTTATGATTCTGACCTGAGCCACATTGCCGTTTTCGTCTATCAGTATTGAGGCCATAACGCTGCCCCGCACCCTGAGACGCAACGCCTTCACCGGCATCCTGGGCGACACCCTTTTTATAAGGCGGAGGGGAACATCCAGTTCGTTTATGGGAACCACGGAGCCCGGGGTCACCGCCGGTTTGATTTCCCGGGAGGATTCCTGGGAAGAAGGGGCAGAAGGCTTCACCTCCTCCGGGGGTTTCGCCTGAGTTTCCCCGGAAACCTCTTTCTCCTCAGTCTTTTCCGCTTCCTGCTTTTCAGGCAGGGAAACCTCCCCCTGGGATTTCACCTGCTCCGCCACCGTCGGAGTCTCCGGAGTCTGCTCCTGGCTCTTTTCCGGCTGGATCGGGGGCGTCTCTGATTCCACCTGGGTCTGAACTTCCTCCTGCTTCTGGGCTTCCGCCTGGGCGAACTGCTGCCTCCTCATCTGCGCCAGGACCCTCTGCCTTTCCTTTTCCAGGGCCTTCTTCAACTCCTCCTCCTTCTGGGCTGTGAGTTTTCCGTATTTTTCTTCGTATTCCTTTCTTATGAGCGCTTCCCTCTCCTTCATCTTCTGTTCCACCAACTGGTTTATCCGCCGCTCCATTTCCTCCGGACTCAAGCCCCTGGGGGCCGGCTTCTTAAGCAGAAATAGCCCGGCGATCACGAGAAGAAGGAGGGCCGCCAGTGCTCCGGCCAGGATGGCCGGAAACTTCTTCTTCTCCTCCACCACCCCTTCCACCAGGGGCTTTTTCTCCTCCGGCTCCTCTATTATCTCCACGGGAACCTTACCCCGGCTTTCCCGGATCAGCCTCTCCCTCTCCTCCTTTTCCTCCTGGAAGAGGGTGTTCATGTAGTAGGCGAGGTTGAAGGTGGTGGGGGTTATGTCCTCTTCAGCCACGAAGGCCTCCAGGGCCTCCGTAAACTCCGCCATGGTCTTGAAGCGGGCCTCCGCCGGGGCCAGGGCCTTTTTCAGAATTTCCCTCAGGGCCCCGGGAATTTCCTCTCCCCCTTCCCACCTGGCGATCATCCTGGCTTCCTTCAACTGGGCATCCAGGTCCCTCTGGGGGGAAAGAAGTTTTCCCGTTAGAAGGTAAAAAAGCAATACCCCCACCGAATATATATCCGCCTGGGGGCCGGGCTTCTTCCTGTCAAGTATCTCCGGGGCAAGGAAGGCGGACCTCTCCACCGCCAGTTCCCCGGCCAGGGACCTGTCCTGGGAGTAGACGGTCTGATAAATTCCGAAGTTCGCTATGTAAACCACCCCATCCAGACTGATCATTATGTCCTCGGGGGTGATCAGGTTGTGATATATAGGGCTCCCCTTGTAACTGGTGTTGGCAAGGTATTGTAGCCCCGTGCTCAACTGAAAGATGGCCTGAATGGGGATGTCAAAGGAAAAGGGGAGGTCCCGTTTTTTCAACTGGGCCAGGACGGAGGATAGGGAAAAGAACTCCCGACACCTGGTGGCGGCGTAATAACCGTCCCTGCACTTACCCCACACATCGTAGGGCAGAATGTTGGGATGGGAAAGTTTCCTGGAAAAGCGGAAAAATTCGGTGAGGGCGGTCCAGAGTTTGGGTTTATGGTATTCCTCCCGAACCTCCACCAGCATGTAATCCCTGAGTTTTTTCTCCTCGTCCCTGGTTACCGAATAGAAAACTCCTCCCAGGGCGTTGCTTCCGACCTTTTTAAGTTCGTAGAATCTACAGAACTTTTTCATAACTTCCCCCTTTTCTTAATCATAAAATCTTCCCTTTATTTTTCAAGTTTTTTAAGCCTTTCCTCCGCCTTCACCCGAAGTTCCGGGTCCACCGGGAGAACCAGAACCTTTCCGTAGGCCACCTTGGCCCCCTGGAGGTCCCCCAGTTTTTCAAGGATTTCTCCCAGGGCAAACCAATACCTCCCGTTTTCCCTGTCCCGGTCTATGGCGGCCTTGTAAAGTTCCTTGGCCCTGGCGTAATCCCCGTTGAGGGCGTAGATGTAACCCTTCAGGGCGTAGGCTGGGCTGTAGTTCTTGTTGACTATTATGGCCTGGTCCAGGGCGGCGATGGCCTTCTGGGTCTTTCCCATTTTAAGATAAAGTTTGGCCATGTTCAGGTAAACCACCTCCCTGGTGGGGTAGGCGATGTCGTCCAGGGCCCTCCTGAACTCCTGTTCTGCCTTGTCGTAAAGCCCCTTCTGGGTGTAAATCACCCCCAGAAGATTGTGGGAGGGACCGTAGGCCGGATTCAGGGATATGGCGATTTTGAAGTATTCCTCAGCCCGATTAAGTTCCCCCAGCATGGAATACGCTATACCCAGGGCGTGGAAGATTTGAAAATTCTTGGGATTCATCCTGGCGGCCTTCTCCAGGAAGGGTATTGCCTTTTCCGGATCCTTCTTCTCCAGGTATGAAACTCCCATGTTGTAGTAGTATAGGTCCGTTTTCTTCTTTTTCTTCTTCCCCTCCACCGCCGGAACCATCAATACGAGAAGCAAAAACAAAATCAGTATTTTCCTCATTCTTTTACCTCCTTTAGAAGGAAAGCGTCCACTTCCTCCTTTATTCCTTTTACCTTAAATTTTCCCTTGGGCTCAAAGACGAATCCTTCCCCTGCCTGACTCACCGTAGTTCTGCCCACCACCACCTCCCCTGGATCCGCCACCTCGCTCTGGAGCCGGGAGGCCAGGTTCACGCTGTGACCCAGAACGGTGAACTCCAGCCTTTTTTCCGAGCCGAAATCCCCCGCTATCATGGGGCCGGAGTTGAGCCCGATTCTAAGTTTCATGGGCCTGCCCCTCCACTTAAATTCCCCGCTTTTCTCCCTCATGCGGTAGGCCGCCATGAGGGCCCTGCGGGCGTGGTCCTCCATGGAAAAGGGGACCCCGAAGACAGCCATTATACCATCTCCCAGGTATTTATCCAGGGTGCCTTCGTGTTCAAAGACTATCTCCGTCATGGCGGAGAGGAAATCGTTGAGAAATTTCCCCACCTCCCCGGCGGATCCCGTCTCCATCATGGAAGAAAAACCCACCAGGTCTGCAAAAAGCACCGTTCCCGTGGCGTGGAAGAACCTCCCCGGGGCCAGGGTAATCTCCTCGTCCTGGGCCAGCATCCTCCTTATAACCGCCGGAGAATGGTACCTCTCAAGCCTTTCCCTTATCCTTCTCTGTCTTTCCAGTTCTTCAAAGAGTTTTCTCTGCTCCAGAACGATACCCACATAATTACCCAGAACCGTAAGTATCTCCAGATCGTCCAGGGTTTGAATCTTCCTGGCCACGGAACTGTCCACATATATGGCTCCCAGCACTTCGTCCTGCTTCCATATGGGAACGCAGGCCGCCGAGCGGATCCCCATGGTCACCACGCTTTCCTCTCCGTGGAACCTGATGTCTGTAAGGGCATCGCTGGTCAGGACTCCCACCCTCTCCTCTATGGCCTTTCTCAAAATGGAACGGCTCAAGCCTATGCTTCTCTCGCCTCCCTCCTGGAAGGAAGTGGCCACTATCCTGTCCTGGCCGCCTTCCCTAACCACCACGGCGGCCCTCTCGGCCCCCAGGGCTTCCCTGGCCACCTCCGCCACCCGGTGGAGAAGCCTCTCCGGCGAAGGTGAGGATATTATCTCCTTGCTTAGTTCCTCTATGGTCTTCATTATCCTTTTCCACTTCTCCGTATCCACCCGGGTTAGGCTTTCCCCAACCTGGGTCCGGGAGGCGGTGTCCTCCATTTTGAGGGGTGAGGAGACCTCTAACACCTTCACCACCCGGTTGCCCAGGGAAATCTCGTCCCCGGGCAAGACCCTGGCAGGCTCCTCCACGGGCTCTCCGTTGAGGAATGTTCCGTTCTTGCTTCCCAGGTCCTCTACCATCCACATTCCCTCCCTGGAAAACAACCTGGCATGTTTTCTGGAAACGGTGGAATCTCTGAAGACCAGATGGTTTTCTGAGGCTCTTCCCATACTCACCTCCGGGGGAGGAAAGGAATACCTCCGCCCCTCCCGGGGGTCCTCAAGGACGATGCCCTCAGTACTCACTCTTTAAACTCCGGAGCATAAGTTCCCTGATGGCCCTGGAAGGTTCCTTTTCCTCGTATAGGACCTCCACCACCTTCTCGGTGATGGGCATTTCAACCCCCAACCGCCTGGCCAGGGAAAGAACGGCCTTGCTGGTGGTCACCCCCTCCGCCACCATCCTCATTCCCCCCAGGATCTCCCGAAGGGTCTTCCCCTTCCCCAGTTCGTAGCCCACCTTCCTGTTGCGGCTGAGGGCTCCGGTGGCGGTCAGAACCAGGTCCCCCACCCCTGCTATGCCCGAGACCGTATCCGAACTTCCACCCATGGCCATTACGAAGCGGCGCATCTCCGCAATCCCCCGGACTATGAGAGCCGAAAGGGTGTTGTGGCCTAAACCCAGGCCCGTCACAACCCCGGCGGCGATGGCCAGAACATTCTTCACCGCAGCACAGAGTTCTACCCCCACCACATCGGAGGAGGTATAGGCCCTGAGATATTCGTCGGAGACCAGGACCTGAACCTCAGAGGCGAAATTCTGATTCTCAGAAGCCACCACCACCACCGTGGGACTCCCCTGGGCCACCTCCCGGGCAAAACTCGGCCCCGAAAGCACGGCGTAGTCCAGTTTGCCCAGTTCCTCCCTGACCACATGGCTCATGGTGGCCAGGGTATCCTCCTCTATGCCCTTGGTCAGGCTTACCAGGTGCTGGGGTCTTAGGGGAAGTTTGCGCAGGATTCCCCGGGCGTAACGGGAGGGAACGGCCATGAAGTAAATTCCACCGGGCTTAAGTTCGGAAAAATCCCTGAAGGGTCTCAGGTTATTCGGCAGTTTAAAGCCCGGAAGGAATACCTTGTTTTCCCCCTCCTCCTTTATCTGGCGAAAAACATCCTCCTCCCTCACCCATAGGTTCACCGAAAGACCTTTTCTGGCCAGGTGATAGGCAAAGGCGGTGCCCCAACTCCCGGCACCGATCACATAAATCCCTTCCATATTTTTCTCTCCCTTCCCTGAAGAATTCTCTTTATGTTGCCGCGGTGGCGGTAGATAACCACCAGGGAGGCCAGGGCTTGAAGCAAGGAAAGTCCGGGACTCCTGTAGAGAAAGAAACTTGCCACCGGAACCGCCAGGACCAGAATAAGGGAACCCACCGAAACCATGCCCGAGAATACGGCCCCTACCAGAAAAGCCCCCAGACCCGCCAGGGCGGAAAGGGGGGAGGATACCAGGGAAGCCCCCACATAGGTGGCCACCCCCTTTCCTCCGTTGAACCCGAGCCAGGGAGTAAAGCAATGGCCCAGAACCGCCGCAAGGCCACAGGCAAAGGCAAACTCACGGCCCTGGGGAAGGGCCAGGTACACGGGAAGGGCCGCCTTGGATATGTCAAGGACGGCCACTGCCAACCCTATTCCCACCCCTCCGCTTCGCAAAACATTGGTGGCCCCCACATTTCCACTCCCCTTCTTCCTTATGTCCTCCCCCCGGAACCACCGGTAAAGGAGGTAGGCAAAGGGAATGGATCCCGAAAGGAATGAAAGTGCCAGAAAAATTGCCTTCATTTCAACTCCGATGCGTAAATTTCTGTGTATATGGGCCCCTCCGGGGTAAGTTTTGAGCGGAACAAGACAATTCTTTCAACCTTAACCCGGCCGAAGTCCTCGTCCTTCAAAGCCTTTATTTCCTCCACTATTTTTCTCAGAGCCGATGTTCCCTTGACCCTGCCCATGGTCACATGGGGGTGAAAGGCCCTGGTTTCCTTGTGAAATCCCTCCCGGAGAAGTTCATCCTCCAAGATTTCCTGAAGGTTGTTTATCTCCCCGGGCTCCTCCACCCCCACCCACAGGACCCGGGGTCTGGGAGAATCGGGGGGGAATCTTCCACAACCCTTCAAATCCAGGGAAAAGGACCTTACCCGGGAAGCCGTCCTATCCATGGCTCTCTCTATGTCCCCAATCCGGGAAGGATCCACATTCCCAAGGAACTTCAGGGTTATGTGCATGGCTTCCCTCTTGACCCACCGGATGTTGCCCCCCATCCTCTTGAGCCTGTTTATGTGCCCTTCAATCCTGTCCTTTATCTCCCCGGTGAGTTCCACGGCTATGAAAAGCCTCAAATCAACCTCCTGCGCAGCATGTCCAGGGCATGGGTTGTGGAATAGGTCTTTATCTGCAATCTGGTCCCCCAGAATCTCTTCCGGTGAACCTCGGTTCCCCCTTCCCAACTCAGGGCAATGTAAACCAGGCCCACGGGTTTCTGGGGGGTTCCACCGCCGGGCCCTGCTATTCCGGTAATCCCTATTCCGAAGTGGGACCCCGCCAGTTTCTTGACCCCCTCGGCCATCTGTGCGGCCACTTCCTGGCTTACGGCCCCGTGCTCCTCAAGGTCCTGAGGGTTTACCCCCAGAACCTTAACCTTGGCTTCGTTGCTGTAGGTGACGGCCCCCAGTAGAAAATAATCGGAACTTCCGGGAATGTTGGTAATGCGGTGAGAAAGAAGACCGCCGCTACAACTCTCCGCCACCGCCAGGGTTTTCCCCCGGGCCCTGAGGAGGTCCCCCACCACCTTTTCCAGGGGCTCATCTTCAAGGGAGTATATGTTGTCCCCCAGGACTTCCTTGAACTTCTCCACCATCTCTTCCACCAGCCGGCGGGCCTCCTCCGGATCCCTGGAAACGGCGATTATGTGCAGTTGAACATCCTCCGGAGATGCGAGGATGGTTACCGAAGGGTTCTTCACTCCGGTGATGAAGGGGGAAATCCTCTCCTCCACCTCCGCCTCCCGAAGACCCGCCACCCTGAGAACCCTCCTCTCCACATCCTTCCTGCCCAGGGCCTCCAGCCTTTCCCGCATCGCCTCCATCATGGGCTTCCACTCGGCAGGGGGACCGGGAAGGGCCAGGACCCTTAGGTCCTTTCCCTCCACCTCTATCCACAGTCCCGGGGCTGCCCCCACCGTATTGGGAATAATCTCTGCTCCCCGGGGAACGAAGGCCATCCTGGCCAGGTTGTCCGGCGGTTCCTTCTTGTTAAGTTGCTTGAACCTCTCCTTCAGCCACTGGTGTATTTCCTCGTTGAATTCCAGATCCAATTTCAGAGCCTTGGAGATCCCCTCCCGGGTTCGGTCGTCGGCGGTGGGCCCCAGGCCACCGGTTATTATCACTAATTGGCCCCGTCCCATGGCGGATTTCACCGCCCTGGCTATCTCCTCGTCGTTGTCCGGCACTATGGTTATGCTCCCCACCTTGATCCCCAGATCCATGAGGAGGCGGGCGATTTCCTTTGAATTGGTATCCTGACGGTAAGGGGTTAAAAGTTCGGACCCCACGGCAATTATATGGGCTATCATCCTTGCCTCCTTAGGAAGGATACGCAGTTTTTTCCCTCCTTTATTTCTCTAACCACGGTAAAATCAAAGGTGTTTTTGAGTTGCTGGCCGCAACCCCTCTGAAATAGGATAAGACCCCCTTCCCTGAGTATGTCCTTCTTGTGGAGTATTTTAAGGGGGTTGGCCTTCTCCAGAAGATCGTAGGGGGGATCAATGAAAACGAAGTCAAACTTCTCCCCCTCCTGGTGGAGTTTCCTCACCCCCATGTTGAACTCCGTCTCCAGAACTCTTATTTCCGGAGGGTTTCCCACCCTTTCTATGTTCTTTCTGAGTATTTTCAGGGCCTCGGGATCAGATTCAACGAAAACCACCCTGGAGGCCCCCAGGGAATAGGCCTCAAGACCCACGGCACCGGTTCCGGCAAAGCCGTCCAGAAAATGTGACCCCGCCACATCGTAGCCTAAGATGTCAAAAATCCTTTTGCGAAGCCTCACCGGGGTGGGCCTTACCTTCTTCCCCCGGGGGGTGGCGAGTTTCTTACCCTTTACCTTTCCGGATATTATTCTAAGCATTTCAACCTAAGGTTATCTCCTCTTTTATTATATTAGAAACCTCCTCCCGGTGGGAAGAGAAAAACTCCCCGGCGTCCCTGCCCGCCTGCCTTAAAACATCCTCGTGAAGAAAGGGATGAAGAAGGCGAAATCTGGGTATTCCCCACTGCTCCCTTCCGGCGAAATTCCCCGGCCCTCTGACCCTGAGGTCGTATTCTGCCACTTCAAAACCGTCCTGGTGCTCCTGGAGGAACTTCAGCCTCCGGGAAGGGGAAGGGCTCAGGAGGAAAAAGTAACCCTCGTCCCTTCCCCTGCCGATCCTTCCCCTGAGTTGATGAAGTTGGGCCAGTCCAAACCTTTCGGCGTTGAAGACCACCATGAAATTGGCCTTTTCTATGTCTATACCTACCTCCACCACCGTGGTGCTCACCAGAAGGTGAACTTCCCCCCTTTCAAATCTTTCCATAACCTCCCGCCTTTCCTCCATCTTCATCCTTCCGTGGAGAAGGGCCAGTTTGAATTCGGGAAAATACTCCCGGAGCCTTTCAAACCCCCTCTCCGCATCCACCACATCCAGATTCCCCTTTTCAATCACCGGAAAGATGGCAAAGCCCTGTCCTCCCCTCCCCATCAGGTCCTTGAGGAGGGGAACCAGTCGGCTGAACTCCTTCATCTTCAACAGGCGGGTTTTAACCCTCCGGGGCCGCGGCAACTGGCGGAGGGTGGAAAGGCTGAGTTCCGAATAAAGAACCAGGGCCAGGGTCCTGGGAATGGGAGTGGCGGAGAGGAGGAGAACATCCGGCTCTTCGCCCTTGGAGTAAAGCCTGGCCCGCTGGGCCACCCCGAATCGGTGCTGTTCGTCCACTATGGCGTAGGCCAATTTACGGAAATTCACCTGACCGTATAAAAGGGCGTGGGTTCCAAAAACGATCTTCGCCTCGCCGGAGGATATCTTCTCCAGGGCCTCCCGGCGATGGGAAGTTTTCATCCCGGAAACCAGCAAAACCGGAGAAAGACCCAGGGAAGAAAGTTTTTCCTCCAGTCTGGAGAAATGCTGAAAGGCCAGAATTTCCGTGGGCGCCATGAAGGCCACCTGATACCCGGACATGGCCACCAGAGCCGCCGAGGCCACCGCCACGGCGGTCTTGCCGCTGCCCACCTCTCCGTGGAGAAGCCTCCTCATGGGATATGGGGAAGCCAGGTCTTCCACAATCTCCTCCAGGGCCCGGACCTGGGATTCGGTAAACTGGAAGGAAAACAGGGAAATGGCCCTGGAGAGGCCGGAGGGCTCCATCCGGTATTTCCTTCCCTTGGGCCTTTTCCCCTTCTCCTGGAGCCAGCGAACCTTCAATTGGTAAAAGAAGGCCTCTTCGTAGATCAGGCGGCGATGATAGGGGGTGAAGCCTGAATTGAGTTCCTCCAGGGAAGCCCCCTCCGGAGGCGAATGTAAAAACTCCAGACTTTTCCGCCGGGAAGGAAAGGAATACTTGTCCACGAGAACTCCGGGGAGGTTTTCGGAAATTTCCGTCTGCTCCAGGGCTTGAAGTATGAGCCTTCTTATGACGCCGGAACCTATCCCGTATATCCTTTCGTAAATCGGAAGGATGCCCCCGGGAACTTCACCCTTCACCTCCGGAGAGTAAAGAACCGGACTCTCCCCTTCCCTTTTTACCCTTCCCCTCATGTAGTATTTCTTTCCGGGAAATATCGTCCGCAGAAGCCTCCTCTGGTTGAACCACACCGCCTTCCCCCGCCCGGAATCGTCCCTGATCTCCGCCTCCAGGATAAAATACCTTTTTCCCCTCCACCACCTCCTCTTCACCACCTCCACCAGAACCTCCGCTTCTTCCGAGGCCTCCGCCAGGGGCCGAAGGTCTCCCCTCCTTTCGTATTTTCTGGGAAGATAGAGGAGGAGGTCCTCCACCGTGCGAAAACCCTTCTGGCGAAAAAGGGCAGCCCTCTTCTCCCCCACTCCCTTCAGGCGGGAAAGGGAAGAAAGGGGAGTTAGCATCAATAGTAAACCGTGAGTTTACCCCTCTCTATTTCCACCCTTTTCACTCCCAAGGGAAGGGGTTCCCATCGGTTCTGATCAAAGTTAAGTCCCGTGGCGGCGGTGAGAACGGGAAGAAGGCTGGAAAAAAGTTCCAGGGGCACCTGGTTCCTGCCCAGAAAGGCCTCCTCCACCTTCACCCTGTATTTCCCGTCCTTCTGGAGGAGACGAAACTTCATCTGGAAGACCAGCAGTTGCCATCCCTGGGGGCCTATCTCAAAGCCCGGAAGAGGCTTTTTGGTTATAAGGCCGCCCCCCAACAGGACGAAACCCTCCCCCAGCACCACCCGGGCGCCCCGGAGAAGAACATTCCCCTCCCTTTTTTCCAGGGCATAGTTTATGTAGGAATTGACCTCCTTCTGGGAAAAGACTTCCCTCCTGGTGGAAAGCCAGCGGAAAAACCTCCCGCTTTCCTTCTCAATCCTCTGGAGTTTCAGTTCCACCCTCCTGGCCAGGTCAGGATCGTAATCCCGGGCCAGGAGAAAAAAGGCCAGGAGGAAAAGCCCTGTAACCTTCCTCAACTGATTTCCCCTGCCATGGCCCTGAGCCGGGCTATCCTCTTTTCCACAGGGGGATGGGTGGCGAAAAGGGCGGCCAGCGATGCAGAGGAGAACCTGGGAGCCACGATGAAGAGATGGGAAGTGGCGGGATTTCCGGAAAGAGGAACCCTCCGGGAAAAGGAGTGAAGTTTCTCCAGGGCAGAGGCCAGGGCCAGGGGATCCCGGCTTATTCTGGCACCGGTTTCGTCGGCCAGGTATTCCCTGCTACGGGATATGGCCATCTGTATGAGAAGGGCCGCTATGGGAGCCACCAGAAGCATTACCAGAAGTTCCAGGGGATTGGTATCGTTATCCCTTCCCATTCCGAAAAATCTGGAGAAATACGCCATCCTGGCCAGGAAGGTGATGGCAGCACCCAGGGTGGCGGCGATGGTCTGGACCAGGGTATCCCGGTTCCTTATGTGGGAAAGTTCGTGGGAAAGAACCCCCCGGAGTTCCCTGAGGTCCAGTACCCTCAAAATACCCTCGGTGACCGCCACGGCGGAATGGGATGGGGACCTTCCGGTGGCAAAGGCGTTGGGCGCCTGCTGGGGAACCACATAGAGCCTGGGCTTAGGGATCCCTGCGGCAGCCGCCAGTTCTTCCACCACCTGGTGAAGTTCTGGGGCCTCCTCAGGGCTTATCTCCTTCGCCTTGTACATGGAAAGAACGATTTTGTCCGAGAACCAGTAGGAAAGGAAGTTAAAGGCTCCGGCGAAAATTATGGCCATAATAAGACCGGCCCTTCCTCCCAGGGCCTGTCCTATCCACAAAAACAGGACGGTAAGAACCGTCAGTAGAAACAAAGTTCTGAACTTCATGTAAATATTATACCAAGACCGGGGATTTGAGGAGAGGCTAAATTTATGCTTTAATTTTTTCCATGGAAAGGGTGAAGAAGTTTTTGAAAAATTACAGGGGCGGTGTGGTGGCTTTTTCCGGCGGCAGGGACTCCCTGGCTCTGTGCCTTCTGGCCAGGGAGGTTTACGGGAAAAATCATCTGTGCGTTACGGTGAAATACCCATACACCCACAGATGGACCGTGGAAAAGGCCCGGGAAATGGCGAAGAAGTTTTCCCTCAACCACCGGGTGGTGGAGATGCCCCTGCCCTACGAACTCAGGGAAAACCAGCCCCTGCGCTGTTATTGGTGCAAACGCAGGATGTTTGAAAAACTCAAGGAATTCGCCAAAAAGAACTGGGGGGTCTTTGAGGGCAGCCTCCTGAAGGAGGAAGCCCGGGACGGCCTGCGGGCTGCCTGGGAGGAAGGAGTCCAGTCCCCCTTCGCCGAAGCCAGGATAGGCAGAAGGGCCGTCAACAGGTTCTTAAAGGAAAGGGGGGTGGAGGAAATTCCGCCGGAGACCTGCCTTCTCACCAGATTGCCCCTGAGGGCCCGGTTTAACGAAGAACTCCTGCGAAAACTGGAAAGGGTGGAGGACTTCCTGCGGGAGCACGGAATATCCGCTCCCCGGGCCCGGTGGCATTCGGGGGTGGTGAGGATTGAAGTCCCCGCCGGTCAGATCCGGAAAGCCCTGGGCCTTAGAAAGGACCTGGTAGAACTCGGAAAAGAAATAGGGTTTAAATTTCTATCCCTGGACCTGGAGGGTTACAGGACGGGGTCCATGGGATTTAATCCTGAAAAAGGGTGAGAAAGGCCGAAGCCCTGGAAAACCTGTAGGCCGCCCTTTCAACCTCCTGGGGATCCGAAGATGTGCGGAGAATCTGAAGGGCCTTTTCCTTCTCCTCCTTCAACTGCTTCCTGCTGAGTTCCTCGGGCTTCCAGGCCATCTTGGCCAGAACCTCCAGGGTCTCCTTTTCAAAGCGGAAGAAACCGCCTTCCACGGCGATCTTTTCCCCACCGAAGGAAAGGATGCCCACCCCCAGTATCCCCATGACGGGAAAGTGGTGGGGTAGCAGGCCGATGTATCCCGCCGGGGTGGGGAGTCTCACCTCCTCCACCTCCCTGTCCACCACCAGTTTTCGCTCCGGGGTTATAACGCTGAGTTTCATTTTCCTTTCTTCCTGGCCTCTTCCCATTCCTCCATGACCTCTTCTATGGTCCCCTTCATGTAGAAGAACTGCTCCGGAATCTCGTCAAGTTTTCCGTCAATGATCGTCTGAAAACCTTTAATGGTATCCTCTATTTTCACATATCTCCCCGGCCTTCCGGTAAACTCCTCCGCCACGAAGAAGGGCTGGGATAGGAATCTCTGGATTTTCCTGGCCCTCTCCACCGTCAGTTTGTCTTCCTCGGAGAGTTCCTCCATACCCAGAATGGCGATGATGTCCTGAAGGTCCTTGTAGCGCTGGAGTATTCTCTTAACTTCCATGGCCACATTGTAGTGCTCCACCCCAACCACCCTGGGGTCCAGAATCCTGGAAAAGGAGGTCAGGGGATCCACCGCCGGATAAATACCCATCTCCGCAAGGCGGCGGGAAAGGTTGGTGGTGGCGTCCAGGTGGGCGAAGGCGGTGGCAGGGGCCGGATCGGTGAAGTCGTCCGCCGGAACATATATGGCCTGAACCGAGGTGATGGAACCTTTCCTGGTGGAGGTTATCCTCTCCTGAAGTTCACCCATTTCCGTGGCCAGGGTGGGCTGATATCCCACCGCCGAAGGGATCCTGCCCAGAAGGGCCGAAACCTCGGAACCCGCCTGGGTGAACCTGAAGATGTTGTCTATGAAGAGGAGAACATCCGCCCCCTCCACATCCCTGAAGTATTCCACCTGGGTGACGGCGGTAAGACCCACCCTCAACCGGGCTCCCGGGGGCTCCGTCATCTGACCGTAAACTAAGATGGCCTTGTCCAGAACCCCGGACTCCTTCATCTCCAGCCACAGGTCGTTTCCCTCCCTGGTCCTTTCGCCCACGCCTCCGAAGGCGGAAACGCCTCCGTGCTGCATGGCCACATTGTGTATGAGTTCCATGATGATGACCGTTTTTCCCACCCCGGCACCGCCGAAAAGCCCCGTCTTTCCTCCCTTAAGGTAGGGCTCCAGAAGGTCTATGACCTTTATACCGGTTTCAAACATTTCCATGGTGGTGGATTGCTCCTCCAGGGGAGGGGCGGGACGGTGGATGGGATAATAATCGTCCCCTTCTATGGGCCCCATCTCATCTATGGGCTCCCCCACCACATTCATCATCCGGCCCAGAACCTTCCTCCCCACGGGGACCTTTATGGGCCCCCCCAGGTCGTAGGCCTTCATCCCCCTTACCAGGCCCTCGGTGGGATGCATGGAGACGGTTCTCACCCGCTTCTCCCCCAGGATCTGCTCCACCTCGGCAATTATGTCTATGGGCCTGGGGACCTCAAAACCCTCGGAGGTTATCCTTACGGCATCGTATATTTCCGGGACCTGTCCGTCGGGGAATTCCACATCCACCACAGGTCCCACCACCTGCACAACCCTTCCTATGTTTCTATACTTGCTCATGAGCCCTCCTATATCTGGCTTTTCTTCATGGCCTCTATGGCAGTTACTATATCAAGCAATTCCTTGGTTATCTTCTCCTGGCGGAGTTTGTTCATCTGAAGGGTGAGGCTCCTCACCATGTCCTGGGCGTTTCGGGTGGCCTGATCCATGGCTATCATGCGGGCCGCATGCTCCGCCGTGGAACTTTCCAGGAGAATCCTCCATATCTCAAGTTCTATGTAGTGCTGCATGAGGCCGTCCACCACCTCCTCAAGACCCGGCTCAAAGATAAATTCCTGGGGAGCCCCCTCTTTAAAGGGTGGAATAGGGATGAACCTTTCCACCGTAGGATAATACCTGCCCACGGAGAAAAACTGGGTGTAGAGAACGAAAACCGAGTCCCAATCCCCGGAGTAATATCCCGAGAGAAGATAATCCGTAATTTCCTTGGCGTGGGAAAAATTAAGTTTCTGAAAGATGTTGGTTATGCTTTTCTCTATCTTATAGACCCTTTTAAGCCCTTCCCGCCCCTTTCTTCCTATAACCGCCAGGCGAACCCCCTCCCTGGACCTTAAAAAATCCAGGGCCTTTCTCACCACATTGTAGTTAAAGGGCCCGCATAGCCCCTTGTCCGAGGATATAACCAGGAGGAGAGGCTTCTTTTCCTCGGTGGGCTGGAAAAGCCTGTGGGCGTGGGGTATGGCGTAGGCCAGTTCCGAAAGCATTATCTTGATCCTCTCCGCATAGGGCTTGTAGTTAACCACCTTGTTCTGGGTTCTCCTGAGGCGGGCGGCGGAGACGGTCTTCATGGCCTTGGTGACCTGGATGAGGTCCTTTACCGCTCTAATTCTTCTCCTGAACTCCTGAAGATTCCTCATCAGGCCTCCTCAGCCTCTATACCCTTGTCCTTCATGAAGAGTTCCTGGAACTCCTTAACAGCCTGGGCCATCTTCTTATCCAGTTCCTCGTCTATGTCCTTCTTTTCCAGGATTTCCCGATATATATCGGGGTGGATCTTCTCCACATAGTCCAGCAAGCCCTTTTCAAATTCCCTGACCAGTTCCACGGGAATGGGGTCCAGGTAACCGCGGGTTCCGGCGTAAACGGCCACTATCTGTTTCTCCACGGGAACCGGCTGGTACTGGGGCTGTTTTAAAAGTTCCGTGAGCCTCTTTCCCCTCTCCAGTTGGGCCTGGGTGGTGGGGTCCAGTTCAGAGCCGAACTGGGCGAAGGCCTCCAGTTCCCTGAACTGGGCCAGTTCCAGACGCAACCTTCCCGCCACCCTCTTCATGGCCTTTATCTGTGCGTTTCCTCCAACCCTGGAGACGGAAATTCCCACATTGATGGCGGGCCTTATTCCCCGGTTGAAGAGGTCGGTTTGAAGGTAAATCTGTCCGTCGGTGATGGATATGACATTGGTGGGGATGTAGGCGGAAACATCGCCCTCCTGGGTCTCAATTATGGGAAGAGCCGTCAGGGAACCGCCTCCGTGTTCGTCGTTCAACTTTGCCGCCCTTTCCAGTAGGCGGGAGTGGAGGTAGAAGATGTCACCGGGATAGGCCTCCCTTCCAGGGGGACGCCGGAGAAGCAGGGAAATCTCCCTGTATGCGGCGGCGTGCTTGGAAAGATCGTCGTATATGATCAGGGCATGTTTACCGTTATCCCTGAAATACTCCCCCATGGCGCATCCAGCGTAGGGGGCAAGATACTGAAGGGATGCGGGCTCCGAGGCGGTGGCGGCCACCACGATGGTGTAATCCATGGCCCCTTGGTCCTGCAGGGTTTTTATCACCTGGGCCACCGTGGAAGCCTTCTGCCCCACGGCCACATATATGCACACCACATCCTGGTCCTTCTGGTTTATTATGGCGTCCACGGCTATGGCGGTCTTTCCGGTCTGGCGGTCGCCGATGATAAGTTCACGCTGTCCCCTGCCTATGGGGATCATGGTATCTATGGCCTTTATTCCCGTCTGGAGGGGCTCCTTCACCGGCATACGCTCCACTATTCCCGGGGCCAGTCTCTCCACGGGAAGGTATTTATCCGTTTTTATGGGACCCCTCCCGTCCACGGGCAGACCCAGGGGATTGACCACCCTGCCGATGAGACCTTCCCCCACGGGAACTTCAAAGATCCTCCTGGTCCTGCGGACCTTGTCCCCTTCCCTTATCTTCTCGTATTCTCCGAAGAGGACGGCCCCCACATTGTCCTCCTCCAACTGGAGGGCAAGCCCGTAGATGTTGTGGGGAAATTCCAGGAGTTCCCCGTACATGACATTTTCCAGACCGTACATTCTGGCGATGCCGTCGCCGGCCTGGACCACCACCCCCTCCTCCTCCACATCAATTTCGGGCTTGAACTCGGAGATCCTCTGCTGGATTAATTTGCTTATCTCTTCAATCTTTATTTCCATCCTATTCCCCCTCTATTATTTTTCTTTTTATGAGTTCCAGTTGCTTTTCAATGGAACCGTCGTAAACGGTGTACCCCTTCTTCAAAACGAGACCTCCGATGATGGAGGGATCCACCTGGGTTCTTATTTTGATTTCCCCCTTGAACTTTCGGAGGAGGGCTTTCTTTATCCTCTCCACCAGATCCTCCTCGGGATCTACTGCAGAGATAAGGGTAAATTCGTAGATGCCGTGGACGGAATTCCAGAACTGGTGGAAGAACTCAAGGATCATGGGAAAAATCACCATGCGGTTCCTCTCCGCCAGCAGGACGAGAAAATTCCTTGTTTTCTTGTGGAAGTTGCGGGTTATCTCCTCCACCAAGCCCTTCTTCCTGGCAGGGGGAACGAAGTGGGAGGACAGGAATTCACCCAGGGGAGTTTCCTTGAAAAATCTGAGGAAAACCTTTAACTCCGAATCCACCTCAGGGTATTCCTGGTCCGTTACCGAAGCCACCAGGGCCCAGGCGTATCTCCTGGCTACAGCCCTTCCCTTCAATTCTCCAACTCCTCTATGTATTTTTCCATGAGTTTCCGGTGCCTTTGGGGGGTCATTTTCCTCTTGATCCTTTCCCTGGCCACCTCCACCGCCAACTCTGCCGCATAGGCCCTCAGTTCCCTCTTGGCCTTTTCAAAATACGCCTCCATTTCCTCCCGGGCCATTCTTTTTATTTTTTCCGCTTCCTCCTCCGCCTGCTGGAGTATTTTTTCCCGTTCCCTGCGGGCATTTTCCAGGGCCTTGCCCTTGAGTTCTTCAATTTCTCTGCCGAGGTTGGCCAGTCTTTCCTCGGCTTCCTTTAGTTTGGCCTCCGCTTCCCTGGCCCTTTCCTCCGCCTCCTTAAGTTTGGCCTTAACCGAGGAGGAGTAGTTCAAAAAGGCCTCCTTGATGGGCTTCCCCAGATAATAAATCAGTATCGCCATTAGAACGGAAAAATTCAGGGTTTTCCAGAGAAAACCCGAAGATTCCGAGGCCAGAAGATTGCCGGGCAGGGCGAGAAAGAGAAGCCCTACCAGGAAAGCAATTTCTTTTCTATTTCCTGGGCTATCCATTCTACATTCCCCCGGAGGGATTCTCTGGTTTTGCGGATTTCCTCCTGGATTTTTTCCCTGAACTTCCTCTCCTCCTGGGCCAGGGCCTCCCTCAGGACCCGGAGTTTTTCCTCCTTGGCCCTTTCCGCTTCCTTCCTGATTTTGTCCACCTCCTCCAGGGCTTCCCGCCTGGCCTTTTCCAATTCCTCCCGGATTAGCCGGGTTTTCTCCTCAAAGGCGGCCAGGGCCCTGGTGTATACCTCCTCCTTTTCCGCCAGGAACCCTTCCCTCTCCTCAATGGCCCTCCTATAGGGCTCAAAATAAAGTTTTTTAAGTAGCAGGAAGGTGCCCCAGAAGATAAAGAATATGGCTATCAGGGAACCATCCAGCGTAAGGGTCATTGGGTCATTATGATATCAAAAAAACTTTAAATTTCCAATGCTTTGATTTTGACCCCGGGGAGGATTTTATGGGAGAATTTCTGACCTAAGAAAAGGGAGGTAGAAAAATGAGGAAATTGGCCTCACTCGCTGTTTTTTTAACTCTGATTTTAACGGTTTTTCCGTGCACCAACATCCTGGTAACCCGGGGAGCCACCGCCGACGGTAGCACCATGATAGCCTATGTGGCGGATTCTCACACCCTCTACGGTGCCCTTTACTTCACCCCGGCCCGGGACCACATCCCCGGGGAAACCGTTGATGTTTACGAATGGGACACGGGTAAGTATTTGATGAGCATCCCCCAGGTGGCCCATACCTACCGGGTGGTAGGCTTCATGAACGAACACCAGGTTTCCATAGGCGAAACCACCTTCGGCGGAAGGCACGAACTCCGCTCCAAGGTGGGTATAGATTACGGAAGTTTGATGTTTCTGGCCCTTCAGAGGGCAAAAACCGCCAGGGAAGCCATAAAAGTAATGACCTCCCTGGTGGAAAAATACGGTTATTACAGCGAGGGGGAAAGTTTTTCCATCGCTGACCCCCGGGAGGTCTGGATCCTGGAGATGGTGGGTAAGGGCAAGGAAAAGGGGGCGGTATGGGTGGCCTGCCGGGTCCCCGACGGCTACATCTCTGCCCACGCCAACCAATCAAGGATACGAAAATTTCCCCTCCACGACCCGGATAAATGCATCTACTCCCGGGATGTAATCTCCTTTGCCAGGAAAATGGGATACTTCAAGGGAAGGGACGAAGACTTCAGTTTTGCCGACGCCTATGCCCCGGTGGATTTCGGTGGCCTGAGGTTCTGCGAAGCGAGGGTGTGGGACATTTTCAGAAGGGTAGCCCCCTCCCTTCAACTTCCCGACGACTACATCAAGGGAAACCCCGACGCAAAACCCCTTCCCCTGTGGATAAAACCGAAGAAGAAATTGACGGTGAGGGATGTCATTTCCCTGCTCCGGAGCCACTTTGAAGGAACGGATCTGGACATGACCAGGGATGTGGGGGCGGGTCCCTTCAAACTGCCCTATCGCTGGAGGCCCCTGGTGTGGAAATACAACGGAAAGAAATACTTTAACGAAAGGGCTATTTCCACCCAGCAGACGGGGTTCTCCTTTGTGGCCCACATGCGCTCCTGGCTTCCCGCTCCCATAGGCGGTGTCTTCTGGTTCGGGGTGGACGATACCTACAGCAATGTGTATGTCCCCTTCTACGCCGGGATAAGGTCCGTGCCCAGGGCCTGGTCCGTGGAAGGCGGGGACTTCAGCCGTTTCTCCTGGGACTCCGCCTTCTGGGTTTTCAACTTCGTTGCCAATTACGCCTACTCAAGATACTGCGACATGATAAAGGACATTCAGAAGGTCCAGTGGGAACTGGAGGGCAGGTTTTTTGCCGAGCAGAAGGAAGTGGAAACCACGGCCATGGCCCTCTACAAACAGGCCCCGGGCCTTGCCAGGGATTACCTCACCAGGTACTCCCACAGTCAGGCAACCTATGTCCTCCGCCGGTGGAAAAAACTGGGGGAATTCCTCATCTGGAAGTACCTGGACGGAAATGTAAAGGACGAGTTCGGAGGGGTAACCCATCCGGGCTACCCCAAGGAGTGGTATAAGAGGATAGTGGAGGAAACCGGCGATAAATTCCTCTACCGGGAAAAGAAAAAGGAATAGGTCAGAACCTGGGAGGTTTTATCACCTCCAGGGGACCGAAGTTCTTCAGTTGGGGCTTTATCTTTTCCGCCGGGCCAACGCAGACTACAACCACTGGCTTTTCGTGAAAATACCTTCTGGCTGCCCGGTTTACCTCCCTCAGGCCAAGGGGAGGAACGAACTTCCTTTCCCAGTGTATGTAATCCCTTCCGTAGCCGTAGAGTTCGGAGTTTAGCACCCGGTAGGCTAAATCCAGAGGGGTCTCCATCCTCAGGGGGTATCCTCCCAGGTAATAGCCCTTGGCTCTGCGAAGTTCGTCGGCGGTGGCCCCCTTCTCCCTGAATTCCCTTATCAGTTTAAGAATGAGGCCCACGGTCTTCCCCACGGTCTCGTTCTTGGTGAAGGTGCTTACGGCGAAATAATCGCCCCGCCGGAACCCGGTGAAATAGGAGTAAATCCCGTAGGTGAGCCCCTCCTGGGACCTTATGACCTTCATCATCCTGGAGGAAAATCCTCCTCCTCCCAGGATGTAATTGGCCACTTTCCTGGTCACCATCTCCCTGAGGGGAAGGGCAGGGGCCAGATAACCCAGCCTTATCTGGGTCTGGGGGGCCTGGGGACGATCCACTATGTAAATTCTGGTCTCAAGGGTTCTGGTGCGGAGGGGAAGGAATTTAGCGGCCCGCCCAGAAGGCATGGAAGCCAGGTATTTCTTCACCAGTTCCCTGGCCCGGGAGGGGGAAACATTACCGGCCACCACCACGAAAACATTGGCCTTGTTGAAAAACCCGTGGTGGTAGTTCACGAGGTCCTTGCGGTCTATCCTCTCCACGGTTTTAGGGGTGGCTTCCCTTCCGAAGGCGGTCCCCGCCAGAAGTTTTGAGCGGAAAACCTCCGAGGCCAGATAACCGGGTTCGTCCCATTTCTGGGCCAGGGAGGTTACAAGCCTCCTTTTCTCCTTGGCTATTTCCTTCTCCGGAAAAGAAGGATGAAGCAGGGCATCCGCCACCAGGGAAAAGGTCTCGTCAAAGTGCTCCTTGAGGCTCCATCCGTAAATGTAAAGGGCTTCGTCCTCGGCATAGGCCGTGACGGTGGAGCCCAGGGTTTCGGTCTTTTCTGCGAATTCTCTGGCAGAGTATTTATCCGTTCCCTTAGTAAGCAGGGAAGAGAGAAGTTCGGCCAATCCCTCTTTCCCCGCCGGGTCGTATCCGCTTCCGCCTTTGACCATGATGTAAATCACGGCGCTGTCTATGTCGTTTCTGGGGATCACGGCTCCCCTTATACCGCTTACCTTAAAGTATTGAAGGCTGCCCGAAAGGACAAAACCCACGAAGATTAGAAAGAACGATAATTTCCTCATTTTTCACCTCCCTGGGGAAGGATGTAAACCACATTCCTTTTCTGAAATTTAAAATACTTTTCCGCCGCCTTCTTTACATCCTCCCCGGTTATCCTGCGATAGGCCTCCAGCCGCTTGAGAAAGAAGGTGGGGTCTCCCGTGTTCAGATAACTTTCCCCCACCATGTATCCCACATAAAAGGCCCTTTCCAGGTTCCTCACCATGGATGCGAGAATCTGATTCCTGGCCTTTTCTAACTCCCAGGGCTCTATTTTACCCTCGTGGAAGTTCTCCACGATGGAAAACATCTCATTCCCGGCCTCGTCCAGGTCCTTTCCCATGTTCACCATGAGATAGGTAAAGAAGTATCCTCCGTCCATCATGGGCCTTATGCCGCCACCGGCCTGCATGGCCACGGCCTTTTCCTCCACCAGTTTTGCATAAATCCTGCTGCTCCTACCCTGTCCTAAGATTCTGGCCGCCACTTCCAGGGCGGGGATGTCCTGGCTTCTGTAGGGAGGAACCCGGTATGCGGCGAAGAGGAAGGGAACATGGACCTTCATGTAAACCTTGGCGTACCTGGGACCCTTCTGCTGCGGTTCCCGGGTTACCACCGGCGGCACCTTGGGGCCCTTCTTCCAGGAAGAGAAGTATTTTTTGAGGGTGGTCACCACTGCATCCCTATTAAATCCGCCGCTCACCACTATGAAAACATTGGAGGGGTTGTACCTTTCCTCGTAGTATTGGCGGACCTTCTCTGCGGTGTAGGCCAGGATGTCGCTGGGCCACCCTATAACGGGCCAGTGGTAGGGATGGGCCATGAAGGTAAGCCCCTGGAGAAGTTCAAAGGCCTTACCGAAGGGGGAATTGTCCACGCCCATAAGCCTTTCCTCGTAAACCACCTTCCTTTCCGAGGCAAAGGCCCCGGGGTCTATTTTAGCGAACATGAAGCGGTCCGCTTCCAGCCTGGCCACTAAGTCAATTTTTCCCGGGGATATGTTGTCAAAATAAACGGTTTTGTCTTCGGATGTGAAGGCATTGACCTCCCCTCCGTTTTCCTTGATTATCCTGGCGTGCTCCTCGGGTCCGTAGTGCCTGGACCCCTTGAACATCATGTGCTCCAGCATGTGGGAAATTCCGGTGATTCCAGGTCTTTCGTTCCGGGAACCGGTCCTCACCCACACCTGAAAACTCATCACCGGCGTGTTGGGGTTGGGAACCAGTAAAACCTCAAGCCCGTTGGGCAAAACCTCCTTCTGGACCTTCACATTGAGGGCCCAGGTGGGGGCTAAAAACAAGATTAAAAGGACAAATCTCCTCATCAAAACCTCCTTGGCGGTCTCTTAAAATTATACGGCAACGGATCCCTTTTTCCCTGGAAAAACGGGAAATAGAAGGATGTTTAGTCCACGAAGGGATTTTCGTAGGAGAGTATCACCTCCGCCACCTCCGGCCGCATGAGGAGTTCCGGAGGCCTTTCTCCCTTCTGAAGAAGTCCCCTTATCTTGGTTCCGGAAAAGTTCACATGGTCCTCGGGAGGATGAGGACAGGTCTTATCGTTGGCCACGGAATTGCACTTCTTGCAGTAGAAGAAACTACGGAAGAAAATGGGCTCTATTCCCAGGTCCGGATACTCCTTGAATATCTCGTGGGCATCGTAGGGACCGTAGAAATTGCCCACGCCGGCGTGGTCCCTGCCCACGATGAAGTGGGTACATCCGAAGTTCTTGCGGATGATGGCGTGGTGTATGGCCTCCCGGGGGCCTGCATACCTCATCTCCATGGGGAGAATGGAGAGGACCACCCGGTTCTTAGGATAATAGTTTTCTATAAGGGCCCAGTAGGCGTGAAGGATCACCTCGTCGCGGAAGTCCCCTTTCTTCTTTTTGCCTATTACGGGGTTTACGAAGAGTCCATCCACCACGGTGAGGGCCGCCTTCTGGACATATTCGTGGCCTATGTGGGGAACATTCCGGGTCTGGAAGCCCACCACTTTTTCCCAGCCCATGGTTTCAAAGAGAACCCTGGTCTCCCTGGGGGAAAGGTTTACCTCGGGGAAGGGTTCCTCTATGCCGTCCAGGAGGAGAATATCCCCGGAAACAAGAAAGTCCTCCATGGAGAAGGTCCTCTCCACTCCGGGATGGGACCTATCGGTGGTCCTGTAAACCTTCAGGGCGAATTCCTCCTTGTCCCAGGAGTATATACTCTCTATTTCCATAAAGGCTACCTTTCTCCCCCGGTGGGTTAAAACAACCCCCTGGTGGGCAATCAGCCTCTCCCTCTCAGCCTCCCCCACATCCAGAACTATGGGAACCGTCCACGGGAGGCCGTCGGAAAGCCTCCCATGGTCCAGGACCGATTGAAGGTCCTTTCTATTCAGAAACCCGGTGAGTGGAGAATACAGACCCCGGGCTATGTTCACCACATCCTTGGCCCTTTCGTACGAAATCTCCAGTTCAGGATAATTCCCGGAAAGGACCTCTTCCCTCTGCTGCCGGGAAGCCACCCGATTTATTAATTCTCCTCCGTGGGGTGGTATAAGCATGGCTCACTCCAGATAGCCGAGGCTGCGAAGCCTCTCCTTTATTTTTTCCTTTTCTTCCGGAGAAAGGTCAGGGGTTGCCTCCTGGACCAGAGGGGTTACGGCGCTGAGAACCAGACGCTGAAGGTCCATCCCCCTCTTTTCCGCCACCTTTTTGAGTTTATCAGAAAGATACCTGGGGATGGCCACGAACTCCGGCTTGGCCTTCTCTATGTACCCCAATTCCTCCAGTTTTCCCACCACCTTGGCGGCGGATTCCTCTATGGTTTCCTTATCGGTGTCCACCACCACTTCAGGGTTACGGGGCTCCTCGTAGGGATCGGAAATTCCGGTGAAGTTCTTTATCTCCCCTGCCAGGGCCTTTTTGTACATGCCCTTCACATCCCTTTCAATGCAGACCTCCACGGGGCAGCGGACATACACCAGAACGAAGTCCTTTATTTGCTCCCTTATCTCCTGGCGGATGGCCTCGTAGGGAGAAACGAAGGCGGCGGTGACGATGGCCCCTGCCCTGGTGAGCAGGGAACAAACGAACCCCACCCTCCTTATGTTCTCATCCCGGTCCTCCTTGGAAAATCCAAGCCCCTTGGACAGATACTTCCGGGTAACATCCCCGTCCAGGGACTCCACATAATACCCCCTCCTTTCCAGTTCGTCCCTGACGGCCTTGGCCAGGGTGGTCTTTCCGGAGCAGGGAAGCCCGGTAAACCATATGGTAACTCCCTTTGGATTCATACTTCCTCCTTCTCAACCGTTTTAGATTCAGAGAAGAAATTTTATTTTAAAAAGCGGAAAACTTCAATTTTTTCCTCACCTGATCTTCAGGGAAGATAGGGCTATGAGGAAGAGGAGGAAGGATATAATCCAGAGCCTTATTACGATCTTCGTTTCCCCCCACCCCATGTGCTGAAGGGTGTGATGAAGGGGTGCCCTGTAAATCAACCTTCTCTTGAATCTCTTTATCCCGATAAGGTCCTGGAGGAAGGAAGAGAGAAGTTCCGCCACGAAAACCCCGCCGGCAATTAAAAACAAGGCCTCCTGCTTCAGTAGGATGGCCTGGGTGGCCATGAACCCTCCCAGAAGCAGGGAGCCGGTATCCCCCAGGAAAACCTGGGCGGGATAACTGTTGTACCACAGAAATCCTATGCCCGCCCCCACCAGGGCCGCCGAAAAGATGACGATTTCGTGGGCCCCGGGGATGAAGGGAAAGAGGAGGTAATTGGCCATCCTCACATTCCCCATGACATAGGCGAAGATTCCGAAAAGCCCTATGACCATCAGGGATGGAACTATGGCAAGACCGTCCAGTCCGTCGGTGAGGTTCACCGAATTGGTCACCAGGGCGTAGTACAGGGTTATGCCCAGGCCGTAGACCAGGGGAGGCAGAAGAAGGACCGGGTATTTAACGAAGGGAAGGTAGAGTTGAAAGGTGAGGGCACTGGGCAGGGGAGAGATGGCAGGGGTGAGGATGATCAGGGAGGCCAGGACCCCGAAGGAAAGTTGGGAGAAAAGTTTGGGCCATCGGCTTATCCCCTCCCCCACCCTTATTTTCAAAACATCGTCCAGGGCCCCCAGGAAGGAAAACCAGAGCATGGACAGGAAGAGGATGTAAACGAATTTATTGGAAAGGTCGCACCAGAGCAGGGCCGAAAGACCCCCGGAGAGGAGGATTATAACTCCCCCCATGGTGGGAGTCCCCACCTTTGACCTGGTGTAATCCAGATACTCCCTGGGATTATCTCTGATGCCATGCCTGTAGAGGAACCTTATGAGGGGCCAACCCAGGAAAACCGCCAGGAGCAGGGCGGTGAGACCGGCAAAAATCGTCCGGGAAGACACATAAACCAGCAACCTGGAGGCCGGAAATTTGCCCAGAAACATCTTTCCGAGAAGGTATATCATTCTTCCTCCATCAGCCGGGCCACCTTTTCCCTTATGGGAAACCTCGGCTCAAAGCCTTCGCTTATCAGCAGAATCCCCCTGGCCTCCTGCCGGGCCTCCGCCAACCCGATAATTCCCCTCTTCTTGAGAATCAAGAGGGCCTCCACCGAGGCCAGCCTCAGGCGGTAATTTACATCCTGGTAAAAGGGCCTTATCAAAGGAAGGACATCCCTATCCCCTATTTTCGCCAGGGAGATAATGGCCTTTTCCCTCACCTCAAACCACCTGTCCTTTAGCAGAGTTTCAAGGACCTCCCTTCCCTCGGGATACTTCCCCAGGGCCTCCGCCACCGCCGCCCGGACCTCAAAATACGGATCCGAACTTGCCTCCTTAAGGACCTCCAGGGTGGAAGGAGCAGGAGGGAGTTTTCCCAGGGCTGCCACGGCATTCCTCCTGACGAATCCGTATTCGTGCTTGACGAACTTTTCCAGGACAGGTCTGAACTCCTCCAGCCCCATTTCCCCCGCCAGTTTAATTCCCTGGTTAACCTTCTTCCAGTGGGAACTCATCAGGAGGGCCTCCACCTCCTCCCGGGATGGAAGTTTTTTAGGGCCCGGGGTGGAAACGGGGAGGCCGTTTCCCGGCCTGGTTATAAAATAGTAAACCAGAAGAAAGACCACGGAAACCGTCAGGGAAACCCCCAGGGCAAAGAGATTTGAAAGGAAACTGGAACCCAGGTTTATACCGGAAAACAGTTGATAGAAAAGGTATCCGCTGGCCACGCTGAAGGCCACCCCCAGGGTCCACCGCCCCAGGGAAGCCATCACCCGGTTCCATTCTATCTCCACACCGTCCCTTCTCATCCTTTTGTTTAGTATAAAAAATCTGAGGGCCGCCGCAAAATAAAGGGAGAGGGAAGTGGCCAACGCAAGGCCCGTGTACCCCATCCTCTGCACCAGAATTATACTCAAGACCACATTGAGGGATATGGCGGCGGCGTTGGTCCACATGGAGAGATGGGTTTCCAGCCTGGCGGCAAAGATCTTACCGGCCATGGCACTCAGACCCCACGCCACTATGGCCAGGGCGTAGTAGGAAAGGGCAGCGGCGGTCATGTCCAGGGACCGGGCTCCAAAGGCTCCCCTTTGGAACAGCACGGCTATTATGGGTCTGGCGAAGACGAAGGTGAAGGCGGTGGCAGGAAGCAGGAAGATGAAGTGGTAATTGAAACCCCGATGGAGGACCTCCGAGGCTCCCCTTCTGTCCCCTCCATGAAATTTCTGGGAAAAATCCCTCAGGACCACATTGTTTATGGAGTTTCCTACGATGTTGGCGGGAAGGCGGAACACTATGGCGGCAAAGTAAAGGGCCGCCACGGCCCCGTTCTGGAGGGGAGTGGCCAGGACTTTATCCACGAAATCCGATAATTTAGAAAAGGAGACATCCAGGAGAATGGGCAGGGTGAGGAGGGCCACGGTAAATACCCCCGGATCCAGTTTCAGCCCCCCTTTCCCTTCCTCCCCCATGTATTCCCGTCTCAAATTTCCCAGGAGAAAGGCCGCCTGGAGCAAACCTCCCATCAAAACTCCGATCCCCAGGGAGTAGAAGGAAAACCTTTTGTAGAAAAACAGTATTCCCAGGACTATCCCCACGCTGTAGAAGGCCGAGGATCCCTCGGCGGTGGCAAACCTGTTGTTTCCCTTCAATATGGCCCCTGCCCACCCGATAACCGTAGCGAAGAGGAGGTAGGGAAGCATGAGCCGGGTCAGGGCTATGCCCTCCTCCAAAACCCCCTTCTTCACGAATCCCGGGGCTATGTAGGGGAACCAGGAAGGCAGGCTGAACTCCAGGGCCAGGACTATCAGGGCGGTGGCCAGGGTGAAGAAAAACAGCACCGACAAGGCCAAAGACCTCCCCCTTCCCCTTTCCCTGGCCTTGAGAAAGGAGGGGAGAAAGGCGTTGTCCATGGCGTTTTCCCCCACCACTCGTCTGAAAAAACTGGCCACGGTGAGGGCCACGGCGAAGATGTCCGTGGCCAGGGTGGTGCCGAAGTATCCTCCGATAAAAACTTCCCTCAGAAACCCAAAGACCCTGGATATGGAAACCCCGGTGGCGGAGGAAAGAACCCTCCTTCCGAACCCAGGTCCCCGCTGAACCACCTCCTCTATCAATTCCCTGAAACCCTTTTCCGGGGGCTCTTCCTTCAACTTCCCGTAGGCCCTTTCCATTTCGTGGCGGTGGGAAACCACCCTCTCCAGGGCTGAAAGGAGTTTTGAAGGTGGGATTCCCCCGGGTCCCTCCAGAACCACCTCCCCGGCGCCGATTTCTTTAAAAAACAGGGCGTTGTGGAGTTGATGTTCCCCGGGAAGCCCCATCTTAGGAACCAACACCGCCGGTTTTCTTACCCTCTTCAGTTCCTCCACGGTGCCGGCCCCGGCCCGGCACACCACCACATCCGCCGCAGAATAGGCGTTCTCCATATCCTCAATGTACTCCCTGAGGATGTACGAAGGCTCCTCCAGAACCCCCTTTTCTTTTAAAAGATCCCTGGTTTCTTCAAAGGCCCGGTATCCCCTCCCCCCTATGCCGCAGGAGTGAAGAACCCACCACCCCTTTTTCACCAGTTCCGGCGATATCTCTGCCATGGCCATGTTTAGGTTTCGGGCCCCCCGACTTCCACCGAAGGCCAGGACGAGAACCACATCCTCGGGAATCTCCAGTTTTTTCCTGGCCTCCGCCCTGGGAAGCCTTCTTATCCTGCTACGGAGGGGATATCCGGTGTAGTAAACCCTGCCCCGGAATTTTTCCCTGGTCCCGGGGAAACTAACCGCCACCGCCGAAGCCAGCCGGGAAAGGAGTTTATTGGCCCTTCCCGGAACGAGGTTTTGCTCGTGGAGAATTATGGGGATGCCCCTGAGTTTTGCCGCCAGGACCCCGGGCACCGAGACATATCCGCCGCTGGATATAAGCACCCGGGGTTTGAACTTTCCCAGAACCCACCAGGCCCTGACCACCCCCGGTATAAGTTTTAGCAGAAACTTCAAAAAACCGGGGAGATCCCTTCTGGAAGTGGGAAAGGGGGCGGCGGGAACGGCCACGAACTTCATCCCCCGGACCATTCTGGCCTCGGCCCCCCGGCGGGTTCCTATGTAGAGAAATTCCCCATTCTCCAGAGCCTCGGCTATGGCCAGAAGGGGATAAACATGACCCCCGGTTCCTCCTCCGGTCAGGGCTATCTTCATAACTCCTATGTTACCACCCGGAAAGAAACCTCCGCAATTTCCCTTAACTTTTAATAAAAATCAAACCGTGTTAGAATAGGAGAAAGTTTCCAGTTTAAGGAAGGAGGTTGAAAATGCACGGTGAAATTCAGGAAATAGGCAAGGAATTTTACCTCTTGAGGAGCGATGAAAAGGATTTTCACCGAAACATTTACATAAAGAGATTCGTGGGGCCCAACGGGGACAGTTTGAACATGATAATGGACCCCGGAACTCCCCTGGACTATCCCAGCCTGAGCAAGGCCCTGAAGGAACTCATCGGGGGGGTGAAAAACATCCACATAGTCTTCCTGAGTCACCAGGACCCGGATGTTTCCTCCAACATAGGGGCGATCCTCGCCTCCGCCCCCAAGGCCCTGGTCTTCACCTCCATAGATACCTGGAGGCTGGTGAAGATGTACGGGATTCCGGAAAAGAGGTTTAAACCCATTGAGTCCTTCAAGAAGGACCTCCTTAAAGTGAAAAGGACCGGGCACTGGATCCAGTTCGTCCCGGCCAGGTATTGCCACTTCCGCGGGGCCATGATGATATACGACCACGAAAGCAGAATTCTGTTTTCCGGGGACTTCATGGCCGGTGTGAACACCAGGAAGGGTCCCGGTATCTACGCCAACGAGGAGTCCTGGGAAGGGATATCCCTTTTCCATCAGATATACATGCCATCCAAAAGGGCAATCCAGATGACCGTGGATAGAATCAACATGCTCAATCCCACCCCCAAGGTCATAGCGCCCCAGCACGGCGACATCGTGAAGGGACAACTCCTGGAGGACTTCCTCCAGAGACTGGCCTCCCTGGATGTGGGCCTGGATACCGAGGAGAACATAGAGGCGGAGAAGGAAAACCTCTATGTGGCCCTGTCCTCCTTCCTGGAAATGCTGAAGTTAACCTATCCGGATGTTCACTCCAGCCTCATGGAACTGCTGACCTCCGCCGGAGAGTTCACCACGGCCTTCAAGATAGTGGGGGGAAGCGTCATGGAGATAAAACTCCTGCCCAAGACCGCCATAAACCACTTTTGGAAGGCCTTGAAAAAGGCCAGCAGTCCCGATCTGCACGAGGAACTGGGCGGGCTTTTTGCCAATTCCCTCAAGAGTTTCGGCATAGAACCCCCCGAAGAGACCCTGCCGGAAGGACCCGAGGAAGAGGACACCAAGGACCTTACCAGCGAACTGGTGGACCTGGACAAACTTTTCGGCTAAGGGGGTTATTTAAGCACAACCTCCACGGGTTTGCCGAGGCCCTGCCACGCTTCCACCAGACGGGCTCTGGGGATCTTCTCAATGAGGGCGGGAAGTTTGTAGAGGTAATCCGGAGAAAACCCCAGATAAAGGTAATATCCCGTGTAATAGGCCCTGTTTATCTTCCTCTCCCCGTATCTTAAGACCCGGCTGGCCAGGGAAACCTTCAGGCGATGGAAATCCTCGGGACCTATCTTTTCCGGGGAAAACCTGGAAAGGACCTCGGAGACCGCCTCCTTAACTCCGGGGAGGGCTTTTTTTCCGGTGGGGATGATTATTTCAAGACTCCCCTCGCCGTTGCTGTAGGGAACGAAGGAAGAGCCCACGGAATAGGCCAATCCCCGCCTTTCCCTCACCTCTTCCACCAGGGCATCCCTTAGAGCCCAGGCCAGAAGCATGTAAACCGGATAATCGCTCTTCCCCCACTTCAACTTCCACCCCAGGCCGTAGGCGGCGTTCTTAGGGTGAGGTGAGAACTGAGTTTTTTCGGAAAACGCCGGGGAACCCTTCCACGAACGATGGGGAAGGGAATCCAGGCAGGGCGGAAGGGAAGACCAGGAGGCCGTGTAAACGATGTTTGAAGCGGAAAAGGCCCTCGCCCTTAGTTCCTGCAGGTCGGCAAATCTGGCCCCTTCAACGAGTTTTCTGTTGCCGTAGAGGGGATAGGAAAGGGGAGGTTTAAAAAGCATGGCCCTGAGGGCCTCCCCCGCTGCCCAGGAAGGTCTGGAAGAGAGATAGCCCAATTCCCAGAGGACCTCCTCCTTTGCCTTCCGGAAAGCCTCCGGGGAAAGGGGAGTCTGAAGGATGCGGCAGACCAGTTTTTCAAGGGCTCCGGAGGAATAACCCTCCAGCCTGACATAGGCGTAATCCTTGCTCAGGTAAAAATCGTCAAAGGGGAAAAAGGGATAATCCGTAAACTGGGCGCTCACCCCTGCCCTCTCCAGTTCCCCCTCCAGTTCCTTCTCCAGGGTCTTCATAAGGAGGTGAACCTGGCCCGGAAAATCCTCCACCCAGGCCCTACGGCCCACCAGGATGTGGGCAGCGTAAATTCTGCCACGGCCCTGAAACAGGGCGTACCTCAATCCGTTGGGGAGCCGGGAGGAATTAACCCGGGGGGAAATCGCCTTGAATACCTCCCTCCGGAATTGGGGACCCTGAAGCAGGCCGTAGTACTTACCGCTTTTTTCAACCTTTACCCGGGCGGAATCCACGGCCTTTACATCGGCCGTATTCACCTCATCTACGAAGGAGGAATACCTTCCGGGGCAGAGGACTTCCCATCCCGCCACCTCCCGGGCCAGGTGGATTTTCTTTTCCAGAACCATTATTCTGGATGAGAGAAACCACTTCCTGGCCACCTCCACTTCCGGGGAAGATACGGGTTCAGAAAGGATGCGCTTGAGGGCCTCTTCCACATTCCTTCCCTCGGTCTTCCCCCGGATCAAAGAGGAAAGGTGAATAAAGCCGAAGTTTCTGTGTTTTTCGTACTCGCCGGAAACGCGGGGCAGGGAAATCTCCTTCATGAGCCTCCTGGCCAGAATCCGGGCCAGAAGTTCGTAACGGCCCGACCCTTTCTGACAGGGAGAGGGAGCCTCCAGGGCCAAATCAAGCCTGCTCACCCTGGACTGAACCGCATCCATCCCTCCCCACCGGGGATGGACCTCCACCGCCGGAGTATCCGTTCCCTGGCGGGGAAAGGAGAATATCCTCTCCAGTTCCGGTCTTATGGCCTCAAAGGAAAAATCCCCCAGAATGACCACCTTCATCCTGGAGGGGGCGTAATACCTCCTCCAGAAATCCATAACCCTTTCCCTGGTGAGGTTCTTTATCACCTCGGGATAGCCCAGAACCGGCTCCGCATAGGGACTTGCCTCCAGAAACCTCCGGTAGAATTCGTAGGAGGAGCCGGCCACGGGATTGGCGTAATCCTTAATTATTTCCTGATAAACCACCCCCTTTTCCTTTTCAAACTCCTTCTCCGGGAAGGAACTCAAAAACAGCATCTCGGAGATGAGGCGAAAGGATGGAAGGAGGGCGGAGGGAGGAGAAACGAATTCAAAGACCACATAATCCTTGCGGGTGAAGGCGTTGTAATAGGTGCCCAGGTCCGCAAAGGCCTTCTCCAGCGAATCCCTGTCCCGGCGGAAGGTGCCGTCAAAGAGCATGTGCTCAAGGAAATGGCTCAGTCCCCTCTCGGCCGGGGCCTCGTAGGAAGAGCCCGCCTCCACGGCTATGGCCACAGAAACCAGGGGATAGGACCTGTCCTGTTGATATATGACCCGGGTGCCGCTTTTAAGGGTGACCCGTTGAAAGGCCAGAAGTGAAAAACCTAAAAGGCTCAAAACCAGAATCTTTCTCATGGGGAAATTCTATAAAACCCCGGGAATGAAATAAAATTTTTCGCTTTAAAATTCGGGGGAAAGGCGATCAGCCTCCGGACCCTTCTATGAGGGATACCAGGGTTTCAAACCTCCTCTCCCAGGAGTTCTCCCGGGCCACCCGCATCCTGGACTTCACCTTCTCCTCCGTTTCCCACTCCGGAAGATTGAGCACCACTTCCCTCATCTGCCCGGGGGTGCTGGCCGGATAAACCAGGTCCAGGTAGTCCCGGATGTTCTCCTCAATGCCCGAAACTATCAGGGGCTTTCCCGTGGCCAGGGACTCAAAAAACTTGGCGGGGATAATTCCCCGGGTAAACTCGTCCCTCCTGTAAGGGAGGAGCAAGGCGTGGCAATCTTTAAGAATAAGTGGAAGTTCGCCGTAAGCCACGGGCCCATGAAATACGATGTTTCGGGGAACATTCGGGGGAACCTCCATTAAAAGAGGCCCTATAAATACGAATTCTCTTTGCGGGAGCATCTCCGCCGTCTTTAATATCAGTTCCAGGTCTATTTCCCATCTTACCCCCCCGAAAAAGCATAGGCGCTTTACCTCCCGGATGGGACCGGAATAAGCCCGGGCGAAATGCTTAAAATCCACCCCCGGAGGTAGACGATATACGGCGGAGGTTTTCTCCTTCATTTTCCTATACAGGTATTGGGAATCGGTAACCACGAAGTCGCTTCTTCTTACGAGTTCTTCCTCCGTTTCCCCTATGTCCGAAGGAGCCCCTGGAAAAGCCTCAAAATTAACCACGCAATCGTAGATGAGAAGGCGATGGGGAAGAGAATCCAGAAGGGCCAGTGTGGTGTCCGTGGGGGAATAGGCGATTATAACCGGGCTCTGGAGACCCAGGGAAGAAATTTTCTTCACCAGGCGGGGAACGAAAACCCTTCTGTTTATCCGGCGGAATAGTCTGTAGGTGGGAGGAAGAACCAGGGGATTTACTACGGACAATCCCCGGGGCCTGGGGTTCTTGATTCTTTTCACGCCCACATACCTCCTCAAAATTACCTTCCCAAGACCCTTGAGGTTGGGATTGGCTATGCCCGTGCTCTCCACATAGACGGTTTTCCATCCCGCCCGGTAGAAAAGGGTGGCGAAAATTTGATGTCTCTGCCACAGAAAATCCCATTGGATGGAACTGAGAAAGATTATTTCCTTCATAAACAATCCGGACGGCGGAATTTGTATTCTATCCCCTCCAGAGCCCATTGTTGCTCCAGGGAATTCCGGCCCCTGTGGAAAATCCCGTTAAAGGACAGAGACTCAGGAAAAGGTCTCACTTCCCCTATCCGAACTTCACGGTAGTAAACCGCTCTATCCAACTCCACGGGGGATAAGGCCAAAAATTCTTTCACGGGAAAAATTCTATAAAACCCCCGGAGGGAAACAAAATTTTTTTCAGGAACGGGCTCCATGGGGCAAAGGGGAAAAATTGCTACCTTCGGCCCTTTCTATGAGGGATACCAGGGTTTCAAACCTCCTCTCCCAGGAGTTCTCCTCCGCCACCCGCATCCTGGCTTTAACCTTTTCCTCCGTCTCCAGTTCCGGAATCCTCTTTACAACTTCCTTTATCCGCCCGGGGGTGCTGGCCGGATAAACCAGGTCCAGGTAGTCCCGAATGTTCTCCTCAATGCCCGAAACTATCAGGGGCTTTCCCGTGGCCAGGGACTCAAAAAACTTGGCGGGAAAAACCCCTTCAATTAAATCGCTTTTTTTGTAGGGAATAACGAGGGCATCGCAATCTCTGAGGAAATCAACCAATTTTTCCGGTGCCATGGGCGGAAAGAATCTAACATTATCAGGGGGAGAAGGGGGCTTCACCTTTAAAAGGCCCACCAGGTAAAACTTAACCTCCGGAAGGAGAGAGGCTGCCCCCCAGAGAAGTTCAAAATCCATCCTCTGGCTCACGGTGCCGTAGAAGCACAGGCTTCGGACCTCCCTAACCACCCCGGTAAAGGCCTTGGAAAAAAGCGCGTAATCCACTCCGTTGTAGAAGGGATAGGTTTTATCGGGAAAACTTTGACGGAGCCTCTCGTATAGAAAGGGGGAACTGGCGGTTATGATGTGAGATCTGGAGGCCAATTCCTCTTCCCACCGGGGGATTTCCTTAGCCGCCCGGGGAAAGGCCTCGTATTTATCCGAGCAATCGTAAACCAGGAGGCGGTGTGGAACCTCGTCAATTATCCTCAGGGTGGTCTCCGTGGGGAGATTCGCCACGATCACCGGACGGGAGAGACCGATGGACCTCAAGTTTGCCACCACCCTGGGGATGAAAATCTTGCGGTTCACCAGGCGGAACAACTTAAAGGTAGGGGGAAGGATCAATGGGTCTATTATGTCCAGGCCCCGAGGCCTTGGATTCTTCAACCTCTCTATCCCCGCAAACCTCCTGAGGGCTATTCTAAAGACATCCTTCAGCGTGGGATTGGCTATGCCCGTGCTTTCAAGGTATACGGTCCTCCATCCGGCCCGGTGAAAAAGGAAGGCAAGAATTTGCGAACGCTGCCAGAGAAAATCCCAGTGGACGGGTCCCAGAAAGAGGATCTCCTTCATAGGTATCCGAGGTCGTGTAGTCTTTCCTCCATGGCTCCTTCTTCATCGTAGGTTTTGCCCGGCTCCCTGTGGGGATCCATTTCAACCCTTCTTTCCTCCCGGGAGGCGGAAAATTTCTCCTCAAAGGCTTCCTTTACGACCCTTCCCTCAGCGTAGGCGGGAATGTCCAGGCCCATGTACCAGAGAACCGTGGGAAGAAGGTCCTTTATTTCTGCGTTTACCCGATTCCCCTCCCTTACCCCTTCTCCGCTTAAAATCCATATCCCATCTATACGGTGGCCCCCGGTGTGATCCGTCCTTAGCCGGTGCTTGATGTACACCCTTCTGGGATCCGCAAGAAGGGAGCAGGTGAAGGTGTAGCCATCCTCCGGAACCACCACCAGGTCCGGAACCGAAGGAACCCGGGTTTCCCCGTAAACCTCCTCCCTGGTAAGAACCCTATCAATCCCCCTTTCCTCCTCCAGTCCCCCTTTAATCTCCTCCCGAAGCCTGTGGTAATCCCCCTCCTCCACAATGCCTCGGGGCTGGCGACCCTTCAGGTTTATGAATATGTTTCCGTAAACCCACCCGTTTATGGAAAAGGCCACGGAAGAGGAAAAATCTATGTTGTTTACCTGGAGGGAGGATATCATTTTTTCCCGGGTTTTTCCCTGTAAAAACCAGCGGTTAAGGTTAAAAACATCCATCCTCCGGACGAACTTGAGGGCCTCCCACATGAGCCTCCTGGGAAGGCTCTGAACCCTGGGCTTCAGCCATCCTTTCTTGAGAAGAAGGGAATTCAGCATTATGGTGGTGTGGATGCCGGTAAAACCGTGGTCCGAAAGAAAAACCTTCAGGGACACTCCCCTCTCTTCCGCCGTCTCCACCACCCGGCCTATGGCCCTGTCCAGTTCCCTGTAGACCTCCAGCACCTTGTCCCGGCAGGACGGATCGTGATAGGGATGGGAGGGGTCAAGGCAGTGATAGGCGAAGTGCTGGATGGTATCCGAGGAGAAAAAATGGACCATGGCCAGATCCCATTCTTTTGTGGAGAAGAGGTAAGAGGCCACCTCCGCCCTTTCCTTCACGGTCTCCTTGAGTTCATCCACGAAGCGGTCAAGGCCGTGAAGGAGGAAAACCTTGCCCGTGGTGAGGATTCTGTAGCCTCCGAATTCCTCCAGAATCTCCTCCCTCAGCGATGGGGGATAGGTAAAGCGGGTGGTATCCGGGGTCAGCATTCCCGTGATCATGTAACCCCGCACCGGGAAGGGGGGATAAGTCAGAGGAACATTTATGCTGATGACCCGGAGGCCCATGTCGCTGAGAAGTTCCCATACGGTTTTATACTTTATGGAGGTGTTGTTGACTATGTAGGTGCCGTATTTCCCATCGTAATTGTTAAATTCTATGATCCCGTGGGTTCCGGGACCCACTCCGGTCATGAAGGTGGTCCAGGCGGTGGGAGTTAGGGGGGGTATCGTGGAATCCAGAACTCCCCATGTTCCCCCCTCCACCAGGGACCTGAGGTTCGGCATTACCCCCTCCTCCATGAGGGGTTTCAAAATGCTCCAGGTCCCCCCGTCTATCCCCACCATCAAAACTTTACTGCTCATCCTTGACCCCCTTTAGCAGTCCCAGCAACAGAACCAGGAAAATCCCGCCGAAGAACCCACCGCCAGCCCAACTGAAAACTTTAAAGGGGGAAGCGGAGGGCAATTCCTCCCACTTCTGGTTAACGAAGAGGGTATCCAGCGCAGTGCAGACGGAGACCCTGTAGGCTTCCAGATAAGGATCCCCATCCATCCATTTCTTTCCCTCCCCCCGGCAGAAGGTCTCCCCCAGTTCCTCGTCCTCCATCTCCACCATCTCCTTGACCTTCTCTATCCTCCTACGGTCCTCCTCTATAAAATCCCGGGTTATCCTGTTGGTGGATTCCCTGTTGGCAATCCTGTATTTAAAGACATATACCTGGGCTTCGGGAGGCAGAACATCCACCTGACGGAGGCGAAAAGACTCCCTGGAATACTGGTTGGGATAGTATTTTTTGCTCTCCTCCGCCAGCCTTACCCGTTCTTTAAAAAAGATTATTTTCTTCTGGTTGGCGAGGATTCTTCTCAGGGCGGCACTTATGGCATCCGCCCTCATGGCCGCAAACCGGGAAAGTTGGAACTTAACGAACATGCCCTTGAGTATTCTGATGTCCTGAAGTATTTTTTCCTTCTCCCCGGTGAGTCTGAGGGAAGCGATCCTCTCCCCTATCCTGATCCAACTCACATTTACATCCTTTAAAAAGGGCCTAACATTTTGATAGAAAAACCTGCCCTGGAAAAAATAATTCTTCGGCCCCTCCTCCTGGGATGAGAAATTGCTCTCCAGAAAGGACACATTTCCCACGGAGGTCAGATAAAATCTATAAATGGGTCTGGAGGACTTGTAGGCCACCACGCCCAGAACTGCACCCAGAAGGGTAAGTGCGAAAATTAAATACTTACCTCTCCTCAGGATCCTCCAGATCCTGGAAATCTCAATTGCCTCCATCGTTTCCTCCTTTCAAATTGTATTTTATCAGAACCCCGTTGAGGGAGAAGAACAAAAAGGCGACCAGGGCCGGGGCATCCAAATCCTCAAAGAACATCCATACAAACATCAAAAAAACTCCCGCGGCGATGTAGGGAAACCGCTTCCCTTTCAGAAAGGTCTTCACCAGGGAGATCTGATAGGCCAGAAAGGTCAGAAAACCCATCAACCCCGTTTTTTGCAGGAGTCCAATGTAGGTGGAATGGGAACCCAGGGGAATGGATGGAAGGTAAGAAGGCTTCAGACCTATTCCCAGGATGGGATGGGCCCCTATGAGTTTCAGCGCCTCCCTGTATTGCTTTATCCTGGTCTCCGTGCTGCCGTAGGAGATTTTTTCAAAAACCTCCAGGGGATTTACCCCCAGGAAAAACAAACCAGCCAACAGAAGGGAAGAGAATGCCAGAAGGGCCAGGGAACCGGAGAGGGAAAGAAGGGTGAATTCAAAGTAGAAAAACAGCAGGGCCCCTATGAAAAAACTGGCCCGGGACATGGAGAGAAACAGAAGGAAAAAGCCCACGAGGTTGGCCAGATGGGCTTTCTTCACATTTCCCTTCCCCCGATAATAGGTCAGGGCCATGGGCCAGATGAGAATCATCGTTCCCGCAAAGGCGTTGGCGTAGGGGGAATAATAGGAAACCCTGGGTAGAAAGGACAGGGGTCCCCGGCCCACGATGTGGAGTTTCACCTGGAAGAAAAGTTTTATTATCAGGCTGGAGCCCGACGGGGAAAAGGGAAGGAGAAGCCCCAGGAGGGTTGGAAAATTCAGCATTTTATACTTGAGGAAAAGCAGATAATCAAACAGGAAAAACCCCAGGGTAAACCAGAGGAGGAAGGTTCCGGCCTCCAGGAGACCCCGAAGGTCAAAGTGGCTGTCTATGTAAATGCCCACCACCAACAAAAAGCCCATAACCCATATGCTCAGGTTGTAAAGGGAGGCCAGGCCCCTGCTCAGCGGAAAGTTCACCCAGTTCAGGGAAAAGGAAAAGGCATACAATACCATGAACAAAAGGAGAAAAAGGGACGGGGCCGGAAACACTATCCTCTCCCGCCGGGCCACCGCATAAAAATAAAGGAGGACGGAGATGTGATAGACCACGGGAGAAAACCCCATAATCCACCACAGGGGCACCAGGTAAAGGGTGTAACTTAAAATTCTGGAGGGCTCCGTTCCTTTAAGTTCAATAGTTACCATGAAGAGAAAATTATATCACCGAAGGGGTGTAAAACGGGTAAATGTAAAAAGGAAGTTTTTTAAAGGAGGCGGGCTAATTCCCCTTCCTTCCAATCCTCCAGATCCCTCAAGGCCCTTCGGGATAGGGCCAGCCTCCTCTCCCTCCTCTTCCTGATCCTTTTCTTGAGGGGAGGCAAAAGCCCGAAGACGAAGTTCATGGGCTGGAAATTTCTCCAGTCCGCCCGGGAGACATAGTTCAGCAGGGAACCTATGGCGGTGGTGGGGGGAGGAGGGGATATCTCCCTTCCCTTCACCAGGGCGGCGGCGAAAATCCCTGCCATTATACCCGTGGCCGCCGATTCCATGTAACCTTCCACCCCCACTATCTGGCCGGCAAAGAACACATCCTGTTTTTTTCGGAACTGAAGGGTGGGAAGAAGAAGGGCGGGGGAGTTAATGTATGTATTGCGGTGCATGACCCCGTACTTAACGAACTCCGCCCGGCGGAGACAGGGGATCATGGAGAAAACCCTCTTTTGCTCACCCCACTTAAGCCTGGTCTGGAAACCCACCATGCTGTAGAGGGTGGCGGCGATGTTGTCCTGCCTCAGTTGAACCACGGCGTAGGGCATTTCTCCCGTCCGGGGGTCCACCAAACCCACCGGCTTGAGGGGACCGAAGATGAGGGTCTGGGGTCCCCGCCTGGCCAGTTCCTCTATGGGAAGACAGGATTCAAAAAGATGTTTTTCAAAATCGTGCAGGGGGACGGTTTCCGCCTCCACCAGGGCCTTCCAGAATTCCATGTACTCCTCCTCGGTCATGGGGCAGTTGATGTAATCTGCCCCTCCCTTTCCATACCGGGAGGCCACGAAGGCCCTCCCCATGTCTATGGAGGAGGCTGAGACTATGGGACTGGTGGCGTCGTAGAAGAAGAGGTTTTTCCTGCCCGTCAGGTCCACTATGGACCGGGAAAGTTCCTCGGAAGTGAGGGGACCCGTGGCTATTATTACGGGTCCCGGGGGGATTTCCCGAACCTCTTCCCTCACCACCTCCAGCCCCGGCAGGGATTCCAGAAACTCCGTCACTTCCCGGGCAAAGGCTTCCCTGTCCACCGCCAGGGCCTGGCCCGCCGGCACCGCTGCCCTTTTGGCGACTTTGAGGACCAGGGAATCCATGGCCTCCATTTCTGCCTTAAGGAGACCGGATGGGGTGGAAAGGGATGTGGCCCCGAAGGAATTGGAACACACCACCTCCGCCAAATATCCCGTGGAGTGAGCCGGGGTCATTTTCCGGGGTCTCATCTCGTAGAGTTTCACCTCAACTCCGGCCTTGGACAGGGCATAGGCGGCCTCCACTCCGGCCAGCCCCCCTCCGATCACCTTAACTTCCATGGGCCTTCTCCTCGTGTCCACACCTGGGGCACACCAGTTTTCTGCCCCTCTTGAGCATGTAGGGGAGACCGCATTGGGGACAGGGTTCCCTCACCGGAGCATAGGGGGTAATGAAGTCACAGTTGGGATAATTGGAGCATCCGTAAAAATACCGACCCTTCCTACCCCTCCTTTTTACCAGATGGCCCCCGCATCCCTCCTTGGGACAGGGGAGGTCCTCGGTCTCGTTGTATATGTAATTGCAACTGGGATAATTGGAACAGGCGATGAATTCCTCCCCCCGCCGGCTCCTCTTCACCGTCATGGGGGACCCGCACCGGGGGCATTTCATCTTGATGGCCTCCACGATAAGGTCGGAAAACTGGGATTTATACTGGCAGGAGTCGCACTGAAAATACAGCCCAAACCTGCTTCTTTTCAGCAATAGTTCCCCGCCGCAGGCTGGGCATTTCAACCCCGTTTTAATCCCCTGGGTAACCGAGGGCATGTTCTCCTGGGCTTTGTTAAGATTGCTTTCCAGGGTTGAGAAAAACTTCCCCACCACCTCAGACCATTCCACTTCTCCCCTCTCCACCCTGTCCAGTTCTTCCTCCACCTCTGCGGTATAGCGGTAATCCATTATGTCGGGGAAACTTTCCTCTAAAAGTCTCACCACCAGGCGGCCCAGGAAGGTGGGGATGAATTTTCCCCTTTCCTTTCTCACATAGGTCCTATCCTGAATGGTGGAGATTATGCTGGCATAGGTGGAGGGCCTGCCGATGCCCTTCTCCTCCAGTTCCTTTACCAGGCTGGCCTCGGTAAAGCGCGGGGGCGGCTGGGTCTCCTTCCTCTGGGAGGTTACATCCACCAGTTCCAGTACATCCCCGGTTTCCAAAGGAGGAAGGTCTTCTTCCCGGAAGGAGGGCTCCAGGATCCTCCTGAATCCGGGGAAGAGGGTTTGTTTTCCCTCCGACTCCAGGGTATACTCGCCGGCCCTGATCTCGGCCCTGGTTTCCCGGTAACGGTAGGGTTTCATCTGGGAAGCCACAAATCTCTTCCAGACCAGGGCGTATATCTTGAGTTCCTCGGGGCTGAGTTTTCCCCTCAGGCTTTCCGGGGTCATCTCCACATAGGTGGGTCTTATGGCCTCGTGGGCCTCCTGGGCTCCCTTCTTTGCCTTGAACTGGTTGGCCCGGGAGGGAAGGTAATCGTCACCGTATTTTTCCTTTATAAATTTTCTAACGGCCCTCAGGGCTTCGGGGGAAACCCTGAAGGAATCGGTTCTCATATAGGTTATAAGCCCCACGGGCCCGTCGCCCAGGTCCACCCCCTCGTAGAGCCTCTGGGCTATCTGCATGGTCTTTTTTACGGGGAAGCGGTAAAGTCTAAAGGCCTCCTGCTGAAGGGTACTGGTGATCAGGGGGGGAGGGGCCTTCCTCTCCTTCTCCCTGGAGGTCACCTTTTCCACCGTAAGGTCGTGGGTCTTCACGGCCTGTATAGCCTGGGATGCCTCCTCCTCTGAGGTTATTCTGTACTTCCTTCCCCCCTTCCTGGTGAGCCTGGCGGTGAACTCCTTCCCTTTTTTCAGCCTTGCCTCCACCACCCAGTAAACTTCGGGGACGAATTTATCCCTTTTGTCTTCCCTCTCGCAAATCATCCTGAGGGCTACGCTCTGAACCCTTCCGGCGCTCAATCCGCCCTTCACCTTTTTCCACAGGAGGGGGCTTATGAGGTACCCCACCAGGCGGTCCAGGACCCTCCGGGCCCACTGGGCCTTCACCCTGTTCATGTCCACACTGGAAGGATGGGAAAAGGCCTCCTTCACCGCCCTGGCGGTTATTTCGTGGAACATTACCCTGTATACTTCAGGATTTACGGGCTCAACCTCCTCCTTCAGATGGTAGGATATGGCCTCCCCCTCCCGGTCGGGGTCGGTGGCCAGAAAAACGGAGGAAGTCCTGCCGGCCGCCTCCTTTATTTCCCTGAGAACCTTCTCCTTTCCCGGAATCACCTCGTAATGGGGAAGAAAGCGGTTCTCTATGTCCACCCCCATGTCGTTTTTGGGGAGGTCCTTGATGTGACCCATGGAGGCCTTTACCAGGTAGTCCTTTCCCAGGTATTTTCCTATGGTCCTGGCTTTGGCCGGGGACTCCACTATGACCAGTTTTTTAGACAATCCTTCTATACCTCCATCCGGAAGTCCCAATTATAACACCTTTCATTTCCAGGGCTAACAGGAGGGGAAAAAGTTTCTCCGGGGAAAGACCGCTGGCCTCGCTGAGAAATTCCACATCCACCTCCTGGCCCGGGGGAAGGAATTGGAGGAGAAACTCCTCTTCCTCCGAAAGGTCCACCTCCGGGCGAGAATATTCCCCCACCACATCCTCCACGGAGAGGACGGGCTTCGCTCCTTCCTGGATTAACCGATTGGTTCCCTGGCTGGTCCTTCTGTTTATGTCCCCGGGAACGGCAAATACATCCCGGCCGTAGTCCAGGGCCAGGTGGGCGGTAATCAGCGCCCCGCTTTTAAGGGGAGCCTCCACCACCAGGGTGGCGAAACTCATTCCGGCTATTATCCTGTTGCGCAGGGGAAATCTAAACTTAGCCGGCCCGTCCTCCGGAAAAAACTCGCTGACCAGGGCACCCCTTTGGGCAATTTCCTCCGCCAGGGCCCGGTTGGAGGCAGGGTAAATGTTCAGGGGACCGGAACCCAGAACTGCCACGGTTCTTCCTCCCCTGAGGGCTCCCCGGTGGGCCCATGTGTCTATGCCCAGGGCCAGACCGCTCACCACCGTAATCCCCGAGGAGGCCAGTTTCCAGGAGAACTCCTGGGCAATTCCCCGGCCGTAGGAGGTGGCCCTGCGGGTCCCCACCACCGCCACACAGGGACAGGTTACTTCCCCCTTTACAAAAAGAAGAATCGGGGGGTGAGATATTTCCCTGAGAAGTTCAGGATATTCTTCATCGTCGTAGAAAACCAGCCTCCACCCCTGTCTCCGGGCTACTTCAATCTGCCCTTTGAGTTCTTCCAGAAGAGCCCTGTCCTGGAGTTTGCTGGCCTTTCTTCTGGTTATTCCGAATTCCACCAGGTCCCCCACGGAAATATCCCGGCGGAAGGCAATCTCCACCAGCTCCCGGGGGGTAGGATTAGTGAGCCTGTGAAGAAGTATTAACTTCTCCCTCATGGGGTTGGGGAAGGGCTCTCCTGATTTTCCACATTAAGGGCCTCCCGTAAAAATCCTTCCCCCCTTCCAGGAAGGAGTTTTTCAGGTAAATGGGCTGGTCAGCCACGGCCACGGGGAAGAAGAACTCCCGGGAAGCCATGTATTCGTAGGTGCTGGAAACGGCCTTCTCCAGTTTTTTCTCATCCTTACCCATGTAGGAAAGGATTTTCTTCTTCAAGTTGGTTAAATAGGGATAAAAACGGTCCAGGCGATATCTTTCAATCATGCCCACCAACTCCTCGGCCTCGCTGCCCACGAAAACCGCCTGGGAGGGAAAGAGAGCCGCACTGACCTTGCCTGATAGGAGGTCTTCCAGGGGGGTCTCACTCAGGTTAACCTCCACCTTCACCCGGGCCAGGGAGGCGCCCTCCTTGAGTTCTCCAACCATGGAGGCCAGGGCCGGGGATAGGGCCATCACCACCTTCCGGCGGAGATACCCCCTGAGTCTTCCCACCCTTATCAGGGGAAAGTCCAGGGAAAACTGACTCAACTGAGGGGGAAGATAGGAATCCGCCCGGGTCTTCCAGGCCAGGGAAGAGACCAGGGAAAAAATGGCCCTTCTGGAGAGTTTTCTCCAGACCTTCGGAGAAACCAGAAGGTAAACCAGGTAGCGAACGGAGAAGGCGGCCCTGCCCTCAAATCCCTGGGTAAAACTCATGTCGGGAATTTCCGGGGGATAAACCAGCAGAATCCTGTCCAGATAGGGTCTGCCCCCGGGGAAAAACGGATTGGCCACGAAAATCCCCTCTTGCTGGGGAACGAAGGGACCGGAAAACTTCCCTTCTTTCCTGAGAAAGAGGTACGGGGTGGAGAGGAGCAGGGGCAGGTTGGCGGAGGAGGATACCTCCACCACCACCCGGTCCGGAGGTTCAACTCCGATGGATGTAATGGTTCTTTTCAGAGAAAGGGCCCCCGGCTGGCTGGTCTGCAGGAAGGCGTTTATGGAATTGGCTACATCCTGGGGGAGAATCGGGGTGGCGTCCCCGTAGAGGAGACCTTCCTTCAACTGAAAATACCACTTCCCCTCCTTTTCCCACCAGTGGGAGAATAGAAAACTCCCAGCCTTTCCCCGGGAGTCCAGATAAAATATGTTGACAAAGGTGAAACTGTCCTTCAAAAGCCCATCCCAAAACAGGGGGTTGCCCGAGGCAGGAAGTTCAAGTTTGAGTTCCCCTCCATACCTGGGCCTGGTGTAGGGCATGAGGAGGAAAAGAAGGGCAAAAAACCAAAGGGTCTTCTTCATTCTATTTTTATCTCCTTTATCCAGAAGGCAGAGGCTTCCTCCTCCAGGATCATCACGGTTCCGGATTCCGTGCGACCCATGTAAATTATCCTGCCGGACTGGTCCAGAACTCCCCTCTTTTCAAAGGTGGAAAAATCCTGAAATCCCACCTTTTCCTTACCGTCAAAACCGGTGAAAACGAAATATCCCCCCCAGCATTCCACTTCATCACCCAGGGGCTGGCGGGGAGAAGGGATTTCCTGGTCGTCCCTGAAAACCCTCCTCCTTCCCTCTTCATCCACTATGTTAATCAGGTTCTGATAAAGGCATACATCGTAAAAGGGCGGAAATTTTTCCGGTTCCGCCAGGGTCAGGTCCTGAAGGCCCGCCGGCAGGGAAACCTCCGCCAGGGTTGAATCAAAATGATTTTTCCCCGGGACGAATCTTCCCAGGAGCAGTTTTTCGCCGTCCCCGCTCAGAACCAGCCAGGGAAGGACCATGGCCGGGGAAAGGTCCTCATACTTGAGGTAAAGGTACGATGAGGAGGAACTTATCCCCACATTTATGAAAACCCCGTCCTGAAGGCTCACCTTCTTTATGAAACCCCGAAGGTCCTGGGAGGGATAAAGGGGACCGGGCCAGGTGAGTTCTGCCCTTTTTACTTCCTTGAGAATTCCCCCTACTTTTTTCAACTCCAGAAGTTTGTCGGGATAAAGTATGAATATGTCCTCTCCGTTTTTAAGAACGGCCAGGGGCCTTCCGGGAACCTGAGCATCCCACAAAACCATGGGGGGAGAGGAGCCCGGGGACGAAATCTCAAACTCCCTGTAGGGAAGGTCCTCCACCCGGGCGGAACAGGAAACGAAGTCCTGAAGTTTTCCATCCCGGGAGTAAATTCTTATGAAAAGATGGGCTTCCCCGGCTATTTCCTTGTAGATTATCTTCAAAAGGTAATCGTAGCCCGGAGGAGGAGAAAAAAAGCCCCCCCGGGAATCAAAGCCCAGAACCCCCTCGTTGGTCATGAGGTAATCGGAAAGGCGGGAGGTTATAAGTTCGTAGAGGTTCTCCACGAATCCTTGGGGCCTCAGGGAGTGGTTCCTTATGGAGCCCACGGCCAGACGGGGGAAAACCTCCCTGGAAAGGGCAAAGGCCTCCACCTTGAGACTGCATTTCTCCACCAGGTCAGCCGGGGCCTGGGAAAAAAGCACTCCCGCCAGAACCAGGGAAAAAAGGAGTCTCCTCACCAGATAAATTCCTCCTCCAGAAATCTGGTGGTGTAATTGCCGCTCTTGAACTTCGGGGATTTAAGCAAACTCAGTAGAAGGGGAAGGTTCGTCTTTACCCCCACGATGGAGGTGTGGAGCAGGGCCACTTCCAGTTTCCTGAGGGCCTCTTCCCTGGTTCTCCCGTGAACTATAAGTTTGGCCAGCATGGAATCGTAGAAGGGAGGAATTTCGTAACTCTGAAACACCGCCGTATCCACCCTTATGCCGTTTCCCCCGGGCAGAAAGAGGAAGTGTATCTTTCCGGGGGAAGGGGTGAAGGTTCTGGGGTCTTCGGCGTTTATTCTGGCCTCTATGGCGTGACCAAAGGTCTTTACATCCTCCCTGGAATATCCCAGTTTCTCCCCCGATGCTATCAACAACTGGTCCTTCACCAAATCCAGTCCGGTGACCTGTTCCGTTACGGGGTGCTCCACCTGGATTCTGGTGTTGGCCTCTATGAAGTAGAAGTTCTCCTCCTCGTCCACCAAAAATTCAAAGGTAACCAGGCTCCTCAATCCCAATTTTTCGGCGGCCCTTTCCACGGTCTCCAGCATTTTTTCCCTGGTCTTTGGGGAAATAAAGGGCGAAGGGGCCTCCTCCACTATCTTCTGATGCCTCCTCTGCATGCTACATTCTCTGTCCCCTATGGCCAGGACCCTCTCTCCATCGCCTATTATCTGGACTTCCACATGGTGAGCCCTTTCAATGTACTTTTCTATGTAAAGGTCCTGGGAATTGAAGGCGAGATAGGCTTCCCTCTGGGCGGTCTTGAAATTTTCCTCCAGTTCCGCCGGGGAGTTTATGATTCTCATTCCCCGGCCTCCTCCCCCGGCCACGGCCTTCAGTATTATAGGATATCCTATCTTCTCGGCTATCCTCCGGGCCTCCCCGATTCTGGTCACCACCCCGTCGCTTCCTGGAAGAACCGGGACCCCCAGTTCCTCCATGGTCTTGCGGGCCCTCTGTTTATCCCCCATCAGTCTTATGTGCTGGGGCGAAGGACCCACGAAGGTCAGACCTTCCGCCTCCACCACCTCTGCAAACCGGGGGTTCTCCGAGAGGAATCCGTAGCCCGGATGAATGGCGTCGGCCTTGGAAATTTCCGCCGCACTCATGATGGCGGCCATGTTGAGGTAACTGTCCTGGGGCTTGGCCGGACCTATGCAGTAGGCCTCGTCGGCCAATTGAACGGGCATGGAGCCCCTGTCCGCCTCTGAGAAAACCACCACGGTTTTTATACCCAGTTCCTTGGCCGACGACATAATTCTGAGGGCAATTTCACCCCGGTTGGCTATGAGAAGTTTTCTAATCATTGTCGGGTATTATGGCAAAAAGTTTCTGCCCGTACTCTACGGGCTGGGCATTTTCCACCAGGACTTCCTTCACGACGCCGCTGACATCCGCCTCCACCTCGTTCATCAACTTCATGGCCTCAATGATGCAAACCACATCCCCCTTGTTCACATGGTCTCCCTCCTTAACGAAGGGAGGGGAGGAGGGGTCGGGTGCCCGGTAAAAGGTCCCGATCATGGGGGCGGTAATGTAGTGGATCTCTTCCCCGGATTTTTCCTCCCTGTCTTCCTCCTGGACGGCGGCCCGGGCCTCGGGCGATGCTGCTGCGGCCAATTCCTGCTTTGGTTTTACCAGTTTCAGCCTCAGTCCCTCCACTTCAATTTCAAATTCCTTTACCGGTTTGGAGAGTATGAAATCAACTAATTCTTTAATTTCCTCTATTTTCACTATGCCCTCCTTTTTCTTTAAGGATTTTAACCCAAGGATTTTGTAAGGGCAAGGCCTTCAGAGTTCTATCTCGGAGGCCGCCAACTGGAGGTAAAATTTTATCTTTCCTTCGTAGCCGCCCCTTCCCAGGGCTATGAGGAAAACATCTTCGCTCACCGGGACCACGAATATGCTCCTGTCGCCGGTGTTGAGAACCATGTAGTTCACCGGATGAATTTCGTAGGAAAGGGCGCTGGAAACCAGGGCCATTATCCTGGCGGCAACTTCCTCGGAGTCCTCCATGCCGTTTTTGGTCACCACCTCTATGGGCAGACCGTCGCTGGCTGCCAGAAGAACCGCCTCCACCTCCGGATTGTTTTCTATAACTTTTTCCAGAACTTCTTTATACATGGTTAATTCCTCCCAACCTTTCTTTCATTCTGCTCAAAATTTTAATAGCCCGGAGGGTTTTGAGTTTTTTCTCCAGATGGGGGTTGCGGAGGGCAAGTTTTTTATATATTTCCTCGGCCCTGTCAATTTCCCCCTGCTTTAAAAACACCAGAGCCATGGATTCGGTCTCAAACACTTCCTCTTCCTTCTCCTGGGTTTCCTCCTCAACTTCAAATTCCTCCTCTTCCTCTTTGAATTCCTCAGGGGCTTCCTCGGGAGATGAAACCTCCGGAGGCTCCTGGGGCAACTCAAAGGGAGATTCTTCCTCCACCGCCTCCGCCTGAACTTCCTTCTCCAGCAGGGCGTTTATCTTCTGAAGGGTTTTCCCCACCTCGTCGTCAAAGGGGTCAAGAAAATTCACCTTCAGATAAACATCTTTGGCCTCCCGATACCTCCCCCTGGCGAACAAAATTTCCCCCAGAAGTTTCAGGGCTCCCAGGGTGTTGGGACGCCTGGACAGGACAAATTCCAGTTCCTGGATGGCCTCCTCATCCCTTTGGATTAGGTGGAGGAGTTTGGCCAGATAGAGCCTGGCCACCAGGAAGTCAGGATAGGCCTCACGGCACTCCTTCAGGAGCGATACGGCCTCCTCTAACTTGCCCCCCTCCTCCAGTTCCTCCGCCCTGCTCAGGTATTCCCTTCTTTCCATCAACGAATAACTTTAACCGGAGTGACGGCTTCCACATCGGAAAGGGAGCCACCCCTCCAAGCGGCCTTTATCAAAACGGTTACTTCGCCTATTCTGTAGGATTTAACGATGGGATTTCCGGCACTGTCCTTTTCTCCTGTGTCGCAAACCACCCTCAGATCACCGGTGGTAGGGGGCAAGTACTTGGCGGTGGCTATGCCGTTGGCATCGGTGGTGGCGCTTACCGACTTGATTTGATTACCGTTCAAAAGGCCGGCACCTCCCCTATACGAGCACTGCCATTTGCTGTCCGGAGGGGTGAAGGACGCCCTTATATCGTAGATGTAAAAATAGATGGTCCTTCTGGCCATGGGTCCCTTGTTGTAACTGGAAAGCCGAGCCTTCAGGGTAACCTCACTGTTGGCGGGATTGCGGAGAGGGTCTACCGCCTGAACCACCGATGGATGGGCCGTGAGGGTAAGTATGTAAGCGCTGGAGGAGGGACCGAACATATCCCCGGGCCCCGGAGCGTCGCTCCTATAGCAGGCCGAGAACCCCATAACCCCCACTATTAGCAAGGGTAATATTATCTTTTTCATCTCAAGCCTCCTTACTTCTTCTTCGTATCGTTGGCGTAGTTGGCGAACACCACGGGAATGGTTCCCTTTACATATACTTTATGTCCTGAGAGGTCTTCGCCGTAAAACTCCACCACAGCGGTGGCCTCAATTTCCTTCCCGGCGGAACCGTAGAGGAGGTCCACCAGGGGGCTTTCCATCTTCGCATTGGCCCGCACCAGCACGAAAACCACCTGATGCTCAGCCCCGTCCGGCGGGATCAGGGCGGATATCCTTCCCCAGAAGGAGTAGGGCACATCCACCCCTTCCTGATTCCTTCCGTCGGATCTGACATAACTCACATGGTATTCCTTCAGTTGAACATTCTCGTAAAGGGAAGAGGCGGCTTCGTTGGGGTTGTAGGGATAGGCTATTATGTATGCATTCCCGTAATCGTTCTGGACGGTGGAGGTTCCGGTATCCGGATTTTGTACCAGGACATCGGACTCCAGCACGGAACTTTCGTTGCCGGTCCAATTAACGCCGGTAAGACGGGACATGACCAGTTTAACCGCCGATGTGGATTCGTCGCTTATCTTGTTGCACCCGTAGAAACTAAGGCTCATTCCCAGCACCAAGGCCAGGAAGATATAAAGGGGTTTTATCCTCATTTTTTCCCTCCTATTTTCTGATTATTTTGGGAGTAATAAAGATAAGAAGCTCCCTGTTGGTTCTGTTTATAGAACTGCTCTTGAAGAGGAGGTCTCCTATCAGGGGTATGGAGTTGAGGAAGGGGGTCTTCTTGTAATTGGTGTTGTCTTCTATCCGGTACATTCCCCCGATGACGGCGGTGTTGCCGTCTTTCACCATCATCACCGTGGTGGAACTCTGGGTTATGATGGTTGGAATCCCCATGACCACCCTGGAGAAGTCCGCCGAGTCGTTCTTGATGTTGACCTTCATTATGATGGTCTGGTCTGCGGTGATGTGGGGAGTGACCTTGAGTTCCAGAACTGCGTTGACATATCTGACCATTATGGTGTTGTTTATGTTCGTCTGGACCGGAATCTGTCTTCCCTGCCTGATCACCGCTTCGTGGTTGTCCTGGGTGGAGACCTTGGGGGCGGAGAGGATCTTTCCCCATCCTTCCTCCTCCATGGCCGTAAGTCCTATGTCCAGGGCAAAGGAATCGGTCACATTGCCCAGGGAAAGTCCCAGGGCGGAGTTGAAGGCGGCTGCCGGCAGGTTAACCGCATATCCGTTGAGGGGATTCGTAAGTCCGCCACCGGTGACGGCACCACCATCAAGGATTATTCTGTTGGGAAATACCAGGCTGGTCTGATTTCCGTGGTAGGGATCCGCATACCCCATGAAACCCCATTGTATTCCCAGGTTTCTCGTATAATTGGCCACGGTCTCCACTATCCTGGCCTGGATGGAAACCTGAGGAATGGGGGCATCCAGGGTGCTTATGATCTGGTCTATCTCCTGAATTCTATCGGGTATGTCCTTTATTATCAGGGTGTTGGTCCTCTCGTCCACGACGATTTCTCCCCTGGGAGAGAGGTACTTCTTCACCACGCCTTCCACATCCTTGGCGGTGGCGTAACTGAGGGTTCTCATGACGGTGCTGAGGGGCATGGCGGATTCCTTCATCTTCCGCCTCTGCTCCTCCTCCCGGGCGAGAACATCCAGGGGAGCCACCCTCAGAACATTGCCTTCAATGAGGTACCCCAGTTTATTGGTCTTGAGGATCAGGTCCAGGGCCTGGTCCCAGGGAATATCCACCAGTTCGCAGGTGACCTTTCCCTCCACTCCAGGGTCAAAGATGACATTGAGATGGGCCAGTTTTGCTATGAAGGTGACCACATCCCTGACATCGGCATCCTTGAAGCGGAAGGTGTACTTCTCCCCGTAATACTTCTTTTCACCCCCGGATATGGTGACGGTTTCAAAGGAAGGTCCCTTCCTGGACTTTCTGGAGGGGGTAGGATTATCTGTCTTGGGAGGGTTCTCCACCCTGGTAACCTTGCTGGTGGGGGCCACCGTAGCCTTGGCCGGCCGGGCCGGGACCGAAGGCTTTGGGGCCGGAGTGGCCACCCTGGTCTTCTCCTTCTGGACCATGGCGGTGGCCGGGATCAGGATGTCAATGCGACTGCCATCCCTTTCAATCCGGTAGTTGGGCATCCTGTAGAGGTCCAGAACCACCCTGGCCACCTGGGGGGTGAACTGTCCGGCGCGAACCGCGGAAACGCCTTCTCTGCCCACTACCTTTTTCAGCCTTCTGGTCTTGGCTCCTATAACATCCACCACCAGCCTCATGGGCTTGCCGTGGGCAGGATCCCTCTTCAGGAGGAAGGCCCTGTAAGAGGCGGGCTCCCCTGAGAAAACCAGGGAGATTTTGAGGCCGTTTTCCCTGTGGAGAACCACATCCCGGAGAACCGCCCTGGAACTCACAGAAGAGGTTTTACCGGTGGTTTTTTCAGATCCTGCTTCTACCTCAATGAGGATCGCATTTCCTTTGGAATAAATGGAAAAGGGCCGCAGGGAGGAAAATTTCACCTCCACCACGGCGGTGCCATCCTTTTCGGCCACCTTCACCTCTTTAACTGCTCCCTTTTCAAATTTATGTTCTCCGAGTATGGGTTTAGCGCTCACTCCGTTGAACTTCAAAACCAGAAGGGAAGGATCGTTCACCGAGGGGTAAAAATCCGGAAGGGAAAGCGGATTGTCCCCTTTTATCTCAATGATCTCCTTGCCTGCGTTGAACTTCTTATCCAGCGAGATCAGACTTCCTCCGGCAACAGCTAAGCCTACGCCCAAGAGGAGAACTATCAAATAAGACAGGATTTTTTTCATTTTTACTCCTCCTCCATATTTAATTTCAAAACCACATATTTATATGGCTTAAGGAATACAGGACTTCTGGTAGCCTGCTTTATGATGACTTCGTTGGGGGTTATTTTAACCACTTCTCCGTCGGCCAATTTGGTTCCCACCTTTATAACATAGGGGAAGTTGTGGGAATCCAGGACCTGGGCAAAGTAACGCCCCTTGGAGTCTCTGGCTATTCCCACCAGGACCAGTTCGTCGGTGTAAACTCCCCTTATGCCCTCTCCCCTCTTTCCCTTTCTCCTCTTCTCCTTGAGGGAAAGAAGATCCCGGAAGGGATCCCTTTTTCCCATGGGATTGTAATCGTATCTTTCCCTCTGAATCCCCGGCTCTTCCCCGGATTCCGTGTTCTGGGAAATCAGGGGAAGGCTCAGAAAGAGGGCCATCAGAACTATCAGAACCTTTTTCATCTTCTCCTCCTCGTTCTTCTTCCCTTCTTTTTATTCTGTTGCTCTTCAAGTTTTTTCTCCACGAATATGTAAGTGGAGGCGGTAAACTTTGCATCTATGGTGCTGGTGGGGGTCTGGTCTTTCAGGGCCTTGATCTCTATGTAACTTACATTGAAAATCCTGGTGAACTTTCCCAGTTTATCAAAGAAATAACCGAGGTTGTGGTATGTTCCGATGACTTCAATGTCTATGGGCCATTCGGCCACCAGTCCCCTGTCCACCGAGGGTTTGGGAACGAAACTGATGACATTAAGGTGAACATCGGAGGCGAGCCTCTGAACATCCTTGAGGATTTTACTTATTTCCTTTTTTTCGGGAAGAACTTTCTTAAGCCTCTCCAGTTTGGCCTCCAGGTCCGCATTTTCCTTTTTCAAAAGGGCCAGTTCTTTTTCCTTTTCCTTGGCTATGTTGACTTCCCTGGTAAGTTGACTCAGGCGGGCCTCCAGCCTGGATATCTGGGCCGCCTTCCCCTTATACCATCCGATATAGAACAGACCGAAGACCAGGAGTCCCAGAAACAGGAAGAATATCAGTTGACCCTGCCAGGTCATTTCCCTTAAATTCATCTAACACCTCCCTGGGGCTTGGCCTCGTTGTTTTCCCCCGTATTGACAAGGGCTGCCAGTTTGAAACTGTAAACCTCCATTCCCCTTTTCTTTCCCCGGTCCTTTTCCTTTTTAGAACTTATGAGTTCCACATTTTTGAAGAAGTCCGTGGATTCCAGATTGGCAATGAAGGTGGCAATCAGGTTGTTGTTGAGGGCCTTCCCCTCTATTAAAACCTGGGAACCGTTAAATTTTAATTTCGTGAGCCAGACCTTGTCCGGAATTTTTTTAACGATGAGGTCCATCATTTTAACCGGGATAACCTGTTTGGCTATTAACTGCTCTATAACCTGGGTTTTCTGAGTGAGAATTTCCTTCTTCTTCTTGTTCTCCTCCAGTTCTTTTAACACACCTTGAAGCCTTCTCTTTTCCTGCTCCTTTATCTTTATCTGCTCGTTCAAAAAGGAAAGCCTGGATGTGGTTTTATAATACATAAACCCGATGATTCCCAGGGTCAAAAGCCCCACCAAAGCCAGAAGTTCGTAGTGAATCTTCTTTCCCTCCTCAGCAACCGGAAGGCCAGCAGGAGCGAAGGCTATTTCTTTCTTGCCGGGTTGCAGAAGATTGATTTTGATCATGTTTAACCTCCTATGCTTCTCATGGCCAGTCCGGTGGCCACGGTAAAGAGGGGAGCATTGGTTTCAACTATCTCCCGGGAGAAGGCTTTTTCGTTGTAGATGATGTTTCTAAAGGGATTTAAAAATTCCACCGGAAGATTGAACTTGTTTTCAAAGAAGTCGCCAATGCCCTGCATCAAAGCCCCTCCACCGCTTATGTAAATCCTCTCCAGTTCCAGGACTCCGAACTGACCGGAGAAGAATTCCACGGTTCTGGTAAGTTCCGAGGCCAGGTCGCTGTAAACCATTTCGTATATACTGGTCAGGGCATCAGGGGTTATGCCTTCGGAAACCTCCCCCTTCTTCAAGTCCTCGGCCTTTTCAAAACTTACCCCGAACTCCTTCTGGATGGATTCTGTTATGAAATCTCCACCGGTTTCCTTGGTTCTGACGAACAGGGGCGCTCCGTCCCTGGCCACCACGAACTCCGTGGATGTGGCCCCCACATGGACTATGGCCACCACGCTGGATATGAAGGGTTCGTAGTTAAACTCAAAGGCGTTGTATATGGCAAAGGCGTTGATGTCCACCACCACGGGATTGAGTCCTGCCTGCTCCACCACGCTGGTAAACTCCCCGATTTTTTCCTTCTTCGCGATAACGAGAATGACCTCCATCTGCTCACCGCTTTCCGAGGGAAGGACATGGTAGTCCACCTGAACCTCCTCCGGCTTGAAGGGAGTGTTGTGTTTGATCTCAAAGTTTATGTTCTCCTCCAGTTCCTGGGGATTGGCCGCTGAAATCATCACCCTTCTGACCATGACGGCGTGTCCTGGAAGGGCTATGGCCACATTTTTCACCTTCACCTTGGCCTCGGTCACCAGTTGCATCAGGGCGTCGGAGACGGCATAGGCATCCATTATGGTTCCTTCCACAATGGCCTCCCTGGGCAGGGGTACCATCCCTATGCTCTTCAATTCAAAGGTCCTTTTCCCCTTGCTCTTTTTGGGAGTTAGATAAACTAATTTAATGCTGGAAGCACCGATATCAATTCCTAAAAGGTCATTTTTTTTGCCGATCACTTTTATTCTCCTTCGGTGGCGTTATACTTTATATTATAGGAACCATCCTCCGTTAATTCAACAAAGCCTGAAAAAACCTCCGCCTCAAAGGCGTAAAACCGGGTATCTCCCATCCAGCAATCCCTTTCCAGACCGGCCTTGAGGCAGGTGTTCTCCAGAAACTCCTTCAACCCCCATCCGTATTCCAAGGGCACCTGAGGAAGGAGAAGCCCTCTTTTAAATCCCCTTTCTGCTATGAGTCCGTGGCGTCCCACCTCTATCCGGGAAAGATCGGAGACGGGCTCCGGCGGGGTGAGGGCCGAGACCTCAATCTCCAGGCCGGGAAGTTCCTCCCGGGACAGGGGAAGAAACCGGGGGTCCTCAAAGGCTGCGGCCACCGCCGCCCGGGCCACGGCCTCCCCCAGCGGATAGGAAGGCTCCACATAGCCGATACATCCCCGGAGCCTTCCATCCCTCTTCAGGGTTACAAAGGCCCCCCTGGGTTCTGCCAGAGCCCCCCGGAGGTTCCTGGGCACATACAGCATCCCGTCAAAGGCCGCCAGGATGGAGTCCAGGGCGACCTCCAAAAGTTGCTGTCTCTCGCTTGAGTTAAGAACCCTCCGATTTTCCATGTATTTTTATATTAGGAAAGTTTTTTGAAAAGTCAAGGAAGAATGAAATTTGAGGGGTTGATTTTCCCCTATTTTTCTGTTATACTACCTTTTTAGTAGGAATTTTCCCGGGGGGTAGAAATGCCTGTTGATGTAAACGACAAAAACTTTGAAGAGAAGGTTTTAAGAAGCGCAAACACCGTTATAGTGGACTTCTGGGCCGAGTGGTGTACTCCCTGCAAGAAGATTGAGCCCATACTGGAAAAACTGGAGAAAAAATACGCAGGGAAACTCACGGTGGCCAGGATGAATGTGGAGGAAAACCCCAGAACTCCGGCCTCTTATGGGGTGAGAAGCATTCCCTGCCTCATAATATTCCACCAGGGCCAGCCCAGGGATACCCTGATAGGACTTCAACCACCTTCCAGCATTGAAAAAGCCCTCAGGAGGTTTCTATGAGAGAAGTGGACATGGCCATAATAGGCGGAGGACCCGCAGGACTTACCGCCGGGCTTTACGGAGCCAGGGCCACCCTGAAGACCGTGGTTCTGGAAAAACAGGCCCCTGGAGGCCAGATCCTGCTCACCGACCTGATAGAAAACTATCCGGGATTTCCGGGGGGAATAAACCCGGAAGAACTATCCAAAAGGATGAAGGCCCAGGTGGAGGAATTCGGAGGTGAGGTTATCATTGACGAAATAGACGGAATAGAAAAGGAGGGTAACCTCTGGAGGGTGACGGGCTGGGAGAACGAATACCTCGCCAAGGCGGTCATCGTAGCCACGGGCTCCGAACCCAAGAAACTCAATGTTCCCGGAGAAAGGGAATTCACCGGAAGGGGGGTCTCCTACTGCGCCACCTGCGACGGCCCCTTCTTCAAGGGCCAGCCCATGGCGGTGGTGGGAGGAGGGGATTCCGCCGTATCCGAAGCCATTTACCTAACTAAATACGCCTCCAAGGTTTACCTCATCCACCGGAGAGACAAACTCAGGGCCGAAGGCATATGGCAAAAGAGGGCCTTTGAAAACCCTAAAATTGAATTCATCTGGGACACGGTGGTCAAGGAAATAAGGGGGGATAAGAAGGTTCGGGAACTCCTCCTGGAAAATGTTAAAACCGGGAAGATGAGCAAACTCCCGGTGGAGGCCATCTTCATTTTCATAGGCATGAATCCCAATGTGGACCTGGTGAAGGACATAGTGGAACTGGCCCCATCCGGCAGAATAAAGGTGAACATGAAGATGGAGACTTCGGCGCCGGGGATCTTCGCCGCCGGGGATGTGATTGAAATCGCCTACGAACAGGTTTCAGTAGCGGTGGGAACCGGTGCCATAGCCGCCATGACCGCCGTGGAATACATAAACAAGAACTTTGGGTGAGAGGATAAGGGCAAGGCCCCGGGGAAGGTTTTTCCTCCTCTCCCTGTCCATACTTCTCATAGGGTTCGGTGGGATAAACTCAGCCCAAAATTCCGTCATCCTCTTCTTTTCTCTGCTCCTGGCAGCCCTGGCCACCTCGGGGTTTTTCTCCAAACTAAACCTCCGGGGAATGGAGGTTCGGTTTTCCCCGGCGGACAGGGTTTTCTGCTGTGAAGAAGGGGCGTTTCTCCTGAGGGTTAAAAACAAAACCAGGATCCCTAAATTCGCCCTTTGGGTCCAGGCGGAGGGCAGGAAGGCTTTTATCGGCGATCTGTCTCCAGGAAAAACTGCAGAGGTTCCCCTGTCCCTGGTCTTCAGAAAACGGGGGGTCCATCCTCTTCCTTCGGTTAAACTCTATTCCCTGTTTCCCCTGGGAATGGTGGAAAGGTGGAGGGATTATCCCGGCGGTGGAACCGTCACCGTTTATCCCAGAACCTTCAGGGTTCTCCCCCACTTTCCCAGGGATTTCTCAGGACAGGGGGAAGCATCCCGCTGGAAGAGGGGAAGCGAGGAGATTGCCTGGCTGAGGGAAAACCCGGAAGCGGAACTGAGAAAAATAGACTGGAAGGCCTTTGCCAGGACCGGAAAGTCCATGGAAAAGGTCTTCACCTCTGCCCAGGGACGGGAGTTTATAGTGGTGCTGGACCCCATGGGAAAGGGGCCTAAATTTGAGGAGAACATTTCCCTGGTGGCCTCCGTGGGAATATTTTTTATGAAAAACTCAGTGGCCCACCACATGGTGGCCGGAAGATTCAGGGGGAGGGTGAGTGAAAAGAACCTGGACGATTTCCTTACGGCCCTGGCCATATTGAAGCCCGGGAACGAAGAACAGAGCAGAAGGCTGGCCCTGGAACTCCAAAGGGAGTTTCCGGGCCACACCATCTTTGCCGCCATTACGGTCCCTAACTCTCCTTTGGCGGAACTCCTCTCCCCCGGGGAAATGGTGTTCACGCGATGAACTGGGAAGTCCTCTGCGGTGAATTCGCCCTGCTGGCCTTTCTTTTCCTCTCTGGACAGCCCTGGGTGCTCATCCCGGCCCTGCTCCTCCTGGCGGCGGAGTTTCTTCCGAGAGCCCTGTGGAAACCCCTTGCGGTTTTGCTGGTGGCCGCAGGAGCGAGTTTCTTCTTCTCTGCCTACGCCTCCGGACCCTATCTGGCCGGGGGAGTTTTCCTCTCATATCTGCTAACCTCGGAGTATTTGTGGAGGGGCCGGGGCCCCTGGAGGGACTGGATAGTTCTATCTTCCCTCCTTCTGGTCTCCAACACCGCCCTCCTGGCCCGGGGGCCCGTCTTTCTCTTCCTGGCCGTGGCCTTTGTGGCCCTGTGCTTGCTTAGAATGTACTCCCGCCTCTACCCCCGGGAAAGGTTTTTATGGGGGTTCCTGGCGGTTCACCTGGCCGCCGTCTTCTTGCTGGCCCCCCTCGTTTTTATCCTCACGCCCCGCAAGGGCTTTATCGGATTGAAATCCGGCGTCGTTTCCGGACCCTCACCTTCGGTGGACCTGAACTTCTCCGGGGAGATATTTCCTTCCTCGGAAATCTTCATGGAAATAAAGGGGAAGGAGATACCCACCTACTGGAAGGGAAGGGTTTATTACATCTACAAAAACGGCCGGTGGGTAAACCCGTTCCGGGGAAGGGCAAAAACAGGAAGGGGAATCCTTGAAATAAATCCCCGGCGGACCCTGACCGTGAGGTTATATTCTGACGAAAGCCTGGTGCTGCCCATTCCCACCGGGGGATGGTCCGTGATTCTTGAGAGAAACGGCTACTGGAGTTTTCGCCATTTCATAGAGTTTACGAAGCCGGTTCCAGTTTACCGGGTATTTCCCACGCCGGGAAGAACGATGGTCCTCAGGCCCCACGGGAACGGTCGGTTCATTATCCTGGGCCGGGAGGACCCTGCGGCCAAAGCCCGAAGCAGAATCCTTCTCCCTCCGGAAGCGGTCTCAAGGATCCGAAGGCTGGCGGAAACTCTGAGGGGAGAAACCCTGGGGGAAAGCCTCAGGAAAATAAAGGATTATCTGAACGAAAATTACGAATACTCCCTTAAGGTAGAAAAACAGGGGAAGGATCCCCTGGAGGGTTTTCTTTTCGTAACTAGAAGGGGGCATTGTGAACTCTTCGCCACCGCCGCGGCGGCCCTTCTCTACGCCATGGGGTGGGATGTCAGGCTGGTGAGCGGCTTCAGGATAACTGAAAAGGGGGAGGGCTGGGCCCTGGTGAGGATGATGGATGCCCACGCGTGGGTTCAGGTCTGGGACGGGAAAGGGTGGCTGAATTACGACCCATCCCCGGTCCTGCCCCGGAGGGGAAAACTCCTTCCCTTCAGGGGATTGGGGGCCAGGGTTCAACTTCTTTGGGAGCGCTATATTTCGGGCTTTTCCTACCGTCAACAGATTAAGACCTTCCTCTGGATAAAGGAGAACCTCCCATGGATAGTCCTGGTAGCGCTGATGATTACGGTGGGCCTGAGGATGGTAAGACTCTCGCTCTTTCTCCCCCGGGAGGATAAGAAGAACCGCGTTAAGGAACGGGAAAACTCTACGAAGAGACCATGGTATTATCGGCGCATGCTGAAACTCCTTCCGGTGAAAAAGCCGCCCTGGCAGACTCCCCGGGAGTTTTCCGTCCTCCTGGGAAAGGAGGCCCAACTCATCACCATGTTCTACTACAGGGAAAGATTTGGTAAAATTCCACCGAATCCCCAGGAAGAGAAAAAGATAAAGGAGGCGCTTAAGAAAATTGAGAATAGATTTAAGCGAAGTAAAGGGAAGGATTGAAATCCCCTACGGTATTTTCCGGTGCCGGTGTCAGGGGAGGGAAGTTCCCATGGACGAACTCCCTTCTGCCCTGGAAAATTTCCGGCGGGAATACGGAAGAGAACTTTACAAGACCTTCGGCCAGGACCCCACCAAGTTCCGTCCCTCCTCCGAAGCCCTACACAGAAGGTTGAGCCGGGGAAAACCCTTTCCGAAAATTCACCCGGCGGTGGACGCCATAAACCTCCTCTCCCTCATAAACTCCATCCCCTACGGCCTCTACGATTTTTCAAAGATAAGGGGAAACATCAAAATTCGCCTGGGAAAGTCCGGGGAAGGCTATCGGGGAATAGGCCGGGACTGGATAAACCTGGAGGGAAGGCTGCTTCTGGAGGACGGAGAAGGTCCCTTCGGAAACCCCACCGGCGATTCCTTCAGGACGGCGGTGGACCAGGGGACGGAAACTTTCCTGTATGTAATCTTCGCCCCTCCGGGATACCCCTCGGAGGAAGCCAACCTCCTTACCATGGACCGTTTGAAAAAATGGCTGGAGGCTGAGATAATTGAATACGGGCTGAGAAGATGAAAATTGCTTTATGGTGGAAACCCTACAAGGACAAAAAGGTGCGGTGTTATCTGTGCCGCCACCACTGCGTGGTTTATCCCGGGCAGGCCGGGGTCTGTCAGGTAAGGGTCAACCGGGAGGGGGCCCTTTACTCCCTGGTCTATGCCCGGCCCATAGCCGTCCATGTGGACCCCATAGAAAAGAAACCCCTCTTCCACTTCCTTCCCTCCTCCAGGGCCCTTTCCATTGCCACGGTGGGCTGCAATTTCCGCTGTGCCAACTGTCAGAACTGGGACATAAGCCAGTACCGCTACGACGGGAGCAACATCGTGCCCGGGGAATACATGCCTCCGGAGGAGGTGGTGGAGGTGGCGGAAAGGACCAGTTCCCAGGTAATAGCCTACACCTACACGGAACCCACCATATTCTGGGAGTATGTCCTGGACACGGCTAAACTGGCCAAAAAGAAGGGTTTGAAGAACATCCTGGTTACCAACGGATACATAACCGAGGAGGCCCTGAAGGACGGCGATGGCCTCATAGACGCCGCCAATGTGGACTTCAAGTCCATGAGGAAAGAATTTTACGCCAAGGTGGTAAAGGCAAGGCTGGACAGGTTCCTGGACGGGCTCCGGGCCCTGTTCAAGCACCTGCCCTGGCTGGAGGTTACCACCCTCATAATCCCTGGATTTAACGACTCGGAAGAAGAGATACGGGAAATTGCTCGTTTCATAGTCCAGGAACTTTCCCCGGCGGTCCCCTGGCACATAAGCAGGTTCCACCCGGCCTATAAGATGAGTTACCTCCCCCCCACCCCCACCCGCACCATCAATCGGGCGGTGGAGATAGGATACGAGGAGGGCCTTCGTTTCGTCTACGCCGGCAACATTCCCACCTCTCCCTACGAAACCACCTACTGTCCCAAGTGTCAGACTCCCCTTATAAGGAGGGCGGGGTTTGAGGTGGTAGAGAACAGACTGGCCGACGGGAAATGTCCCATCTGCGGAGAACCCATAGAGGGCGTCTGGAAGTAATCAGGTCCTTCTCACCACCCTCACCATGTGAACGCTGCAACTTATGCAGGGATCGTAGGCCCTCATTATCATTTCCAGGGGAAGTTCTATCTCCTGCTCCCCCTTGTCCAGAAGGTTCTGGGCGGCTATTCTTATGTATTTTTCTATGTCGTCCAGGTTCTGGGTCGTGGGAATGACGAAGTCGGCCTCCTTCACCCTGCCTCCTTCTATCTCGTAATGGTGAATGAGAAGTCCCCGGGGTGCCTCCACTATGCCGGTGCCGGAGCCCGAATCCCTGGAGGGACTGGCCTCGTAGTAATCCGCCTTCTTTATAGCCTCCACCAGGGCCGGGATTTTTTCCAGGCAGAACAGAAGTTCTATGGCCTGGGCCACATTGTTGTAATGGGGGTTCTTCCACCACCGCTGATTGTAGTATTTTTTAAACCACTTTTTCGCCTGCCCGTCCAGCCTTTCGCTCATAAGCAGGACCCTGGCCAGGGCTCCTACGGTATAGGGTTTCCCCTTGTAGCGGCACCTTTTGGCAAAGGAATGGGGCACCACATATTCGTTGGTAAGGGCCTTGTATTCGTCGGCGGGAAGTTCCGTCCCATCGGAAATTTTTATGGTATCGGCGGTGAAACCAAATTCTCCGTCCTCCGGCCACACCGAGGCAAAGGTGGTATCCGCCTCCATGTAGTCCGGGATATCCAGTTTGCCCCATACCGCCAGCCCCCTCTCAATTTCAGGGATCAGATTTCTCGCCATTTCCGCTATCCAGTGGAGGTCCTCCTCCCCGGGAAGGGAACCGAAGCCCCCCACCTTCATGTTCTCCCCGTGGACCCTCCTTCCGGCTATTATCTCCATGACCCGGTTTCCGTATTTTTTCAATTCCAGGGCCCCCTTGACTTCCCGGGGAAAGGCCTTCATCATGGAGATGGCGTCGGGATATCCCAGGTAATCGGGAAGGGCCAGCAGGTAATAGTGAAGGGAGTGGCTTTCTATCATCTCCCCGTAGTGGGCCAGTTTTCTGAGGAGTTTCGTTTTTTCCGAAGGCTCCACCCACAGGGCCCTTTCGTGGGCCCTTATGTCGGAAAGCCTGTGGGAGAGAAAGCATATGGCGCAGATCCTTGAGGTTATAGAAACCGCCTCTTCGGGGTATTTTCCCTTGACCAATTCCTCCATGAGCCTCGGACCTTCAAATATGTCCACCTTAACTTCCTTTACCTTGTTTCCCTCCACGAAGACCTCTATTCCTCCGTGGCCCTCCACCCGGGCCACCGGCTCTATGAAAACCTTCCTTTCCATTTATTCCTCCTTGGCTTCCAGAAATTTTCTCAGTTTATCCGCCCTTTCCATGCCTCCGAAAATTGCGAACCTATTGACTATGTCCTCTACGCTGAACCCCCTTTCCCGGAGAAGGAATGCCTCCGCCTCCCAGTTCTCCTTCTCAATGGGGCCCCAGCAACCTATGCAGGGTATCCCCAGGGATGGACAGATGGCCCCGCATCCGGAATTGGTAAGGGGACCCATACACATCTCCCCCCGAAGGAGAAGGCACTCGTTCTCCTTCCACTTGCACTCGGCGCAAACCGGAAAATCCGGATGTCGGGGAATCACCCCCTTAGCCAGAAGGCCCGCCAGTTTAAGAAACGGCTCCTTCTCTATGGGACAACCGGGAAGGACGGCATCCACCTTCACATAGGCCGCCAGGGGTTTTGGAGGAAGGGGTTTTGTGAGGGTGACGGCCCTCTTTTTTCCGTAAACCTTCCTGTACATTTTATCCCAGTCCTCCCCCACGAACATGGATTGGACCCCACCGAAGACGGCGCAATGACCCATGGCCACCAAAATCTTGCTTTTCTTCCGGATTTCCTTGAGGTCCTCCAGGTCCTTCTCCGTGGAGACGGAACCCTCCACGAAGGCCACATCCAGGGACGCCTCTTCGTCGGCGGCGCTGGAGGCCATGACGAAGGACTTGATTTCAAATATGTCAAACAGTTTGAGGAGTTCGTCCTCGCAGTTGAGGATGTTGAGTTGGTCCCCGGCGCATCCCGTAAGCCCGTATATTCCAATCTTAGGCTTCTTCATAACTCCCTCCTTAAATCAATCCCTTTACATTCTTAACATCCCAGAGGGTGAAGACCGGCCCGTCCACGCATACATACTTATGACCCACCACGCACTGGCCGCACTTTCCCATTCCGCACTTCATCTTCCTCTCCAGGGTCATGTATATGTTAGCGTCGGGGATCCCCAGTTTTATGAATTCCTGAACCACATATTTGTACATTACCGGAGGACCGCAGACCACGGCGGCGGTGTTCCTGGGGTTGACCTTCACATACTTGAAAAGGCTGGTTACCACTCCCTTGTCAAAGGGCCAATCGCCCTCGGGGTCCTCGTCCACGGTCAGGTAGCAGCGGAAGTCCTTCCTCTGCTTTAACTGAAAGAACTCCTCCCTGAATAGCATGTCCCGGGGGGTTCTGGCCCCGTGGAGATAGAAGAGTTTTCCAAAAAGGTCCCGGTTATCCAGGGCGTAGAGAAGGAGGGAACGCAGGGGAGCCGCCCCGAGACCTCCCGCCACGAAAAGGAGGTCCTTTCCTATCATCTTCTCCACCGGGAACCCGTTTCCGAAGGGTCCCCTCAGCCACAGGAAGTCGTTCTCCTCCAGTTGAAAGAGCCTGGAGGTGAGCCTTCCCACCTTCCGTATGCAGAATTCAAAGAGTCCGGGTCTGGAGGGGGTTGAGGTTATGGAAAAGGGGGCTTCCCCCACATAGGGAAGGGAAATCATCATGAACTGCCCCGGGGAATAACTGGAAGTTACGGGAAAAACCTTGTCCGGATTACACAGCCTCACCTGAAAAAACCTCACATCCCCGGTGAGGTCGTATTTCCTCACGATCCTGGCCCTTTCGGGCATGTATGGATTGTCCTGGTGATAGAGAATTTCATGCATCTTTTACCTCCATTTTGGTCCACAGGGCCGTGGTTCTCTCCTGCCTGAGGGCCCTGACCACGGAAATCACATTGATTCCCACGGGACAGGAGACCACGCACCGGCCGCACCCCACGCAGGCCGGGGCCCCGTATTCGCTCATGAACCCAACCAGTTTGTGGGTGTACCACAACTTCAGCCTTTCCGAACGGGCCTCCCTGAAATTATGTCCGCCGGCCACCATGGAATATTCCCTGAAAACGCAGGAATACCAGAATCTCTCCCGGTGCATCTCAGCCCTTTTCAGGTCGTATTCGTCCTCCAGGTCAAAGCAGGTGCAGGTGGGACATACCATGGTGCATGTTCCGCAACTGAGACAGGCCCTGCCCATCTTCTCCCAAACCGGCGAGTCATAACTGAAGGAGACTATCTCCGGCATTCCATCCAGGTCTACCTTGAGTTTAAAGGCCGCATCCCTTCTTTTCCTCCAGGCCACATAGTCGGAAATATCCTTCTGCTCCACATCCTCCAGGAACTTCCCCACCAGTTTCAGGGACTCTTCCCCCCTGGGGGAACCTACCCACACCAAAAGCCTGTCACCCAGATCCGTGAGGAAAAGGTCAAAGCCCTCGTTCACCGTTGAGGTGCCCGTGGCGTAGCAGAAACAATGGTCGTCGGGAACGCAGGAGAGTCCCACTATCAGGGTGGCCTCCTTGGACCTTTCGTAATAAGGATCGGTGAAAAGCCTGGTATAAAACCTGTGATAGATGTTAAGGGCGTGGATTTCACAGGGATGGAGTCCGAAAATCACCTTCCTTCTGGGCCTGTAATCGTCTTCCCAGGTATTATCCCGAAATTTGAGGGCGGTAAACCTGGGGGGAAGAAAGAACTTCTTGGCGGGGATGATGGTCCTCAGGGCTTCCAGGTCAAACTCCTCGGGCTTCGCCCTGGCGTAAACCACCTTCCTCCCCTTCCTCACCGGGCCCCACAACTCGCCGAATCCCTCAAGGCCCCGCAGGAACGGGAAGAGGTTGTTCCTCTTAAGTTTAAATAACCTCATAAGGCCTCCATTTTTTCATTAGTTTCTAAATTGATTATATATTACCACAAAAAATTTTTCAACCCCTAATTTAACGGGCTGTTTTTTTCAAAAAAGGGGGAAAATAAAAAAAGGGGGAGCCTGCGGCTCCCCCGGGGTTCCGTGCGAGATTTCCTTTTATATCAGAGGCTCACACGGGCTGAGCTTACCTTCTCTCTGAACGGGCCTCGTCAATCCTGAGGGTCCTTCCCAGAAATTCCTTCCCGTTGAGGGCTTCCATGGCCCTGCGGGCTTCTTCCGGACTGCCCATTTCTACGAACCCGAATCCGCGGCTACCGATGATCCTGACGCTCTTGACCTCTCCGTACTGAGAGAAAAGTTCTTCCAGTTCCTGCTCGGTGGCGGAATACCGAAGGTTTCCTACATAAAGTTTTGAGTGTTCCATTACACTACCTCCAAAATGCGATTTTTTGGATTTCTCCAAATTTTTAAGGGGGCTCCAGGGAAGAGGCTCAATGGGACGGGGGGTTAAATACAGCGAAGCGAGGGAAGGGAAGTTTTCCGAGAAGCTCCGATAGATTAAAAACAAATTTCACAACTCAAGTATACCACAGATCCCAAATTTTCTTCAGTTCTTCCCCAGTTCTTTCATTATTTCCTTCACCGCCACTTCCAGTTGTCGGTCCTCTCCCCGACTTTCTTCCCCCAGGCGATAGGGCACGGGGATGTGGGGCGGACACCCGTTTCCCTCCATGTTGGTCATGCTTCCGTCGTTTACATACCACCCCCGGAAGGGAACCCTCACATAGGAACCGTCTATGAGAACCCGGGCACCGGTGGATATGACGGAGCCGTTGGTCCTCTCCCCCACTATTTTCCCCCGGCGGAGGGTTCTGATGGCCCAGGAGAAGATTTCCGCATTGGAATAGGAACGGGAATTGGCCAGAACTATTATGGGGCTGGTCCAGGCGTAGAAGATCCTCCTGCCCTGGGGATAACCGGGTCCTCCGTCCCTGGGCACCGTTACGGCGTGGTTCCTCACCATCAGGGAGGCCAGAAGGTAATCGGTGGTCCATCCCCCGGGGTTGTTTCTCACATCTATCACCAGACCTTCCTTTCCGTGGGCGGCGGCGTAGAGTTCCTCAATAAACCGGTGGAAACTGGTGAGACCCATGGCCTGAATGTGTATGTAGCCAAGACGCCCGTGGGAGAGTTTCTCCACCTTCCTGCGCCGGTCCTGGACCCACGCCCTGTATATCAACTCCCTCTGCTGGACTTCTGGTATGGTCTTAATTCTAAGGCCCATTACCCTGGACCCTCTCTTTATTTTGAGCAGCACCTCCTCCCTGTCCAGGAGAAGTTCGTAGATGTTCTCCCCGGCGGTGGGCCTTCCGTCCACCTCCAGGATAACATCCCCCTCCATGAGCAGGGACTGGGGATAAGAACCCGGGGAATCAGGAAGAACCCTTTTGACCAGGATTCCCTCCCTCACGGGAACGAGAACGGCGCCCAACTCCCTACCCCTTTCCACGGAGTTTTTTCTGGGGGGCCTGCAATTGGTGTGGGAAGCCTTTAAATGCCCCTGCATTATGTTGAAGAGGTAGCAAAATTCCTCCGGGGTGGAGACCTCCTGGAAAAGGGGCCGAAATTTCTCGTATAAGCCCTTCCAGTCGGCACCGTGCATGTTGGGATCGTAGAAATAATCCCTGAGGGTCCTCCAGGCTTCGGAAAGTTTCTGCAGGTTCTCCGCCCTCACATCCACCTCCACCATGGCCGAAAACCCCACGGTTTTCAGTTTTTTCTTTCCCACATCAAAATAGGAAGGCTTCCCACGGTTTATGAAGAAGAGTTTCTTTCTCTTTCCGTCCCACACGGGTTTTCCTGAGAGTTCCTGGCCCCGGGTAAGCCTCTTTACATCACCCTTTATCCTATGGTAGGAGAAAAGGTCCCAGCCCTCCCGGGTCTGGGAGACGAAATAAACGGTTTTGCCGTCGGCGGAGATGGCCACCCCCGTCTCCCGGGAGGGAAACTCCGTTATCCTCCGCAGGCGGGTCCTTATACCCTCAAAATCTATTTGAACCTTCACAGGACCCTTCTTCTCCTTTTTTGTGGAGTAGAACTCTTCCCAGTCCCGGGCGGTCCTGTAATCCGCCTCCCTGGTCAGGTAGAAAAACCAGGGGTCGGCGTTTCTCATTATCCGGTGGGATATGAAGGCGAAGAAGAGTCCGTCCGGGGACCACACCCCGCCGTAGTCCTCGTAGGGATGCATGGATATGTTTACGGGCTTTGCTTCGGAGGAATTGAGGTCCACGAAGTAAATCTCCCGGTTGAAGTCGTTGTCGTCCCTGGAAAAGGAAAGGTAGCGGCCGTCGGGGGAAAAGGCCAGGTCGTAGGCGTTCCAGTAAGGGGAAACCAGTTTCTGATTCCTGCCGTCGGCGTCGGATATCCAGATGTCCCCCTTTCCCTTTATAAAGGCCAGTTTGCTCCCGTCCGGAGAAAGGACCGGAGACCACTCCTCCTGGGGTCCGTCCACGGCTCTTTCGGTCCTGACATCAAGGCTTCTGGTAAAGGTCTTCCCATCGCCAGTCCATACATAGTAAATTCCCCGGCTTCCGCTTCTGTCGGAGACGAAGTAAATACGCTTTCCGTCCGGGGACCAGACCGGGGAATACTCCCGCCAGGGGGTTCGGCTCAGGTTTACCGCCCTTCCTCCCTCGGCAGGAACCACGAAGAGTTCCCCGTGGAGGATAAAGGCCACCTCCTTACCGTCGGGGGAAGGGTAAATCTCCTCCACTCCCCTGGAAACCACTTCCTTCCTGTAGGTGCCCGAAGGAAGGTCTCCGGAGGCTTCAAACTCTATTTTCCGGGGCTCCTCCCCTTCCTTCATCCTGTAAAGCCATCCCCTGTGTTCAAAAACCACCGTGCCGGCTCTAACATCAGGATGAAGAACTTCCTCCTTCAGGTGGGTAATCTGGACCAGAGTTCCCCGGGAGAGGTCCTTCTTCCAAAGGTTGAAAACCCCATCCCTGTCCGAGACGAAGTACACCCACCGCCCGTCCTGGGACCACCGGGGCCATTTATCGTTTCCCTCATAGGAGGTGAGCCTTACGAACTCCCCGCTTCCGACATCGTAAAGGTAAACATCCAGGTTGGCGGAGCCGTGATATCCCTTTTTCCACTCCTCGCTGGAGCCGTAGTTAAAGGCTATAAAGCGTCCGTCCGGGGACCAAACTCCAAAGGTGGAGAGTTCCGGCACCACCTGCCGGGGGGTTCCCCCTTCCAAGGAGACCTCGTATAAATTGTAATTGGCGTAGTGATAAGAAAAATCCCTGTTGGAATAGAAAAGAACCCGACGGCTATCCGGAGACCAACCGCTCACATAATCCCTGCTGTGGCGGTAGGTCAGCCTCACCGGAAGACCGCCCCGGGAAGGGATGACGAAAACATCGTAGGAGCCGAACCTGTTGGAGGAAAAGGCTATCCACCGCCCGTCCGGGGACCACCGGGGATATATTTCATCGGCGGGGGATGCGGTGAGCCTGATGGCCTCCCCCCCGGCGGTGGGAACCTTCCATATATCCCCCTGATAAGAAAAGGCCACCCACTTCCCATCGGGGCTCAGGGAGGGGTGTCTGGGTATTCCCAGGGAAAAGGCAGAAAGGATTAAAACGAAGAAAAACAGCCGTCTCATTATTGCTCCTCCTTCAATTTATCTAAAAGGAATCTCCTTAGACCTTCAAGCATCCTTCCCCTGTGGCTCACGGCGTTCTTTTCTTCCGGGGTTAGTTCGGCGAAGGTTCTACCCAGGGGTGGATAGAAGAAAACCGGATCGTAACCGAAGCCGCCCTCCCCCCTCATCTCCTGGGTTATAATCCCATCCACCCGGCCCTCCCCCTCCCAGAGAACCTCCCCATCCCGGATCAAAACCCCGTAACTTACGAAATAAGCCCTCCTCTCTTCCCCCCGGGCATCCTTCATGGCCTCCAGGAGTTTTTCTATGTTGGATAGGTCCGTTCCTCCGGTGGAAAAGCGGTGGGATTTTATCCCCGGAGCGCCTCCCAGGTAGGGAACCACCAGGCCGGAATCCTCCCCCAGGACCAGTTTTCCGGGCATCCGGAGGGAAAGGCTGCGGGCCTTTAAGAGGGCGTTTTCCCTGAAATTCCTGCCTTCCTCTTTCACCGGTTGGTAGTGGGATGGAACCTCCACCGAAGCCACCCCTTCCAGGAAGCGGCTCATTTCCACGGCCTTGTGGGGATTGGAGGAGGCCAGGTAAATCTTAAACATTCTCCACCCTCTCCACGGACCGGAGTTCAAAAATCCTTGAGATTAATTCACCCTCCCGGGTAGTCGGAATTTCCACCATCATCTCCACCCGAAAAGCCTTGCCCTCCCGAACAATACCCAGGTCAAGAACCTCTCCCCCGGCATCGTCCACCACCCGGCGAAGGATGGGGATTTCCTTCCGATCGTTTATGTACACATTAAGGTTGGTCAGGGAGGTCTTCCTCACCATCCGGGCCTCCACCCCCCGGAGCACCGCCAGAACCACGAAGGCCAGAACCGTAAGCAAAACGGCCAGGTAATATTTTGAAAAACCCACGGCCATTCCCACGGCGGTGACGGCCCAGATGGTGGCGGCGGTGGTAACCCCGTGAACCGAAGCCCTGGTCCTTATTATGACCCCTGCCCCGATAAAACCCACTCCGGCCACTATCTGAGCGGCTATGCGGGAGGGGTCAAAGCCCCGGGCAGGCAAGGAAAGGGAGAGCATTGCCATGGCGGTGGTTCCCATGGCCAGGAGAATGTTGGTTCTCAGCCCGGCGGGTTTTCGGCTGAGTTCCCTTTCAAGGCCTATTATTCCCCCCAGGGAACCCGAAAGAAGAAGTTTGGCCAGAATGGAAAGGACTTCCTTCATTTTTTCTTTACCACCACCACGACCCTTTCTCCGGGCCTCTGGACTTCCAGTTCGTCCTTGGCGAAGGGCTCCAGGTCCCCGGGATGGGTGCTGAGCCACTCCACCTCCCGGCGTAGTTCCTCCGCCTCTCTCTCCAGTTTCCCTATGTTAATCTTCACTTTCCTAATCTCTCCCCGGGTTTTGAGGATCCTGGCCAGGTCCGCCAGGGTAACCCCCACTATAACCAGGGAGATGAGGACTATGACGAACACTAAGAAGACCTGGGACTTATCTCGCTTTTTTAAGGGCCTTTCTCTCATCTGGAAAGGTAATTTAACGCCATTTTCTCGGCGGTTTTTCGGGCCTGGAGGGCCCTCTGGAAAACCCTGTCCACCTGAAGCAGAACCCTGGTTCCCGCCTCGGGTCCCCAGAGCACCGTGGCCAGTTCGTACTTTAACTCAAAGATTATGTCCCTTCTGGCCTCCCTGAATTCCTTTTCGCTCCAGGTGAGGCCGTTTTTCCTGCAGTAGTTGAGAAAATCCTCCAGCATGCTCCGGGTTATTTTCAGGGTATAAGGGGTCTCTCCCTTGATTCTGGAAAGGTTCCTGGGGGAGGACGGTCTCTTCCCCTTGGCAAAAAGGCTGGCCCAGCGGAAGAAGAGACCCTTTCCCCTCATGCGGGCGGCCAGTTCCTTCAAAAGTTCGGGCTTTACCTTTAAATCCGGGATTATTCCCCCGGGCATCTTGTCGTAGTCCGGGGAATTGATCCCCCAGAAGTAGAGTATCCAGTTACCAAATGGTTTTTGTATGCAGCGGCCCGAGGGCGTGTAGTACTTGGCGGTGGTAAGGGCCATGGCCGAGTTGAAGGGAAGCCCCAGCAGAGTTTGAACCAATCCCTTTCCGAAGGTTTTGCTCCCCACGATAAGGGCCCTGCCGTTGTCCTGAAGGGCACCGGCCAAAATTTCCGAGGCGGAGGCAGAATAACGGTTGACCAGCACAGCCATGGGCAGATCCTCAAACTGGCCGTCCCTCTCCGCCCGGAAGGTCCTGAGTTTCGTCTGTCCCCGGCCCCTTATGGAAACTATCACATGGGGTTTCTTCAGAAACAGGTCCGATATCTCCACCGCCGCCCTCAGGGCTCCTCCTCCGTTGCCCCTCAGGTCAAGGATGAGGTATTTCATCCCCTGAGATTTGAATTTTTTCAGGGCCTTTACCAATTCTTCGGGGGATTTTATCCCGAAGGATGTAAGGGTTATGTAGCCCACATCCCCGGAGAATATGAAGGAGGCCCTCACGGTATTGAGGGGTATCTCCGCCCTCTTTATGGTGAACTCTATGGGTTTACTGTACCCCTCCCTCTCCACCAGGATTTTAACGGTGGTCCCCTTGGGACCCCGCAAAACCTTTACCGCCTCCTGGGGAGTGTAACCAATGAGGGATTTACCGTCGGCCTCTATGATGGCATCCCCCACCAGGAGCCCCGCCTTCTCCGCCGGGGTTCCCCGCAGAACCTGAACCACGGTTATCTTCCCGTTGATGGAGGTTATGCTTATGCCCAGGCCGTAAAACTTCCCCCCCTGGTCCTCCCTCAAGGTCCTCAGGGTGAGGGGATCCAGGAAACGGGAGTGGGGGTCCAGGCCCCTGGTCATCCCCTCCACGGCGGCGAAGAGCAGTTCTTTTTTCTTGGGTTTTTCGTAGGAGAAGGTCTTTATGTAAGCGTAGGCCTTGAGAAGCCGGCTCAACTGAGCCTTAAAAACATCCTCCCCCAGAAGGATTCCCCCCACCAGAAGGCTGAGGATGAGGGTAAAAATTGCTGCCTTTCTCAAACTTCTTCCCCAAGGAATTTTATGATTTCCCTCATGTAAAAGGGAAGGTCCGCGGGACTGCGGGAGGTAATAAGATTTCCGTCCCTGACCACTTCCCGGTCAACGAAATTCGCTCCGGCGTTTATCAGGTCGTCCTTTATGGCAAAGAACCCGGTCATGGTTTTGCCCTTTACCAGCCCGGCGGATATGAGGACCCATCCTCCGTGGCAAATGGTGGCCACCAGTTTTCCCTGGGCGTAAATGTTCCTTACGAAGTTGAGAACGGCGGGATAACGGCGGAGCCTGTCGGGACAATAGCCTCCAGGGATGAGAACCCCGTGAAAATCCTTAGCATCAACCTCCTCTATGGCCAGGTCTGCCCGGGCAGGAAAACCCTTTTTCCCTTTGTAAACCTTTCTTTCCGGGGCCACCGCCAGGACTTCTACCCCCTCCTCTTCCAGTCTGAGTTTGGGATACCAGAATTCAAATTCGTCGTAGAGTTCCTCCAGCAAAAGGGCTACTCTCTTTCCCTGGAGCATTTTCACCTCCTGGCAGAATTATATTATAATTTCACCCGGAGGTAAAAATGAAGATATCCGGAAGGATATGGGTTCTCACCGACAGCCAGGGGAAGGTCATCCACGACATTGACACAGACCAGATTTACCACAACAAGCACCTGGCCATCACCGACCCCAAAGAAATGGGGAAGTACGCCCTGGGAAACCTTGAGGGCTGGGAAGACTTCCCCCAAAAGGCCCAGCCCGGGGACATAATTTTCGCCGGAAAGAACTTCGGAGCGGGATCCTCCCGTCAGCACGCGGTGGACTGCTTTAAGGCCCTGGGGATTGGGGCCATCGTGGCGGAGTCCTTCGGAGCCATTTACAAAAGAAACGCCATAAATTCTGCCCTGGCCATAGTGGAGTTTCCCGGCCTTTCAAAACTCGTAGAGGAGGGGGAATTCGCCTCCGGTCACCGGGTGGAGATAGACCTCGCCACCGGGAAAATAAAAAACCTCACCACCGGCAAAGAATTTCGGGCAAAACCCGCATCCCGGGTTCAGATGGAAATCCTTAAGGCCGGGGGATTGTTCGCCTACGGCAAGGGATGAGGGCGGTAATTCAAAGGGTGCTTCAGGCCCAGGTGAAGGTGGAGGGAAGGGTCCGGGGCAAAATCGGCAGGGGGTTGGTGGTCTTAGCCGCAGTAGAAAGGGGCGACGGCCCCCGGGAAATGGAATTCCTGGTAAAAAAGGTGGCGGAGTTAAGGATATTTGAAGACCAGGAGGGGAAAATGAACCTTTCCCTGCTGGACATAGGAGGGGAAGTGCTCCTGGTCTCCCAGTTTACCCTGGCCGCCAGGATAAAAAAGGGAAGGCGACCTTCCTTTTCCAGGGCAGAGGAACCGGAAAGGGCGAAGAAGATGCTGGAGGAGGCGGCGGAGGCCTGGAGAAAAATGGGATTAAAGGTGGAGGAGGGAGTCTTCGGGGCGAAAATGGAGGTGAGCCTCGTAAATTACGGCCCCGTCACCATCATCCTTGATAGACAGTACGGAGGGGAAAATGATTGACAAGGAACTCCTGGAGGTTCTGGCCTGTCCGGTTTGCAAGGAGCCCGTGGAGCCCACCCCGGACGGAAAGGGCCTCAAATGCGTAAAGTGCGGAAGGATATACCCCATAAGGGAAGGAATCCCCATTATGTTGGAAGAGGAAGCCTATTTTGAAGGAGAGGAAAAAACTTCTTCTTCTGAGGCCGAGGAAACTGGGTGATACAGTCCTGGCCACCCTGGTGGCCGACGCCCTGAAGTTGACCCACCCCCACTGGGAAATCCACTATCTCGTGGAGAAGAGGTACGCCGAACTCTTTTACGACCATCCATCGGTGGACCGGGTTGTGAAAATGCCCCCGGCGATGAACCCCTGGGAAACATACCGCTTCGCCACATGGCTCCGAAAGGAGGATTTTGATCTGGCCCTGGACCTCTATTCCGGTCTGAGAACGGCCTTCATTTCCCGCTGGTGCTGCCCCAAAAGTTACGGTCTCCGAACCTCCTGGGCCTTCTTTTACACAGAGACCGTGCCCCGGAGAATCTCCCCCCGTTCCCATCACATAGAAAATCAATTCCAACTTCTGCGTCTTCTGGGCATAGACGCAAGGCCCGGGGATTACAGGTTTCCTCCTCCTCAACCCTCCCCCATTAATGGGGAATACGCCGTTCTCCACCCCTTTGCCTCCCCCCTGAAATCCATGTCCACGGCCCAGGCCCGGGAACTGGCCCGGGGGCTGGAAAGCCGGGGACTTAGGCCGGTTTTCATCGGGGGCAAGGGTGAAGAAGGAAAAATAGAAGAAATAGGGGAAGGCTTAAACATGGCGGGGCTGGGCCTGAGACAGACCAGGGCCCTCATCGCCGGCGCCCGGATTTTTATAGGGATTGACTCCGGACCCGCCCACCTGGCCTCCACCACCGAAACCCCCACGGTGGTGATTTTCGGACCGCATTCCTCCGAGAACTACCGGCCCTGGAGGAGATTCGGGATAAAGGTCTTGGAAAGGAACCTCCCCTGCCGTCCCTGTTTTGAGAAAAAATGCCCTTACCCCTATCCCCGCTGCGTCCAGGACATAGCCCCCGGGGAAATACTGGAAGAAGCCTTAGCCCTACTTTAATAACCCCTGGATTTATCTACCACATTCAAAAGGGGTCTTCCTTCCAGAAAACGCCGGAGGTTTTCCTTGAGAAGTTCCCCCTCCCTCTTCCAGAAAAGGGGAGAAGTCCCGGCGATGTGGGGTGTTATTATGAGGTTAGGAATACCCCAGAGGGGACTATCCTCCGGAAGGGGCTCCCTTTCAAAGACATCTAAGGCCGCCCCCTGGAGGGTTCCGTCGGAAAGCGCCCTTATCAGGTCCTCCTCCACCACCACCTTCCCCCTTCCCACATTCACCAGAAATCCGCCCAGCAACCCCATTCTTGGGTAATCCAAGGAGCCTTCGGTAAGGGGAGTCCTGGGAACCGAGGCCACCACAAGGTCCACCTGTCGGAGAAATTCCTCCATCCGGGGAAAGGGAAGACATCCATCCCGGCCCGAAGAGTTAAGGCAAAGAACCTTAAAGCCCAGGGAGGAGAGTTTCGCCGCCACCCTCCTACCTATTTCTCCGTAGCCGAAGACCCCGGCCACCAATTCCCCGGGCTCCCGGGGCACGAAATTCCGGGTAAAAAATCCGTGGTCGTATGTCCTCCTCCGTTTTTTCTCAAAGGCCCAGGGTAAACCTCTAATAAGGGCCAGGGCCAGGGCCACGGCGTGGGTGGCCACCGCTTCGGCGTTGACCCCCCTGGAATTGGTTATGATGACGGAACTTGCCACCATCGCCGGAAAGAGCATATTTCCCACACCCACATAGGGGGAATGAACCCAGCGGAGCCTCCGGGCCCTGGTGAAGGCCTCGGGGGAAAGTCGCCCGCTTACGAGAATTTCCACCGGAGGAATCAACTCCGAAAGGGGCCTATCCCCGTAGTTCACCGTAACCCTCAGGGAAGGAAACTCCCCCCTTATCTCCTCCACCAGCCACATGGGAAACCTCCAGAAGGGTTCCCTTTCCGGGGAATAAATTAGCATTTCCACGGCTTTCATCCTTCTTGTAATCAAACCACTAAAATGTTAACCTAAAAAGAAAAAAGGAGGGATAAAATGTCCGTAGCCAAAATTATTGAGGTCAAAGCAACTTCCAAGAAGAGTTTTGAAGACGCCATTATGCAGGGAATTAAAAGAACCGCTAAAACGGTGGATAACATCCGTTCCGCCTGGGTCAAGGAACAGGAAGTAAAGATCAACGAAAAGGGCGACATTGAAGAATACAGGGTTCTTCTGAAGATAACCTTCGTAGTCCACGACTGAGCCCTATTCTCCCATAAAGTGAAAAACGACCCTGCGGGAGCGGGGTCTGTTGTCAAAATCCACCAGGACCACTTGTTGCCATGTGCCGAGGACGGGTTTTCCGTCCTTTACGGGAACGCTCAGGGAGGCCCCTATAAGGGAAGCCCTCAGGTGGGAAAAACCGTTTCCGTCCCCCCAGGTGCTGTCGTGGTGGTACCTCCTTATTGGAACGAGTTTGTCCATAAGTTCAGGAAAATCCTTTAAAAGGCCGGGTTCGTATTCTATGGTGGTTATCCCGGCGGTGGAGCCCGGGACGATGACCGTAAGAAGCCCGTTCCTGGCATCCACCTCCCGGAGGAAATCCCTTATTACGGGGGAGAGATCGTGAATGTCGGCGAATCCCCTGGTGGATACGGTTATTTCAAGAAATTCGTTTTTCATTTTCCACCTCCACGGGTAAAATTATAAATCAAGGAGGACGAAATGAAGAGACTTCTTGCCCTCGGTTTAGCCATCCCTATTTTGGGAGCCACCCTCGTATACAGGGGCTCCATGGATAAGGTAATCAAAAACTCCATAATCCTTTCTCCGGATTTCAGCCAACTGGCCTTCGTGGTGAAGGAGAACAACAAACTCTTTTCCGTGGTCCTCAACGGAAGGGAAGTGGGAAAATACGAGGGAATACTCAGGGGGAGCCTTTTCTTCCTGGGAAAGAACCTCTTTTTTGTAGCCCTCCAGGATAACAGGTGGAGGGCCTACTGGGGTGATAGGAAAACCGACCCCTACGAAGTAGTCTACCCGGATTCCCTGACTTTCAAAGGGGAAAATTTCGCTCTGGTGGGCAGGAGAGGCAACCGGTTCTTCGTGAACATAAGCGGGACGGAATTCGGACCCTTTGAAGGGGTCCTCCGCAACAGCATAAGGCTGGGAAGGGGATACGCCTTTGCGGTGAAGAGGGGGGACAGGTGGGAATTCATCTTCCACGGAAAATCCCAGGGCACATATCCCCTGATCCTGGTCGACACCATCTTGATATCCCCGGACTGGAAGCACTGGACCTTCATCGTGGAGGGAAAACCCCAGGTGCTTTATCTGGACGGGAAACCCGTGGCGAAATACGATTACTTCCTGAGCGAACATGTGAAGGTGGAAAGGGGAGGAAAATTCTTCCGAACCACCTACGGCCCCAGGATGAAGTTTCAGGGGAAGCATCTGGTTTTCTACGGTGTTAAGGGCAACAAAATATATTTTGAAAAAATCCCCCTTTGACACCGGGATTTTCTTCGTGTTAAATTGGATGGGTGGAAAACAAACTTAACAACATATACTTCATCCTGGTGGAACCCCAATATCCGGGTAATGTGGGGGCCGTGGCCAGGGCCATGAATACCATGGGCCTCAGCCACATGAGGCTGGTAAACCCCCCGGACCTAAACACCGACGAGGCCCGGATGATGGCCTACCAGTCCTATCACCTAATTGAAAATGCGGAGGTGTTTTCCTCGGTAGACGAGGCGGTGAAGGACCTCTCCATAGTGGTGGCCGCCACCGCCAGGTTGGGTTCCGAAAGGGGACCCTCCTGGGAACCCAGGGAACTGGCCCGGGAAATTCTTCCCTTTGCCGAGGAGAACAAAATAGGGATAATGTTCGGAAGGGAAGCCAGCGGTCTCTCCAACGAGGAGATAAGGAGAGCCCACTTCATAACCACCATCCCCGCCTACAGAACCTACCCCTCCCTGAACCTCTCCCAGGCGGCCATGCTCTACGCCTACATCATCTACGACACCATGAGGAACCCCCTCCCTTCGGTGAAGGATAAACTGGCGGATGAAGAAAAATTGGACCTGCTCCACCGCCGCATGCTGGAGGTTATGAAGAGGATGGAGTTCAAGGAGGTCAACCAATCGGACCACTTCGCCCGCTCACTGAGGAGGGCCATCGGAAGGACCTACTGGCAGAGGCAGGATGTGGCGGTCTTTCTTAAAATCGTGAAGCAAATAGAGTGGTATCTGGAAAATAGATGCGGGAAAAAATAAGGTATAATCTTCAGGGAGGTGTACATGAAAAAGGAGGACCTGGTCAGGCTTGTAAGCGAGAAAACCGGGATTTCCCGGAGAAAAGCCCTGGGGATTATCAACTCCTTCATTGAAGCGCTGAGGGAAGGCCTGGAAAAGGACGGCAAGGTGGTGCTGGTGGGCTTCGGCACCTTTGAAGTAAGGACGAGGAAGGCCCGCCAGGGAATGAACCCCAGGACAGGCCAGCCCATCCACATCCCCTCAAGAAAATACATAAAGTTCAAACCGGGAAAGGCCCTGAAGGACAGGCTCAAAAAATAACTTCGCCGGGGTGGCGGAACAGGCAGACGCAGGGGACTTAAAATCCCCTGGACTTTGTCCGTGCGGGTTCGAGTCCCGCCCCCGGCACCATCTGTCCTAAAAAGGGGACAGTTTTCACCTCCGGCGCTCAAAACAGGGACCTTTTTCTGGCAAGGTTTTTGCAATAAATCCTGTAGAACAAACAAGGAGGGCCGCGATGAAATACAAACTGGCTTTGGTTTTGCTTCTGGTGGGACTGCTTACGGCGGGTTCCATCAGTTTCATGGGGGGAAGGTTTTATCCCAACACATCCAGCGACATCTGGGATGTGAACTTCCAGAACCTCATATTAAATCAGGAAAACTTCCAGTCCAATCTGGGATATCTGGAATGGGAATGGGGAAGGAGGAATACCACCTTCTTTGCCGGGGCATCCCTCAGCGGGAGGAAGGTAATCTATACGGAATACAGGGATTATGTCTGGTCCGACGGGACTCCCATACAGCAGACGGTTTACTTCAAGGACGCCCCCACATACCTGGGGATAAGGTTCTACCCCATTCCCGTCTACAGAAGGGGTGTACTCCCCTTCGTAGGAGCAGGGATAGCCTTCGTCTCCTGGGAATGGTCCCAGACCGGAGACTTCATTGATTTTTCCGACCCCTACCTCCCCATTTATTACGGGGAATTCTACCGCCGGGACTCCTCCCTGGGATTGTTCATAAACGCCGGGGTGGTGGCGAAAATGAGCAGAAACATGGGATTCCGGATAATGGGTTTCTACACCTGGGCCCACGGCAACCTGGAACCCACCTTCCTGGGATTTGAACCCATAGACCTCTCCGGCTTTACCGTCCTGGCCGGAATTTCCGTGTTTATGCGCTGAAAAACTATTCCAGGGCTTTACCGGCCATTATGTAGGCAAAGACCTGGGCATCTCCTATGATGTTCTTCATCCAGGCGTATTCGTTGGGGGAGTGCATGGTCTCGTCCATGGTGGCCCACACGGCGGCGTAAAACCCCGCCTCCCTGAAGTGGGCGGCCACGGTGCCTCCCCCTATGCCTATGGCCCTGGCCTCAAGGTTCCGGAGGTCCTTCACCGCCTTTTTAATGGCCACCACCACCGGAGCGTCCGCCGGAGTGGGAGGGGCAGCCTCTGCCTCCTGGGGATAGGAAATCTCCACCTTTACGCCGAAATCGGATTCCACTCCGGAGGCTATTTCCCGGACCTTCTCCTTGATATCCTTGAGGGGATAGGTAGGCATAATCCTGCAATCAAAATAGAACACATCCTCCCCCGGGATGGTGTTTATGTTGGGAACATTGGCCTCCTTCTTGGTGGGCTCAAAGGTGGAGATGGGGGGTTCAAACAGGGGGTCCCGGGCAGGGAAGATCTCGTAGAGTTTTTCAAGCCTGACTATAAGGTTGGCTCCGGCCTTGTGGGCGTTTATCCCCCTCTCCGGGGTAGAACCGTGGGTCTGCTTTCCCTTCACCACGAACTTCATCCACAGTATGCCCTTCTCCGCCACCTCTATCTCCGTCCCGTCGGGGTTCCCTCCATCGGGCACTATTATAAGGTCGTCCTTTGAAAATATGTCCCTTCTGTGGGAAAGGACATATTTTATCCCGTAGTCGCTGCCGGTCTCCTCGTCGGAAACGAACACCAGGCCCACATCGTAGTAGGGAATTTCCCCCTCCATGGCGAAGGCTTGAAGGGCCAGTATGGAAGCCACCATGTCCTGTTGATTGTCCTCCACGCCCCGGCCGTAGATTCTGCCCTCTTCGTCCATCCAGACCTTCCAGGGGTCCGACTTCCAGAGGGAAAGGTCCCCGGGAGGGACCACATCCATGTGGGTCATGATCCAGATGCGCCGCTGGTGGTTTTTTCCGGGATAAATTCCGATTATATTGGGCCTTAACCCGGAGGAAACTCTGTTGTCCTTGGCATTCACCTCAATTATTTCTGTAACCCCTATTTCAAGGAGTTTGTTCTTCAAAAACTGGGCCTTCTCCCACTCGCCGTCGCCTCCGTTTTCAGGACCCAGGGCCCTGAAGGCGGTAAGTTTTTTCTCCAGTTCAAAGGCCTCTTCCTTCAAACTCTCTATGCGGGAAAGAATGGAATCAACGGACATAGAAACCTCCTTCTTTGAAAATTTACGATGGGGTAAAATTTTACTACACCGACATGCGGAGGTAAACAAAAATGAGATTGGGAATACTCACCGGAGGAGGGGATTGCCCTGGCCTCAACGCAGTGATTAGGGCCGTGGTGAAAACCGCCGTAATGGACTACGGCTTTGAGGTAGTGGGGTTTCTGGACGGGTTCAAGGGGGTGGTGGAGGACATGGCGAAAAACCTTACCCTGGAAGATGTAAGCGGAATCCTTCCCAGGGGCGGAACCATCCTGGGAACTTCCAACCGGGATAACCCCTTCAAGTACAGAACCCCAGAAGGTGTAAAGGACCGGTCGGAGGAGGCTCTGAACAACCTTTCCCGCCGGGGTATAGACCTTCTCATAACCGTGGGAGGCGACGGAACCCAGGCCATAGCCCTGAAGTTTGCGGAAAAGGGGGTAAAAATAATAGGGATTCCTAAAACCATAGACAACGATCTTGGGGGAACGGACCAGACCTTCGGCTTTGACACCGCCCGGACGGTGGCCACCGAAGCGGTGGACAGACTTCACTCCACCGCTGAAAGCCACCACCGAATCATGGTCCTGGAGGTCATGGGGAGGGACGCCGGATGGATTGCCCTCCATGCGGGATTGGCCGGAGGAGCCGATGTAATTCTCATCCCTGAGATAGACTTCTCCCTGGAGAGGGCCGCCGAAGCCATCCGGAGAAGGGAAAAAATGGGAAAAAGGTTCAGCATCGTGGTGGTGGCGGAGGGGGCTAAGATAGACGGGAAAAAGGTTTACCTCATGAAGGTGGACGACCCGACACAATCCATGAGGCTGGGGGGAGTGGGAAGGGTAGTGGCCACCACCCTTCAGGAGATGGTGGACCTGGAGGCCAGATACACCATCCTGGGCCACCTTCAGCGGGGGGGAAGCCCCACGCCCTTTGACAGAATCCTGGCCACCAGATACGGATACCACGCCGTGAAGGCGGCGGCCTCCGGGGAAAGCGAAAAACTGGTGGCCCTGCGGGGCAAGGACATCGTCCTGGTTCCACTGGAGGAAGCCGTGGAAAATCCCAAAAGGGTCAAACCCGACGACGAACTAGTCCTGGCGGCCAAGGCCATAGGAGTGAGTTTCGGGGACCTGTAGTTATTTTTTGAAGAACTTGAACAGTCCCTTCCTTTTTTCCCCTTCCAGGAGTTTTTTCAGTTTAAGGGCCGTGGGATGCTCGGGATCCAGGGCCAGGGCCTTGTTTACGAAACTCAGGGCCTTGGTCTTAAGTCCCCTCTGGGCATACATGTTGGCAAGAATTATCATGGGTTTGGGATCCCATGGCTGGCGGTTAGCGTAGGCCAGGAGAACCTCCTCCGCCTCCTTTTCGCTTCCCGGAAGTTTGGACAGGGCCACCCCCTTCCAGAACATGTAGTTGGGATTGTCGGGCTCCATTTGGAAGGCAAGGTTAAAGAGGTAGGCGGCCTCCTTGTATTTTTTTCGGTTGTACATGGCCTTGCCCTCTTTAAACCGGGTCTCCGGCGAAATGTACTCCCTCTCTTTGAGGGGCTTTTCCTGGACCAGGGTTTTTAGATACTCCTCCCTCCTCTTGGGGTCCGAAAGAACCTCGTAGGCGGAGTTGATCTCCCTGAAGACCCTGGAGGCCATCTCCTGAATTTCCTTGTCTTCCTTGTTGAAGCGGTCGGGGTGGAATTTTTTAGAAAGGCGAAAATAGGCGCTTTTTATCTCATCGGTGGAGGCCTTCTTATCCACCCCCAGGAGTTCCCAGTGGTCCACGAACCCAATTTTGGAATGGAATTCTCTGAGTTCCTCCACCAGGTCCGAGGCCTTTCGGGTCTTTATAAAACCCAGGGCATATAGGGTAAACAGCATGCGCAGGAACTTCCCCTCGGGAAGGTTGAGATCCGCAGGCTTAGGAGGAGTGCCGGCTCCTATGATCTTCAGAAGCCTCAGTTCCTTCTCGCTCAGGAGTTTCTCCAGTTCCCTGGGATACTGGGAGGAGACTTCCAGTTCGGCGCTTAGGAGGTGGCTGGCCGGGCTGGCGTCTTCAATCCTCCTGAGGCCCTCCACCACCAGGGGAACTAAAGGGAGATCCGCATTAAAGGCCTTGTTGGGGTTTTCCCGGTTGGACTCCCACCGGTACTCCACATGGAAGAGTTTTAAGGATGCTATAAAAATCTCCTTAGTCTGATGGACCAGTATGTCGTTGAGGATTCTCTCGTCCAGAAAACCAAGTTCCACCAGCCGTTTGCCTATTCTGGATTGATACTCCGTCTGGAGAAGTTTTTCAATGTCGTTCTGGAGGTGAATTCCGAAGATCTTTACGAAGGCTCCAAACCTTTCCTCCGTGGAGTTGGATACCGAATATACCAGACGGGAATTGAAGAAATAATGCTCCCGCCTTATGTTGTCCTTGTCAACGATGAGCCTCCCCGTCTTGGAGGTATTGAAAAACTTTCTTAGAAAAAGGGATATATTTTCAATTTTCATTGCCAAAAATAAAAAACTGGCGGAGGGAGAGGGATTCGAACCCCCGTCCCGGCTCCCGCCGGGAAGCGGTTTTCAAGACCGCCGCCTTAAACCACTCGGCCATCCCTCCTGGGGGATATTTTACCACCTTCCTCCTATAAGGGTCATCCCCCCCATGTAAGGCCGGAGGGCCTCCGGAACGGTTATGGTTCCGTCCGGATTCTGGTAGTTCTCCATGATGGCCGCCACGGTCCTTCCCACGGCCAGGCCCGAACCGTTGAGGGTGTGGAGGAACTCCACCTTCCTGGAGTCCTTCCTCCTGAATTTCAGATTGGCCCTTCTGGCCTGAAAGGCTTCAAAATTGGAGCAGGAGGAAATCTCCACATACCTGCCGTAACTGGGCATCCAGACCTCTATGTCGTAGGTCTTGGCTGCGGAAAAACCCAGGTCTCCAGTGCAAAGGGCCACCACCCGGTAGGGAAGGTCCAGTCTCCTGAGAACCTCCTCGGCATCGCCGGTGAGTTTCTCCAGAATTTCGTAAGAATCCTCGGGCCTGGAATAGACCATGAGTTCCACCTTGTTGAACTGGTGGAGCCTGATGAGTCCCCGGGTATCTCGGCCTGCGGCCCCGGCCTCGGCCCTGAAACACGGGGTGTAGGACACCAGTTTAATGGGAAGTTCGTCCTCCTCAAGAATCTCGTCCCTATGAATGTTGGTCAGAGGGACTTCGGCGGTGGGGATAAGATACCACGGCCTTCCTTCTATCTTAAAAAGGTCCTGTTCAAATTTGGGGAGATTTCCCGTCCCCACCAGGGAATCCCGATGGGCTATAAAGGGGGGAAGAACCTCCAGGTAACCCCGGGAGGTGTGGAGGTCTATCATGAAGGCCACCAGGGCCCTTTCCAGGGCCGCCAGGGGACCGTAACTCATGGCAAAACGGGCGCCCACTATTTTGGCGGCCCTTTTGAAGTCCAGGAGTCCCAAACGGGTACCCAGTTCCCAGTGGGGAAGAGGCTGAAACTCAAAATCCCTGGGGGAACCCCAGCGGCGAACCTCCACATTGTCACCTTCGTCCCTGCCCACGGGCACCGTCTCGTGGGGAATGTTGGGGATGGTGAGCATGAACTCGTGAAGTTCCGCCTCCACCCTCCGGAGTTCTTCCTCCAGGGCCTTTATCCTCTCGCCTATAGCCCTGGTGGCTTCCCGCAGGGCCTGGTCCTCCTTCCCCTGGGCCTTCAGCCGGCCGTATTCCCTGGACTTTTCCTTTCTCTCCCTTCGGAGTTGGTCCAATTCCCTTTGTATGGACCTCCTCCTCCTGTCCAGGTCCAGAAAGACCTTTACATCTATGTCGTCGTAGCCCCTTTCCTTCAGCCTTCGCTGAACGAAATCGGGCTGCTTCCTCAGAAGTTCCCGGTCTATCATCTACAGGTCAGGAACCAAGGCTCTCCAGGGCCTTTTTCTTGGCGGCCTTCTTCTCCATGATTTTCTTGTAAATTTCCATCTCTTTCTTGGCCAGGTTGAGATAGTACTTCTTCTTGGCGGGATAAGCCTTGGCGAATTCCCTGTAGATGAGGTTCTTGTAAACATGGGCTTCGGCGTAGTCGGGATTGAGTTCCAGAGCCCTGTCCAGGGCCTTAAGCCCCTTCTTCAGGGTGGCAACCCTATCCTTAAGGCTCATAACCCGGCGAATATTGTAACTTTTAGCCCAGCAAACCACCGCCATGTAATAATAGGCCTTTTCCTTGTTGGAACTCAGATAAAGGAGTTTAACGGCCTTCTGCCATGCGGGGTCGTCGGAGAGTTTCATTAACTGGTCCCTCTCGGCATCGCTCATGGTGCCCTTGAACCTCAGGACCTTGGCCTGGGCATCGTATTCAATTTTATCGGAAAGTTCCGGAGGAAATTCAATCCCTTCGGGGAGTTTCTCCAGGGGAACCTCCGCTATCTTCACCCCGTTCTCTACCTTGGGTTCGGGGATTAGTTCCAGCCTCTTCTCGTGGGCGGCGATGGATTTGTTCATGAGGGCTATGGCCTTGTCAAATATCTCCTTTTTGCTCTCCTTGGGAAGTTTCCCCACCTGGTTGGAGTAGAAATTGGCCAGGTAGAGGTAGCCGTCGGGGTCCGTGGGGTCAAGTTCAATTCTCTTCTTGTAGTATTCCTCGGCCTTGTCGTATTTCCCGTACTTGTTGTAGAACTCCGCCAGAATGTAGTAATACTGAGGGTTGGTGGGCTTCTCGCCGAAGAACATCAGGTAGTATTTCTCGGCATTCTTGAAGTCCCCTATTCTATCGTATATCTCCGCCAGGGCCTGGATAGCCTTCTTCTTCTCCTTCTCGTCCTTAACATGGTTCATGTAATAGGTGTAGTGTTTTATGGCCCCCAAGATCCTCAGCCTGTTTTCAATGTATTTCAGAGCAAAGCCCACATCCTCCCTCTTCACCTCTGGAGGGGCCTCTTCCTTCTGGGCCTCCTCGGCCTTTTCCTGGGCCTGTTCTGCCTTTTTCTCCTTCTTTACCTTCTTTACCTTTTTGGCCTTCTTGCCCTTGGCGGCCTTCTTCTCCTCCTCGGCGGCCTTCTGGGCTTCTTCCTCCATCTTCTTCTTGTATTCTTCAAATTCCGCCTTCAGTTTTGGCAGCATTTCATCAAACTTCTGGTTGAAGTAATCCACCAGTTCGTCAGGGCTCAGTTTCTTTCCGATTATTCTCGTATCGGTTTTGTATATGGAGTCGGTGCTTATATCCTTTCCCCTGAGGGGCTCATACCACTCCGCCTTGAGAAGATAATAGGCCGCCCTCAGTTTGTCCTCGGTGTCAAGTTTGGCCAAAAATTCCACGAATTCCCTGTCCAGGCCTTTTTTGAGCCCCAGGGCTATAACGGATTTCTCTGCCCTTTTTCTAAAGGACTCGTTGTCCAGCGCCTGACGGTAAAGACTCTGATAGGAGGTGGCCAGGAAAAAATGGGCCGGCAGAAGGTCCGGATTGTATTTAAGGGCTTTTTCATACTCTATGGCTGCCTTTTTGAAGTCCTTTTGCATAAAATACTGATTGGCCCTCTTAAAGTGATCCTTCCACTTGAGTTCCCGGCATCCCGGAAGGATCAACATAAGGACCGCTCCCAAAATCAATAAGATGTTCAGCCTTTTCTTCATTGTCTTACCTCCTGCAATTCTCAAGTTTAAATATAAAAGGAATTTCCTCCCTTGTCAACCTGGTTGTGGTAGAATATTTCCCATGCAGAAGTGGAAAAAACTGGCCTTCGTTGCGGCGGCGGGAGCCGTCTTCGGGGTAATGGTGGGAATCCTGATCAGTTACAGCAAAGACCTGCCCAGAATAGAAGAACTGGAAAGAACCCGTCTGGCCGAATCCACCCAGGTCTTCGCCGACGACGGCACCATCATGGGAGGATTCGCCATAGAAAAGAGAATCACCGTGCCCTCTGAAAAAATCCCCGATTTCGTAAAAAAGGCCTTTGTGGTGGCCGAAGACCGGGGTTTTTACCACCACTTCGGGTTCTCCCCCAGAAGAATTTTAAAGGCCATAATCGTGGATCTGACCAAGGGGAAAGCCATCCAGGGGGCCAGCACCATAACTCAGCAGTTGGCCAGAATGCTCTTTCTGAACCGGGAAAAAACCCTCAAAAGAAAGATCAAGGAACTACTCCTGGCCATCCAGATAGAGAGGAAGTACTCCAAGGATCAAATCCTCACCTTTTACCTCAACAACATTTACCTGGGCCACGGGATATACGGGGTGGAAGCCGCCTCCAGGTTTTACTTCGGCAAGCATGTGTGGGAATTGGAACCCCACGAGGCGGCCACCCTGGCAGCGCTTCCCTCCTCCCCCGCTAAACTTTCTCCCTATGTGGCCCCGGAAAAACTCCTCAAGAGGAGAAACCGGATCCTCAAGGAGATGGCCGAAGAGCACTACATAACCCGGGAAACATACCAGGAAGAGGTGAAAAAACCCCTGGGAGTGGTGGACATAAAAAAGAGGGAAGCCAGAATCGTGGGGGCCTACTTCCTGGAGGAAGTGCGGAAATACATCGCCAAAAAATACGGTCCCGAAAAGGTCTATCGGGGAGGGCTTAGGGTTTACACCACCATGAATGTGAAGATGGAGGAGTGGGCCGAGAAGGCCCTCAGGAACGGGCTTAAAGCCCTGGACAAAAGGAGAGGGTGGAGAAAACCCAGGAGAAACATCCTCCAGGAGGGAATGGATCCCCAAGAGTTCCAGGCGGAGGAGTGGAAGGAGGGAATAGAAGTGGGCCGATCCTATCCCGCCGTGGTTCTGGAGGTGGAAACCAAAAGGGCCCGGGTTAAGGTGGGAAAATTCACCCCTTACCTTTACCTCAAGGACGCTTCCTGGACCAGAACCTATTCCCTGAAAAGGTTGTTCAAGAAGGGGGACATAATCCTGATTAAAGTGGAGGGTAAGGAAGGGGATTCTCTGAAAATCTCCCTGGACCAGGAACCCCTGGTGGAAGGAGCCTTCATTGCCATAGACCACAGGACCGGTGAAATAAAGGCCATGGTGGGGGGCTACTCCTTCAAGAGAAGCGAATTCAACCGGGCAGTTCAGGCCCATCGCCAGACGGGCTCCACCATAAAGCCCATAATCTACTCCGCTGCCCTGGAAAACGGATGGACCCCGGCTTCCATAATCATAGACGAACCGGTCAGTTTCGTGGACCCCTGGACCGGGGAGGTATGGGAACCCCGCAACTACGATCATGTTTACAAGGGCTGGGTAACCCTCCGCAGGGGTCTGGAGGAAAGCAGAAATGTGGTCACCGCTAAACTGGTGGCGGCCCTTACCCCCCAGAAGGTGATAGAATACGCCAGAAAATTCGGCATAACTTCCCCCCTAAAACCCTACCTTTCCATCGCCCTGGGAGCCTTTGAATCCACCCTTTTAGAAATGACCTCCGCCTTTACGGTATTTCCCAACGGAGGAGTCAGAATTGAACCCTACTTCATCAAAAAAATAGAGGACAAATACGGCAACCTCCTGGAGGCCCACCGGAGAAAGGTTCACATAGCCCTTTCCCCGGAGGTGGCCTTTCAGATGACCTACATCCTGGAGGGCGTGGTCCGCCGGGGAACGGGCTGGAGGGCCAGGGTTTTGAAGAGGCCCGTGGGAGGAAAGACCGGAACCACCAACGAATACACCGATGCGTGGTTCGTGGGTTTCTCCCCCTCCATCACCGCCGGGGTGTGGGTGGGCTTTGACCTGAAAAAATCCCTGGGAAGGGGAGAAACGGGTTCCAGGGCAGCCTCCCCCATCTGGGTGGAATTCATGAAAAAATACTTTGAAGGAAGGCCCGTGGAGAATTTCAAAGTGCCCCCCAACATAATTTTCGTAAAAATAGACTCCTACACTGGAAAACTGGTGATGCCCTTCTGCCTCCACACCATAAACGAGGCCTTTACCCCCGGCACCGAACCCCGGGAATTCTGCACCGAGGAAGACCACCTCCATGTCCTGGATTATTATCACCGGATAACCCCCGAAGAGTGAAAAAAACAGTTTTTCTCCTTTTAGTTCTTCTTTGGGCGTGCGGAAAAAATCCGAAGGCCTCCCCCTACATACGGGTGGCCCTGGAGAATTACCCCATAAGCCTGGACCCCAGGGTGGGAACGGACCAGGCTTCCCAGAGGATACACCAGGTCCTCTTCCGGGGACTTCTCCGCCGGGAAAGGGACGGGAGGTTGACCCCGGACCTGGCGGAGGAGTTTCACCGGGAGGGCAAAACCAGGTTCGTCTTTAAGGTAAAAAGGGGAATAAAATTCTGCCACGGCCGGGAGATCACCGCTGAAGATGTGGCCTACACCTACAATTCTCTCCTGGAAGGGAAAATTCGGAGCATAAGAAAAGGGGCCCTGTGGATGGTGAAGGAGGTAAGGGCCCGGGGCCGTGAGGTGATTTTTGAACTTCGCAAACCCTACTCCTCCTTCCTGATAAACGCCACCCTGGGAATCGTGCCCCGGGGGGCAGGAAGGGACTTCGGAGACCACCCGGTGGGAAGCGGCCCCTACTGTGTGGAGAAAAAGGATCGGGAGGAAATCCTCCTTCTTCCAAATCCCCACCAGCCCACTTCAAGAAACCGGGGGATAAGAATAAGGTTTATCCCCGACGAAGTCACCCGGGCCCTGGAACTGGAGGCCGGTGGAATAGACCTGGTGGTCAACGGGTTCTCCCCCGACACCCTCTTTGAACTCTCCAGGAACAAAGGCCTGGAAATAAAAAGGGTTACAGGAGGAAACTTCGCCTACATCGGTTTGAACTTCAGGGATAAACATCTGAGAAAGAGGAGGGTGCGCCTGGCCCTGGGCTACGCCATAGACCGGGAAAGTATAGTTAAAAACCTCCTCAGGGGGTATGCCACCGTGGCCAATACCATAATCCCCCCACATCTCATCTGGCACGAAGGGGAGGTCTTCTCCTTCCACTACTCCCCGGATAAGGCCCGTCAATTATTGGTGGAGGCAGGATTCCCTCGCATCTCTCTGGAGTTTAAGTGCGCCTCCCGGCGTCTTGCCCGCCAACTGGCCCAGGTCCTCAAATACCAGATGGGAAAGGCAGGAATTAACCTGAAGGTGAACTGCGGGGAATTCTCCTATTTCTACTCGCAGATACTGAAGGGGAACTTCCAACTCTATTTCCTCATGTGGGTAGGGATCTCCGACCCCGACATACTCCGATTCGTGTATCACTCCAATTCCATCCCCCCCAACGGAGCCAACCGGGGCGGATACAAAAATCCCGTGGTGGACCGGCTAATTGAGGAGGCGGAGGCCACCTACGATCCGAAGAAGAGGAAGGAAATTTACTCCAGGATTCAGAAAATCGTGGCCCGGGATGTAGTTTACATTCCCCTTTGGTACCCGGACTCCGTGGCGGTTTTCAGAAGGGGCTTAAAGGGGGTGGAGGTTTACCCCAACGGAGACCTCACCTTCCTTCCGAAGGTGCACTTTTGAATTTGAACAGGTATTCCCTTATGAAGGGGTCCAGGTCCCCATCCAGGACACGCTCCGCCTGGGGGATCTCCAGGCCCGTCCGGTGGTCCCTGACCGCCTTGTAGGGATAAAGAACATAGGTCCTTATCTGATTTCCCCAGGAAATGTCCTTTTTGTTTTTTTCCAGTTTTTCAATCTTCTCCCTCTTCCGCTGACGCTCCAGTTCGTAGAGCCTGGAGCGGAGTATCTTCATGGCCAGAGCACGGTTTTTATGCTGGGACCGTTCGTTTTGAATGGATACCACTATTCCCGTGGGTATGTGGGTGATTCTGACGGCGGATTCGGTTTTGTTTACATGCTGGCCGCCGTGGCCTGAGGCCCTGAAGGTTTCAATTTTCAATTCCTTGGGGTCTATCTCCAACTCCACATCCTCGTCCACCTCCGGGTAAACGAAAACCGAGGTGAAGGAGGTGTGGCGGCGGCGGTTGGCGTCAAAAGGGGAAATCCTTATTAGGCGGTGAACTCCGCTTTCCCCCTGAAGGAGTCCGAAGGCGTAGGGACCCTCAATTCTTATGGTGGCCCTTTTAATTCCGGCCTCCTCCCCCTCCTGAAGTTCAAGAATCTCGGCCCTGTAGCCCTTCTGCTCAGCCCACCTCAGGTACATGCGGAGGAGCATCTGGGCCCAATCCTGGCTTTCGGTGCCTCCGGCGCCGGGGTGAATGGTCAAAAGGGCGTTCCTTTCCTCGTCCTCACTGGTGAAGAGGTTTTTAATTTCCTCTTCCTGGATTATCCTCTCCAATCCCCGAAGGCTTTCCTCCACCTCCCCGGGGGAGGTTTCTTCGTAAAGTTCCACATGGAGTTCCGCATCCTCCAGGGCGTCCTTCATCCGGCGGTAGGAGGAGAGTTTATCCTCCACCACCTTCTTTTTTCTTCCCAGTTCCCTGGCCCTGGAGGGGTTCTGGCTCCAGAGGGAAGGGGAAGAAAGTTCCTTCTCTATTTCCTCAAGTTTGTTTTCCAGACCCTGAGGGTCAAAGATACCCCCTTAATTTCTCAAATTTCCCCCTCAATTCCTGCAATTTCTTTTCGGCTTCGTAGCGTTCCATGGCCTTCCTCCTGGAAATATTATAACAATTTAGATGTAGCCCAGGGACTTCAATTCCTTGAGGGTGTCCCGGTCCAGTTCCTTTATGTGCTTTTTTATGAATTCCCGGCGGAAGTATCTCCGGTACTTCACCTTCCGGGAAAACTTAAAGGCGTCCATAAGGGGCCTGCCGTCCATCTCTTTGCCCAGGGGCAGGTCGTAGAGGTAAAGGAGGGTGGGGGCTATGTCGTAGACCGAAGCCTTTTTGAGTTGGTGACCCTCTTTAACCCCGGGCCCCATTATCCCCAGGATGCCCAGGGGAGGCTCCATCCAATCGGGAAGTTCGTGGTTGTAGCCGTTGGGGCCGAAATCAAAGCCGTGGTCCGAAAGCACCAGAAGGTAGGCGTTTTCCTTCCGGGCTCTGTCCATGTACCTTCCCAGGATCCGGTCCAGCCAGCGGTAAACGGGAAGGAGAACCTGGGCGTCCTCCTGGTCCAGGGCCCGCCTGAGTTCAGGATCCAATCGGTGTTCCTTCCTCACCTGCTCCAGGGCCCTCTGGACCAGGGCCTTATCCCTGATGAACATCCCGGAGATGTGGGTAATTACATCGGGCCAGCGGAAGTAAAGGGCGAAAAAATCGTATTTTCCGCTTTTCCAGATGGCCTCCCCCACATTTTCGGTGAACTTCTCCATGAGGACGAAGGCCCTGAAACTGTTCAGGATGGGGAGTTTGTCAGGGTCCTTTCCCATGGCCCGGGCCATTTCCCTGTAGTCCGGTATGCCCATTTCCTTAAGAGACTCGGGGAAATTCCAGACCATGCACTTCTTCACCAGCGGGAAATACCTCGGGGGGTAAACTGCCTGGCGTAGAACCTCCGGGTCCTTCTTGGAGACCACATATTCCCTCATGGCGCTGGAAACCACCACCCCCTTTATCCGGTCCGGGGGAAAGGTGAGAAACCAGTTAATCACGGCGGAGGACCTACCGTACTGGTCCAGAATTTCCCATACGGCGGGCTCCCTCCTCTCCGAAGAATTGTAGGGAACCTTTATGTTGTGTCTTTTCACATAGAGCCAATCCACTATCCCGTGCTTCTCCATCCTTTTGCCCGTGGCTATGGTGGTCCAGATCACCGCCGAAAGGGTGGGCTTCATGGAGCGCAGTCTGGCCCAGGTTCCCCTTTCCCTGAGTCGTCTGAAGTGGGGAAGGTAGCCCCGGGCCATAAGGGGCTCTATGAAATCCCAGTCGGCCCCGTCAAAGCCCAGGAGAATTACCCTGGTGTTTTTCTCCCTTCCCCCGCAGGAAGGGAGAAAAATGAGGGAAATAAGGGCTATCAGAAGAAAGGTCCGCTTCAAAAGGCCTTTACCTCTTCCTTAGTCTCCTCCTTTTCTTCTTCTTCCATGGCCTTGTAGAACTGGAATCCTGTGCCGGCGGGGACTATCCTTCCCAGGATGACATTCTCCTTTATTCCCCTGAGATAATCCACCTTTCCTCTTATGGCAGCATCCGCCAGGACCTTGGAGGTTTCCTGGAAGGAGGCGGCGGAAATGAAACTGGGGGAATTAAGGGCAGCCCTGGAAATTCCGAGGAGGTGAGGTTTTCCTCTGGCAGGCTTTTTTCCTTCGGCTATCATGGTTTCGTTTACCCTCTGGAACTCAAACTTGTCCACCACTTCTCCCACTATGAAATCGGTATCTCCAACATCCTCTATGATGACCCAGCGGAGCATCTGTCTGATGATCACCTCTATGTGCTTGTCGTGGATGCGGACTCCCTGGGGCCTGTAAACCTTCTGGATTTCCTTGAGCAGGTACTGGGCCAGTTCCTGGGGACCCAGGACATTGAGTATATCCCTGGGGTCTATGTGGCCCTCTATGAGGGGAGCACCGGCCCTGACCCTTTCTCCGTCCCTGACTATTATGTGGGCTCCCTTGGGGATTTTGTAAACCCTTTCTTCGCCGGTAACTTCGGATTTAACCTTTATGGTGCGCTGGCCTCCCTTGGCCCTCTTCTCCTCAAAGATGACTATGCCGTCAATCTCAGAGATGATGGCGGGGTTTTTGGGATGGCGGGCCTCAAAAAGTTCCTCGGCCCTGGGAAGACCTTCGGTTATGTCCTTGGTGGTGGCTATGTCCTTGAGTTTCTTTACGAGGATAGTTCCGGGATAAACCTTCTGGCCTTCCTTCACCATGAGGTGGGCGTCCACCGGCAGCAGATAGGTCTTCAAAACATTCCCCTTTTCGTCCACTATGAGGATCTGGGGCTCCAGTTGCCGACGCTTGGTCTCGTCCAGAGGAAGAACTATAACCTTCTGGACCTTCCCGGTAACCTCGTCCCTCTCCTCTATGAGGGTTTCCCCTTCCTTCAGGTCCACGAACTTAACATAACCCTCCACCTCGGAGATTATGGAGGTGGTGAAGGGATCCCATTCCGCCAGGGGCTGTCCCTTTTGAACCTTCTGACCTTCCTTGACGAAGATCCTGGAGCCGTAGACCACGCTGTAGTGTACCCTTTCCCTTCCTTTGTGGTCCAGGAGGATTATCTTTCCCATCCTGGTTACGGCGATGAGGTTGCCCTGCGGGTCCACGATGGTGCGCAGGTCTTGAAACTTCACGATGCCGTCTATCTTGGCGGTATGGATGTTCTGTCCCTCTCCCCTTTTAGCAATACCGCCGGTGTGGAAGGTCCTCATGGTAAGTTGGGTTCCCGGCTCTCCGATGGATTGGGCGGCTATTATTCCCACGGCCTCTCCCATTTCCACCATGGCTCCGGTGGCCAGGTTGCCTCCGTAGCACTTCTGGCATATGCCGTGGGGAGCCTGGCAGGTGAGGACCGCCCGAACCCTCACCCTTTCTATTCCGCTATCCACTATTTTCCTGGCCAGCCTTTCGTTGATGAGATCCCCCTCCTTGACTATGGCCTCGCCGGTCTCCGGATCCACGATGTCCTCGGCGGCGATCCTTCCCACTATCCTGTCCTCCAGGGGTTCTATGACCTTTCCGTTTTCCTCTATGTCGGTGAGTTCCAGACCTTCCACGGCTCCACAGTCCTCGGTGGTGATGGTCACATCCTGGGCAACATCCACTATTCTGCGGGTGAGGTAACCGGATTTGGAGGTCTTCAGGGCGGTATCCGCCAACCCCTTCCTGGCTCCGTGGGTGGATATGAAGTACTGGGCCACGGAAAGTCCCTCCCGGAAATTGCTGGTTATGGGCGTCTCTATGACCTCCCCGGAGGGCTTGGCCATGAGTCCCCTGATTCCTGCCAACTGACTTATCTGGTCCTTGCTACCCCTGGCTCCGGTTTCGGACATGAGGTAAAGGGGATTTATCTTGCCCTTTCTGGTCTGCTCCGCCATGGCCTCAAACATCTTGTTTCTGATCTTCTCGGTAACCTCGTGCCATATCTCTGATATCTTGTTGAGCCTTTCGCCCTTGGTTATGGCTCCGGCCATGTATTCCTCTTCCACCTTCATGACTTCCTTCTGGGCCTTGGCCACCAGTTTGTCTTTTTCCGGTGGGATTACCATGTCATCTATGCCGATGGAAAGTCCGCTCATGGTGGCATACTTGAAGCCCAATTCCTTGAGCCGGTCCAGCATGTCCACGGTGAAATCCAGGCCGAAGCGGAGGTAGGCGTAGTAAATAAGGTTGGAAATTCCCTTCTTCTTCAGGAATCCGTTTACATAGGGGAATTCTTCGCTCATGGCATCGTTGAAGATCACCCTTCCCACGGTGGTGGAAATGAGTTGGTTCTTCACCTTCTGAAGCCTGGTGTTGAGAACATCCTGGTCGTTTTCTGCATTGGCGGTAAGGTCCAGCAACTCCCCGCTGTACCTCAGGTAAATGGGGGCGTGGATGTGAACCTGACCCAGGGAATAGGCCAGGAGAACATCCTTCCTGGAGGAAAAGACCTTGCCCGCTCCCGGAACTCCCGGCCTCTCCATGGTGAGGTAGGCCGTTCCCAGAACCATGTCCTGGGTGGGAGTGGCCAGGGGTTTTCCGTGGGCCGGAGAAAGGATGTTCTGGGAGGAAAGCATCAGCAGTAGAGATTCGGCCTGGGCTTCCAGGGATATGGGAACATGGACCGCCATCTGGTCCCCGTCAAAATCGGCGTTGAAGGCAGGGCAGACCAGGGGATGAATTTTTATGGCCTTTCCCTCCACCAGAAGCGGCTCAAAGGCCTGAATTCCCAGGCGGTGAAGGGTGGGGGCCCGGTTCAGAAGTATGGGATGCTCCCTGACCACCTCGTCCAGGGCATCCCAAACCTCCGGCCTCTCCTGCTCTATCCACTCCTCGGCCACCTTGACGGTGGTCACCAGACCGTCCTTCTCCAGTTTATGGGCTATGAAGGGCTTGAAGAGTTCCAGGGCCATCTTCTTGGGAAGGCCGGCCTGGTGGAGTTTCAGTTCCGGCCCCACCACGATGACGGACCTTCCGGAAAAGTCCACCCTCTTGCCCAGGAGGTTCTGCCGGAACCTTCCCTGTTTTCCCCGGAGATTATCGCTGAGGGACTTGAAGGGTTTTCGGTGCTGATTGGTCTGGGGGCGGGCAAGTTTGGAGTTGTCAAAAAGCGCGTCCACCGCCTGCTGAAGAAGCCTCTTTTCCTCCCTGAGGATAAGTTCCGGGGAGTTGGCATCTATCATCTTTTTTAGGCGGTTGTTTCTGTTTATAACCCTCTTGTAGAGTTCGTTAAGGTCTGCATTTCCAAACCTTCCACCGTCCAGTTTCACCAGGGGGCGAAGGTCCGGGGGAAGAACCGGAATAACATCCATTATCATCCACTCGGGCCTGACTCCGCTCTCCTTGAAACCCTTGAGGATGGAAAGCCTTTTGGCTATCTTCTTAAGTTTCTGCTGGTTCTTCTCCTTCTTCATGGCCTCCCGGAGTTTTTCCACCTCCTCCTCCACCTTGACCTGGGCGAGGAGTTCCTTTAGGGCCTCAGCCCCCATCCCTACCTTGAAGGAATCTTCGTCTCCCCCCTTGGCCCTGACTTCCTCCATAACCCTCTCCAGTTCTTCCTCGGTGAGGGTCTGCTTGTACTTTAAGCCGGTGAGTTTCTTGTCTCCGGGGTCTATAACCACATACTTGTCGTAGACCACTATCCTCTCTATTTCCTTTCCAGGAAGGTCAAGCACCAAACCTATGCGGCTGGGAGGCCCCTTGTAATACCAGATGTGGGCCACGGGAGCCGCCAGTTGGATGTGTCCCATCCTCTCCCGGCGGACCTCCTTTACCGTCACCTCCACCCCGCATTTTTCACATATGGTTCCCTTGTGCTTCTTCTTTTTGTATTTTCCGCAAAGGCATTGGTAATCGTGAATGGGACCGAATATTCTGGCGCAGAACAATCCGTCCCTTTCAGGTTTATGGGTTCTATAGTTTATGGTCTCCGGTTTTTTTACTTCACCGTAGGACCAACTCAGTATGTCTTCAGGAGAAGCCAGACGGACCCTGACGGCGTCAAAGTCCATTATGGTCATCTCCCGAAGTTGAAGGCCTTTCTTCATGACCTCCTCCCTTTAAAATTTTATGTCGTCAAATTTTCTCCTTCTCTTGCGCTTCCGCAGCGAAAGAAGGTCCACATCTATGCCCAGGGCCTGAAGTTCCCTGACTATCACATTCACCGAAGAGGGAAGTCCCGGCGTAAAGTTGAGGGTTCCGTTGATGATGCCCTCGTAGAGTTTCTCCCTTCCCTTGACATCGTCGGACTTGGCGGTGAGCATTTCGTGAAGGGCAAAGGCCGCTCCGTAGGCTTCCAGGGCCCAGACCTCCATCTCCCCCAGCCTCTGGCCTCCGAACCTGGCCTTTCCTCCCAGGGGCTGGCGGGTAACCAGGGCGTAGGGTCCAGTGGAGCGGGCGTGGATCTTGTCGTCCACCATGTGGACGAGTTTCATCATGTACATGTATCCCACGGTGGCTTCCTCCATGAACTCTTCGCCGGTTCTGCCGTCTCTGAGTTTTATCTTTCCGTTTTCCGGGAGGCCAGCCCTGCGGAGCATCTCCTTGATCTCCTCCTCGGTGGCACCGTTAAAGACCGGGGTGGATACATAGAGCCCCAGGGCCTTGGCAGCCCATCCCAGGTGGGTCTCCAAGATCTGCCCCACATTCATTCGGGAAGGAACTCCCAGGGGGTTTAAAACCACATCCACCGGGGTTCCGTCGGGTAGGAAGGGCATGTCTTCCTCGGGAAGGATTATGGCCACAACGCCCTTGTTCCCGTGCCTTCCGGACATTTTGTCCCCCACCTGGATCTTCCTCTTGGAGGCTATGTAAACCTTGGCCACCTTGAGGACTCCCGGTGGAAGGTCTTCCCCGGCCCTTATCTTCTTTATTTTTTCTTCCAGGCTTTCCTTGAGTCCTATTATCTGTCTCTCCGCCTTTTCCTCAATTTCCCGGATGAGGGCGTCCCTTTCGGGGTTGGACTTCAATTTGAGTTTCTTCAGATAGTAATAGGGAAGTTTGTCCAGCACCTCCCCTTCCAGTTTCGTGCCCTTCTTTATGAGAACCTTTCCAGTGGAGGCATCCAGGAGGTTGGCCTGGATCACCTCGCCCTTCAGCAGTTCCTTTATCCTCCGCTCCTTCTCCATCTGGATGATCCTTATCTCTTCCTCCAGGTGCTTGCGGAGTTTGGCTATTTCCTCCTCTTCCAGGGCTTTGGCTCTGGGATCCTTGGCCCTTCCTCTCCTGGTAAAGACCTTCACATCTATCACCGTCCCTTCCACGCCAGGAGGACAGCGGAGGGACTCGTCCTTTTTATCCAGGGCCTTTTCCCCGAAGATGGCTATTATGAGTTTTTCCTCGGGGGTGAGTTGGACCTCCTCCTTGGGAGCCACCTTTCCCACCAGGATGTCTCCCGGCTTCACCTTGGTTCCCACCCTAACGATGCCGCTTTCGTCCAGATGACGGAGTTTGGATTCAGGAACTTCCGGGATTTCCCTGGTGAATTCCTCCTCTCCCAGGGAAACATCCCGGGCCTCTATGGTGAACTCCTCTATGTGAATGGAGGTGTAAACATCCTCCTTCACCAATCGCTCGCTTATGACTATGGCGTCTTCGTAGTTATAACCCCTCCAGGGCATGAAGGCCACCAGGACATTCCTTCCCAGGGCCAGTTCACCGCGATCGGTGGCGGGTCCATCGGCTATAACCTGGCCTTTCTTGACCACCTGGCCCTTCTTAACCACGGGCTTCTGGTTCACGGTGGTCTTGGAATTGGACCTCTTGTACTTGGTGAGGGTGTAAAGGTCGGCTCCGATGTCCTGCTTCCCCACCTCGTCGCCGGTAACCCTCACTATAACCCTTTCCCCGTCCACATATTCCACCACGCCGCTCCTCTTGGCCACCACCACGGCTCCGGAATCCCTGGCCACGACCTTTTCCATGCCGGTTCCCACTATGGGGGGCTCCGGCTTAACCAGGGGAACGGCCTGGCGCTGCATGTTGGAACCCATCAGGGCCCTGTTGGCGTCGTCGTGCTCCAGGAAGGGAATAAGCGAAGCGGCCACGGAAACCACCTGAACCGGGGCCAGGTCCACGAAGTCCACCTCTTCCCTTTTTATCAACTTAAATTCCTCGGCCTTCCTTCCGCTGACGTATTCGTCCAGGAGGTATCCCTTCTCATCGGTGCGGACATTGGCCTGGGCTATGCTGTACTTTCTCTCTTCCCAGACCGTCAGGTAAAAGAGATAGGGCTTAAACCTGGGGGGCTCCTTTCCCTGGGCCTTGAGTTTGTTGACCACAGGGATCAAATCGTCCTCCTTCACCCTGTCACCGATCTTGAAGTCGGAATCCCCGGGATAGGTGATTTCGTAGTAGTTTATTATTCTGGCGTTTTCCACCTTACGGTACGGCGTTTCTATAAACCCGTACTCGTTAACCCTGGCGTAGGTGGTAAGCGAAACTATAAGCCCTATGTTCTGCCCCTCCGGAGTTTCTATGGGGCATATTCTTCCGTAGTGGGACGGGTGAACATCCCTGACCTCAAATCCGGAGGTCTTCCTTTTAAGGCCTCCCGGCCCCAGGGCAGAAAGCCTCCTCTTGTGGGTTATCTCGCTCAGGGGGTTCGTTTGGTCCATGAATTGGGATAGTTGGGCCGTGGTGAAGTAGTCCATGAGATAGGACATGGCCGGCCGCGGGGTAATAACATCCGCCGGCGTCATCTGTTGGGGCTCCGGATAGGTGGTGAGTTTGTCCACCAGGGTTCTTTCCATCCTGCGCAGACCCATCCTGAAGGCGTTTTCCACCTGCTCTCCCACGGGCCGAACCCTCCTGTTGGCCAGACTGTCTATGTCGTCCAGGTAATAGGTGGCATCCCACCTTCCTTTTCTGAGGCGGAGTTTCAGCAGGTATTTTATTATGGCTATGTAGTCTTCCAGGCGAAGAAGAGGGTCGTCCAGGGGAGAATTTAGACCCAGGCGGATGTTGACTTTGTACTTACCCACCCTCTGGAAGTGGAACCGCTGGGGGTCCAGAAACAGGGACCGGAAATACGCCCGGGCGCTTTCCTTGGTGGGTTTTTCCCCGGGGCGAAGCCTTTTGAAAATCTCTATGTAGGCGCTTATCTTGTCAAAGGCCCTGTCCTTGGAAAGGGTGGTGGATATGAGGTGGTCCAGTTCGTCCTTCATGGGGAAGAATATCTGAAATTCCTTGCCCAGTTTGGAGAAAATGGTGAAGTGGGTCTCGTCCAGCGGGGTGTTGGCGGGGATAATTCCCTTCTTGCCGTCCACTTCCGGAAGTTCCACATCCGCCGCCAGAAAGGCTCCGTCCAGTTCTTCGGAGGAAATGGGAATATACTCCAGACCGTGTTTTCTGGCCTTTTCTATCATGGCGGAACTGAGGGTTGCCCCCTTGGGCCCGATGAGTTCGCCGTCCTTGTCGTAGAGGTCCTCCCCCAGTTTCTTCCCGACAAGATCATCGGAGAGTTTCCAGAGGAGTTTTCCGTCCTTGAACCCCAGGGTGTAAACCGTGTAGAAGGTCTTTATTATGTCTTCGGTCTTTTCCAGACCCAGGGCCCTGAGGAAGGTGGTGACGGGGATCTTCTTTTTGGAAATCACCGAGTAGAGGATTCCCTTGGGGTCGTATTTTATTTCTACCCTCTCTCCCCGGTCGGGGACTATCTCGGCGGTTATTATCCCCCTCTCCTTCTTCCTCTCTACGAAGTAAACTCCCGAGGACCTCTGAAGTTGGCTGACAATCACCCTTTCGGTGCCGTTAATGATGAAGGTGCCGGTCTCAGTCATGAGGGGGATCTCCCCGAAGTAGACCTCCCCCTCCTTGATCTCGGTGATCCTGCGCTCCTTCCTCTCCTTGCCCTTTTCGTAAAGGGCCAACTTGAACTTCACATAGAGGGGAGCGCTGTAGGTATACCCCTTCTCCTTACACTCCTCCGGGGTGTGCATTATGCGGAGTTTCACCCGACCACCGCAGTGAGAACATACTGGATACTCCACCTTTCCCACGGCACCGCAATGGGGACATACCGTGTGGGAATCAACCTGAATGTCAGGAGGGAGCAGGGAACCGCAGTTTTTACAAACGGGCCTTGAGTTCTCCACGCCCTTCAACCGTCCGCAACTGCAGGACCATTCCCCAATGCGGTAACTGTCAAAGAAGATCTTTACATTCCCCTTCTGATCAGAAACCGGAAAAATGGACTTGAAGGCCGCCTGCAGTCCCACATCCTTCCTCTCTTCGGGAAGGAGTTCCATCTGGAGAAATTGAGAATAGGATTTTTTCTGAACCTCTACCAGGTCCGGTATGTCTACGAAAACCTTTATCTTAGAAAAATCCTTTCTCTTAATGTAGTTTCCCTTTTCCTCCATATCTTAAAGTTTTACCCCTTTACTTAATCTCCACCGTTGCGCCGACTTCCTCAAATTTCGCCTTGATGGCCTCGGCCTCTTCCTTGGAAACCCCTTCCTTTACAGCGGTGGGAGCGGATTCCACCAGAGCCTTCGCCTCTTTAAGTCCCAGATTGGTGATCTCCCTGACCACCTTGATGACCTTGATCTTCTGGGAGCCGATGTCCTTGAGGATCACATCAAATTCCGTCTTCTCCTCTTCCTGGGCAGGGGCGGCTCCAGGGGCAGCCGCTGCTGCCACGGGGGCTGCGGCCACGGCCATGGGGTTGATTCCATACCTCTCTTCAAATTCCTTGAGGTAGTCCACCAGTTCCAGAACCGTAAGGTTATCCAGGTGTTTAAAGAAGTCTTCCTTGGTTATCTCAGCCATTTTTACCTCCTATTTATTCTCCTTTTTCCTTTTTTTCTTTAAGTTGATAAAGGGCATTGGCCAGCATGCTCAGGGGCATGGACATTGCCCTGCCGAACATCACCAGCGGGGCTGCCATGGCGGCGGCTATCTGGGCCATGAGTTCCTCCCGGGTGGGCAGGGCTGCTAACTCTACGGCCTTCTCCGGACCGAGTTTCCTGCCCTCCAGGATAAATCCCTTGAATTTGAGGGGGGCCTCCTTGGAAAACTCGTGGAGTTCCTTTATCGCCTTCCCCACATCGTCCTGTATAAAAACCACCGCCGTGGGGTCCTGAAGCCATTCTTTGGCCTCCTCCACCGGCGTGCCGTCCATCACCTTTTTGGCTATCCTGTTTTTTATCACCTTGATCAGGGCTCCGTCCTTTCGGAGGGTGCTGCGCAGGAAATTCATCTGATCCACCGTTATTCCGGTAAAGTCAAAAAAGGCGAAGTACCTGTAGGAATCAAAAAGTTCCCTGAGTTGTTTCCCTCTCTCTATTTTGTCGGACCTTTTCATCTCCGCCTCCTATCTCATAAACTCGTTGGGGTCCAGTTTTATGGAAGGACCCATGGTGGGGCTTATGTAAATGGATTTTATGTATTTTCCCTTGGCGGCAGGGGGTTTCGCCCTTATGACGGCGTCCACCAGGGCCTTTATGTTTTCCTTTAGATGCTCTTCGGGAAAGTCCACCCTTCCCACCATGACATGGATGTTTCCGGTCTTGTCCACCTTGAATTCCACCTTTCCGGCCTTTATTTCCTTAACTGCCTTGGCTACATCAAAGGTGACGGTTCCGGTCTTGGGGGAGGGCATAAGTCCCCGGGGCCCAAGAATCTTCCCGAGCCTCCCCACCAGCCGCATCATATCCGGGGTGGCCACCACGGCGTCAAAGTCCAGCCATCCCTCCTGGATTTTCTTTATCATATCCTCGCCGCCCACATAATCGGCCCCGGCCTCCTCTGCCTCCTTAACCTTTTCACCCGAGGCTATAACCAGAACCCTTTTGGTCTTACCAAGACCGTGGGGAAGAACCACCGTACCGCGGACCATCTGATCGGCCTTTTTAGGGTCCACCCCCAGTTTCATGGACACTTCCACGGCACCGGGGAACTTGGTGTAACTTACCTCCTTGACGAGTTTCACCGCTTCGTCCAGGCTGTAAGGCCTGGGCTCCACCTTGGCCTTGGCCTGGAGATACTTTTTGCCGTGCTTAGCCATTTTCAACCTCCACTCCCATGCTTCTGGCGGTGCCCGCCACTATCCTCATGGCGGCTTCAAGGGTATCGCAGTTCAGGTCGGGAAGTTTCACCTTGGCGATTTCCTCCAGTTGCTTCTTCGTGAGTTTTCCAACCTTTACCTTGTTGGGTTCCCCTGAGCCCTTGACTATTCCGATGGCCTTTTTAATGAGATAGGAAGTTGGAGGAGTTTTAAGGATAAAATCAAAACTCCTGTCTTCGTAAACGGTTATTTCCACCGGAATGATCATGCCGGGTTCCATTTTTGAGGTGGCATCGTTAAACTGCTTCACGAAATCCATTATGGCCACCCCGTGCTGACCCAGGGCCGGTCCCACCGGCGGCGATGGGTTGGCCTGGCCAGCGGGTATCTGCAGTTTGATAACGGTCTTGACCTTTTTCTTCTTCTTTTTCTTCGGTGCCGCCATCTCAATCCTCCTTATAACTTTTCAACCTGCGAAAAATTAAGTTCCACAGGGGTCTGCCTTCCGAATATGGAGACCATAACCTTCAGGGTTTGTTTCACCGGATCCACCTCCTCCACCGTCCCCGTAAAATTGTAAAAGGGCCCATCAATTATCTTCACCGCATCTCCCTTCTGGAAGGTCTGTTTGTGCTTGGGCTTATCCTTGCTCTTGGTCATCCGATCCTTTATTTTCTCCACCTCTTCGTCGGGGATGGGCTTCGGCTTGGTGCGGGTTCCCAGGAACCCTGAAACCCTGGGTGTGGTCCTCACCACGAACCAAACCTTGTCCCCAACCTCTTCATCGTCCAGGTCCAGTTGAAGAAAAACATAGCCGGGATAGGGATTTTTGGTGGCCAGGTTTTTCTTTCCCTCTTTTATTTCAATCACCGTCTCCTTGGGGATCACCACCTCCCCCAGTTTATCCTCCAGACCTTCCTTTTCCAGCCTCTGGCGGATCTGAGCCACCACCAGTTCTTCGTATCCGGTGTATGTGTGGATTATGTACCACTTCATATCGGGTTTATCCTCCCACTGCCCTTCTTATTCCCTCAATGATCCATGCGAAAATGACATCCCATATGTAAAGGTAAATGGAGAAGAAGGCCACCATAATTATGACCACGATGGTGGTGCCCACCACCTCCTTCTTCGTGGGCCAGGTAACCCTCTTGAGTTCAGCCCTAACCTCCCTCAGGAACTGCTTGGCCCTGGAGGGGAAGGACAAGATTTTGGAGATTTTGGAGGAGGGGGCGGAAGCCAACTCCCTGCCCCCTTTTCTATTCTTCCTTTTTGCCATTTTATGTTTTCAACAGGCCAGGAGGGACTCGAACCCCCAACCACCGATTTTGGAGACCGGTGCTCTACCAAATTGAGCTACTGGCCTGTCTATCTTACCTCCTTATGAAGGGTATGACGCCCGCAGTGCGGGCAGAATTTCTTTAACTGCAATCTATCTGGAGTGTTCCTGCGGTTCTTGGTGGTGGTGTAGTTTCTGTTCTTACACTCCGTGCACTGAAGGGTTATTATAACCCTTACCTCCTTGGCCATTTTTCTACTCCAGTATTTCCGTTACGGTTCCTGCTCCAACGGTCCTTCCGCCTTCCCTGATGGCAAACCTCAGACCCTTCTCCATGGCTATCGGAGTGATAAGTTCCACCTCAAGGTTCACAT
>Ga0256835_1000016_pt1 | contig 185433 bp, 183 predicted proteins | sample PIR30metaG_FD_185972 | JGI IMG/M metagenome (GOLD analysis project Ga0256835, IMG submission 185972) | Hydrothermal vent microbial communities from East Pacific Rise, Pacific Ocean - PIR-30 | ecosystem: Environmental > Aquatic > Marine > Hydrothermal vents | place: Pacific Ocean: East Pacific...
CCTCATGCGTAGCTCGTCGAGCCGCTCCTCGTGATGACTCCAATAGGAGATTGAAAGATTCTTTTCTCTTCTATTAGCCCCATCTCCTTTAGGTTTCCTTAGATGACTCCAATAGGAGATTGAAAGCGCGGCGTCGTCGACATCCCACGCCTCGTCGAGGAGATGACTCCAATAGGAGATTGAAAGGGTAGCGCTCCAGGTACTGTTCCACAGCGTAAGATTCCGATGACTCCAATAGGAGATTGAAAGGGTTTTTTACCCACACCCACGCACCCACTCACGTATGGATGACTCCAATAGGAGATTGAAAGAGCTACTCCTAGCCCTCGTCCGGACCGGCCGCACGATAGATGACTCCAATAGGAGATTGAAAGCTGAGGTTCGCAATCATCCTTGCCTCGCGGTCGGCATCCGTCTGATGACTCCAATAGGAGATTGAAAGTAGAGCTTAGCCGCGAGGAAGCCGAGCGCCTAGGCATAGAGATGACTCCAATAGGAGATTGAAAGTCCTGAGCCGGTGCTACGCCTTCTGAGGGCGCTTGCATTCGTGATGACTCCAATAGGAGATTGAAAGCTTCAGCCAGGCGTCAGATCTCGCATCGCTTCGTGGTTTGATGACTCCAATAGGAGATTGAAAGACACTATACATTATATTATGTATATTCACTCCAGCCGATGACTCCAATAGGAGATTGAAAGGACGACGAGCGTCTTCGGGGGTATCTCCTCGATGAACCGATGACTCCAATAGGAGATTGAAAGCGAGCTCACCGGCCGCGTAGTAGGCGACCGCCTACCCGGCGATGACTCCAATAGGAGATTGAAAGAGTTCCTAGGCCAGGCGGGGGTGGTGGTATGACTCAAGTTTGATGACTCCAATAGGAGATTGAAAGCTACTTCTTCGTGCTGCTGCTCTACGCTGTGGCGCCCGGATGACTCCAATAGGAGATTGAAAGCTGTATGTCGCCGGGGAGTACGGCGGCGAATACGCCGCCGGGATGACTCCAATAGGAGATTGAAAGCGACCAGTCCCGGGGCCGTGGCCGCGAGGGGCAGGGGATGACTCCAATAGGAGATTGAAAGATACTGGCGGCGCACCTCAAGGGGCTCGGCGTTAAGATGACTCCAATAGGAGATTGAAAGCCCCAAGTTCCTGGCGAAGAGCATCCGTGACCAGCCCGGATGACTCCAATAGGAGATTGAAAGAGCGTGGTGCGGGTAGGGGTGCGCCGGCACCCTGACAACAGTGATGACTCCAATAGGAGATTGAAAGGCGCCTTCGCAATACCTAATACAGGCTACAGCGGCGCCGTGATGACTCCAATAGGAGATTGAAAGTGGCTAGCCCCTGGGGGCGGGTTGTTGGGGGCCTTTTGTGATGACTCCAATAGGAGATTGAAAGGCCAGGCTCCTCAGCACCTCGCTCCTCCTGAAGTAGGATGATTCCAATAGGAGATTGAAAGCTCGAGAAGCAGTGCCTTGCGCGCGGAAGGTACTGTGCCAGATGATTCCAATAGGAGATTGAAAGTGTAATGCCCCGGGGGCCAAGAGGAATGTGCCTTGTAGTTATGATTACTCCAATAGGAGATTCGGTCTTCCTATTATTCTTGTGATGATGGCTTCGGTGGGGGTATGTTTTTGTTGTTGACCTGGGTTTTCGCTGTTGTTTGCCTGGCTTTGGGGTAAGGTTTTTGTATGTGTGTGACGGTTTTTTGGTCTGCCGGATGGCGTAGGCCTACGGCAGCGGAAATGCTGCTGTGCTGAGGTCGGTGAAGGTGCGGCGCTGGGGGGATGTTCCCGGCGCCTGTTGTGGTTCTCTGGTGGTTCGGCGGGTTGTGGCTATACTGTTCTGCAGTGGCGGTGGTAGCCGCAGCTCTTGCAGCGTGGTGTGGGGCGGGGGCTGGGCGGCTCGCCGTCGAGGATGCGCTGGATTGCGGGGATTGTGTGGCGTGTGATGTGGCGTTTGGCGGCTGTGGTTATGTGTGCTTCGAGTAGGGTGTTGTTGAGGGTGTAGTAGGCGAGGGCCCGGGTGACTGTGGTGTTGTAGTTTTCCTCGACTAGTACAGCGTAGGCTGCTAGCTGGTAGTAGTGCCGGAGGGGTATGCGGGTGGCCCTTGAGGCCTTTATCTCTACGGGTATGTGGCTGCCGTCCTGGAGTATGAGGAGGGCGTCTAGTACTCCTTCGAGGCAGTGGCGCCGTGATGCTAGGTGGAGGGCTAGGTGCTTCTCCCTTAGGGGGAGGCTGGTGCGCCGGAGGAAGGTGAGTGCTTTTTCCTCGCGGCGGCGTAGCCTGGCGTAGTTCTCGGCGCCCTCCTCGATGCTGGCGGTGGGGGGCTCGGGGAGGCCGAGGGTGTATCGGAGGTAGAGGGCGTGGGGGCAGTAGTAGTATTCTTTGACCATGCTGGGGGTTATGGGCTGCTCGCAGCTAGACATAGACGACGCCTCCGTGTTCGAGGAGTACGGGGCGGCCGATTACTGTGCGGTGTTGTACCTGTGCCTGGTCTAGGGTGAATACCTGGATGTTGTCTGAGGGGGAGCCGTGTCTGTCTATGAGCATGCGTAGCCTGGCTTCTAGGCTTCGGCGCTGGATGCCTGTCTGTGGGCCGAGGAAGGCGCTTTTCTGGATGCGTGTGAGGCCGGCGGCGCGGCAGGCGTCGCTTACCCGTTGCCTTAGGCTGTTGTCGGAGATGTCGTAGATTACGAGGGTGTACTTCCTCGGCGTGGCCTCTCACCTCCAGAGGAAGGGCTTGTAGGGTGTGCCCTGGACGAGGGAGCGTGCGAGGCTGCGGGCGTGGTAGAGTACTGCGTCGCGTAGCTGTAGCCTCCTGTTGCCGGTGCGGACCTCGGCGTCGAGGCGGCGCCAGAACTCTGCCTGTAGTATGGCGCGGTGCTGCTTTGGGAGGCTGCAGGGCTCCTCGGGCTGCCACTCGGGTGGGCGGCGGTGGAGCCTGGCGGCGAGGTGGTCTACTGCTGGCTGGCGGAAGGGCTCCATGAGGTCGTATACTAGGGCGGGGCGGCGCTGGCTGTCGCTGTGTAGGAAGCCTATCCATGGGTCGAGGCCGGCGCGTAGGAGTGAGACCCATGTGTGGCTGGCTAGGAGGGCGTAGAGGTAGTTGAGGGACATGTTTACGGGGTCGCAGGCGCCGCGCTTTACGCGGGTCTTGAAGCCCCACTGGGGGTGTATGAGGGTGGCGTAGGCCTGCCAGTAGGCCTTGGCGGCGCTCGCCTCGATGGCCATTAGGTGGGGTCTGGCCTTGTCGGCGGTGTCGGCGTCTATGTTGAGGGCCTGGGCGGCCGCCTCGGCGATCTGGGAGGCGGCGTCGAGGAGGGCTGGGGGGTCAGCGGAGTTCCTGGAGTTGCGGCGGAGGAGGGCTGCCTGGTTTTTGAGCTTGGCGTAGACGAGCTGGGCGGCTATCTCTGCCCCGGTGTGGCTGCGCTGGGCGGCTACCTGGCTTTTCACGGCTTTGACGTGGAGGCGCTGGTTGAAGGGGAGTACCACGGCTATGGGCTTGCCGTGCCTGGCGAGGAAGACGGGGACTGCGTTTCTCACCATGAGCTCTATGAAGTCGAGGCTGACGCTTACGCCCCTGGTTGAGAGTAGGACGTAGTCGAGGTTGGCGGGGGAGATCTCGGCTATCTTTTCGCGGCCCTTCCTGACGACTACGAGGCCGCGCCTGGCGCCTATGAAGGAGCCGTACTCCTCTACGCTGAGGACCTTCATTTGTGGCACACCTCGTGGTAGGGGCAGTACCTGTAGCAGCTGGGCGGGGAGCCGGGGTCGCGGCCGGTCTCTAGTATGCGTAGGGCCTCGTCGCGTAGCTCGAGGAACTCTATCCTGGCCTCGTTGCCTATCTCGTGGTAGACGGGCCTGACGCTGGGGAGCCCGTTCTCGTCGAAGGATATGTAGACTATGACTCCTGCGTCTACGTCTACTCCCATCTCGGACTCGAGGGCTAGGGCGTAGCCGGCTAGGGCTAGCCTGTGGAAGTCGCGCTCGGCGCCGGTCTTGTAGTCTACTATGGCGTAGCTGGGCATGAAGACGTCTATGCTGAGCTGCCTGCTGAGGCCGAGCCTGCTGCCGTCTACCCGGTACTCGGCGACCTGGGGTATGGCCCTGCTGGCGACGCTGTCGAGGCTGGCTCCCTGGAAGCGGCTCCGCTCCCTGTCTATGGCGGCGGCTAGGGCGAGGGCCTGGTAGCGCCAGAGGGCCCGGGCGCGGGCTACGAGTCTGCGGTAGTCGTCGAGCGGGGGCTGTATGCCGGCGCGGCTGAGGGTCTGGGCGGCTATCTCGTCGGCCCTGTGCTCCAGGGAGGCTAGGTGCTGGTAGACGGCGGCGCCCTCTATGAGCTCGCGGCCGTAGACGGCCTTCTTGGCCTCCTCTACGGCTAGGTGCATTACGCGGTGGTATACGAGTCCCTCGGCCATCCGCTGTGTGGGCCTGGGCTTGACGCCCTTGACGTGGCGGAGGTAGATGTCGCGCATTGACTCGCAGTAGCGGGCGGCTACCTCGCTTACGGGGAGCTCTACGCCCTGGATGGGGGGCTGGACGGGGGGCTGGCGCCAGTTGTAGCCCCTGTACTCGGGGCTTACGCCGACGCGGGTGCGGAAGAGGATGGCTAGCTCGGCTAGCCTCTGGGGGCTGAACACGTGTTATATGGTGTGTGGAGTGGAAAATATGGAACCGAGTATGGTGAAAGTGAAAGTAGCGTTAAAATACACGTTTTCTGTTAAATAATATTGATGGTTAACCTTGGGTAGGAAGATAGTCGTGCTCGGCTACCGCCCCGAGACCGCGGCTAGGCGGCTCGTCGAGCGCGGCGTGCCTAGGGGCGTCGAGGTGCTCTACCTGGGGCGTGCCGCGGGGCTCCCCGTGGATGAGGAGGTGTTCAGGGGCCCCGTGGAGCTCGTGGAGAAGGCGCGGGGGAGCAGGGTGTCGGTGCTTGCGAGGGCGCCGCTGGGCGTCGTGGAGGGGCTCTTCGCCCTGGCGATAGGGGATGCCTATGGCGCCCTCACCCTGGAGGAGGTGTCCCTGGAGGGCGGTGTGCTGGAGAGCGGTTTCTGGAGGGCGCTGGGCCCCGAGCTGACCCGTGGTGAGAGGAGGGTGCTCAGGGAGCTTCCGGAGAGGGTTGAGGGGCTCGAGGCTGTGTCGGCGCGTCTCCGCTTGCCCAGGTCTAGGCTGAGCCTGGTGCTTAGGAGGCTCGTGGGGCTGGGGCTCTACGATGTGGTTTCGAGGAGGCCGCTCGTGGCTGTGAGGACTCGTGCCGGCGGGGTCGTGGCGGCCGCGTCGTCGAGGTTTATCCCGTTGTAGGGGCTGCGTCCCGGCTATGGGCGCTGCGCGTCGTCTTTACCGTTGGCCGGCCACGGGGTGGGGGAGCGGCGGGCTATCGGCCGGGGTGGGAAGTCTAATATCTTACCTTTCCGGTATTACCTTCTAGGGGGTAAATTGGGGTATGTGACTGTCTCCGCCAAGATAGACAGGGAGCTATATGAGAGGCTTAAGAGGCATGGCGTCAAGGTCAGCCGGGTGATCAGGCGGGCGCTGGAGGAGGAGGTTAGGAGGAGGGAGGAAGAGGAGGCGAGGCGCGCCCTGGCCAGTGCGGCGGAGCTGCTCCGGAGGATCCCGCCGGAGGAGATAGTCGAGTCTGTCAGGGATGCACGTGAGGGGAGATGAAGCTTCTATTCGACGCGTCCGCGCTCCTCAACCTTGTGAGGAGGCTTGGCGGCGACGCACTGGACTGTCTCAGGGGCAGCTATATGCTCACCCTCACACCCTACGAGGTGGCGAATGCTATCTGGAAGGAGGCTGCCCTGCTGCATAGGTTGTCGCCCGGCGAGGCCGAGTCCCTGCTGTCCTCTATCTCGGCGGCGTACAGGTTTCTGGCCGCGGTCGAGCCGTCTGATGAGATCCTGGTCTTCAGGCTGGCCTATGCCCTGGGCTTGACGTACTATGACGCCTCCTATGTTGTGGCGGCCCACGAGCTGGGCGCCAGCCTGGTCACGGACGACGGTAGGCTGCGTGCCAGGCTCCACGGGCATGGGGGGAGGGTCGTGGAGCTCCTCGGGGGAGAGCCTTCCCTACTGGGCTCCACGGATCTGGGGGCCGGGGGCTAGGTGGAGAGGTATTTTGCCTCGAGGTACTCGAGGTAGTGGCGGGGGTTGAGTGGCTCCCCGGTGGCGAGCTCTATCAGCCTCTGTGGCGGGTAGGTGGCGCCCCAGCGGTGGATCTTCTCGCGCTGCCATGCGGCTATGCGGTCGAGGCGGCCCTCCTCTATGTCCCTGGCGACGCTGCCGCCGCCGCGCCGGTATGCGTGGAGCATCTGTGCGGCGAGCATGGAGCCGAGGGCGTAGGTGGGGAAGTAGCCTATGAGGCCGAGGCTCCAGTGGACGTCCTGGAGGACGCCGTGGGCGTCGTCGGGGGGCGTGATGTGGAGTAGCTTCTCCATGAGGCTGTTCCAGAGCTGGGGGAGCTCGTCGACGGGTAGGTCGCCGTTTATGAGCCTCTTCTCCACCTCGTAGCGGAGGACTATGTGGAGGGGGTACTGGACCTCGTCGGCCTCTATCCTTATGGTCTCGGGCCTCACCATCGCTATGTAGCGGTAGAACTCCTCAGGGGTGTAGCGCCTCGCCGCCGGCACGAGGGCGGCTATCGATGGGTGGAAGCGCCTGGTGAACTCGGGTGTCCGCCAGACAATGTTCTCCCAGAACCTGCTCTGCCCCTCGTGTACGCCGAGGCTGACGCCGCCGCCGATGGGCGTCGCGGCGAGCGCCTTGTCGACCTGGAGCTCGTAGAGGGCGTGGCCGAACTCGTGGGCGGTGCCGCCGAGGGTGCGCCTGATGTCGCGGCCATGGTAGCTCGTGGTTATCCTGACGTCGTCGCGGCCTATCGCCTGGGTGAAGGGGTGCGCGGTCTCGTCGAGGCGGCCCCGGTCGAAGGGGTAGCCGAAGAGGCCTAGGAGGAGCATGTTGAGGCTCCTCGCCGCGTCCTTCTCGTAGGGCTCCTCCTCGAGGGGGTGGCTGCGTGGCCAGGCGCCGGAGTCGAGGATCCTGGCGTAGAGTGCGGAGAGCTTCGGGGCGAGGTCGCCGAAGAGCCTGTCGAGCTGACTGACGGTGAGGCCCTCCTCGAAGAGGTCGAGGAGCGCGTCGTAGAGGGTGCCGCCGGGCTTCGCGAGGAGCTCGGCCTTCTTCCTGGCTATGCGGACTATGCGCTCGAGGTGGGGCTTGAAGAGGCTGAAGTCGGACTTGGCCCTGGCCCTCTCCCAGGCGACCCTGGCCTCGGCGACAGCCCTGGCCTCCTCGGCGATGAGCTCGGGCGGTATCTTCTCGGCCCTCTCTATCTCCCTGCCTAGTACGCGGACGATGCCGGCCTCGTAGTCGTTGAGGCCCTCCTCCCCGGCCGCGGCCCTGTAGGCGGAGAGGAGCTCGGGGGATAGGAGGAGCCTGCGGGCGAGGACGCGTAGCTCGCCGCTCGCCTCGCCGCGCTCCCGGGCGGCGCCGGGGGGCATGTAGGTGCCGAGGTCCCAGCCCATGAGGCCCTGGGCGTAGCCTATCGCCCAGAGGGGCCTGTATGCCTTGAGGAGCTCCAATACCTTGGGGTTTGCGAATGGCTTCTCCACGGGCCTTTAAGGCCGGGGCCGCTAAAAAACATGCTGCACCCTAGGGCCTATATTTTTAGGTTTTAGCAAAGCCGGAGTCGAGGGCTAGCCCGATGCCTAATTGTTGCTATTTTACAATGATTTGTTACATGAATTTGAAAGGCCGGGTATTTTGCTCGGATAGGAAATTTTTAAGGGAGAGATTCTACATGGATCTAGGATACAATGCCTCGTGGGAGGATCATCGAATTATTTTCCCCTAGTAAACGCCGCATATTTAATAAGCTAATGGAGATGTATCATGTACTAGGTAGGTCACGAGGCCCTTCTCCGTCACGTTATTTTGTCTATGCTTTGGATGAAGGTGATATTGAATACTGGGTGGCTGGTATTGTGCTCCAGGAGGCAACAGTATTTGGTAAAGCGCTCAGATCTCTTAATCTACCTGTTGAAAATACATTATTTATACGTAGAATAGCGAGTTTCTGTCCAAAGTCGTGTTGTGACTTTCTTGCGGATTTTCTAATAGAATTATCCGCGATTATTAAGCAGGAAGGAGAGAAGAAGGCGATAATAACCTTCGGTTTGGACAGGTATATCGGGGAGGTGTACAAGAAGGCTGGTTTTAGTCATGTTGGGGCAACCAAGTCAGGCAAAGACGTATATATAAAATATATTTGAATAATGAGTTCTCCTAAGCGGTCTTTCTTCTTCAGTAATTATGTAGCCCTCTGCGTCCTCCTCTCCACGTGTATCTCGCAGTAGGGGTCGCCGCGCCTGATGCACCGGGTCTCCCTGGCGGCTACGTCGTTTATCCCGAGGCCCCAGAGGCCCGCGACGAAGCCGGCTACTATGCCCCTGACGATGGAGCTCTCCGCGTTCTCTAAGCCCTTTATGCTCTCGCACTCTATGTTCTCGTACACTCTAACCCTGGCCACCTCGTCCGTGAACTCCTCTACCTTGGCTACCCCGTAGCCGGTGATCCTGAATACGGCCTCCGCCAGCCTTATCTGCGTCTCGGGGTCCCTGGCCATCTTCGAGTATATCGCCTCGAACACGCCCTTCCCGGCCTTGAAGAAGGTGTGGTAGAGCACTATGCCGAAGCCACCGCCCATGAGCCTCCAGCCCATCCTCAGTATCTCCTCCAGTATGGGCTTCCTCACGGCGAGTATCCTGGTGCCCCCGATTATCGGCGGGAACCCCCAGGCGTCTATGCCGACCCCCGGAGCCGCGGGCGGCGAGTACTCGACGTCCTCGGCGTAGTCTACGCGTGAGATGCAGTCGGCTATCGCGGAAGCCTCCCCGCGCTCGAGGTCCGCGGCGACGTATATCCAGCTCTTGCCACCGGGCAGCGAGGAGGACTGTAGCACGAGTATCGAGGCGTCGTGCTCCTCGAAGCACCTCGATATCTTCTCCAGTATGCCCTTCTCGTGGAGCGCCTGGGGGCCGAAGACCGCCTTGAAGGTGTAGGGGCTTCTGCCGGGCGCCACTATCATTCTCCCGATGTCGAAGGGAAGATACGCTCTGCTCCCCATCATGGTCCCCTCCATAGAGGTGTGTAGATATGGAGGGGGAGCTATTATAGTGGTATGGTAAAATATTGTGTCATGCTACGGCCGATAAGGGCGGCGGCAACACATATTTACCCCGCCCGGGCCGGGGTCAGCAGTGCCGCCTAGCTGTGGCATAGGCTGCCGCCAGGCCGACTGCCGCCGCGACCGCCAGCAGAGCCCCGGCTTCGAGTATCCTATTCATCGTCTCAAGCGCCACGGCCTTCTCCCTGAGCTCGGCGGCCTCCGCCTCCAGCCTGGCCTTCTCGGCTAGGAGCTTCGACTGGTTCTCCACTAGCGCGTCGATGCGTAGCTGTAGATCCGCGTTTCTCTCCCTGAGGTCGCTGGCCTCCTCGAGTAGGCTCCTGTAGGTCTCGTTGAGCCTCCTGCAGTCTTCCTCGAGCTCTGTGTAGCGCCTGTACCAGCGGGTGGCGGCGTCGCAGGGGAGTTCCCCGGCGACGAGTATGTAGTCGTAGTGGTTGTAGTATTTCTCGCCGTCGACCACCATGTAGTCCCTGCTCGAGTAGTACTGGACGTTGACCCATATAATCACGGAGCCGTTGCCAGCGTCGCGGGGTATATAGTAGCTCTTACTGACCCTCGCCACGTCGTACACCTTCCCCTCCCATATCTCATTCCACCCGCTCCACCCCTTGCCGGGCACATAGATAGAGACTGCAATGTCTATCCAGAGCTCCTTCGTCGTCCTCACAGTGACAGTATAGTCGAGCTGCTCACCCCTTATAGGGTCCGTGGTGTAGACCTCGACGCTGAGCGGCGCCCCCTGGACGGCGGCGGCCAGCGAGAGGAGGAGCAGAGCCAGGACGGCAGCGTACCTCTTCTCCACGGTACCACCCCACGTATAGGTGGGCGGCATGCCCCGTATCTCTTGCCAGCGCTATCTCCGGGGCCGCGGGGCGCTTCAGGGAGCATAGCTACGGCCGAGGCCCGTATATCCTCCGGGCGGGGCCGCGGCCCGGCCGTATACACTCGACGCCGCTACGGGCCATGGGTGTAGCAACGGGGCCGCCGTGGAGGCTGCGCCGTATGTGCGGCTGGTAAGCTCCATAGTGGCCGCACACGTATTGAGGATGGGGTGGCGGCTGTGGATACCATGGGTTTCGCTGAGAGGCTTGCCGCTGCGGCCTCCACAGCTGTCCTCGCGGCGGTCATCGCATCCTACGGTATCGGCGTCGAGCCGCACCCCATCCTCCGGGGGGCTGCCCTGGCCTCGGCGGCCGCGGTGGCCGTCGGCTTCGCGGGTGGCAGGCGGTGGGCCTGGAGGGTGGCGGCCTGCGTCGTCGCGGCCGGCTTCATAGTGTCTCTCGCTAGGATGCTGGTGGACTTCTCCCTTCTCTACGTGGCTGGGGAGGCGGCGGCCGATGTCTACCGTGACGCGGCTATAATGGATGTTGCGGGCCTAGTGGTCTCGAAGGTCTTCGCGGAGTTCCTGCTGGATAAGGGGGTTAGGGAGTGGTTCGGCGTGGGGGAGGAGTCGCTCCCAGACTTCCTGGGCTGGGTGACGGGGATAGAGCAGTAGCCCCTGCTCCACTATAATACGCAGGGCGTGGACGGGGAAAAATGGGTTATCCCCCTCTTTTTCCTATATTTTGAAGCCGCCGAGGAGGCCCCTCTTCTTCCTGGGTAGCTTGGCGCCGCATCGGAGGCAGTACTCTGTGCCTGGCGGGTTCCTGTAGCCGCAGACTGGGCACACTATGGCCTCCTCCTTCTGAGGCGCCTGCGGCCTGCCGGGGAGGGGTATCCCGCCGGGGCCCGGCTGGGGCGGCTGCGGCGCGGCCGGCTCCCTGTAGAGGACTATGTACTCGCCTATCCTCTCAACCTTGGCGAGGGGGACGGTGACGGTGGATCCATCCTTCTTCTCCACAACGAAGGCTATCTCGCCCCTTATGGAGAAGGCTATGTCCTTCACTACCCCTAGGCTGTCGCCCTTGCCGTCTATCACGGTCTTGCCTACGACGTCTTCTCTCTTCAGGAACTCGCCGCCAGCCTCCCCGGGGGGGCCCGGGGGCGGCGGCGGGGGCGGTGTGGGCTGCATATCCCGTCACCCTGTCTACGGCGGGAGAGGTAATATAGGGTGGTTTTTCCGGCCCGCGTAAAACCCGGCGCTACTGGGGTAGCTTTGTGCCGCAGTTCCTGCAGAAGAGCGCGTCCGGCGGGTTGGCGGCCCCACAGGTTGGGCAGATCTTCCAGCCAGGCGGGTGCTGTGGCTTGGGCTTAAGCTTCTCGAGGAAGCTGAGGGGGCCGCCTCCCTGCTGCTGTGGCGGCGGTGGCGGCGGGGGCGCGCCGGGCGGTGGGAGTGGTGTTGGCTGCCCCGGCGGCGGTGGAGGCGCCTGTCCGGGGGGCGGCGGGGGTGGGGGGCTTGGAGGCTGCTTCGGGGGAGGAGGCGGTAGGGGTGTGGGCGAGGCCGGCTGCCCCACGGGGGGTAGCTGCGGCATCTGGGCTGGCGGCGGTAGGCCCGGCTCCCCGGCCTTGGGCTTGAGTAGGATGTACTTGCCTATTGCCTGGACGTCGCGCATGGAGATCTCCTTGCGCTCGCCCTTGTCGTCCTCGACTATGAGGAGCGCGTCGCCGGAGAGGCTGAGGCCTATGTCCGCCACTCTTCCTATCTCGTTGCCGTCGGGCCCTATGACTATCTTCCCTACTACCTGGTCGCGCGATATGAACGGCATCGTCCCTCCACCATATTATTGTGTGTGGCCTCGTATTAGGGTCTCGTTTAACCCGGGGGGCTAAACCTCCCCTCCGGGCGGGTTCCCTGTCTCTGGGGCACCCTGTGCCCTTCCCCGGCTCGCGCGCTGGGCGGCGTATATGAGCGGCACAGTGGCGGCTGCCAGTATGCTTGCGGCGAGGTATGGCGTCCTCGCCCCCTGCTCTGCCAGCGTGCCCGCGATCAGCGGCATCGCCAGGAAGAGTGTCTCCCTGGCCGCCGAGACGCCCGCGGAGACGGCTGCCGCCTCCTCCCTGGATATGAGGCTGAAGAACCACGTCCTCCCGTAGAGGAACCATGTGGCGTCGAAGCCTCTCGCTGCGAAGCTGAGGGCCACTAGGACGGGGAAGGGCGGCGCCAGGTAGAAGCCTAGGAGGGAGGCGGAGACGCCGAGGCTGGCGGCGGCGAGGGCCTTGAGGCCGAGGCCCCTGGGGAGCCTGTTGATCACGGCCATCGATGCTAGGGAGGCGGTGCTCATGGCGGCCTGTACGAGCGCTATGCCGAGGATCCCCTTGCCATAGGTCTTTATCACGTAGTTCTCGAATACGAAGAGGGGTGCGAGCCTCCACGCAGCCAGGTAGAGCAGGTATACGGCTAGGAAGAGCGCCAGCCTCCCCCTGAGCGCGTCGAGGAGCGCCCTCAGGCTGGGCGCCCCGCCTCCGCGGGCCTGCTCGGCTAGCACGACCGGCTCCAGGACGCGTAGGTCATAGACTATGAGTAGGGCCTCGTATCCCGCCGCCGCGAGGAATGCCAGCCTTATCACGGCCGGGTCCCTGACACCAGCGAAGAGGAGGCCTAGGGCGAGGTAGCTGGCTATGCCGCTGGCCTCGGGGAGGGCCATGTGCCACACTAGGGCCTCCTCCATCCTGTCCTCCGGGTAGACGGCCCGCTCGTAGGCGGGGTAGAGGGGGAGGAGGGGGTCGGCGGCGCTGGCCACGAGGAGGCTGGCGGCCGCGACTAGGGGGGCCTGGGGGCCCTGGGCGAGGTACATGAGGCCGAGGCTGGCGCCCTGTATGGCGTCTACCGCTGCGAGGCCGACGCGTATGTCCCTTGTCGTGAAGGCCTTGCCTAGGAGTATCCTGAGAGGTATCCCGGCGACCGCGGTGGCGGTGTATAGGATGCCGAGGTCTAGCGGGCTGAAGCCCTCTAGGTATAGGAGGTATGGGAAGAGGATCCATGAGAAGCCGACGGGGCTCCAGAGGGTGTGGTAGAGTATATACTTCTTCGCGGCGCCGGGCAGTTCGCTCCACCGCACATCTAGACACCGGGGGGCAGGTAGCGCTGGCGGATAAAAGGGTGCCGTGTTCTACATTTTAGAGGAGGGGCTGCCTGGGACTCTAAAGTTTAAAAACAGCCTCCCAGGGGGACGCTATCGCCCAGCCACGCCCTCCCCGGTTCCGCCAAGCTGGGTGGCTAGTTTGGCGCGCCTACAGCTCCGCCGGCTATGCGAGGCACTTCGGCTTCCTCTCGGCCAGGTGCCTGTCTATCATGAGCAGCGAGTGGCCGCGGTCGCCGGCGAGGCTCAGCATGTCGAGCAGCTCCTGGGCCGACGCCTCCTCCTCGACCTGCTCCTCGACGAACCAGTGGAGGAACACCTCGGCCGCGTAGTCGTTGAGCTGCCTGGCCAGCGCTACGAGGCTGTTGATCATCGCTGTCACCTTCTTCTCGTGCTCGAGGAGGGCCTCGACGGCGTGCCTGGGGCTCTCCCACTCGGTGGGCGGGGCCTCTATGGGGCCTAGGATGACTCGGCCGCCCCTCTGGGAGAGGTAGTCGAATATCTTCATCGCGTGGCCCAGCTCCTCCTCGGCCTGGGCCTTCATCCAGCTGGAGAAGCCCCTGAGGCCGAGGGCGTCGAAGTAGGCGGCCATGGAGAGGTAGAGGTATGAGGAGTATAGCTCGGCGTTTATCTGCTTGTTGAACTCGGATGCGAGTTTTTCGTCTATCACGTGTATGACGTTGGAATAGCGGTATATATCGTTAGCCCCCGCCGCAGAGCTCCGCGAGCCTGGTCTCAGCCTCGCCCGCCAGCCTGTCGTTTCCCATGCCCCTATACGCATCCACCGCCCTGCGGAGCATCCTGCAGGCCCTCCTCCTGTCGATGTTGGCGAGCAGGAACGCGTGGTATAGGAGGCACCTCGCGTAGTGGTACCTGTGGAGGCCCTCGAGGGCCCTGCAGGCGGCCTCGAAGCCCTTGTCGGCCTCCACGAGTTTCCCGGAGGCCGCGAGCACCCTGGCCTCGACGAGCATGTAGAGGGCCCGGAGGTAGGGGCTGGCGTCGAGCTGCCCCCCAAGCTCCCTCCTAATCCTCTCGAGCCTGGCGGCCGCGGCGCCCGGGTTCCCGGAGTCCAGCTCAAGCTCCGCGAGATCCATCTCCGCGAGAGCCTCCGCGTAGGTGTCGCCGCAGGTGGCGGCCAGGCTTACGGCCTCCTCGAGGCTCCTCCTGGCCTCCTCCAGGCGGCCTATCCTGTATAGGAGGAAGCCCCTGTCGTCGAGCGCGGTCGCCAGGTTGGAGAGTATGGGGGTCTCGCGGTAGCTCTCTATCGCCAGGTCTATGTGCCTGAGCGCCTGCTCGGGCTCCCAGAGGGCCTCGTAGAGCACGGCGAGGAAGTGGTGTGCATAGGCCCTGTCATGCGGGGCCGTGGCCAGCTCTAGGTAGCGGCGGGCATACATGAGTGCCTCCTCTAGGCGGCCGCTCCTGTGGAGCACTCTCAGTAGGTATATGAAGTACTTGGTGTCCACATCTCCCGCGTCGGCCGCGGCTGCCATCCCCAGCGCCTTCTCGAGGTAGGACTCGTACTCCATGCCCGCCGTGAAGGCCTCGTGCGCGGCGGCCGCATAGGCCCTGGCGGCCAGGCGTGTAAAGCCTCTCTCCTCGGCCTCGGCGGCTATCAGCGCTAGCAGCCGTGCGGACTCCCCGTGGCTGAGCGCGGCCGCCCGGTGGTAGTCTAGGAGTAGCCTGTAGTAGGGGTCCAGGCCGGCCCGCTGGATGGAGTCCAGTAGCTCGAGGAAGACCTCTCTATAGTAGCTCGGAACCAGTAGGCCCATGCCCCCGAACCTTTCGAGCAGGTCTATGGCCTCCCTGTGGTCGCCGGCGCGGACATAGTGGTACACCGCCCTGAAGAGGTCGTCCCGGGCGCCCCTCTCGATGAGCCTCCTCGCGAGGGCCCGGTGGTAGTGGGCGGCCCTCCGGGGCTCGCGGCGGTCGATGTATCCTTTGACGGCGTCGTGCACGACTATCCTGCCCTCGGCAACCCTGACGACGCCTTTGGAGGCGAGGCGGGATACGTAGACGTCGGCCCGCGAGACGCCGGAGATCTCTGCCACCTCCTCGACCGTCGGCGGCGCGAGGAAGACGCTGGCTGCGGCCAGAACCCGCCTCTCATAGGGGTCTAGGCTCTCCAGCATCTTCGAGAGTATCCCGTCGAAGAGCCCGCCGCCCAGTATCTCTTCCGGCCTGTAGCCCGCGGCCAGTAGCTTGAGCATCGCCGTGAGAAGCCCGGGGTTCCCCGCCGAGGCCTCGTAGACCCAGCGGGCCGCCTCGGGGTCGAGGTTGATCCCCATCATCTCCATGAGCGCCAGGGCGGCCTCCACGGGGATCGGCTGTAGCGGGAGCAGTATGCCCCTGGATGGGATGATCTCGGGGGGCTCCCTGGAGAGCACGAGCACCGAGGCCTCGGCCAGCGCCTCGTCGAGCCTCTCGAGGAGCTCGTAGAGGCCGCGCCTCTCGATCGGCTTGTGGAAGTCGTCGAGCACCACCAGGGCCTCTAGGGCGTCCAGCCTCTCGGCCAGCGCGGCCACGGCGTCGAGGGGGCTCTGGGCGGCCAGGTGGCCGGGCACGGGGAGGCCCTGGTCGGCGAGGAAGAGGGATATCCTCCTCACCACCTCGTCTGGGAGCGTGAGCTGGGTGCAGTTTATCCAGAGCTTCGCGTCGTAGGCCCTGGCGACGACTGCGGCGAGGCTGCTCTTCCCCATGCCCATGGGGCCCCAGATGAAGCTCACGCCGCGGGCTGAGCGGAGGAGCTCTATCTCCCTTATCCTGTCGACGAAGATCCCGGGGTCGGGGATGGGGTCGCTGTAGCCCCGGGAGAGGAGTATCCTCTCGCTGCCGTCCTCCGCCACGACCTTCACGCTGCCCGTGGAGAAGCTTATCACTATCCTCTGGGTCTTGAGCCTGTACATCTTCACGTTCTTCCCGGCTGTGTGGACCCAGTAGCTCTCCACGAGCCCCTCGCGCTCGAGCTCCTTCAGGTTTCTCACTATGAATGCCTCGCTCTTGCCGAGCAGCCTGGCTAGGGCGCGGGGGTACTTGGGGCCCGTGCTGAGGAGGGCTAGTATGCTTATGTTCACCGGCTTGGAGAGCGTCTTGATTATCCCGTGGCCGCTCATCTACACGGAGAATAACGGCGGCAAGGGTAGAAAAACTATGCGTATCCCGGGGACGCCCCTGGGGGGCTAGAAGTCTTCGAGCTCGTGCTCCTCGAATATCGCCTGCTCTATCTCCTCCGCGGTGGGGATCTCGTGGCTGCCGAGCCTCGTCACCTTTATGCCGGCGACAACGGCCGCGTACCTGGCGGCGCCCCTGAGGTCGTACTTCTCTAGGCCGACGAGCATGCCGGCGGCGAAGGCGTCGCCCGCGCCCGTCGTGTCGACCACCTTGCCTGGGAGGTAGGCTGGGACGTGGAAGCGCTCCTCCCTGGTTGCTATGTAGGCGCCGCGGCCGCCCAGCTTTATGACCACTATCCTCGCGCCCGCGGCGAGGAGCTTCTCGGCTGCCTCCTCGTAGCTCTTGGCCCCGGTCATGAGGAGTGCCTCCTTCTCGTTCGGGAATATTATGTCGCTTAGCTCTATTATCGGCTTGAGCCTCTCGAGCCCATAGGTGGCCTGCACCCTCCCCGGGTCCCAGGACACCTTGACGCCCCTCTCCCTGGCTATCCTGGCTACGTGGACGGCCGTGTCGAGCCTTATGCTGGCTATGTGGACGTAGTCGGCCTTCTCCACGGCCCGGGGGTTTATCTCCTCGGGGAGGAGCATGTCGGCGACGCCCTTGAAGCCGTACATGATTATCCTCCCCTGCGCGTCTATGATGACTATCGTGAACCCGGTGCGCCCCTCGAGGGCCTCTATCTTAACGTTGGCGACGTTGACGTTCTCCCTGGCGAGGTCCTCCAGCACGGCCTTGCCGAAGCCGTCGAACCCTATCTTCCCGATCACGGCGCTGGAGCCGCCCAGCCTCCTGACCCCTATGGCGACGTTCGCCGCGCTCCCGCCGACGCCCCGGCTCTGCCGCCTGATAACGCTCTCCCTATCGGGGGTGGCGAACTCGTCGACGCAGAATCTGAGGTCCATGAGGACGTGGCCTACGGTGGTTACGCGCACCATGCCGGGGCACCGGCTACTCGTGTACCCTCTTGACGGCGTCCTCCGGCGCCTCGCCGTCGTGGACGACGGCCATTATCGCCTCGGCCATGCCGCGTGGGTCGCGGCTCTGGAATATGTTCCTGCCCACGACGACGCCGCGGGCGCCGGCCCTCATGACCGCCTCGACCACTCTGAGGAAGTCGAGGGGGGTCTTCGCCTTGGCTCCGCCGCTCATCAGCACCGGCACGCCGCTCGCCGCCTCGACGACGCGGCGGAACGTGTCCTCGCTGCCCGTATAGTAGGTCTTTATTAGGTCGGCGCCGCTCTCGGCGGCGGCCCTGGCGCCGTACCTTACGATCTCGACGTCGTACCTGTTCTGTATGGCCGGGCCCCTCGGGTAGGCCAGCTGGAGGCACGGCATCCCATAGTACTCGGCCATCTCCTTGACCTCGACCCAGGTTCTGAGCATGGCGTCCTCCCTGTCGCTACCCCAGTAGACGGTGGCCGCCACGGCGTCCGCGCCGAGGGAGACGGCCTGCTCGACCGTGCCGAAGGGGCTCTGGAGGAGCCTGGCTTCGGGCGGCCTCAGGTTTGTCTTGCTGGTCACCTTCACTATGAGCGCGGTCTTCCCGGCCCACGCCTCGCTGGTCAGCGCGGCCATGCCGGGTAGCAGCATTACCGCGTCCACGGCGTCGGCGACCTTGGAGAGTATCTTCACCGGGTTTACATACTCCTCGGGGAAGTCGCGGGGGCCGTGCTCGACGCCGTGATCGAACGCGAAGACGACGGACTTCCCGCCGGGTAGCACCCTGTCCAGCCTGACCCTTTTGCCGACACTCCTGTAGCTCATATGCACCACGTGTTAGATTCGCCGGCCTGCTATATAGCTCTAGGGGCACCGGCAGCCCCGCCAGGCCGTGACGAACTTGCTTCCACGGGCCACATACCTCTGGGGCTCCTCTAGATCCCTGGTCACGCCGACCCGCGGGCACCTGCACACGGCGGGCCGCAGCCCCGTCTCCTCCACCCAGAGGGGGCCGCCGCCGGTGAGGGGGGCGCCGTGGATCGCCTTGTCTACGGCCAGCGCCCTGGTGAGGCGGCCGGGGCCAGACGTTAGGAGCCGCGGGTCGGAGCCCGGCGGGAGCCCCCTGTTCCTAGCCATGACCTCGAGGCCCTCCCTGGGCTCGAGGGCCCTTATGAGCACCGCCCCCACGCCCGAGGGCGGGTGTGCGACGACGTTGAGGAGCCACTGCCTGTGTATCCCGTATACCAGGGCGCGTCCAGGCTCCCACTCCATGGCCCTGGCGAGGCTGCCTCCCCTGTGCCGCGCCCTGCTGGCGGGGTCCTCGGGGCCGAAGTAGGCCTCGGCCTCCACTATTATGCCGGAGAGCCTGGCGCCGCCGTAGAGCCTCACGAGGAGCTTCCCGATGAGATCCCTGGCCACCTCGTCGGGCCTCCTCGCGTAGAAGCCCCGCCCCAGGGGCCTGCCTCCCACCCTCCACGGCACCTCAGGCTGGCCGGCTCTTCACGAACTTGTATCGCTCGTATAGCAGCACCGTCGCGTCGCTGCGTATCCTGAACTCGACGTCTAGCCTGCCGCCGCGGCCCCACGTGTAGTAGTACACGGACTCCCCCTCGTCCCTCAGGGGGAGCAGCGTGACGGATCTGCGCGACTCCCTGGGACCGTAGGAGAGCCTTAGCGCGCCCCCCGCTCCGCCCGGCTCGACGACCGCGTCGGTGAGCCCCATATAGCTCCTATACGTGCCTGAGAGCTCCTCGGTGCGCCTCTCCCACCTCGCGAAGGGCAGATTCCAGTAGTCGAGGCCGAGCGCCTCGGAGAGGGCGTGGAGCCCCACGGAGACCGTCGGCGCCTCGCCCCCGGCCAGCACGGCGGCCGCGACTCTCTCCCCGGGCAGGTATCCGACCCATGCTGTGTGGACGCCTACGGAGCCGGCGTGGTGCACTAGGCGGCGTCCGTGGAAGCGGTCTGTGACGAGCCAGCCATAGCCGTAGCGGTCGTCGCCGAAGCTCCTGCCGGGCACGCTGACGCGTGGCTCCCCAGCCTCCCTGAGCGCCTCCGCTATCGCGCCGGGGACCCCCGGGGCCCCCATCGCCGCCCTGAGGTAGCGGCCTAGGTCGCGCACGCTGCTCCAGAGCCCGCCGTCGGCGTATATGCCCCAGGGGAACCTGGTCTCGCGGGGCGCGCCGCCGCCCGTAACGTACGCCTTGCTGTAGTTGCCGTCGCCGACTATCTCCTCCCTCTCGAGGAAGCTGCGCTTCATGTCGAGGGGCCTGAGGACGCGGCGCCTAAGGTAGCGTGCGTAGCTCTCACCGGTGACGCGTTCGAGTATGCAGCCGAGGAGGAAGTAGCCCTCATTGAGGTACCAGAAACGCTCCCCGGGCCTCGCCTCGGCCCAGTCTGCGGCGCCGCGGAGCCAGGCGTAGAGGTCGTCGCAGTCCGCTATGGGCGCCCAGCTCGACCCGGTGCCGGTGACGCCCCGTATCAGGGCCTCCGCGTAGCTCATGGCCGGTATCCCGCTGGTGTGGGTGAGGAGGTGCTTGACCTTGACGGGCTCGCCCATGGCTTCGAGCCTTACCGGCGCGTACTCGGAGACCGGGTCGTCGAGCCCGATGAGGCCGTCCCTGGAGGCGAGGAGCACGGCTAGGGCTGTGAAGCTCTTTGTCACCGAGCCCACGCAGTAGAGCGTGTCGAGCGTCGCCGGGGCGCCCGAGGCGAGGTCCCTGAAGCCCGTCGCGAAGCCCCACCTCTCCCCCTCCTCGCCGAAGACCGCGGCCACTATGCTCGCCGCCCCGCTCCTCGAGGCGGCCTTAAGCGCGAACTTCTCCGTCTCAGGTAGCTCCATCAGTGTAGGGGGCGGGTGGGAGGCCATAAAGGTTTGGGCCGGGGGTGCGCTCCGGCTGCGCGCCGCCGGGAGGAGCTAGGTATATTTATTACCTGTAGTAATTTACCATGGGTAATGGAATGCCACGTTTCTATATACCCAGGCCCGACTACGAGGAGCTACTCTCCGGCGCGGGGCGCGCCCTCCTCTACGGCAGGAGGAAGACCGGGAAGACCACACTTGCGAGACGCGTGCTCGAGGACTGGCTCTACGTCTACGTCAAGCCGGGCGGCGAGTTCTTCCTGCCGGAGGAGGGGGCGACGTACAGCCTACGCTCCTTCACCCCCCTCCTGGGGAGGGGCAGGGTCATAGTGGACGAGTTCCACAGGGCTCCCAGGGACTTCCTCTACATGATCCAGGCAGGTGAAGCCCCCGAGGACCTCGTACTCATATCGTCGACGCTCCACCTGGTGAAGGAGTTCACGTACAGCGGGGACGCCCCCCTCAAGGGACTCTTCACAGAGATACCCGTCTCGCTCATACACCCCCTAGACCTGGTGCGCTTCTACAGGCCCCGCCGCCGACGCGAGCTCGAGAGGCTGCTCTTCTACCAGGAGCCCACACAGGTGGGGAAGGAGCTCTACCCCATACTGGAGGGCTCCCTGGAGTTCTCGCTCTCCCTCCTCTCCGAGGTCCTCTCCGAGGAGGACGTCTCCTTCTCGAAGAGGCTCACAGGCATACTCAGGGCGACGGCCGCGGGGGCGCAGAGGCCCTCCGAGATAGCGTCGCTCCTCTACCGCAGGGGGCTAATACCGAAGGATAACACAGGCCTCATAGCCAAGTACCTCGACGTCCTCGTCGAGACAGGGTTCCTCGAGAGGGTGAGGGTGTACGGGTCGAGGCGCCGCATAATAAGGCATGTCTCGCCGCTCACAGCCTTCGCATTCTACGTCGACGAGAAATACGGCTTCTACGAGGGGCTGAGCCTCTGGGGCAAGGAGTTCCTTATGAGGGTCTTCCGGCTCCAGGCCTCCTTCCATGTTGAGCGCTTCGTCGAGCGCCTACTCTCCAGGCTCTGGGGCCTCCAGCCTGTAAGGATACTTAGCCCGGAGATCGACATAGCGCTCACCAGGTTCCAGAGGCTCGCGGTCGTGGGCGAGGTCAAGTGGAAGAGCAGGGTGGCGCCGGGCGACTTGAAGGCTGCGGAGGAGAAGCTGGCCCTCGTGCCCGCGGAGAGGCGTATACTCGTGGTGCCCAGCAGGGACGCCGTCGCGGGTGAGACGGGGCTCGAGATATGGGATGTTGAGAGGCTTGCGGAGGAGGCATTGGAGGGGGCCACCACGTAGTTTTTACACGCGCCCTCCGGAGAAGCGTGAACGCCTTACCGTGCATACCGGCTCACAGATATAGCTGGTTCACATCATGTGGATCCACGTGGAGCCGCCCCGCACGATGTCCACACAGCACCCCGACAACGCCAGCCCCCCGCCCTGGGGCTCCGAGCTGCTAGCCGGGGAGGAGGAGGTCAGGGAGGTCGTATACGCCTACGAGGTGCTCGGCGCCCGGGAGCAGATGTGGGACTGGGAGGGCAAGGACGTCGACCCCCACGTGGTGAGGAAGCTCTTCGAGACGGCGCCCGGCTTCTTCAGGGAGCACGTGCTCGGCGAGGACGTCAGGCTCACCTACAGGCTACCCAACCCCGACGAGGAGGTGGGCGAGAAGAAGGTCTTCGCCGAGGCCCTCGAGACGATCCCCCTCAGCGCGGACGTCGCGGAGCGCTTCTACGGGCGCCCCGTCGCCCCCGTATTCGAGGTCATACTCCCACTCACCAGGAGTAGCCGCCAGCTGATCCGCGTGGCCAGCTACTACCGCCGCGTCGTCGTCGGCAAGGGGGACGTGGTGCTCGACGACGGGACAAGGGTCGAGGACTGGGTGGGCGGCTACCGGCCCCGAAGGGTCGAGGTCATACCCCTACTCGAGGACGCCGGGAGCATACTCGGGCTACGCCGGATAGTCGGCGGCTACCTCGAAGCCCTGAAGCCACCCTACCTCAGGGTGTTCATAGCGAGGAGCGACCCCGCGCTGAACTACGGCCTGATCCCCGCGACACTCCTCGCGGTCGCCGGGCTCTGGGAGGCACGCCGCCTCGGCGAGCGGCACGGCATCCCCGTCTACCCGATCATAGGGGCCGGGCCGCCCCCCTTCAGGGGCCACCTGAGCCCCGTCAACGTGCCCCGCTTCCTCGAGGCCTACGCGGGCTACCACACCTTTACCATACAGTCGGCCTTCAAGTACGACTACCCCAGCGGCGTAGCCGCGGAGGCCGTAGAGGTGCTTAGGAGGGCGCGCGGGGATCCGCCGCCGCCACCGCCCCCGGCTACGCTGCGCCACGTGCTCTCAAGGCTTAGCGACGCCTACGGGAGGCGTGTCTCGGGGCTCGCCGGCCTCGTATCGCTGGCAGCCAGCCTGGTGCCGCGCAGGAGGGCCCGCCGCCTCCACATAGGCCTCTTCGGCTACAGCAGGGAGGGCGCGGCGGGCGTCAAGCTCCCAAGGGCCATACGCTTCACCGCCGCTATGTATACGCTCGGGATCCCGCCAGAGCTGCTCGGCGTCTCCGCATTCCTCGAGCTGGGGGAGGAGGAGCAGGCGCTGGTAGAGGAGGCCTACCCGACGATGCTCCACGACCTGGCGGCCGCGGCGGAGAGGCTCAGCTGGGACGCGGTGAACATGTTGCTGGGGGAGAGGAGGGTCTATGAGCGGCTCGTCGCGGGCCGGGGGGCCCGGGAGGCGCTGAGGCTCGTATTCGAGGACATACACGTGCTCGAGTCGAACCTCGGCGTCAAGGCGGGGCCGCGCAGCCTCTCAGGGTACAGGTACTCAAACACCGTGTGCAACGCGGTTCTCAGCCTCGCCGAGGGCCGGCTGGAGGAGGCCGCCTCGGAGGCGGTGGAGGCGGCGGTCATGAGGAGGTTCCTCGGCTAGAGGGGGATGCTCACGAAACGTGAGCCCAGCTTTTATCGGCGGCCGCGTCAAGCCCCCTTGGGGCCCGGCGATGAGGTATAAGGATCTCCTCCTGGTATCTATGATAGCTGGCATCGCTGTGGCCGCCATACCCTTCTACGCCCCACTCCTACGCCAGGCGCTAGGCATACCCGAGGCCGCCGGGAAGGGGTGGCGGGGCCTGCACGGCGAGGAGGCCGGCGCGTGCCAGTACACTCTGCGCGGGGTCGTAGAGTCCGTAGACCCCTCGAGGGGGGTCATGGTTGTAGCCGGGAGGGAGGTCGTGGTCAGGGGCGCATGGCGTGGGCCCGGCGGCACGGTCAGGTGGTACGAGCTCGTCTACGGGCTCCGCGGGAGGAGCGTGGAGGTGTGTGCGAGGGAGACCGGTGTCGGGCTGGCCGCGGAGAGAATATACGTGGAGGGGCTAGGCCTCTTCACGAGGGGGTGAGGGCCGGCTGCGCCGGTGTGTACAGTGCACGCCGCGCCGCCGCCTTGGCCGTCCGTGGCCGCGGCTCCTAAGGCTTTTATCTGCAGGCACGTTATAGTGCCCGGGTCTTTCACTTGGGAGGAAAGCTCTCGAAGGAGATAGGGCTTCTCGAGGCCCTAGGGCTGGGCGTCGGCACGATAATCGGGGGCACGATATACAGCGCCCTAGGTATAGCCTCGAAGGAGACCAACGGTCACCCCGAGCTCGCCTTCATCTTCAGCTTCGCCGTGGCGCTCCTGGTAGCCAAGGTCTACAGCGACATAGTCTCCAGGAACCCGAGCAGCGGCGGCACCTACAGCGTCGTAGACCTGGGCCTCGGCGACCGCTTCTCAACGCCCACCGCGATCATACAGTTCTTCGCCTACAGCGTGGCCACAGCCTTCTACAGCTGGGTGTTCGCCGACTACACAACCAGCGTCCTCGGCGGAGACCCGAGGCTGGCGAGCGCGGCACTCATAGCCTCCCTGACCGCAGTGCTCCTCCTAGGAGCCAAGGAGTCGGGGCGCTTCACGCTCATACTCAGCGCCTTCAAGGTTGCCGTGCTCCTAGCCATAGGCCTCGCAGCGCTAGCCGTGCTCGGCGTGGCGCCGCGCGGCCCCCCGCCCGACCCCCTAGACCTGGCGAGGGCCGCCTTCCTTGTCTTCATAGGCTTCGAGGGGTTCGAGGTCATAGCCAGCGCCAGCGAGGAGATGAGGACCCCCCTCAGGGACGTGCCCCTCGCCATGTACGGCTCGCTAGCCGTTGTCATAGTGGTGTACATACTGCTCAGCCTGACAATAACCTCCGTCCTATCCGGCGACGAGAGGGTGGCCCTGCTCAACCTGGCCTCACTCAGCCTGGACGGCCCCGGCGTAGCACTGGTGCTCGCCGGCAGCATGGCCAGCACCGCCACGGCCAGCATCTCAAGCATCTACGTCTCCTCGCGGCTCCTCTACAGGCTCTCGAGCGAGGGCAAGCTCCCCCGGGTCTTCTCCAAGACCTGGAGGAGGGGCAGCCCCTACGTCGCGGTGATCACGGGTGGCGCCGCCAGCCTACTGCTCTCGCTGAGCGGGACGACGCTAACCCTAATCAGGTGGGCGAGCCTGGCCTTCATAATACTCTTCCTCCTCGTCTCGGTGAGCGGCTACCGGGTCCTCGAGGACAAGAAGGTGCCCATCGCCACGGCAATCGCACTCTTGCTCCTAGCGATAATAGGGAACCTCTCCTAGCACGAGCCAGCATGCAAGCATCGGTAGGGCTAGAACCCGGGAGCAGTGGAGACTAGAAAAAGGGGGGCCTTTTAGTACCACCAGCCCCAGTACGCCCAGCGCCGGCCGGCCCAGGGGTACCCGCCCCACACGGCCCAGCCAGGCGCGCCGTACGCGCGCCAGCACCAGCCGGGCCCGTAGAGCCAGCCGGGGCGCTCCCACGGCGGGAGATAGCTGAAGGGGCCGTTGCCCGGCCAGGGGCCACGCCACCCCCAGCCGCGGCCCCAGCCTCCCCATCCGCCGCGCCATCCTCTACCCCATCCCCAGTATCCGGGCTGCCAGGCCATGTGCACCACCATGTATTATGTGCATATGCACAGAAATAAGCTTGTCGCCTACACCCGCGAGCCCCTCTCCGCCCCGCTGAGCGCCGCGGCCACAGCCAGCATCGCCAGGGCCAGCACAAGCAGCCACTCCACAGCCCCCACCCCCGGGGCCAGCGCCGCGTGGAGGGGCGCCCCCGTGGTATAGCCCAGGGCCCACGCCGCGTTGCCGAGGCCTATGGCCGTCGACTCGGCGCCCTCGAGCACCGTGCTCAGCCGCGCCTGCACCCGGCTCGACGAGGCGGCGTCGACTATGCCGGCCACGGCGACCGCGGCGCCCAGCCAGGCCCCCTCCCTAAAGAGTATGAGCGAGGCCGTGAGGGCCGCGTAGGCCGCCAGGGGGTATAGGCTGCTCTCGACCAGGCGGGCCGTGAATCGTAGTGAGAACTGTGAGGCGAGGCTCGCGAGGTAGTAGAGGGATATCACGTATCCGCCGCCCGTTTCCTGGAGACCCATGGCCGCCGCTATCCTCGGCGAGTAGGAGACGAGGTTGCTCTCAAACATCCCTATGAGGAGGGCGAGCGCCACGCTGAGCAGCGCCACCGGCCGCCGCAGGCCGCCGAGCGCCTCCCAGAAGGGCCTGCCGGCCGCCGTGGCCGCCGGGCCGACGCCCCTGAGCGCGGCCCACGCGGCGAGGCCTGCGAGCAGCGAGGAGGCGGCGAGGAAGAGGAATACCGAGTGGGGGCCAAGCGCAGTGTAGAGTAGGGAGCCGAGCGCCGGCCCCAGGGTGAAGCCGAGCGCCATCGAGCCGTATACCGTGCCGAAGCTGGCCAGCTTGCTCTCCATGTTCTCCTTGGCCGTGTAGCCGAAGACGCCGGTCCATATGAGGGCCTCGAGCACCCCCTCAGCCCCCCTCCCGGCTAGGTAGAGGGGGATGCTGCCGCCCATGTAGAGCGCCGCGACGCCCACGTTCAGGGCGAAGCCCAGGGGTACGAGCCTCGAGGGGCCGAAGCGGTCCAGGACTACGCCGGCCGGCACGTTGGCGAGCAGGTAGACAAGGCTCCAGGCCCCTATCACTAGGCCCACGTCGAGGTCACTACCCCCCGCCGCCTTGACGGCCAGCGGGAACACAGCCAGCGTTGCGCCCACGCCTGACATGTAGGAGAACGCTGCGGCGCTCAGCAGCCACACGTTAACCCTGCGCGGCATCCCTCTCACCCACAAGCCTCTCCCTGGCATCCCGGAGCACCCTATAGGCCTGCTGGAGCGCCCCGGCCCGCGCCAGGCGGCCCCCCTCGACGACGACCTCGCCGCCGACGACGACCGCCTCCACGGCCCTACACGACGCTGAGAACACGAGGTTCTCCACCAGGCTGTCGACGGGCTGCAGGCTCGGGTCGCCGAGGTCCAGGACTACGAGGTCGCCGGCCCAGCCGGGCCTCAGGGCGCCCAGGCGGCGGCCAAGCGCCCGCCCGGCGTTAACCGTCGCCATCGCGAACGCCTCAGCCGCGGATATGGGCCGGGGCGACGACAGGGCAGCCCTCTGGATGAGCGAGGCCGCACGCATCTCCCACAGCATGCTGGCCGAGTCGCCGCTCGCCGGGCCGTCCGTGCCGAGCGCCACGTTGACGCCGCCCCTTAGGGCCTCCCAGGCTGGCGCGACCCCGTTGCCCAGCTTCGCGTTGCTCGAGGGGCAGTGCACGAGCGTGGCGCCATACTTCGCCAGCCCGGCCAGCGCGTAGCCGTCGAGGTGGACGCCGTGCGCCGCGCTCAGCCACGGCCCCAGGACTCCCCGGGCCTCCAGCTCCTCGTACTCCCCCCTGTAGCCCTGCAGCCTCGCCAGCCTGTCGTTCACAGGCGTCTCGGCCAGGTGTATGTGGACGCGTAGCCCCCTCTCCCTGGCCTCCGCGGCGGCCGCCTCCATGAGGTCGAAGCTGCTCGACGGGTAGCCGACGGGGCCGTACAGCAGCTCGACCCTACCCCGCCATCTCCTCCCGGCGAGGCTCCTGGCCCTCGAGAGCTCCTCCTCGACGCTCCACAGCCTCTCGAGGCCGCTCCTACCCGTCTCCACGGTGTCGACCATCGCGTACGCTGCATAGAGCCTGATCCCCGTGTCGGCCGCCGCCCTCGCCGCCGCCTCAACGTCCCGCTCCATGTCGAGCACGCTGGTAGCGCCGCAGAGCAGGCTGTCCACGTAGAAGAGCACCGCCGCGGCCCAGGCCTCCTCCCCGCCTAGGGCGCCGTAGAGCCTGTCGCTCTCGCGGAGCCACGCCGCCAGGGGCAGCCCGTCGAGGAGCCCCCGCATAGCCGCCTGCACGCTATGGGTATGCATGTTGACGAGGCCGGGCACCACGGCCCTCCCCTTGGCCTCGAGCACATCGACGCCCCGGGGGGCCTCCACCCCGCGGCCCGCCTCGACGACCACGCCGCCCTCTATGAGCACCGACGCGCCCCGCAGGGGCGGCCGGCGGGGGTCCAGCAGCACCAGGTCGGCGTCACGCACCAGGAGATCCATCCGGGGCCCTCCTCCACTCCTCCATTATCCTGATAGCCTCCAGGGCTATGCGGGCCATCCTGTCCACACCCCTCCTGTAGTCGTCCTCGCTGAAGGGCTCGAGCTCCTCGACCAGGTTGTTACCCATGCATAGGAGCACGGCGCCGGCCCTCCTACGCCTAACCCTGCTCACAACATAGACGCCGCTCACCTCGTTCTCCACGCAGAGGACGCCGCCCTCGAGCCACGGCTCGTAGACCCTCCTCACCCGCTCAGGCATCTCGCCCACCCATGTACCCCGGTAGTACGCGTCGTGCGTCCACACGATCCCCCGCTTCACGGGCACGCCCAGGCGGCGCGCAGCCCTCAGCAGGGCCTCCACGACCTCGTGGTCGGCCGCCGCGGGGTACTCCACGGGGAGGTACTCTCTCGTCGCGCCGTCGCCCCTGACGGCGGCCTCGGCGACCACTATGTCGCCCGCGCGGACCGAGGGGTCTATTCCGCCGCAGGTGCCGACCCTTATGAAGACCTCCGCCCCCACGTTCGCGAGCTCCTCCACAGCTATCGTGGCCGAGGGGCAGCCTATCCCCGTGGATGTCACGCTGACCAGCGTGTCCCCCAGCCTGCCCGTATAGGTGACGTACTCCCTGTTCTCCGCGACCTTCCACGCCTCGTCCAGGTACCCGGCGAGGACGGGGACGCGGCCCGGGTCACCGGGCAGGAGGACGTACCTACCGACGTCGCCCGGCCTACACCTTATATGGTACTGCAGGTTACCGTCGCCCATCACATTATCTGCCGCGGGACCCCTTATATTACCCATAGCAGCCCCGGCGCCCCGCACACCCCGTGGACGGGGGAAACCAATATATTAAGGAGGCGCCATACCCCCACCCGTGCAGTCCGGGAAAGTCGTGCTCTGGGCCCTCGACATCAACCCCACGCCCTACATGGTGGAGAAGCTGTCAAGGGAGCTTGGACACGAGGTCACCGTGGTGGGCGTCGGCCGTGTCACGCGGGCCGAGGAGCTCCTCGAGGCGATACACGACACGGGCGCCGACGCCGCCGTCATAGACATGGACAGCGTGGGCGAGATAGAGAAGCTGCTCGAGGAGGGCGTCGAGCTCATAATCCCGCTCTTCGACGAGGTGAGGGAGTGCGCGGTCGGCGAGGAGTGCCGCTGGGACCCGCTGCTCGAGATAGTCGTCGAGGAGGAGGGGGGCGCGCGCGTCCTACGCTTCACGGGCTACGGCCGCGTCACCGACGTCCTGGTGCAGCTGGAGGAGCTCGACGGCCACGTACACGGCCACGAGCACGTGCACGGGCATGGACACGGCCATGGGGGCTAGCTAGAGGCCCAGCAGCTTCCTCAGCCGCGAGGCGGTCAACGCGTTCCTGTCTATTAGGCCCGCTATCTCGTGCCTCCTCTCACGTATCTTCTCCCTCAGGGTCTCGCGGCCTATCTTGGCGCCCCACTTAGTCTCCGAGGCCAGGAAGCCGGAGAGCCAGTCCTCGACCATGTGCCCCGTATAGTAGTAGACGGTCCACCTCCCGATCCTCGCGTGGCTTACATAGCCGAACCTCTCCAGCACCTGGAGGTGCCAGGCGACGGCGTTCTGGTACGCGCCTATGTGCCTGGCCAGCCTGCTGACGGAGGAGCCGCCCCTCTCCTTGAGGTACTGGTATATCGACGCCCTCAAGTCGTGCTCGAGCGCCTCCTCCGGCCTGTAGATGAGGTATGTGAGGCCGGCGGCGAGGCTGTAGACGGCATCCCTGAGCCTGCTCCTCGTCTCACTCCTCGAGAGGCTGGCCGCGGCGACTGCGGCGAGCGCCGCCGCCAGGAGCCAGAGCGGTATATTTATGCTGGACGCGTCGAGCGTCACTATGACGCGTCCACTATACCCCTGGCTGGCCCTGAAGAACACCCTATAGTTGCCCGGGGCCAGCGTCACCACGCCGCTCCCCCCGCCCGGCTCTATCCAGAGGGTGCCGGCCCGCTCCGGCTCCGCGTAGAGGCGTACTATGAGGGGGGTGGACACGTATACGTCGAAGACCCTGTAGACGTGCCCCCCGGTGACCCTCAGCGTCACCGAGTAGACGTTGCCATGCTGGACTACCATGTAGTCGCTGGTGACTATTATGTTCGTAGCGTATGCAGCCACCGCCGCTATCAGTAGCGCCGCCGCGGCCACGACTATAGCCTCCCTGTCCATCGCTGCTACACCTAGCCGTCGATGAGCCCTTAATGTTTCCGCACTACTAACCTATATAGTGGGCGCAGCTATAGTAGGATAGCCCTTATCCTCAGCGCGCCCTTCCTCTCCATCTCCAGCAGCACCGGCAGCACCTCCCCGGGGTCGACGCCCACCTCCTCGGCAAGCACGCCTACCCTGGCTCTCCAGCCGTGGCGGGCCAGCGCCTCGAGGAGCGCCTCCTCGACGGGCCCGAGGCCCGCGGCCTCGCCCGGCGCCGCCTCCACCACTATGTCCCTCACCCTCGGCGGGGACGGCTCCGACATGTAGAACGCCGCGGCGAGCAGCGCGCCGGCGGCCACCCCGAGGGCCAGCCCGAATATCCTGGCGCCGGCAGGTATCATGTTCCACACCAGGGCGATCACTGCCGCCACTATCATGACTATCGAGGCGCCCAGGAGTATAGCCGCGTATAGCCTGCGCCGCTTCATGGCCGCAGCAGCCCTCTCTATCTCTGACAGCAGCATTATCTCACCAGCACTCATATCCGATCACCCCGACACGTAGATCCCCGAGTACCCCATCCTCCTCAGGAGGATGGCGGTCCCGAGGCTTGAAGTGACAAAAAAGGCTCCCCGTCTCGTAGCAGCGACCAGGCACGCCTCCTCGACCCCCTCCCTACAGGGCAGGGGCCTCACGACGCCCAGCTCCATGAGCCTGGCGACCTCAGCCCCGATCTCGGGGTCGGCGAGCGCCCTGGCCAGTGAGGCCTCCGGCATCTGGACGCCGCCGGCCAGCAGCACGCTGGCAGCCCCCCTACGCCAGAGCGCCTTGAGCCCCTCGTAGTCCGCGACGAAGCTGGTCCTCGCGGGGCGCACGGCCCCGAGGTATATCGCCGCGCCTCCCCCCGCCAGGGCCGCGGTGGCCGCTATCACGGCGACTGCGAGCGCCGGGCCACAGGGGGTGGACACGCGGGCGCTGGCGGCCGAGGAGCCAGCCGCCGCCACGTTGACGTACTCGCCGCAGAGCGGCCAGCCGTTCGACATGTAGACCACCGCGCGGAACGTGTCACCATCCTTCATCTCGACCCTCCACACTATCCTGCCCCCGCCCGTCTCGCTGGGCGTCGGCGTAGCCGCGACGTACATGAACCCCGGGGGCAGCACGTCGACGACCTCCACCGTCCCGTTGCCGCCGGTGGCCCTGGCAACTATCTCGAAGCCCAGGGTGTACGCGTCGACCGCCCACCCCCGCTTCTCGATGCTGACGCTCGGCTCGGCGGCCCCGCCGCCTGCCCCGCCTCCGCCTCCTCCCGCTCCTCCGCCGCCAGCCCCCCCGCCGGCGCCTCCCCCACCTGTGCCGCCGCCACCGCTCCCGGCACCGGGCCCAGTGCCACCGCCTCCCCCGCCGCCTCCGGGAGGCCCACCGCCTGTGTGGCCGCTACAGGCGAGGGGGAGGCTGTAGAGCACCGTGTAGGTCGCCGTGCAGCTGGCCGCCTCGGATGCGGGGACGGGCTCCCCGTCCACGGCGGGCACGGCCCTGAAGGTCGCCTTGGCGTAGTATATCTGGGCGCCGGATATGCGGTCGAAGTAGTAGCAGCCCCTCCACGCCTCACCCGGCCCCAGTACGGCGCCGACGCTGCACTCGTGGATGGGCGTGAAGCCCCTGTATATGGTGACGTGGTCGAGCACGTATACGAGGCTGGAGGCCAGGTTCTTGAAGCCGGCGGAGAGGTTGTAGCCCTTCTCTGCGGCCTCCTTGTACAGCTCGACCGCTGCGGGCCCCCGGGCCCACGCGTCCCTCAGCTGGGAGGAGCCGTAGCAGCTGGCCGCCACGTATCTAAGCCTCGCCGAGACCTTCTTGCCCGGCGAGAGCACGGCCGACGTGGAGACCACGAGCCTCGCGGAGCCGCCGGCGGGCAGCCCGTCTATCCTCCAGGCGACGTAGCTGTCGCCGAATGATACCGAGCCGTAGTCCGCCTCGGCCGCCACGGCGACGACGCTAGGCGGCAGCCTCAGGTACAGGGAGAGGTTCCACGCCGGCCTCGACGCCCGCAGCGTGAACACCAGGCTATAGTTGCTCAGCGCGTCGCAGAGGGCCGTCTGCGCCTCCATAGACAGCGTGACGGGGGGCACTCCGGGCTCCGGCCTATACGTGTACAGTCTCTCGCCGCCGGGCGGCAGCACGGGTATCTCGACGACCCTCCCGGCCGGCCCGAGGGGCGCGTCGAAGACCAGTGTAAGCCCATATAACGTGTCCCGCGTCGGGTTGTATACGCGCAGCGCCCCGCTCGCAGAGGTGACCGTGTAGGAGCCCCCGCTCCACACCGTCGTCACGTCCTCCGTGAAGTTGAACGCCGCGAACCCGGGCCCCGCGCTCAGCCGGGGTGCGGCCACCGCCGCGATAGCTAGGGCAGCCACGAGCAGCGCCAGGGCCAGCCTCCTGCGGCGGGCGGCGGCAGCCGCGGCAACGGCGGCTATAGCCGCGGCTACGAGGAGGAGCGGGGCCGGGGTTGGGGGCCGCGGGTCCACGCCCACTGTGAGGATGTCGCCTGCCCTGACGTCGCCCCATGAGGCGCCCGTGGAAGGCGTCGCGTTGCATGGTATGTCGACCCTGGAGAGGGCGGGGAGGTAGGGGACGGTGAAGACGCAGACGTTGTAGCCGCCGTAGGGGCTGCATGTTACCGTGACGTTGGGCGGGAGGCTGCATGAGAGGCGGACGCCGGGCGGCACCCTAACGGCGGCCTGGCCGTAGAGCACGGGCCTCGTGTCGCCGTTGGCTATGTGGACTGTGACGTTCCAGAGGGAGCCCTGGCTGGTGCCGAGCAGCGTGAGGCCGCCCGATATGTTGCCCGGCCTAAAGTACACGGCGACGGCGTCGGGGCCGAACTCGCTTGTCCCATTGCCGGGGAGGGTCGCGGTCGCCGTTATGAGGCTGCCGTTCACGGGCCTGGCCTCCGCGGGGATCGAGGAGAGGTCTATGAAGCCGCTGAAGCCGCCCGTCGAGTTGGCCGTCAGGCTGGCTATGTATGCGACGGCCTCCCCGTAGTAGCTGGCCCCGTAGAGGTTCCCCTCGAGGTTGTCCCTGAGCAGCGTGCCGTTGACGAGGTATATGTCGACGAGGGCGCCGGCGAAGGCCGGGCTCCCGGAGCCGTCGCCTATGTAGCCCTCGACGTACAGCGTGGAGCCGCCGCCCAGCAGGTAGGCGGTGGTTATCACCGGGTGGTCGATGCCCCAGTTAGGCTGGCTCGAGTTGAGCGCCCCGTCGTTCGGCGTGACGCCGTCGCCGGTGGAGCTGTTGGAGACGTCGAGGTCTATGCCTATCCCCGTGTTATTGTATATCCTGTTGAACCGTATCGTCGCCCTGGAGGTCTCGGACACGATGACGCCCACGCCGCTCCCGGATATCACGTTGTACTCGACGAGCGCCTCCGTGTATATGGAGAGGACGCTGACGCCCCACCTGCTGCAGTTGACGAGCGTGTTGTTGAGCACCTCGTTGCCCGCGCCGAAGTCGGCCTCCCAGACTATCAGCTCGACGCAGGCGCCCCCGTCTATCCTCGCGGTGCTCCCGTTGTTCATGCAGGACTCTATATAGTTATGCACCACCCTGGAGCCGTGGTTCGTCTGTATCGTGACGCCGTCGCCGACCTCGCTCCCGTAGCCGCAGGCGTATATCCAGTTATCCTCCACGGTCACGTTGGCCTCGTTCCCGTTGTCCACGGCGATGGCGTAGGTGTCGAAGTAGGCTATGATGTTGTGCACCACCCGGGCTGAGAGGTTGTAGCCGTAGAGCCCTGTCTCATAGTACCTGCCCACGGAGACGCCTATCGACCCGTTGAAGGCCCAGCTCCCGTTGGCGTGGAGGCCCAGTAGGCAGTCCTTGACGGTGACCCAGGTGTTATTGCTCACCAGGTAGACCGGCTTGAAGGAGTATATGCTGAAGCCCTCGACGACCGCGGTCACGGGGTTCGAGCTGTTGAAGAGTATCTCCCCGTTCAGCTCTATGCGCGGCGTCCTCCAGCCGGGTATCGCGTAGCCGTCGACACCCACGGTCTTACCGGGTATGATGGTCGAGTTGCCGGCCTGGGTCGAGGCGTTCAGCACCACGGAGTCGGTCACGTTGAGCACCGCGGCCGGCGTTATCCTCCAGACGTCTATCGAGCCCTCCACGAAGTGGTTGGGGTCGCTCGGCGGTATCAGGAACACGCTCTCCTGGACCCCCCTGATCGCGTTGGAGTTCTCCACGAACTGCAGCAGGCTGCCCTGCCCCTCCGCGGCCGTGTTGACTATGACGTCGAAGCTGAAGCCGAAGTCGATGCTCTCGCCGCCGTACTGGGAGAGGTTCAGCTCGGAGTAGTGCTCGTATACGCCGGCGCTCCAGTTGTCCGCCGCCGCGGGGTCGCGTCCGCCGAACATCTCCTCGACGGCCCACGCGGTGCCGTTCCACGATACCTGCCAGGTCTCCTCGGCCCATATGTCCTGGGAGCTGTAGCCGGGGTTCAGCCCCCTGGTGGTGTTCACGCTGCTCGAGTTCACCGCCACGAAGTACGTTCCGTCGAGCCCCTCCACGTATACCAGGAGCAGGTAAACGCCCTCCCGGTCTGTCACCGCCGTGGCGAGCAGCGTGTCCCCGGCGTCGAGGACGCCGTCCCCGTTGGTGTCGTTGAAGAAGCCCACCTGGGCGCCCGGCACCCCGGGGTCGCTGTCGTTGACTCCGAGCACCCCGAGGTCCTCCCTAACCGCCCCCCTGACGGGGAAGTAGACCTTCGCGCTCCCATTGGCGACGTTGAAGAAGCAGAGCTCGGTCAGCTCGTAGCCCTGCCCCGGTATGTGGGCGAGCCCGTCGTACGTCGCGTTTATCAGGCTCGACGTGTTATCCCTGGCCTCTACGACTATGCTCCAGTTGCCGGGGCAGGCGAGCGGCGGCCCGGGGAGGGTGAGGAGCAGGCTGTAGTTGAGGTCGCCGGCCACGGGGTCGCCGTGCGTGCCGTCGTCGTAGAGCGTTACGTTGGCGACCAGGTTGCCGCAGCTGTCGTAGAGCTGCGCGGTGACGTTGGCCGCGACCGCGTCGACCCTGGCTGTGAGGAGGGAGTCGTAGCCCAGCGCGTTCACCGTGAGGCTGACGGGGCGGAGCCTGGCGGCGACGCCGTAGGCCTCTACGAGGCTCTCGTTGAGCGCCGCGTCGTAGTGTGGGATGTGCGCGTCGTCGACGCCGAGCCAGGTCTTGTAGACGCCGTCCCTGTAGAAGCGCATGATTATCGTGATGTTGACCACGCTGCCCGCGTATGTGTCGAGGCTGAAGGACATGTTCCTCCAGCCTAGGTCTAGGTATGTTTGAGCGATGTAGCTGGTCTCCCTGCCGACCCCGTAGCTGTCTATTATCAGGTCTGCACGGTCGCTGTAGTAGGCTGAGGTGTAGTCCACGTCGCTCCCGTTGATCAGCACCTTCATGTAGTCGTACCTGTCGCTGCCGAAGACCTTGCTGTCCCAGCCCTGTATCCTGAACCAGAAGGAGAAGTTGCCTCCCGTAACCGGGACGCCGAAGATCCTGGCCACCCAGACCTCCTCGTGGACACCCGGGTTCCCGTCCTCCTCGTTCGTCCTATAGCCGAGCAGCGTCCAGTTGCACCCGCTGTGGGCCGTGTTGTCGGCCGTCACGGTCTGCGAGGTCACGGCGTCGCTCACGGTGACCGTGGAGCCCTCCACGCAGGCGTTGACGACGCGCCTATCCTCGCCCCCATTAGTGTTGGCGCTCCCGTAGAGCCAGCTCACGTTGCCCTCCTCGAAGCCCGGGTTGAGGGCCAGGGTGTCGAGCGGCGGCTTCGCCCCGTTCTCCAGGGCGTCGAAGTAGACATAGTACCTGGTGTCCGAGGCGGCCGAGGTGCTCGTGATGAACCACAGCTCGCCCGTGCTCGCGTTGAAGTACTGCCTAGGCACGAGGCGGCCGAGGTCGTCGACGACGCGGACAGAGTTGTTGTCAGGCGTCGCCGAGACGTTGAGCAGCATGAAGAGCCTGGACAGGTTTATCCGTACACGCACCAGGGTGAGGTTCGCGGTCCCCGCGGGTATCTCCACCGGCACCCTGTAGTGCCAGCTACTGTTCCACCAGGGCGGGACAGAGTACCATATCACGTAGTACACGTTGGGGTCGTCGTAGAAGACGAGGCGGCTCCCATTCTGGTACCAGTAGCCGACGGGGCGGCCATCCCTCGCCGTCACGTTCACCGCGACGACGCCGCGGGGCAGGGAGACCTCGAACCTCGTCAGCTCGTCCTTCTTCTCAACCTCGACGACGAGGCGGCCGCCAGCCTTCTCCACCACGCGGCCCGACACCCTCGGGATAGAGCCGTCGTCGACGAGCAGGCCGCCCCGCGGCACATAGACCGTGCCCGACGCGACGCGGGCCCACCCCCGCCCCACCACCACGACCCTACCCTCGCCACGCGGCGTGAACCGCTCCAGGCGGCCGCCAGGGCTCCGGGTGGAGGGCTTGGCGCGCCCGCCGACGGGGCCGGGCGCTATCACTCCGACGGCGGCCTCTACGCGGCCGTTCACGACGCCGTCGAGGTCCCCGGGGCCGCCGTCGGCCAGGGCTAGTGTGCCGCTCCTAACCCATTTGAGGCCCCTTGCCGTCAGGTAGGCCCACGTCGCGTGGCCCCCAGCCGTGGGCGTGAGCTTCACGGTGAATCCCGGCTTGCCTCTAAGCACGAGCCACGCCACGCGGAGGCCGTCAGCCCCTGGGATCCCCCACGCCAGGGCGGCCTCCTCGACCGGCGCGTCCACCGCGACCCGGGTGTCCCCTATGGTGACCACCCGCCCCTTGGCCCTGACCTCCTCCGAGCCGCTGAGGGGGGGTGGTGTGAGCCTGAGCCTCTCCGCGGGCTCGCTGAGCGTGAGGTTGCCGCGGCCCGCCTCGCTATACCTTATGGGGCCTTCGGGGCCCCAGAGCACGAGGTGCACCCCCTTGACGGGGGGCGCCACGAGCCCTTTTATGGACCCGTTCTCGGCTACTATCCAGCCGCCGCCGTAGCGGACCGTGCCGTTCCCCCTCACCAGGGCAACGTAGGTGTACCCGTCGCCCGGGATGAGGAGCGTCGTGTAGCCGGGGCCGAGGCTGCCCGGCACGTAGAGGAGGAGCCTCCACTCCTTGCCCGGGGGGTCTACGCGCACATAGGCAAGGTAGCTGCCGGGCTTCAAGGTGAGGTTCAGCACGGCCGCGGCCCCGCCGCCTACGCGCGCCTTGAGGCGGGCCCCGGAGATCCGGATGGTCACGTTTGAGCCGTCAGCCGCCTCCACGCGGAAGAGTACGCGCCCGGCGCCTATCTCGAGGCTGAGGCTCGGCTCTGGGGCGGCCTGGAGGAGGGCCCCCGCTAGCGCGAGGAGGATTATTGCCACGAGTATAGCCGCCCCAGCCTTGCCCCAGCTCATGGCTAGCCCCTCTTAAACCTTCTATAGGCCAGCACGGCTATGCCGGCCGCTATGACGAGGCCCCAGACCAGCAGGCTACCCGGGAACGGGAGCAGCGGCAGGGGTATGTACTTTGAGACCTCCGCGTCGACCCCTATCGTGGAGCCGTGCTCCAGCCCCCGGTAGCTGGCCTGGCCGCCGGGCACGCTCGTATAGCACAGCCAGCCGCCACGCGCGGAGACGCTGAGCACGGCCTCGCGCACCCGCTCGTGGGGGAAGCCTATGGCCAGGCTGTACTCCCTGAAGAGCACGCCCTCCGCGGCCACCCCCTCGGCGGTGAAGGAGACCTCGACCCTGACCCGCTCCCCCGGCAGTATGGGGCGCCATATACTGTACTTGAGGACGGCGGTGCCGTTAACGTAGTCCACCCTATAGTCGACGGGCTTCCCGTCCACCAGTATGTGCACCCCGCTTATCCGGATGGGGGCGGGCCTCGCCGGGCCGAGGGGTATGACTCCGAGGAGCTTATCGGGCGCCACGGCCCGCATCCTTATATAGCCGTAGCCCGGCACGGCGGGCTCCTTAAGCGTGTTGACGAGCGAGCCCTTCAGCGCGAACTCGGCCCCGCCCGGGACTAGGACGGCGTCTATCCTCAGCTGATCATAGGTCAGCGTCCCGGGCACCTGGGGCTGGCCGGCGGCGAGGGCTGCGGCCAGGGTGACCGCCGCCAGCGCCAGTAGCACTGCGGGCCTCATAGCGTTAGCACCCTTGACCATGCATATCAACTATTATTAAAACTATATATTAAAAAATTACCATTCGTTATCCTCGCCTTCACCACGCCCGGTTGGCGCCAGGAAGCCTGCGGCGAGGATTCCCAGCGCGACTATGGCGAGCAGGGGCTCGTAGGTGGCCACGAAGGCGCTGACACTCGTGTTGGGCTGGAAGACTGCGACCGCGTCGAGCGTGTGCCTCGGGTCGACGCCTATTATGAAGACCTTGCTGGCATTGTAGTTGCCCGTACCCGGCGCGTGGTAGTGCACCGCCACAGGGTTGTAGATGTACTTGTTGGCGTCGGGGTAGTATGTCTTAGCGGATACGAGGACGTGGCCGTTGTGGCTCGCATCTATATTGTTCTCTATCCACGCGACGGTGAAGTTGGTCTCATAGGGGGTTCCGGCGCCCACCGTGAACGTGTCGCCCTCGTTGTACGTGGTGCCGTTTATGATCACGCTGCTGCCGTCGACGCCCTGCACGGTCCAAGTCCTGGTCGAGCCGTCGCTGAGCTTGACCTCAACCGTTATGGGGGTGCTGGCGTTGAGCCACACGTTGAAGCCCTTCTCGGGCGCGGGGACCGGGTTTATCTCCCAGACGTAGCCGGCCTGGTAGCCGGCCAGCGGGTTGGTCGTCTTCTGGGTGAAGTCCGGCGGCGTAGCGCCGGGGGCGCCGTTGTCGATGGCGAGCGCGTCGTACGGGTTGAAGCCCATCGACGCTTCCACGGCGGCTATGTCGAAGCCCTCGGGGACGAGGTCGTACATCGAGACGTAGGGCGACGTGGCGCCGCCGATGTTGTAGAGCGTGATAGTCACGTTGACGCCGTCGGTCGCGTTCCTCACCTCCTTGACCACCTTTATCAGGTAGCCCTTGATCACCCATACGCTCTCGAAGAGCTGGAGCTGCGAGTCTCCGCTCGAGTTCGTGGCGCTCACCGTGGCGTTGTAGAGCCACCAGCCGTTTGTCTCGCTCTTCACTATCCCGCCGGCGGCGCTGGCCCACACCCAGGGCACCACCGTGGCGGTGAACTCGAAGGGCCCGTAGGTGTAGCACTGGCCGGGCAGCAGCGTGGCGAGCGGCGTGGGCGCGCTGTACTGGGTGTTCACGCTACCCGATATGGGCGTCGAGGAGGGGTTGGCTGTCTCGGTGGCCCAGAGCGTGGTGTTGTAGAGCTCCATCCCGAAGACGCTGCTCTTGTCGCAGAACTCGAGGGTCTCGTTCCACTCGGTCGAGGCTGCGGCCGGCTCCTGGGTCTTCTCAGCCGAGATCGAGGACTGCGCCACCGCCTGGACGCGGCCGAGCACGGTGCCGGTGAGCGGCTGCGAGGCGTTGATGTAGGCCTCGAGGACGCCCATGCCTATCCTCGTGGTCACGCCGCCGACCTCGCTGACGTTGGCGGTGCCCGTGACCTTAAGGTTGGTCACGCTGGCCGTGCCTCCGGCGGCCAGGGTTATCCAGGTGCCGGGCCACGTGCCGTCGCCGGTCCAGTACCAGAGCTTCGAGTCGCCGGGGTCTATGGCGGCCGTGCCCGTGCTGGCTGTGCCGGCGTCTGTGAAGACGGGGTTGTCGGCGGTGTTGTTCCAGCCGTCGCTGGTCCCGCCGTCTGGGGGCAGTACCTTCCTGAACTTGACGTTGAGGTCGCTGTCAAGGTTATTCTTGACGGATATGTTGACGTATATGTCGTTCTCGACGAGGTCGAGTATCTTGTCAGGCTTGACGGTCTCGTTCATCTCGAGGGGGAAGCGTAGCCCCTGGAGGTCTGTGAGCACGTACTCGAGGACTACGCGGTCGCCGGGCTGCAGCACGGGTATGTGGAATATTATGTACGTGTAGCCGGTCTGCGCCGGCACCTTGTCGAGGACGTAGCTGGGCAGGCCTGTGTCGTTTACGCCCTGGATGTAGACGTAGACCTGGGATATGTAGGAGGGCTTCTCCACGGTGCTCCACGGGTAGGCTGTGGAGCCCGAGGGTATCAGCGTAGAGTTCTGGTAGACGGCGACGTAGAGGTCGTAGACGGGCTCCGAGGCGAGGTTCGCTATGGTGAGGTTCCCGGTTATGTTCCAGGATGTGAGGCTCGTGGTGTACGTGTCGGCTATTATTGTGGCGTTGACCTGCTCGGTGAGGTAGACTGATAGCGGCGCGTCGGGCGACGCGGCCGCGGTCTGTGCGCCCAGCTGCACTAGGCAGAGGGCCAATAATATTAGTACAAATAGCGTTGTAGCTCTAATGTTCATACATGCTCTTCACGTAGTAAGCTATTTATACTTTATTGTTAAATTTATGTAACATACTTCCCGAGACATAGAATGTAGTTGTTTTATTTCTATTATTACCCGAGAATGAGCAACAGAATATTAATCTTAATATTTACTCACACATAAAATACAGCCGCCGGAGACAGGTTTTTCACACATGGCATGTAATAAGGTATGTGGTGGCCATGTACCTGACGTTATCATTCGAAGACCTGGGGGAGATCCCGGTCTACGTAGAGCACAGCGGCGCAGCGGAGAGACTGGCGGCGGCCCTGCCCATCAAGAGCGAGGCCAGGGTGTGGAAGGAGGAGGTCTACTTCTCAACGGGGGTCGATATAGAGGGGAACGGGGTCTCCAGGGTGAGGAGCGGCCGCCTCGCCTACTGGCCCCCGGAGAAGAGCCTATGCTTATTTGCGTGGGCAAACCAGCCGTACGGCCGCGTCATAAGGCTCGGCTGGTTCCTAGGCCCTAAGCACTACGTCTTCGACATAGAGGACGGCATGGAGGTCAGGGTCGAGGAGCCCCGCTGGGAGGGGGCCGAGGCCGGGCTAGCCGAGAGGCTGAGGAGGGAGGGCTTCCTCGCAGCCCCCAGGCTCTGGGAGGGCTCGCCGAGCGTGGTGGGCGCCTTCGTCCACAACGGCAGGGTTGGCTTCGAGGTCTTCGCGGAGGACTACGGCTACATAGTGGAGAGCGACCCCCTGTACGTGAGGGACTTCTCGGCCTCCGACGAGAGCTACAGGAGGATGCTGAAGCGCGTGATGAGGAGCAGGGTGGACGTGAACGAGGAGGGCTACGTCGTGCTCTCCGCCTACGCCGAGACGGTGGACGAGCTGGTCCAGAAGCTGAAGAGGCTCGTCGTCGAGTACAGGAGCGCCGAGAGGCTCCTCAGCCGCGCCGTATAACTCTTTTTAGAGCTTCCCCATGATCTCTTTCTCGCCGCGGCCCAGGCCTCCCTTAGGCTCTGGTTCGCCGAGCTCCTCGAGGAGCTTTAAGCCCTCTTAACAGGGTCTCCCCGCGAGGTTGCGGGTATGGTGCTGGAAAAAACATGGCTCCTGCCTATGCGCCCCCTATCTCCTCTTCCTCCTCCTCGAGTGCCTCCTCTACCGCCTTCTCCTCCGCCTCCTCCTCGCTCTCGCTGCGCCTCTCCTTGAGCCACCTGGCGACCGCGTAGCCGTACATCGCAGCCGAGGGCGCCGAGACGGCGGCGAGAAGCTGGGGGTATGGCACCGGGATAGGTGGCCGCGGGAGCGCGTAGTTCAGGTTGGCGAGCATGAAGCCGGTCATGAGCAGCGCGGTGGAGAAGTTGAGGAGCGGGCTGCCGGACTCGCCGAGCCTGAGGCCGGGCGTCCTCTTCTTTGTGAAGGGGTAGAAGAGGTTGCTCCCCATGTAGCCGAGCTGGTCCTCCACTATGTGGGCCCAGTAGCCGAGCATCGAGGCGAGCGCCAGGGGGGCTGCGAGGCTGCTCCCGAGGGCTGTGGCGGCCAGGTAGAGGAGCGCGGCGAGGAAGGCGCCTACGGTGAAGCTGTGGCTCCACTCCCTGTGCCAGGGGAGGAAGACCTCCTCCACTAGGTCGCCCTCCCTCCTGAAGCCTATCGAGGTGCCGGAGAAGCCTCCTATCATGGTGGGCTTGGGGTACTTCTTGACGAACCTGTGCTTCGTCCTCACCTCGGCGTAGCGGCGGTGCTCGGGGATCAGCCTCGTCTCCAGGGGCATGCCGCCCAGCGCGATGGGGGGGCCCATGACCACGCGTACGACCTGGTTGTCCCCGTCGAGGTCTATGAGGAAGCGCCTATAGGTGTCGCCTATCATCCTGATGTTCTCCACCTTGACGCGCGCCTCGCCGTGCTCGTAGGCGTAGTCTATGGCCGCGGCCACCCTCTCGGCAATGTACATGGGGTGTGGCGCGTCCGCGACTATGAACACGGGCTCCCCCTGGAGGTAGTCTAGGTAGCCGGATACCGCGACCTCGTCTCCCTCGCCGATCCCGCCGGTGGCCTCGAGGAATGCCTCCCTGTCCTCGCGTATCGCAAGCACCCTTATCGAGCCTGTCTCGTCGCTGAGTGTGAAGCCGAGCTCCTCCCCCGTGTCCTCGACGCTGGAGGCGCGGCCCTCGAGCCTGTAGAACCTGTACCTCTCCTCGGGCGCGAGGTCGGAGACCTTCACGGTTCTCGGGGAGCGGTTGAGCCCGGGCTCCTGGGGCGCCGGGTCCACGTGGAAGTCCCACTTCTCGAAGAACTTCCACACCTTGAAGTCGAGGAAGTCTGGGAGGTAGGCGTAGACCGCGGGTATCAGTATGGCCAGGTTGCCCTGCGACACCGCCGCGACGAGGGGCTTGAAGAATGTTGCTGCGGCCAGCCCGGAGAGGTAGTGTGTCAGCCCCCTCATCTTAGACACCCAGCCCGAGTAGGCGCATCACCACGTCGGTGTGGCCGGTCATGCTTATCAGCACGGGGAGTATGAGGACGCCGAGGCAGTAGCTGCGCCTCGTGTTGAAGAAGACCGATGTCGTGCCTATCACCGCCGCTATCAGCATCACGAGGACTCCCATGGGCCCGGTGAGCGCCCAGGCTATGGTGACGAGGAGCGCGGCCACGGCGAGGCTTATCTGCTTGAACCAGCGGCCCACGACGCGGGCCACCGCCTTGGAGAGGGCTATGGTGCCCATGAAGGAGACGCCGCTGGCGAGGAGCAGGGCGCCTATCGAGTAGACGTACTCCTGGTAGGTCTTGGGCTGGTATATGCTGCTGACGAGCCAGGCGGCGCTCCCCCTCGTGAGGCTGGCGGCGGGGAGGAATAGGAAGAGGAAGGCGCCGACGTAGTAGATGAAGCGGTTGGCCCCCTGGCTCACTACGAAGGTGTCGTCGCCGCGCTGGCTCGTAATGTGGCCGGCGATGAGCGCGCCCATGCCGCCGGTGATGAGGGGGAAGAAGGCCGCTATGTAGCCGCCCATGGCGCCGCCGAAGATGCCGCCGAGCAGGCCCTTCCAGTCGGTCCCTATCTCGTCCCTCGTGTCCTGCTCGCCGACGGGGAGGCCTGAGAGCACGTTGACGAGCACCCAGGGGAGCCCGAAGAACCCCAGGAAGAGGGGTGTTAGCCTCACGTAGGCGACCTGGGTGGGCAGTATGTCGGTGTTGAGGACGACGAAGCCCAGGAGGCCGCTGGCGAGGAACACGAAGAGGCCGCCGGCCACCTGGCTCCACGCCTTGAGGAAGCGCCGGAGCCTGTTCTCCTCCCTGTCGCCCATCTTCAGCCACTCGCTCATGAACATGAAGACGACTAGGGCTGAGAGGAATACGGGGATGAACTGGTTCAGCACGTCCCTGAGGTAGGGGAGTATGAGGGGCATCAGGGGCATGCTGGCGGCCAGTATCAGGCTGGCGGCGAAGGTGCCTATCAGCGTCATGAGGACGGCCTCGTGCCCCCTGCCCACTACGAGGTAGCGCTGGGTCGGGAAGAGCATGAAGATCATCGTGTCGTCGGCGACGCTGAAGTAGACTGTACTTATCACGCTGCTGTAGGCGAAGCTCACCAGGGCGCCGAGTACGAAGAAGGGGAAGCCCTCCTGGGGGATAAAGGTTATGGCGCCCCCGGTGACCGCGAGCAGCGCTATCACGTTGTACACGTGGAACCCCGGCATCCAGGAGAAGCCGAGGCCCACAGCCACGCCGAAGAGAGTCCAGGTCACCACGCCCAGCGGGTCCATCAGCCCCTCACCCCGAGCGGAGTATACACCACGACCTCGACCTCCCCCCTGTAGACGTCGACGTAGCCGGCCACCTTGACCCTGGCGCCCTCGACGAGCCTGTCCTTGACCCCCGTGTAGACGCTGCCGGGCATGAAGAGCTTTATCTCGGCGCCGCCCTGCCTGAGCCTGGCCACGGCCACGCTGCCCAGCACCCTGACCTCGGCGACCTCCCCCTCCACGACGACCAGGCGGCCCTTCCACTCAGGCGTTATGTCGCCCAGGGGCACCGTGGAGCCGTTCCACCCGCCCAGGGGCTTCGCCGAGGCAGCCTTGAGCACGCCGCCCTCTACGCGCCCCTCGAAGAGCACCTGCGAGGAGAACGCTGCGAAGGGGTCCAGCCTCTCCATCACCTCCCTGGAGGCCTCCGCGGTGCCGCTGCCCGAGGCGTCGCGCAGCGTGAGCCTATACCCCCTGGCCTCCCTCACGTACTCTACGCCCACTATCCACGCCTTCACCCTGGCCAGCCTGCCCTCGAGGCCGCCGAGCTCGGCCAGGGTGGCCTCGACCACCTCGGGTGCTCCAAGTAGCTCTATGTCGCCTGGGCCGCGGGGCACCACCTCGGGGCTGCTACCCCTGTAGAGGTAGACGACCCCCGTCACGCGTATCCTGGAGCCCTCCTCGAGGGCGGCGAGCCTGGCGTAGAGGCCGGGGTCCATGAAGGATATGAACTTGGGCACCAGCACGTCGACCCTCGAGGCGCCTGTATCGACGCTGATCAGTATCCCGCTGCCAACGACGCGCACCCTGGCGGCCTCCCCCTCAACGACGACCAGTGTGTCCGCCATGCCGGGGCTCAGCCTCTTAACCGGTATGGGCTCCCCCGAGAGCCTCTCTATGCGGAAGGCGCTGAGCGCCTGTATTATCCCGTAGGTGAAGGTCTCCCTGACCCTGAGCTGCACCTCCGCGTCCACCACGTCGCCGGGCAGCGGCACCATGCCCCTCCTCAGCGCCTCGGAGCTCAGCGGCGGGTATATGTAGAGCATCATGCTCCCCGTGCCGTCGTCTACGGGGAAGCGTATCATCACGCGGCCCGTAGAGTTGTCGACGTAGGGTATGGCCGTGACGCGCCCCCTCACCCTCACGGTGGCGTAGTTCATCAGGAAGTTCCCGTAGACATCGCTTATCTTGACCAGCGGGGCGCGCGCGGCCTGACCGAGCGTGACGACGACTACGAGGCCGGCCACCGACAGCAGCAGCGACAGCGCGGCGAGCAGCCTGAGGTCGACCCTCCTCCTAGGCTTAGCGCCGCGTGAGTAGAGATCCTCAAGCAGTATCCTAAGCCTATCCTCAGACCCAGACCCCATGACTGTGTCGAGTCTACCCCCTCCCCGGGGGTTGATAAATATTACCTATACGGCTTATTATCCTCCACTACCAGCCGAGCCTATCGGCAGCCCTGGTCCACGAGTCGAGGGCCGCGGCAACCGCCGCCAGGCCCACAGCCCCACCGGCGGCGCCGGCGACACGCCAGGCCCCCTCGGGCCCAAGGTAGTAGAGCGCAACCCTTGTCAACGCCTCCACGGCCTCGAAGGTTAGCAGCGCCGCCGACCCCGCTAGCTCCTCCACCAGGAGGCCCGCGGCCGCCTCCGCCTGCTCCCCCAGCCCGGCCTCATAGATATTCCCCACCACGACTGGCTGCACGTATAGCGCCGCCGGGTCGCGCATCCTCGCCACCGCCTCCACGAGCCCCTCAGCCCTCACCCTGGCGAGCCCCGGGTCCACCAGCCTCTCATGCCCCAGGGCGCGGCTCAGGAACATGTAGCGGAGCCCGCCGTCCGGCACCCCAGACACCTCCCTGTACACCGCCTCGAGGAACCCCCTGTCCCCGCTCCGCATGGCATAGGCCGCCTCCGAGAGGGCGTAGCCCCGCTCCCTCGGCCCGGGCAGGCCGCCGGCGAGCTCAACCGCATAGCCGGGCATGCCGCAGGCGGCGTAGGCAACGGCCAGCCTCGCAGCCCCCCTCCACCCGGCCTCCGGCAGCAGCCTGGCGGCCGCCCCCAGCCGCTCCACGGGGTCGTGGCCCCACCTGTACTCCGCCTCAGCCAGCCTAGCCTCCACGTAGAGCCTCTGCGCCGCGGGCAGCCCCTCCGCCTCCTCCTCGGCGAGGGCGGCGGCGTCCAGGAAGGCCTGCCTGCTGGCCTCCGCTATCGTGGCGAGCGTGTACGCCCTAAGCCCCCTACCCCTGATACTCGCGGCGATCGCCATGGCCTCGCCGTGCCTCCCAAGCCTGGCCATCGCGCCGGCCACGCCGGCCCTAGCGTAGTCTACCTCCTCGACCGGCTTGTCGGCCTCCAACACCTCGTCCGCCAGCCTGTACGCCAGGCCTATGGCCTCACTATACTCCACGCTATAGGGTATGCCCGGGGGGCCGTATATCCTGTCCAACACGCGCCCCGTGTATGCCGCGCATCTTACACGGGTATACGGGGTTTACACGGCGCCGTAAATGCCAGGCAATATATCCTCTCCACCATATACCGGCCCGGATAGGCATGTCGACAGCCAACATATACCCCAGCCAGGCACACCCCCGGGAGGTACAGCTGGTCATCTGGATATTCTACGCCTCAGCCGCCCTGACGCTCATCGAGGGCATATGGGCCGCGGCCCAGGCGGCGCGCCTAGGCCTAGGCGCGGGAGGAGTCTTCCTCGCATCGATCTTCTTCGCGGCCATAGACTTCGCCGCCGGCTACATGCTCAACAACTATAGGCAGCCCCTCTCGTACTGGGCCGCCCTCATACTCCTGGGCCTAGGCTTCCTGGGCGCGCTCTTCGCGCTCCCACACTCGCCCATAACGGCGATAATAGGGCTCGCGGTGAGCGGCTACGGCATATACCTGCTCTGGCGCCCCCACGTGAAGGCCTACTACGGCGTAGGCGCCGCCCCGCAGCCCGCACAGCCCGTAGCCCTAGGCCAGGCAGCCGGCCAGGCCCAGCCGCCCAGCTGCCCCGTCTGCGGCGGCCCCCTGGTATACGTCCCGGAGTACAAGCGCTGGTACTGCCCCAGGTGCAAGAAGTACTACTAGCCTGGGGGCTAGTTTTTATCCACCCCTCCGCCCCTTTTACCCCGTGAGGAACATAAGGCTCGAGGCCTGGCGCCTCGAGGTACCCCTAAAGGAGCCCTTCACGATCTCGGCCGGCACCAACACCGTTAGCAGGAACATAGTCGTCAGGCTCACCGCGGACGGCCTCGAGGGCTGGGGGGAGGCGAGCCCCAGCAAGCGCGTCCTCGGCGAGACCCTCGCCGACGTCGAGGAGACGCTCAGGCGGGCCGCCCAGGACGACGTGGAGGTCGACTACACCTCCCTCGACAGGATATACGAGTACGTCTGGGGCCTCGGCGGCGCGCCCAGCGCCCAGGCGGCCCTCGACATGGCCCTCCTAGACCTCTACGCCAAGGCCCTCGGCAGGCCGCTCTGGCGCCTCATAGGCGGCTACAGGGACAGGATAGAGACCGACATAACGATAAGCCTCCTCCCCCCCGAGGAGCAGGCCAGGCGCGCGCTACGCTACGTCGACGCAGGCTTCAGGAGGCTCAAGCTCAAGCTCGGCAGGAACCCCGAGGAGGACGTGGAGCGCGTACGCGCCGTGCGGGACGCGGTCGGCGAGGGCGTATGGATAATGGTGGACGCCAACCAGGGCTGGAGCCTCGACGAGGCCAAGCGGGTCATAGACCGCATCTCGGGCCTCGGGGTGGAGCTGGTCGAGCAGCCAGTCGCCTGGGACGACCTCGAGGCAATGGCCGAGCTCGCCAGGTGGAGCCCCATCCCGATAGCTGCTGACGAGACGGTGAAGACGCCGCGGGACGCCCTACGCGTGGCCGAGCGCGGGGCGGCGCAGGTGATAAACATCAAGCTGATGAAGAGCCGGGGCATACTCGGCGCGCTCAGGATAGCGGCGATAAGCGAGGCCGCGGGCATAGACAACATGATAGGCTGCATGGGCGAGTCCAGGGTCGGTATCACCGCGGGCGTCCACGCCGCCCAGGCGATCAGGAACATCAAGGTCTACGACCTCGACGCCGACCTCCTCCAGGCGGACTGCGTCTTCCCCGGCATGGGGGCGCCGGCCGAGCGCGGCATAAGGAGGGCCCCCGGCGAGCCGGGGCTAGGATACTTCGAGCCGAACCCCAGGTACATGGAGAGGATAATATAGGCGGACGAATTATAATAAAATATTAGGGATATTTTTACCCGCCGAAGCCTGGGTAGGCCTGCGGGGTCGCCGGGGGCTGGAAGACGCTGTCGGGCACGTCGGTCGTATAGCTCTCTATGAACATTTCACCCTCATTGTACTCGCCGCCCTTCTCGCTGTGCCACCACATATACCTCCACTGCAGGGTCTTGGCGTCGAAGCATATCCTCTGCTGGTTGTCGTAGCCCTCGTCGTCCACGTAGTGCGCGAACCAGCAGTGCATGGCGACGCCCTTTATCGTCTTGATGCCCTCGTACTCGAAGTTGGACATCTGCTTCTCCCACTCCACCTTCTGCTTCTCGGGGTCGCCGCCGGCCATCTGGCTCTGCTGCTGGTACATCTGGCTGTTCGTCTTGAAGCACATCCACTTGTCGTTGGTGTCCTGGCTCTTGAAGCACATTATGTAGTTGTAGCTGCCGTCGCTCTGCTTGAGGGCGAAGGTCTCCACCTCGCCGGTAAAGGGCTTGCCCTGCATCGTGCCGGAGAACTTCATGTAGCGCATAGAGTTCTCGTTCTTCACCGCCATCCTGAAGGGGCCGCTGCCCTCGCTGTCGCCCGCATTGGTGTGGGACTTGAAGCTCACCGTGCCCTCGATCATGAAGCTCCCAGCAAATGTTCTCCCGAGGAGTTCTTCGAGGCTGGGCGCCTGGCTCCCCTGCTGGCCCTGGCTCTCCTGGCTCTGGCTGTTACCGCTGGTCCCGCTCTGTCCACTCTGGCTGCTCTGCCCGCTCTGGCTGCTGGACTGCTGGCTGCTCGTGCCCTGCTGCCCCTGGTTTTCCTGCGAGCCCTGCTGCTCGCTCTGCTGTTGCTGGGGTGGCTGGGGTGGGGGCTGCTGGGCCTGGGGCTTACTCTGGTTGCTGATATAGAAGTATGCGCCTCCCGCCGCTATGGCGATGATCGCTACTAGCCCTATAACGGCTAACGCTTTTTGATCCATCTCTTTTCGGGGTGTAAGTGTAGTACAGTATATTTAGATGTTTGTTATCCGCCATAAGTTGCGGCGCCGCTACATTATATTCATATTATATCTCATATATGGTCTCCATGTAGATTATAAAAAATAAAGCCGGGCTACGCAACCTAGATTAGCATCCCTGTGGAATATATTGATGGTGACGTATCCCTTGGACGACTTCTGGGAGATACTCAGGAAGCTCATAGAGGACTTCATGCGCACCGGCGAGATAGACCCCGAGAAGCTGCTCAACAGCAAGGTCTTCTTCTACGGCTACACGGTCACCATGGGCCCTGACGGCAAGCCCATCATAAGGGAGTTCGGCAACGCCCCCGGCCTCCTCGGCGAGGCCCTGCTCGAGGACATACTCGTGGAGGTCAGGGACCACGGGGACAGGATGGAGGTGCTTGCCGACCTACCCGGCTACACGGCCGACGAGGTGGCCGCCGAGCTGGAGCCCGGCCGCCGCGCCCTGGTTGTGAGGGCCGGGCCGAACGTGAAGCGCGTGGAGCTGCCGGCTAAGGCCGGCGAGCTGGTGGAGAAGAGCTTCAGGAACGGCGTCCTCCGCCTCGTCTTCAAGAAAAAGAGGAGGCTTATACCCCTCTAGGGGGGCATCGGCCTCACAGGCAGCCTGGAGGCCAGCTCGCCCCGCTCCTCCCTGAGCATGGCCATTGCGGCGCCGAGCCGCTCCATGATCGCGGTCGCCGTGACGCCGTCTACGCCGAGCTCCTCGGCCGCGAGGTCTCCTGCGAGGCCGTGGACGTAGACGCCTGTCCTGGCGGCGTCGAGTGGGTCGAGGCCCAGGCCGTACATCGCCGCTATAGTGCCGGCCAGGACGTCGCCGCTGCCCGGGGTCGCCATGCCGGGGTTTCCAGTGAGGTTGAAGTAGACGCGGCCGCCGGGGCTGCCTATGAGGGTGTGCGCCCCCTTGAGGACTATTATGGAGCCAAGCCTGGAGCACCACTCCCTCAGCACGCCCACCCTGTCCGCCCTTATCTCCTCCATCTCTAGGCCGGTGAGGCGGCTCATCTCGCCTAGGTGCGGCGTCAGTATGGTCGGCGCCTCGCGTTCCTCGAGGACGCCGGGGTTCCTTGAGAGGGCGTAGAGTCCGTCGCCGTCGACCAGTACGGGCCTGTCGAGCCGTCTGAGCAGCTCCAGCACTAGTCTCTGGGCGCCCTCCTCCCTCGAGAGGCCTGGGCCTACGACGACTATGTCCGCGCGCCCGGCGAGCCCGAGTATCTCGTCGAGCGCCTCGGGGGAGATGGCCCCCCCAGGCGTCTCAGGCATCGGCGCGTAGACCACCTCGCTCGCCCTGGCGCCGAGGAATGGCACGATGCTCCTGGGCGCCGCTAGCACGGAGTAGCCACCCCCCGCCTTGAGGAAGCTGAGGGACGCGAACACGGGGGCGCCGAGGTAGCTCGAGGCGCCGGCGACGAATAGGGCCTTGCCGTAGTCCCCCTTGTGGGTGTCCGGCCTCCTGGGGGGCAGTTCTGGGGGCCAGTTCACCTCCATCCTGAGCTCCGGGTCCTCTATGAGCGCCCTGGGGTAGGAGATGTGGGCGACATAGATCCTGCCGCAGTACTCGGCGCCCGGGTAGAGGAGGCAGCCGGGCTTGGGGAGGCCGAACGTGACGGTGTAGTCGGCCCTGACAGCGGCCCCCATCACGCGGCCGGTGTCGCCGTGCACCCCGCTGGGTATGTCGACGCTCACCACGGTCAGGCCGAGGGCCTCGGCCATCCCGTTTATATCCTCTATCGCCTCCCTATAGGCGCCCCTGACCTCCCTGTTGAGGCCTATGCCGAGCAGCGCGTCCACTATAACACCGCGCCCGTAGAGCGCGGATAGGGCGAATAGCCCCGAGGCCTCCCTGTAGGGGTGGACCTCTACCCCGGCCGCCTCGAGCCTCTCCAGCTCCCGCCTCGCCTGGGCCCTCATCCTGGACCTGGCCCCGACGGCGAAGACCTCTACCGCGACGCCGCTGCTTGCCAGGTGCCGCGCCGCTACGAGCCCGTCGCCCCCGTTGTTCCCGGTGCCCACGAGGACTATGGCGTGCTCTGCGCCCAGCAGCCCGGCGACGAGCCTGGCGACGGCGGCGCCCGCGTTCTCCATGAGGAGATCCTCGGTGAGGCCGTAGCTCTCGACGGCGAGCCCGTCGAGCCTCCGTATTTCCTCTACTCCTGCCACCTTGAACATGCCGCCTACACTGGTATACTACTCCGGCCCGGCGCCTATATCCTCGTCGCCCGGCTCCACCTCCTCCTCGACGACGCTCATCTCCGCCGCGGCCCAGTAGAGGACTAAGAGCACCATGGCCGCCACGCCGAGTACCGCCAGGGCGGCCATCATCGGCGCGCCGAGGAGCACCTGGCCGGCAGGCGTCAGGTGGGCCGACGCCTTGCCGAGCTTGATCACGCCGGCGCTGGTCTCGTAGGTGTAGCTCCTGGCGAGGAACCTCTCCTCCCAGAATATCAGTATGGAGACGCCACGGAGGAAGGCCAGGGCCGGCATGCTAGCCAGCGCCACGCCGGTGAACGCCTCGACCGCCCTGCCGAGCCTGGGGCCCCAGCCACCGTATATCTTGGCGAGGACGAGGGCGGCGGTCGCCACGAGGAGGAGGGAGTACGCCAGGAGCACGGCGCCGGGCAGTATTAGCGAGTCGAAGCCCGACACCTCGACCGGCTTCTCGAAGGCGTAGACACGGTAGGCTAGGAGGGAGACCCAGCCCTCCACAGCCCCCTCGAAGACGAGTAGGGGCTGCTGGACGAGCCAGGCCAGTGCCGCGCCCACGATGACTGCGTAGAGCGACACTAGGGCCGCCGCGGCCCTGAATAGCTTCACCTCATCCAATTCTCATTCTGTAACGGTAGTTGCGGCCCCCCAACATATAGGTAACATCGACGTACACGTAGCGGTGGACCGGGGCCTCGTAGTAGGCCGAGGAGGAGGGCGGCACTGCCACGGAGACGTGGTCCACGTTGAAGGCCCCAGGCGAGTCGGCCCAGTAGACCGTGATGTTTACGTACACGGGCACAGGGTTCGGGTTGTGGAATACGAGGCGGCGGCCCTCGCGGCTCATCGTCAGCGGCTGCGGCGCTATCGCGAAGACGTAGTCGCCCTCCAGGCTGCACGGCTCGACCTCGAGGAGCAGCCTGAGGCGCAGCTTCACGGCGCCGGACTCGACGGCCTGGAGCCAGGCCTCGCGGGGCACAGTGAAGCTCACACTGTCCCCCGCCACCGTGGCGTTGCACGGCCATGACCCGGTGCCCGGCGCCACCTCCTCTATGCCGCACTCCTCGACGCTCACGAGCTCCAGCCCCCTGAGCTGGTAGACGACGCGCCCTTCAAGCCCGTCTACCCTGATTTCGCGGAGGGCTGCGTAGGGCTCCTCGAAGGGCTTCGACATGAAGCTCACCGAGAGGGGATAGAGGAGGGTCGCCGTGACCGCGAGCACGACTATGAAGGCGAGCACCCTGAAGGCGAGGCCGCCCGGCGTATCGCGGCCGTTGTATAGCCACAGGTACCCCGCGGCCCCCAGGAGCGCGAGCAGCGGGGGGAGCCACGCGAGGAGGGGCGCCCTGGATACGACCCTGTACCTGAGGAGCCTGGCTGGCACCGGGGGGTCGGGGAAGGGCTTTGCATCCCCCTTCGTCACGGCGAGGCTGCCGCGGTAGAGGACTACCCTGTGAACCACACAGTAGAAGGGCGTCACGCACCAGACCGCGATGTCGCCCACCTGGGGGTCGCCGCGTGCCGCGACCACGAGGTCGCCCCTCGCCAGCGTCGGCGCCATCGAGGAGTCGGGCATGACGAGCAGCATGTAGGGCGCGGCGCCCAGCCTCCCAAGCGCCAGCACCGCGACCAGGATGGCCAGCGTGGCGCCGCCGAGCTCCCGGGCCAGGCCTCGCAGGGCTTCACGGCCGTCCATGCCGGGCACCCCTGTCAACCCTTATAGGCTCTATCCTATGCCTCATTAGCCTCTCCGCGAGCAGCCTGTCCGGCCGCGGCACCTGCCCCTCGGGGAGCGGCGCTGGCGCCGTGACGTTGACGGGCGGGTCGGTGACGTTCAGCTGGACCGGGTAGGATACTATGACCCCGTCGCCGAGCCTGTACTGGTAGAGGAGCGTCATGTTGGCGTATGTTGCCGGGTCTATGCTCGCGTCCAGGTGGAATCGCAGCGACGTGTAGCCGCTGACCGCGGGCCCGGTCTCCAGCCAGCTGGTCGCCGACGTGGTCACGGAGCCCTGGCTAACCACTATGGGCGTGGACTCGGCGTTGCTCATGTTCGCGAGGCGTAGGGTGATGTTCGGCGCCCCGGTGTAGTCGAGGGATACGAGGACCAGCCTGGACTCATAGGTTCGCCCGTCGGTCACGTTGGCTAGGAGGTAGACGTTCGTGTAGTAGGGGTTGAGGAGCGTCGCGTTGAGCTGGAGGAGGTCTATGTAGAAGTAGGCGTAGCCCCCGCTCGAGAAGAAGCCCGTGACCCTCGCGTAGAGGTACACGTAGAAGATGTAGGTCTTGCCGGGCGTAACCGAGGACGCGGAGATAGCGAAGGTGTACGTAGTCCACGACGTCGGCGCCAGGTAGGTGGGCGACGACCACACGGTGGTTGCGGTATCGGGGTCGTAGAGGCCCACCTGGAAGGCGCGTATACTTATGCCTGTGCCCGCGAAGACGGAGAATATGTTTATAGTGGCGGATAGGGAGGAGATGCTGGCGTTCGGAACCGTCACGTACTGGAGCACATACGCCCTGTCGGTGACGAACCTCGGTATATAGCCGGAGACGTTGACAACGCCATACTCAGTCGTCACGCCGTCGCTCACTGCCGGCTCCCACCTACCGCTAGTCAGGTAGGCGCCGGGGGAGAAGTACCACCCGTTCGGCCCCGTGTCGAACCCGCTGTTATAGGTTATCTCCCAGGTGCCGGCCTGCGCCTTGGCGACGACCACCGCGCTCGTAGAGTTGGGGCCCAGGGAGACGTCGGTGTTTGTGCTGTTAGGATCCAGAAATATTATCGGCGGAGGTACCGGGGAGACCCCCTGTTCGAGGGGGTAGTACACGAATACAGCGGCCTGTGCGAGCGCGGCGGCTAGGAGGGTGGCTAGGAGTAGCGCCACATGTCTTCTAGCCCTCCTAGCCGCCATGTACACCACCCCTACAGAGTAGAAATATTGATCCTTACTAAAAAAGGGGGTTGTTTACGCTAAAAATGCCCAGGCTATTTTATGGAGGCGTCTCAGAGCTCTGCGTGCTGTAGATCACCTGTAGCTCCGCGCTGGTGGCGGCAGGCAGCTGCACGCCCTCGGGCAGCGTGACGTTGAGGTCCATCTGGAGTAGGCCCCCGGGCGCCAGGGTTATGGGGCCGTAGCTACCGGTGGTTAGCAGGTCTACGTGGGTGCTGGCGGTGTCGTTGAGTATGAGGTAGGCCTCGCTCCCGGCTGGCAGGGTGGCCGGGCTGGTGACCTTTATCCAGACGTAGTAGGTGGTGGCGGTGTCAGTGTTGTTTATGAGGGAGACGTTGAGGTAGTAGGTGCTCTGGTAGGTGGGGTGTATGGTTATGGTCTCGCTGGTCTTGTTGGCGCCTATGGTCACGGAGATGGTGTTGCCGCCGAGGTCGGCCTGGTTGGCGTTGCTGCCGGGCCAGAACTGCACCGGCGGGGCGACGGCGTTGATGTTGATGGTCAGGGGGTTGTAGACGAAGACGCTGGCTAGTGCGACCGTGGAGGCCACGGTTATCAGGGCCAGCAGTACTATCATCTGTTTTAGCTGCTTGTTTACACGCATGGCGGTCTCACCACGTGTCTATGTTTAAATTCTTTTCTATTTTATCGAGTAGATAAGGGTGTGTCACAGTCTTATGTGTATTTCCTTGAAAAAGCTGTGGAAAACCGTGGAAAACATGCGGAGGGTTCATATGTGATGCTAGGCGCTCCACGGGCAACGCATGCGGCACCGATATTATACGGAGATATATGTTCTAGTGCCGGATGCTCGGATATCGCTACCTACAGAAATTACTATTAGGTGGTGATGTAGGGTTGACACTTATGGCGGCCCCGGAAATCTATTCCTGCCAGGGTAGCTCCACGGCGTCCAGGTCCTCGGAGAGCGTTGGGCGGGCCAGCTCGGCCACGTAGTCCGGTAGGAGCCTCATGTAGCGCCTGTACCGGTAGTCGCCGAGCACTATGACCGCCTTGTCGGTGGGGCTCCTCAGCGCCCTCCCGAGGGCCTGCGCCGCCCGCCTCAGGGCAGGTATTACATAGGCGTATAGGCGGCCCTTCTCCTCGCCGTAGAGCTTCTCGTAGTACTCGATGTAGAGCCTCGTCTTCACGGTCGGCCTGTCGAAGGGTATGCCCGCTAGGAACACCGCCATGAGCTCCTCGCCCGGGAAGTCCGCGCCCTCGGCGAACCTCCCGCCCATCGGGGCGACGAGGAGCCCCCTGCCCCTGGCTGCGGCCTCCTTGAAGCCCTCTAGGACGCGGCGCGCCTCGACGCCGCTCATGCCCCGCCTCTCCTCGAAGACCGTGTAGCCGAGCCTCCTCGCCGCCGCGGCTAGCCCGGCCTCCATCAGCCTGGCCTGGACCCTGTAGCTGGCTGTGAAGACCGCCGTGTTCCTCCGCACCCTTGATAGGAGGCGGGCGACCGCGTCCACGTAGCGCCTCGCCATGGCCGCGTCGAGCTCCTCGCCCCTGGTGGTGAGGTCGGTGGTCAGGTAGACGCGGGCGTTGGCCTCGTCGTAGAGGCTGGGCACCTTTATGCCCACGTAGTTCGTGACGCCGACGGTCTCGGCGAAGGCGTCGATGGGCTCCAGGGTGCCGGACATGAAGAGGACGCGCTTGAAGACCCGCCACCTCGGGGCGAGCACCTCGGCGCTCCTCATGTCCCATAGGCTGAGCTGGACCCTGTCGCCCGGCCTCTCGGCTATGAAGGCTATGCCCTCGGTGCCCTCTAGCTCGAGGGCCCTCAGGAAGAACTGTGAGAGGTGGTAGAGGCTGCTCCTCGGCCTCTCCCCCCGCGCCAGCCTGGCCCTCCTCACAGCCTCGCCGGTCTCCTCGGCCCTCTGGAGTAGCCTGAAGTAGCCCGGGGGGAGGAGCTCGCTCGGCTCGTACTCGGCGGCGTCGTCCGGCGCCAGGCCCGAGAAGCGGCTCCTCGTCTCCTTGAGGATGTGGAGGGCCAGCTCGCGGCTATCCTCGTCACCCATCTCGTCGGCCTCCCTGGCGGCGCGCTCCATGGTGCCCTCGGTGACGGTGTCGCTCTCCAGGTTGAGGTTCTGGAGGTTGTGGGCCTCGTCGACCACGAGTATCGCCTCGCTGTAGGGGAAGAGGCGCCGTATGCTCCACTCGAGCCTCGGGCTGACGACGTAGTTGTAGCTGAGGGAGACGAGCTGCGCTGCGCGTAGGAGCTCCCGCTCCGCGTAGTAGGGGCAGACGCCCTGGGCCCTGGCGAGCTCGTATATGTCGCTGTAGGTGAGCGCGCCCCGCTCCTCGAAGGGCGTGGGGTCGAACTCGGACTTGAAGGCCTTGTAGTAGGGGCATCGCCTCCGCTCCCTGCTGCATATGTAGCTGACCTCCGTGTAGTCGAGTCCCCTGCCGTAGCGCTCCGCTAGGAGGCACATATCCCTCTTACCCCTATAGCTGAGGGCGAGCACGTCGACGCCGAGCCTCTCCCTGAAGACCTTGAGCTCCTCTATCGGCCGGTCGGTCTCGCTGCCCGTCCTGACGGCCCAGACCACCCTGTACCCCTTCTCCAGGAAGGGTAGGAGCGCCGCCAGCACCACCGGCGTCTTCCCGAAGCCCGTGGGGGCGTGGAGCAGGACGTTCCCCCTCCTCAAAGCCTCCCTTATGCGGCGCGCCACCTCCACCTGGTGGGGCCTCGGCCTATACGGTATCCGGATCTCCGCCGCGCGATAAGACACAATGGGGAGAGGCAGGGGCACGATAAAAAGCCTAGGCCCCCCGGGGGCTCGAAGCCGCGGTCATTCGCCACTATACTGTCGCAGCCAGTCCTGGCGGCCACGGCTAGGTGTAGGGCATCCTCCATGTCCAGCCCCTTCCTCACATATCTCAGGGCTGCCGGGAAGTCCCGGGAGGCCAGCTCGGCGACAGTGATGCCCGTCGAGTAGATTGCCTCGAGCACGCCGCCGGTGAAGCACGGGTCGTGGAGGCTGTTCCCGGAGAGCCTGGCGGCAACAACGAGCATCTCCCAGACCGCGTGGGTGAAGGCAACGTACCCGGTGCGGCTCCTCTATCTTCCTTATCCGCCCGCGCGCCCACTCCCCGTAGCTCGGGGCCCGCACATTATATACGGCCTCCCCGGGCTATCTACATGACGAGGGATGGATAGGAGGCGTTACGGCGAGCTGGCCGTCGAGCTGGCCCGCCGCTATAAGGGGAAGATCGCTGTCTACCCCTCAGTCCCCGTCAGGCACCTCCAGGACTTCTCCGTCTGGTATACCCCCGGCGTCGCCGAGGTCTCGCGGCGCATAGCCGAGGACCCGGAGGAGAGCTTCGAGCTGACGGGGAGGTGGAACACGGTAGCCATAGTCACGGACGGTACCCGCGTGCTAGGCCTGGGCGACATAGGGCCCGAGGCCGCCCTACCCGTGATGGAGGGCAAAGCCCTCCTGTTCCGCTACCTGGGAGGCGTCAACGCCCTCCCCCTGCCCGTCGCGGCGAGGCGCCTAGAGGAGCTGGCGGCGCTGGTTAAGGCCTTGTCACCGGGCCTCGGCGGCGTAAACCTCGAGGACATAGAGTCGCCCAAGTGCTTCACGCTGCTCGAGAGGCTACGCGGGGAGCTCGACATACCGGTGTGGCACGACGACCAGCAGGGCACGGCCGGCGCCACGCTGGCCGCGCTCCTCGGCGCGCTGAGGCTGGTCGGCAAGAGGCTCGGAGAGGTCTCGATAGCCTTGGTGGGGGCTGGCGCCGCAAACCTGGCGACCCTCCGCCTGCTCATAGCGGCGGGCGCCGACCCGGGGCGGATCTACGTCGTCGACAGCAAGGGGATACTCCACAGGGCTAGGCCGGACATGGGGGAGCTGCGCTCCAGGAACCCGTACAAGTACTGGGCCGCCTCGGTGACCAACGCTGAGGGCAGGAGCGGGGGGATACCCGAGGCCATGCGCGGCGTGGACGTGGTCATAGCCGCGTCGAGGCCCGAGCCCGGCCTGATAAGGGAGGAGTGGATACGGCTCATGGCGGACAAGCCCATAGTCTTCGCCCTCGCGAACCCGGACCCCGAGATATGGCCGGGCGACGCCTACGAGGCCGGCGCCGCCGTCGTGGCGACTGGGAGGAGCGACTTCCCGAACCAGGCTAACAACAGCCTAGTCTTCCCGGGAGTGTTTAGGGGCGCCCTGGACTCCAGGGCGCGCACAATCACCGACGGCATGGTGGTGGCCGCGGCGGAGGAGCTCGCCAGGTACGCGGAGGAGCATGGCCTCAGCAGGGACTACATAATACCCAGGATGTCGGACTGGGACGTCTACCCCCGCGTAGCCGCCGCCGTGGCCGCCAGGGCGGCGGAGGAGGGCGTGGCGCGGCGCCCCAGGGGCAGGGAGGAGGAGCTACGCCTCGCAGAGGAGATCATAGGGGCGGCCCGGAGGGGCCTCGAAGCCCTCATGGAGGCCGGCGTAGTCGTGGACTCGCCCGAGCTCGAGGAGGTGAGGAGGTAGTGCACGTAGCCATAGTAGGCACGGGGAGGGTCGGCGCAACGCTCGCCTACACTCTCTCGGCAAGGCACTTCGTGGACGAGCTAAGCCTCGCAGACGTGGCGCCCGGCCTCGCAGCCGCGGTCAGGGAGGAGCTCCTACACGGCCTCGCCGTCCAGGGGAGAGACGTGAGGGTGCACGCCTACGAGGACGCCTCCCTCATCGAGGGGGCCGAGATAGTGGTTGTCACCGCCGGTAAGCCGAGGCGCCCCCACATGTCGAGGCGAGACCTCGCCGCCGCCAACGCGAGGATAATAGGGGCCATCGCCGACGCGGTATACCCGAGGAACCCGGACGCCTGGTACCTCGTCGTCACGAACCCGGTCGACGCGATGGCAGCCCTCTTCCACAGCCGCACAGCCAGCCCCCGCGTCCTCGGCAGCGGCACGCAGCTCGACACCGCGAGGTTCCGCGCAGCCCTCGCCGACGTCCTGGGGCTGCCGGTGAGCCGGGTCGAGGCCTATGTCGCCGGCGAGCACGGCCCCCGCAGCGTCTTCCTCTGGAGCATGGCCCGCGTCGACGGGGCCCCGCTCGACGCGTACCTGGAGGCGAGGGGCTACAAGCTGGGCCGCGGGGCCCTCGAGGAGGCTGTGAGGGAGTCTGCCCGGAGGATTATAGCGAGGACCGGGGGCACCGTCTACGGGCCGGCGGCGGTCTTCGCGTGGATAGTAGAGGCCCTGGCGACCGGCGTGCCCAGGCTGGCTACGGTTTCGGCGCCCTTCCCGGTGCCGGGGGCGGGGGAGCATGCCTACATAAGCACCCCCAGGGTGCTGGCGCGCGGCGTGGCGGCAGACCTATACCGGCACCTGCCCCCGGGCGAGAGGGAGGCCATAGCCGAGGCCGCCAAGGAGGTGTACGCGACCTACCTGGCAGCCCTCGAGTCACTGGAGCGGGGCGGGAGCAGCGGCTAGCGGCCCCTCCCCCTCTCCTCCAGGAGACGGACTAGCTCCTCGGCCCACTTCTCCGCCTGGGCCAGGGTCTCGGGGTTCGGGTGGAGGAACCAGCCCCTAAAGATGGCGACGGCGTCCGGCTTCCTGGGGAGCCTCCTGAGGAGCTGCGGCAGGTAGTGCCTCTCGGCGTACTTGGCGCCGAGCCTGCCGGCCATCTGCGCCGTGCAGACTATGAAGACCGCTACGAGCTTGTCTGCTAGCCGGCCGCCGTTCTCCTCTAGGAACCGGGCGACCGAGCCCATGACCTGCTCCTCGTATATGGGGGAGCCCACGACGACGAGGTCGTAGCCGTCCACGCTGGCCTGGCCGGGGCGTGCCACGTCCACGTGTATACCGTGGCTGCGCAGAGTCTCCGCGATGACGCTCACAACATGTGCCGTCGCGCCGCTACGCCTCCGAGTGTCATAGACTATGAGTACCCTCACGGGGTGCTCGCCACCACTATATTTCGAGCGTCCTGCCTATGAACCTCCTGTACCACCCCTCGTACTCCTCGGGCGTCACTATGTGTATCTCGAAGGGCGTTGACACCCCTATCTCCTCGGCCACCGCGGCCCTGATCCTCGCCCGCTCCCAGGTGTCCGCGGCGAGCCCCGTAACAACTAGCACGTCCACGTCGCTGTCCGGCCTAGCCCTGCCCTCCACGTAGCTCCCGAAGAGGATGACCCTGGCGTCGGGGTCGAAGCGCCTGGCCACCCGCTTTATCGCCTGGAGGTAGCGTTGGATGTCCTCGAGGTACCTGCGCTTCTCCTCTGCGAGCATTATCTGTAGCTCTATGAACTCTTCTCCAGGCATTCGAGCTCACCCAGGATATTCTCGGCGAACCTGAACATTCTCTCCGCCAGCTCCCTGTCATAGCTCCTGGGCAGGTATCTGGACGCTATATACGCCTCCTCGAGCAGATATAGGGCCACCAGGTTCTTCTCTAAGAGCTCTTCTACGCGCCTGTCGCCGTAGGCTTTTGCGACAGCCCTGAGGAGAGCTGTCAGCGAGTGTGTCTTAGGGTAGTCGCCGAGACGCAGGTAGAGTAAATATTTCAAATATAGCTGTAGGGCCTGTTCGACGTGAAATAACACAAGGTCGTAATACCCTTTCTCCAGGTTCAGCCTAGCCGTATCGAGGAAGGCTAACGCCCTCCTCTTGAGAAAAAACTCCTTTCTACTCATCTCCGTGATGTATTATCCCCCGTCCCCACTATATAGGCGCTCTCCCTACCCGGTACAGCTGCCAAGCGGCCTTATGAGGAGGCCGCCCGGGACGACCTCCACGATAACGCGGCACCCGTCCCTTATCCCTGCGAGCTTGAGTAGCTCTCGGGGCACCTGTATCGAGTCGCCGTCAACAACGATTATAGCGCTCTTACGCGCCACTACAACCACCAGTCTAGAAAGAGAGATGTAGAATAAAAATAACTGGGTTATCCCGGCTGGCCCGCTAGTACGTGGCTAGCTCGCCGCGCCGCTTGAGGTTCTCCTCGACCCGCCTCAGCATGTATACGCCGACAGCCAGGAAGACCGCGGTGAGCGCCAGCGTGACCCCCCACTCCAGGGGTGCCGGCAGCAGGGTGGGCGCCCCCATGGCCTCGTGCCTCACAAGGTCGGCGACATAGGTGTAGGGGAGCGCCATCGCCACCGCCCTCAGGGGCTCGGGGAGCACGGTTATGGGGACGAATATGCCGCAGAGGCCGAGTATTATGAACTGGAGGACGTTGTTGAGCGGCCCCACGTTCTTGAAGCGGAGCACGAGGGCGCCGTAGGTGAGGCCGAAGCCAGCCGCCGAGAGGAGGCCGACGAGGAGGGCGGCGGCGACGCCGAGCGGGTTGCTGAAGTAGAGGGGCACCTCGAAGAGGAGCGTGAACACCACGGCCGTGTACGCGGTGTCGATCGTTATCGTTATCAGGTTGCTGAAGATCCTCCTCGCGAAGACGACGGCCCTGCTCGCGTTGGTGAGGAAGAGCTGCTCTATCGTCCCGGCCTCCTGCTCCCACCTTATAGTGTTGCCGAAGCTCCAGAAGCCGGAGCTCACTATGCCCCACATCACCATGGCCCAGAAGAAGAAGTTCAACGTCTCCGGGTTCCCCCACATGTCCCTGGGGAGGAAGAGGAGTATGGGGAGTATGAAGACTATGAGCCATATAGGCGTCGTCACTATGTCGGCTACGATCCACGCCGGGTAGCGGAAGTATATCTTGACGCCGAGCCACGCGGCCGCCCAGGCCTCGAGAAGCCTCGCCCTGATCCCCCTCAGCTTCACCGGCACCACCCTAGTACTTGCTGAGCTCGCCCCTGAGCCTCGCATACTCCTCCCACCTCCTGTAGAAGACGAGGCCGGCCGCCAGGTATATCAGGCTGAGCCCCACCAGTGTGGCCGCGCTGAGCCCCGCGCCCGGGGGGAGCGCCCGCTCCGCGACTATCCAGCGCAGCAGCCTCGCCGCATGGCTCGTGGGGAGCAGCGCGGCTATCTCCTGTACGATGAGCGGGAATATCTCCAGGGGGTAGTAGAAGCCGGAGAGGAGCGTTATCACCGCGTTGACGGTGTTTATCACGGCCCACACCTCCTTGAACCTTATCACGAGGGCGGCGAGTATCAGGCCTATGCCGACCAGCGGGAGTAGGGAGAGGAAGAGTATGCCCGCCGCCTCAGCCCACTCCAGGGGGCCCAGCACGCCGCCGCGCCACAGGAGTATCGGGGCGACGTCCACGGCGAAGACGGCGACCATGAGCAGGCCTATCGGCAGCGAGTGGTAGAGCCACAGGAGTGCCATGTTGTTCGGGGTGAGGTAGTGGAGCTCGAAGGTGCCTATCATCTGCTCCTCCCTTATCGCGCTCCCCGTGTTCTCTATGATTATCATCGCCGCTATCATCAGGGAGCCGCCGAGCACGAAGAAGAGCAGGGGGTCCTCGACGCCGGTGTTGGCGGCGAAGTTCGCGGTGGCGCTGCCCCCGGCGACCGCGTAGCCTATGCCGAGGAACATGCCGCCCAGCATGTATGGGAGCGCAGCTATCATCACTAGGCTACCTATGTACCTGCTGAAGATCCTGTAGGCCTTGTAGAAGACCCCCTTAACCACTTCTAGCTGGCCCAGCCTCACCCTCCTCGCCGGCAAGCCTCTCACCCGTAAGCTTTATGAAAACGTCCTCCAGGGTCGGCTCCACGGTTCTAATCGCGGTAACCCTAACCCTCCTCGTGACAAGGGCCTCGAGGAGCCTCGGGACCACGTCCTCGTCCTCCGCCACCACCCTCACCTCGCCTATCCCGGCCACGGGGTCCCTGAGCCGGGATGCCACGTTGACGACCCCATCTATCCCCCTGAGCACCCCGTCGAGGTTGCCGTCAAGCCCGACCGCCTCGACCTCGACCACAACGTGCTCCTCAACCATCCTCTTCAGCTCGCCCGGGGTGCCATAGGCTATCACCTCGCCCCTGTTGATTATCGCTATGTGGTCGCTCAGCGCGTCCGCCTCCCACATGTTGTGCGTGGTGAGCAGCACCGTCTTCCCCTCGCCGCGCAGCTTCATAACAACCTCCCTGATCTTCCTAGCAGAGTTCGGGTCGAGCCCTATCGTCGGCTCGTCGAGGAAGACCACGGGCGGGTCGTGGAGGAGCGCCCTGGCGAAGTTGAGCTTGCTCTTCATGCCGGTGCTGTACTCCTCGACGAGCCTGTCCGCGTCTTCCTGGAGGCCCACGAGCGCGAGTAGCTCATCTATCCTCTCCTTCGCCCACGCGGGGTCGAGGTGGTAGAGGTAGGCGAAGTAGCGGAGGTTCTCCCTCCCCGTGAGCTTCCAGTAGAAGCCCCTGTCGCTGTAGAGGCTGACGCCTATCAGCTCCCTGACCGCGCGGGGCTCCTCGACGACGTGGTGGCCCTCGACCCATGCGTCGCCGCTGTCGGGGATGAGGAGGGTGGAGAGTATCTTGATGGTCGTCGTCTTGCCGGCACCGTTGGGGCCGAGGAGGCCGAATATCTCGCCCTTGTAGATCTTGAAGCTTACCCCGCGGAGCGCCTCGACGGTCTTCTTCCTGCCGCCTATCAGCCCGTGCCTCTCCTTGGTGATGTATCTCTTTACCAGGTCCTTAGCCTCGACGGAGACCTTCATGCCACCTCCACATGTATAAAACGTAGCTTACATATAAGCTTTATTTTACACGTATACTCGCGCCATTATGTATAGGGCCGGCAACACATAAATATCGACCAGCGATATCGTTCGCCGATACAGATGCATAGGTTCATAAGGCACTACGCGAGGAACCCGCTCCGCGCGCTGGTGCTCCACCTACTCAAGAAGCGGCCGATGAGCGGCATAGACATCATGAACGAGATAGAGAGGCTGAGCCTAGGCACCTGGAGGCCCAGCCCCGGCGCCATATACCCCCTCTTACGCGCCATGGAGGAGGAGGGCCTCGTCACGCACGTCGAGGAGAGGGGCCGCAAAGTGTACAGCCTCACCCCCAGGGGGCAGAGCCAGGCGAGCATAGCCGGCCTGGTATTCCCCCCGCTCGACCTGCCCGACATCGTGGACATACTGGAGAGCTACGTGGACTACCTCTACGACTACACGAGCGTCAACGGGCCCATACCCGGCGACCTAGCCGGGCGGCTCGCCTCTATCTCGAGGAGGCTCCTCAGGCTCGTGGGTGAGGAGGCATGAGGGATAGGCGTAGGGCGCTCACGCTCCTCGTGCTCGTCCTGCTTGCACCGCTGGCGCTGGCCGCGGCCCAGCCCGCCCTCCCGCAGGGGGGCGTCGAGCAGCCGCCGGGCTACGAGAAGGCATTCACAGTAGAGTACGCGAGGTGGGTGGAGACGAAGGGCAACCTCAGCGTCCTAGAGGTTGCGGTGACCTACTACGGTGACCGCGTCCTCCTCGACGCCAAGGCCAGCCTGGAGCCCGGCTGCGGCGGCCGGGTCGCCTCGCCCCAGCCCGTCACGCTGGGTAGCTGGCCGAGCGGTGCCACCAAGGTCGTCCGGTTCACCGTCGATACGAGGGAGATGGGTGGCCGCTGCACCGGCGTGGTAGCGTTAACCTGGGAGAGGGAGTGGGACCCCACGCTCAGGGACGTCCTGGTGCCCTCGGTGGGCTTCGCGAGGCTGCAGGTGGATACGTCGTACTGCGGCGCCCCCACCCTCTCAGTCGAGGTCTCGCCGACGATACTCTACATGGACAGGGAGAATACTGTCACCGTGAGGGTCGGCAACACCGGCCGCTTCCCCATAAGCGACGCCACCGTGGACGTGCTAGTCGAGGGCGCCAGCGTCTCCGGCGCGAGCTACCCCGTCCAGCTGAGGGCTACCCGCCTGGAGCCCGGCGAGTGGCGCAGCTATACGCTCAGGCTGGTGCCTAGCTCCCCCGCGGTGGCGCTGACCTTCAGGTCTAGCTATGCGAACTGTATGGGTGAGGTTGTCTCCTCGACGGTCACGGCCAGGCTCGCGGCGGTCAAGGGCCAGGCGGTCCTCGTGGCGCCCCTCAACGGCAGCGTGTCGGCCGGGGAGACGAGGATGGTGGAGGTGAGGGTAGTCAACCTGGGCAGCGTCGAGCTCACAGGCGTCAGGGTGGCGCTGTCCGCCCAGGGCGCCGGCATAGCCCTGGAGCCCCAGCTCGTGGTCGTCGGCGACATACCGGCGGGAGGGGAGCGCGTGTTCACCGTGCGTGTCGCGGTGCCGGAGACGGCGGCCGGCAGTATACCTGTCGGCTATACGCTCAGCTACAGGACGCCCGACGGCGGGGTGGCGGTGCAGCAGGGGAGCTTCACGCTCTTCGTGGTGCAGAGCTCCCAGGTCTACGTGACGTCGGTCGACGTCGTGCCCCAGGAGCCGAGGGTCGGCGACATACTCGTCCTCTCCGTGAACCTCGTCAACGACGGCGGCTTCCCGGTCTACGGCGTAAACGTGTCGGCGTCCGCCGGGGAGGGCCTGAAGCCGCTGAGGGCGACCTACAGCTTCCTCGGAAGGCTCGAGGCGCAGGCCGTGACCAGCGTGCCCTTCTCCTACAGGGTCGAGGCGCCGGGCAGGCACACTGTCACCTTCACAGTCGTCTACAGGGACGCCTACGGCAGGGTTCACCGCGCCGTGCGCACGGTCGCCGTGGACGCCGTGGAGGCCGCGGCCCAGGCCGGCGAGACGGGCAAGCCGAGGCGCCCCTCCCTGGCGGCGTGGTGGCCCATCGTAGCGGCCCTCGCGGGCGTGGCGGTCGTGGTCGTCGCGTGGAGGATGGTGAGGAGGCGTTGAGGCCGGGCGACTACGTCTACCTCGCCTTCACGAGCCTCAGGGAGAAGAGGGGGCGCGCGGTAGGCGCGGTGCTGGGGGTGATGATAGCTGTTGTCGCGCTCTCGATGGCCCTCGGCGTCGGGGAGAGCTTCCAGAGGCTCTTCGTGGAGGAGCTTCAGAAGACTCTGATGTCGAACAGCATACTCATAGCCCCCGGGAGGACGGGGGAGCTGACGGACGCCGACATAGCCTATATGAGGCGCATACCCGGCGTCGCCGACGTATTCGGGATAGCGATAGCGCAGGGCCGCGTCTACACGAGCGAGGGCGCCAAGACGGTCACCATAGTTGGCATAGACCCGAGGTGGCTCCCCTACTACCTCGGCGTATCGAGCGTCGAGGCGGCGCTCGCGAAGGGCGAGCCGGAGCCCAGGGGGCTCGGCGTCCTCGTAAGCTACCAGCTCTGGATGGACGTAAAGACGGGGCGGCGACTCCTGGACGTGGGGTCGACGCTCCCGGTCCAGCTGATAGGCGGCAAGAGCGTCACGTTCTATGTGGTGGGCATGCTGGAGGAGACGAGCGGCTTCAGGATGGGGCCGGGGGTGGAGAACCGCTACGTCTACATGGACCCCGACGCCTTCTTCCGCTACATAGCCGGTGGGAGGCGGAGCTACACGTTCATAGTGGTCGTCATAGACGACCTCTCCAGGCTGGAGAGGATAACGGAGGAGGTCCGCGCCCTAGCCCCCCCGGGTAGCAGGGTGTTCAACCCGGTGGCGATGGCGAGGCAGATGGAGATGTTCGTTTTCGCGCTCCAGGCCTTCATGGCGATGGTGTCGGCCGTCGGCATGGGCGTGACCGCGATGTGGATATTCGACAGCATGACGATAAGCGTCGTCCAGCGCACGAAGGAGATAGGGATACTCAAGGCCCTCGGCTACACGAGCCGCGACATCCTCGTGCTATTCCTCATGGAGGCCGCGATAATCTCCGCGCTCGGAGCCGTGCTGGGCACCGCGATTTCGGCGGCCGCCTCCGCGGTGATCTATCTCCCCGTCTTCGGCGTGAAGATGCACCCATCCTTCACGCCCGGGATAGCGGCCCTCTCGGCGCTGCTCCCGTTCGCGAGCGACATAGCGGCCGCCTACATACCGGCTAGGAGGGCGGCCTCGCTGAACCCTGTGGAGGCGCTGCGCTATGAGTAGCTTCGTAGAGCTGGAGGACGTGTGGAAGGTATACGGCGGCGACGGCTACCGGGTGGAGGCGCTCAGGGGCGTGACGATGAGCGTCGCCCGGGGAGAGTTCATGGCGGTGGTCGGGCCCAGCGGGAGCGGGAAGAGCACGCTGCTCCACCTCATAGGCGGGCTGGACAGGCCCACGAGGGGGCGTATACTCGTGGACGGCAGGGATATCACGGGGCTCAGGGGCGACGCCGAGCTCAGCAGGTATAGGAACCGCACGGTGGGCTTCGTGTTCCAGATGTTCTACCTGATACCGAGGTTCACGGCGCTCCAGAACGTCGAGCTACCCCTGATAGCCAGGGGCGTCCCCGCCGCCGAGCGCCGGAGGAGGGCTCTCGAAGCGCTACGCCGCGTGGGCCTCGAGGGAAAGGAGGATAAGCGGCCCAGCCAGCTCAGCGGCGGCGAGCAGCAGAGGGTCGCGATAGCCAGGGCCATAGTGGGGGAGCCCTCGCTGCTGCTGGCGGACGAGCCGACGGGCAACCTGGACGCCGGGACTAGCAGGGTTATAATGGATCTCTTCGAGAGGCTCAACGGGGAGGGGATGACGATTATAATGGTGACCCACAACCTCGAGCTGATATGGCACTGCGACCGTGTAGCGCACATGCGCGACGGCAGGCTCCTCGGGGTCTACACGAGGGACCGCTACGGGGAGCTCATAGAGAGCTTTGCACGCGCGGCGGGCCCGGCCGAGGAGGGGAGATAAATAGGCCCGGGGGGATAGTGTAGGTGTCCCAGCCAGAGGATCCGTGGGAGGCCGTGAGGAGGCTCAGCGGCCGGCCGCCGGGACACATAGTGCGGGAGGCGGTCGACGCCGCGGCCCTCCTGGGCCTCCCGATAGACTTCAGGGTGGCCGAGAAGGTCGCGTACATTAGGTGGGGGCGCCGCGGCGCCTATTTCCGCGTGGCCGTGGCGAGGCCCCTCGCAGGCGGCGCCTACCAGGTGGGCCTCAGGATGTACGAGGCCGACTTCGGCGTCCTAGCCGAGGTCGCGCCGGGCGGCGTGAGGCTGATGCCGTGGCGGCTGCCGAACTACCTGGCAGTCCCAGGCGACCTCGTCACGACCCACGTAAGCGATGTGTGGAAGGCTAGGCTCCGCGCCGCCTGGGAGGGCTTGGAGCCAGCTGAGCCTCCGCGCGGCGTGGTTGAGGCGGCGCCGGAGCTCCCGCCCGGCGGCTCCTGGCACTACTCCAGGGCGACGCTTGACTACGTGTATGGGAGGCGGCGCGTATACCCCGTGTGGGTGAGCGAGCTGACGGGCTCTGTGTCCGTGTCGAGGCGGGCACTTGAGGCGCTTACACGGGGGGTGGGGGGCGGGGGTTTCTGAGCCCCCGGGGGCCCTGGGCTTTTTAGGGTTGCCGGGTATCCCTAGGCCCTGAAGAGCTCGCCCATCTTCGCTCCTATCGCCTTGCTCGCCAGTATCATGCTGGCCGCCACCACGGCCATGAGTATCATGCCGAGGGCGCTGGCGAGCTCGGGGCCGTTTACCAGCTGCGTGCTGACCTCGTATATCGTCTTGGTTATCGGGTAGTACTGCTCCCTGAGAGCTAGCATGAGGCTCGTGCTGACCTCGATCATCGACTCGGCGAAGACGAGTATGGCGCCGGCGAAGATGTTGGCCGCGACTAGGGGCAGGGTCACGTCCCTTACAACCTTGAGGGGCCTGCTGCCCAGCGTCAGGGCGGCCTCCTCGAGGCTCCTGTGCACCTGCTGTATCCCGGCGTATATGCTGCGCACCATGTATGGCAGCCTCCTCGTCGTGTACGCGACTATGAGGAGGAGCGTGGGGTCGCGGTAGGCGCTGAGGAGGGGCACGTCGGCGAAGCTGCTGAGGTAGCCGAAGGCTAGGGCTATGCCGGGTATCGCGAGCGGCCACATGGAGACTGTGTCCGCGATGTCCCGCATCGCCTGTGGTAGCTTGCCCCTGCTCGCCACGTAGGCCGTCGCGAGGCCTATGAGCACGGCGAGGGCTGTGGCCGAGACGCTGTAGAATATGCTGTTCTTGATCGACGTGACGGTTAGCGTGTTGGTTACGACGGTGTAGTAGTGCTGGAGCGTGAACTCCTGGGGCAGTATGCTCATGAACCAGCGGCCCGAGAAGCTGAGCAGGGCTATCGAGATGTGGGGGAGCGCGGCCACGAGTATCCACAGGGCTATCAGCAGGGTCACAGCGGCCTCCACGGGGCCCCGGAGCCTGGGCCTCCGCCTCGAAATGTGGCCCCTGCCGAGCATCTCGTAGCTCCGCGACGCCGTGTACCGCTTTATCCCGAGGAAGACCAGGCTTATCAGCGCTAGGACGAAGACGGTGAGGGCGTAGCCCATCGGGTTCTCGTGGAGCTCCATGCTCATCGAGAATATCTGCACCGGGACTACCTTGTAGAAGCTGAACATCAGGGGGGTGCCGAGGTCGGTGAAGCTCCAGATGAACACTATGGCGGCCGCCGCGGCGGCCCCGGGCAGCGAGAGGGGCAGGGTTACGGTGAGGAACTTCCTTAGCCCCGTGACGCCGAGCGTCTCGGCAGACTCCTCGAGCGTGGGGTCTATGTTGGAGAGGCTGGCCGCGATGTTCAGGTAGGCTATCGGGTAGAGGTGCAGTATCTCGAGGAGCACTATGCCGAGCACCCTGTTGGCGAACCAGTCTATAGGCTCCCTTATCAGGCCTAGCTCCATGAGGAGCAGGTTGACCGAGCCGTACCTGGCGAAGAGCTTCATCATGCCTATCGCGCCGACGAAGGGCGGCACTATGAACGGTATCAGGAGGAGGGACTCGTAGGCGCCGCGTAGCCTGAAGTCGTACCTGACCATGACGTAGGCCAGCAGGTAGCCGACGACCAGCGTGACGGCGGTGCTCAGCGCCGCGATGTAGAAGCTGTTATAGATGCTCTCCCTCAGCACGGGGTCGCCCGCCATTATCACGAAGTACTCCGCGCTGGGCCTGCCGTCTATCACGAATGCCCTGTAGAAGACGTAGCTCAGAGGGTAGGCTAGGAAGACCGCGAAGTACGCCATCACCGCGAGCCACAGGAGGAGGCTGCCCTTGCCGACACGCATCCCCTACACCCTGAAGACGGTCACATCCTCGGGGTCTACCTCGACGCCCACCTCGTCGCCCTCGCCGAACCACCTCTCCCCGGCCGGGAGCCTGGCCCTCAGCTCGACGCCCCCGCCCTCGAGGTGTACGTCCTCGTAGAAGCCGTAGTAGAGCACCGTCCTCACCCTCATCCCCGAGCCCTTCACCACCCTAACCGCCTCCGGCCTGAAGGCGAGCGTCACCCTACCCTCCGGGGCCCCGCGGGGCAGCGGTATCCGGCCCAGCGGCGTCTCAGCCCAGCAGCCCTCCGCGCCGCAGCCCACCTCGGCGTCGAGGAAGTTTATCTCCCCTATGAAGTCGGCGACGAACCGTGTGGCCGGGCTCCTGTACACCTCCCTGGGCGCCCCAACCTGCTCCACCCTGCCTATGTTCATCACCGCGATCCTGTCAGCCATGCTGAGCGCCTCGGCCTGGTCGTGGGTCACATAGATAGTGGTGATGCCCAGCTCCTTCTGGAGCACCTTGAGCTCGCTCCTCATCCTGGCCCTCAGCTTGGCGTCGAGGTTGCTGAGCGGCTCGTCCAGAAGCAGCACCTCCGGCTCTATCACGAGGGCCCTGGCGAGGGCGACGCGCTGCTGCTGCCCCCCGCTCAGCTGGTTCGGGTACTTCCCCTCCATCCCCCTCAGCCCGACGAGGTCGAGCGCCCACCTCACCTTCTCCTCTATCTCGCTCCTCGGGAGGCCCCTAGCCTTCAGGCCGTAGGCCACGTTGTCGTAGACCGTCATGTGGGGCCACAGCGCGTAGTTCTGGAACACCATGCCTATGTTCCTCCTATACGGGGGGACGCCGTTCATGAGGCGGTCGCCGAAGTAGACCTCGCCGCTGTCCGGCTCATAGAGGCCGGCTATTATGCGCAGCGTCGTCGTCTTCCCGCAGCCGCTGGGGCCGAGGAGGAAGAAGAGCTCGCCGTCACGGATCTCCAGGGTGATGCCGCGTAGGGCCTCGTACTTGCCGAACCTCTTCTTGACGTCTACAAGCCTTACCCCAACCATCCCGCACCACGTTAAGAACACGTATAAAATAAAAATACCTCCCCCCCTCCCCGGCGGGGGCCCGGAGGCGCCCCCAGTGGGCGTGCACCAGGTAACCCGGCTACAGCCAGCCCGGCTCGCTGGCCGGCGCGACCGCGCCGCGCACGGCGGTGGAGATTTATCGCATGCCACGCTAGGAGCCTGTGCACGTGCTCTACAGCATCCCGGGCCAGCCCTGCCGCATAATCCGCCGCGTGAACAGGTTCGTCGTAGAGGTCGAGGCCCAGGGCGCGAGGCGGAGAGCCTACATAAACAACACGGGCAGGCTACGCGAGTACCTCGTCGAGGGCCGCACGGGCTACTGCCACCCCCGCGGCCGCCCAGGCAGGACAAGCCACAGGCTCTTCGCGGTCGAGGACGCCGGCGCCGCAGCCCTCATAGACACCCAGTACCAGATGAGGGCCCTCGAAGAGGCCATCGGGAGAGGCATGATCCCCTGGCTCGAGGGCTGCCGCGTAGCCCGGAGGAACCCGAGGCTCGGCTCAAGCGTCCTCGACTACCTCCTCGACTGCCCCCAAGGCCCGCTCTACGTCGAGGTCAAGAGCGCAGCGCTCCGAAGCGGCGGCTACGCGGCCTACCCCGACTGCCCAACCCTGAGGGGCCGCAGGCACATACGCGAGCTCATAGAGAACAGGGGGCGCACAGCGCTGGTATTCATAGCCGCCATACCCGGCGCCAAGGGCTTCACCCCGTACCCCAGGGGCGACCCCGTCGTGGCGGAGCTCATAGCCGAGGCCGCCAGGGCCGGCGTGACGGTGAAGGCGGTAGGCCTCCACTACGAGCCCCGCGGCGGCTCAGTGGTCCTCTACAGCCCCGACCTGCCCGTCGTGCTCCCAGGCAGGTAGCCACGCTACCCGCGCATAAGCAGCCGCGGCAGGTGGAGCGCCACGAGGAAGCCGGCCGCGTAGCCGGGCACGTATAGCAGCGGGCTCACCCCGGCCACGGCACCGGTCACAGCGAGCACAGCCCCCGCGGCGGCGAGATCCACCGCGGCGACGAGCAGCCTCCGCAGCCCCCGCGGCGGCACGTAGCGGGGCGCCAGCGGGTAGCTCGCCAGCGCCAGCGATACGCCTGCAAGCTTCAGCGCGACCTCCATGCCCGTCCACGCGTAGAGCGCCCCATACACCGCGGCCAGAGCCACGTAGAGCCCGGCGGCCCGGCCCCCCGTAAAGCTTGGCGCGAAGCGCCACACCGCCCAGCCCACCAGCACGCCCAGCGCGAGGCCCCCCGCGACGTCGACCGGGTAGTGCACGCGCAGCGCCACGCGGCTGGCGGCGACCAGTGCGACCACCGTGGCGGCGAGGGGGGCGAGCCACCTCTGCCTCAGCGCGAGCACCGTCCAGAAGCCCGCTGACACCTGGGTGTGCCCGCTCGGGAACCCCGGCCCCACCGCCGGCGCCAGCCACTCCTCCCGGGGCGGCCGGGGGAGCCTGAGAGAGTACTTGGCCGCGATGTTGGCCGCAGCGTCGACGAGTATGCTGGCCATCAGGAGTACCCCGAGCTCCGGGTCGACGGCCGCGTACACGAGGACCGCCGCAACCACGTACGCCGTCTCCTCGCCCAGCCTCGTGGCAGCGAGCCATGCCGGCACGGGGCCCGCGGCCAGGTATATGCAGGCGAAGACCGCCAGTATCGCCGCCGCGGCCGCGGGCCCGAGCCACCGCCTCTCCACATGCCCCTATAGCACACCTCCTATATACATGCCATCCCGGGGGGCACGGTGAGGGCTCACTGATAGGCTATGCTACCGCCCAGCCCCCAGCCGCATAGAGGAAAACATCTCAGCCCGCAGTGTTCCCCTATATCTGCGGTCTCAGCACAGATACGCTACGGTATCCCCGCCTCACCCTCATTTTACTCCAGCCCGGCCTCATGAGGCCTGGAGCCCCGAGACCTCAGAAAGGCGTAGACCAGCATGCCTGAATCAACGAGCCTTAAGCCTCCCCAGAGATCTCCAGTCGTCTAGGTCGGATCTGATTTAACCTTCCACTAAAGCCAAATAGCTTTTCGAATCTTGAAGTAGTCTACCCCGGTTATCCACAGGGTCTTACATCTCCCATCAAAATTGTTCACCCATATTCTACAGCACTCCCAACTATACACAACGTTCATGTTGAGACTGCGACTCGGCCTCTCGGCCTGGGGCGAGCCGGCGTGCAGGCTCCGAGCAGAGTCACCGGGGATATCCCCGGAGGATGGCCATCTACAGTGTTCATACAGAGCCGGAATGCTTAGCGGAACTCGCCGGGAGGATGGAGTGCCTTGAAGTCGCGCCAGGTATAGAGGGTGATGGAGCCCCTATAGTCCTCCGAGCCTCGCCAGAGGCTGTGCAGATTCTTGTCCTCTGTTAGCAGTGCGTCTGCGTAGTGAATGGCTGTCGAGAATATTACCCTGTCAAAGTAGTCACTAATACCCAGGTCGAGGAGCTTGTTTTCCTCCCAGTCTATTCTCTCGTCGAGGAGCGGCGTGAGCCCCACGACGCCTCCGTAGAGGACGAGGTCTAGCAGGTCCCTATACCTCCTCCTGAGCATTTCCCGTAGGGCGGGCCGTCCTCTAGTGCCCCCAATTATTATCCACTTAATCTCTATAAGTGAGATAGGGGAGGCTAGCAACTCGATACCCTCCATGGAGTAGAGCTCTGCGAAGTCCCTGCTGCTGAACTTCTCTGTCTCTATGCCAGCTAGCGGCATGAGGTAAGTTGTGTCTAGAAGGAGCTTCAAAGCCCGTACTCCCTCTGCGCTTTCTCGGATATTCTCTCGGCCTCCTCGAAGGATATTTTCAGAAGAGGCTTTTTCCTGAGAACCTCGCTAAGTGATGGCGGCCTCTTTATCACTATCTCGTCCTTCCTGATGATTAGGAGGAGCTCCCCGGGGGCCTTTATACCTGCGAGCTCCCGGACCTCCCTGGTAGTATATATTTCCCCCTTCCTGCCCACCTTTACCTTGAACATCCGAGGCTTAACGGGCTCCGACATATCATGCAATATCCGACCATCCGAATATTTAATTCTATGTCAGACCAACCTAAAAGGTACTGGTATGCTAGCCTCATCTTGTTAAAGAAAATCCGGCACCGCGGTGTCAGCGAATATGTGTAATCCTTGTTAACTGGCCGTCAACTCCTCGGCGAGGGGAAAAAAGGGTTTATTTCCGCTTCTTGGCGAGGTACCAGGCCGCGGCGGCAACCGCCACGACGGCGAGCGCCGCGCCTATGTAGAGCGTATAGTCCGGCGCCCCGGGCTGGCCCTGCTGGCTCTTGACGGCCTGGTTCACCATGTCGACGACCTTCCTGTACTTCTGGACGGCGAAGTTGCGCCACTCGCTGATCTTCTTGTTCCTGAAGGCCTGGTCGTTCCACTTCGACGCGTACTCCATCGCCTCCTCCTCGGTGAGCGGGAGCTTCGTGAACTCGGCGAGTATCCTCTGGTAGTCCTCCTGGCTCATCTTGTCCTTGTTCTCGTTGAGGGCCTTCCACGCGGCGACGAGGTCGTCGTGGGTGTCGATTATCAGCGCGCCGAAGAGGTCGTTGACGAGGCTCCACCTCTTCCCGCCCTTGGCGGCGTCATACTTGAGCACGCTCTTGATCTTGAAGGGGTTGACCGGCACGATGCTCCTGTCCTTGAGCTCGTCGTAGAGGCTCGGTATCACCGACATCCTGCCCAGCGTGTACTTCTTGGGGCCGTCCGGGTACTTGCCGGCGGGGAGCATCCAGAGCTTCTGCCCGTCCTTGCTCAGCACGAACTTGAGGAACTCCCTGGCGACGTCGCGGTGCGGCGCGTTCTTCAGTATCGCGATGCTGTCCGGGTTTATCACGGTGAGCCCCTCGGGCATCACGTAGCCTATGTTCTCGCTGCCCACCTTCGCTATCTGGGCCCAGGCGTAGAAGTCGATCGCGAGGCCGTATGCGAGCTGGCCGCTGGCCACCGCCTTGGGTATCGCGCTGCTATGCTCCGGGAAGTCCCTGATGTTGCCGCCCATCTCCGTTATGATGGCCCAGCCCTTCTCCCAGCCGTAGGCCTGGAGTATGATCTCGTAGGCCATGTGCGTGCTGCCGCTGTGCCTCGGGTCGGCGCTGCCAACCCATCCCTGCATCTTGTAGTCGGTGAGGTCGGCCCAGGTCTTCGGCTCGGGGAGGCCGAGCTTCTTGAGGAGCGGCTTGTTGTAGATGATGCCGAAGCCGCTCAGCGCGGTGCCGAACCACATGTAGTCCTTATAGTCGTAGACGGGTATCCCGTTGAACTCCTTGGGTATCTGCGCGAGTATCTGGGCGAACTCCTTGTCCTCGCTGGGCGGGAAGGCCTCTAGGAGGCCCTCGGCCTTGAGCTTGAGGAAGGGGTCGACGCCGCCGCCCCACATGATGTCCCAGCGGCCCTCCTCGTGCTTGGAGTACCAGTCCTCTATGGCGCGTACACAGTCGCTCGTACCCATGCTCTCCCATACGATCTCTACGTCTACGCCGTGCCTCTGCTTATACCAGGCCTTGAATGCCGCGTCGTACTCCTTCCTGATTCCCTCCCAGTGGGGCGTGATTATGACTAGCTTCGCCTGGGGCTGGGCGTGCACTGGCGCGGGGAGAACGGAGAGGGCGATGACGGCTGCGAGGAGCAGTACGATGCCTTTGGCCCAAACTCTCTTTTCCGGCATCATGTAGAAAATACAGCGAGGATATATATCCTACGTATATCGACAAATGACGTTACCCTCTATTATATATCTCATAGCCGCCAAGCATATAACCCCCCGCCCCGGCCGCCACCTATATATCGCCGCCCCGCCGAACCACACCCATGGACCTCGACGCGCTCCTAGACCTCCTACAGGCCGGCCAGCTCCAAGGCCTCCTAAAGCTCGCCGCCGCCCTCTCAGCCCTAGCCCCCCTCCTAGGCGACGAGGAGACCGCCAGGGCGTTGAGAAAGGCTCTCGAGGCTCTCAGGCAGGCTGAGGAGAAGGGCGTGATAGACAGGGCGGCGAGGATAGTGGAGAGGGCAGCCCCCCTCCTCGACGCGCTCGACGAGATAGACTACGAGGCGCTAGCCGAGGCCCTCCGCCGCGGCGATGGGGAGGCCGGGATCCTGGATCTCCTCAGGGTGTCCCGTGACCCCGAGTTCCGCAGGGGGCTCGCGAGGATCATCGCGGTGATCAAGGCTCTCGGGCGGGAGCCCGTCGGCCGGCCCGGCCCTGTCGATTAGAGACTACTACTCGTACGGGCTGGCTGTAGAGCCTGCTCGACAGGCCTCGTCTATGCTCCTCTTCAGAACCCCTATCTTTGTCGAGCCGCCTTATATGACCGGTGAAGAGGCGGTGGAGGAGGACATCCTCTTCACAGCACTGGCGCACGAGGCGAGGCGCCGCGTAGTAAAGGCGCTCGGCGACAAGGGCAGGCTCACCTTCACCGAGATGATGGCCGCCGCCGGCATAGAGGAGACGGGCACCTTCGGATTCCACCTCAAGAAGATGGAGCCCCTCCTAGAGAAGGAGGGCGCCTGGTACAGGCTCTCCGAGCTCGGCAGGCTCGCCTACAGGATACTCAAGCACATCGAGGAGGGAGAGCCCCTCGAGAAGGCCGCGCCCCACGAGGCCGGCGAGCCCATCGTGCTCGAGGGCCTCGACGAGGTAGTCGTTGACAGGGAGCTCCTCGAGGAGGCGCCCCTGGAGATAGTCGACTGCGACACCGTAATATTCGCCGAGGACGTGGACAAGCAGCTCTTCAGGGAGAGGGTGCTCTCGATAAGCGGCGCCGACGTGGTCAGGGTGCCGCGGCACCTCTACCCCCTCGTATTCACCAAGATAGAGGGTGGCGTCGACACCGTCGACTACTACGAGGAGGGCGAGCCGCACAGGGTGAAGGAGTTCACCTGCTTCTCCAGCATGGTCGTCGACCTCAAGGAGGTGGAGGGCAAGGTGAAGATAGCCAACTTCGGCGTACTCAAGCTCAAAGGCCTCGACCAGGAGACACTCGGCAAGATAGACAGTATAGTCAACTTCGGCACACTCCTCGTCCCCAAGGGCTACAGAGACAAGGTGCTCTCCAGGATCAACCTAAACGCCGGCATCGTCCAGGAGTACGAGGAGGCCCAGGCCGGCCAGACCCCCAGGGAGCAGACCAGCCAGCCCCCAGGCCAGGAGCCAGACCAGGAGTAAAGCCCCCGACGCCGGCGGAACCTTTTTCACAGCCGGCGCCCACATATAACACGCGGAGGCGGGCGGCCAACGACGGCGGAAACGCCGCCGTGCCGGCCCCGCCCATGAAGTGAGGTGCGGGGAGATGTGCCCGCACCCCCGGCTACGCCTCCTACTCATACCTTACGAGGTAGATCTCTACCTCCCCGGAGACCGGCCGCAGGATTATCTTGAAGTCGACCTCGCCGTCCTCGTCCCTCAGCATCCGCTTAACCCTCCTCCTGCTAATCGTGAACCTCTTGCCGCACGCGGGGCACCTGTAGACTGCCAGGTACCGGCCCGGGCGGCGGCTCCTATACTTCGCGACCAGGTGCCTGTACGGCCTCTCAAGCACGTGGCCGCAGAACGGGCACTCCACGGGCCCGGTCGAGCCGGTCAACGGCCTCACCACCACATACTACGGCTCAGAGGAGTATATGGGTTTCCCGGCCCCCGGCTGCAAGCACCCATCACACGCCCCGGCTACGCCGCCAGGCCCTACCCCTGCCCGGGCCGCACCCCCGGGGGAGCTCCCGTGCTCCAGCCCAGCCAGCCTGACGGCATCCTCTGGGAGCGGTACTTTGATGATCACTGTCCTGGCTATAAGTGGCTTGAGGTTGTCCCTGGTAGGCGTGGGGGTAGGCCCAGCGTAAGGGGTACGAGGATAACTGTCGACGATATCCTGGAGATGCTTGCCGCCGGCTGGAGGCCAGAGGAGGTCGCCGGGGAGCTTGGGGTGCCGCTGGAGGCTGTATATGAGGCGTTGAGTTTTGCGTCTGAGGCGCTGAAGAGGGTTGTAGTTGTTGCCGGGTCTCCCAGCGGATGAGAGTGCTTTCTTGTAGTCCCGTGTTGAGGGACCGGCTATCGCGGCGGTTATTGTCACCGGGTATTTCTCTGAGGGGGCTCTCTATGGCTACGCTCGTGTCGAGTACAGCCATTTTATCCTCTCCCTGTCCTTCTCCCTCACGTTCACTGGGATCTCGACGCTGTCCCTGGGCTCCACCCCCAGTATTCTCCTCAGTTCCTCCGCGCTTACCCTGTCCCTCTCCCCGTATACAACTCTGACCAGCCTCTCCACCTCCTCCACGCTGACCCAGTCAGGAACCCTGATAGTGATCGTCTTCACCATGGCTAATATAGGATGGTCGATGACGGTTAAAAAATCCTTCCGGGGTTTAGGAGGTTCGGAGAAAGGTTGCTACGGGTTACGGTGATCCGCCTTTTATTTCGAGCCTAAAGTCCTCCATAACTCCTTCTCGCCCACGGATTCCTCTCCCAAGGCCTCTTCTATCAGCTCCTCTTCCCAGTCCTCCGGCTCCTCCACTCTTACCTTGTATCCGTGTGGGCCTTTTATGGCGCGGCTCTCCTCGGGGAGTGTGTTCACAGTAGATACTCGCTGATAGACTCATTAAAGCTTCGTCTTTCATCTGCATAGCTTTTTTTGATGCATGTTTAAAGTGTACAAAGTGGGTATCTCGCTTTGATAGCTTGCCGGGGACTTCTGTATCCCTTGAATTGGACTAGTTTTAATATCCAGCAGATTCGTCTGTCTAATGTCGGCTATGGCTAAAACTGTGAGGATCAGGGTTCCGGAGTGGCTCGATGAGAGGCTGGTGGTAGAAGCGGTGGAGAGGCTTGTCGAGGCTGAGAAGGCTAGGAGGAGGCTGGTAGAGGAGATCATAGGCCAGCTGGGCCTCGGCGAGAGGGATCTCGAGGAGTTCGGGAGGCTCCGCGGGGAGCTATGGAGGAAGGAGAAGCTTTTCCTCTAGTCTCAGGTCAAGGTCTCGAAGCTTTTTAAGCTGGAAGGGAGAATTGGTATTAGTTATGGGTAAGATCATTACGATTGAGGTGCCGGACTGGGTCGGCGAGGAGGAGGTGAGGCTGTGGGTGGCTGAGGGTATTGGCAGGAAGCTAGCCAGGAAGATGGTATTGTTGGAGTTGTCTGAGGAGCTTGAGCTCACGGAGGAGGAGAGGCTCTTCGAGGGAGCTAGGGAAAAGGCCTGGGAGAAGGTTTTGGAGAGGTATAGGGTGGAGGGAATAGTTGAATGAGCTAATAGCTGGGTAGCATCGCACCCCTGTTTCGGGCCTGGTACTGTATACTAGGGGTGTGACGCCTGCCTCCCCTGCTCGAGTTGGTTCATTTACGGGTTCTAGAAATAGGAGAATAGGGCTGGGTGCCGGCGGCCTGGGCGCGGGGGAAGGAGTGATAAGGCTGTGCGTGGCGTATAGGTTGATGGGAGGGGTATATAGTCGTGCTGTGTACGGCGGGTAGCGTGGAGGAGGCGGAGAGGGGCCCCACGGCTTCGCTGATCAACTCGAGGTACTCGCGGGCCCCCTGCTCGGGGGGAGGGGGGCACGGCTATCTCGAGGCACCTCGTAGCTGTGCACGTTCCTAGTCGCCTCCTCACCCTCCCGTAGAGTTCCCCGGGTCTTCACCGGCAGGATCTCCCCGCTCTTCTCAATACTGTTCTTCCACCAGTAAAGGCTCCTGAGGCCGGGCACAATCGCACAAGCGGCCAGCCTGCCCTCTACGGGCACCCCGGGTGTGTCGTTGAGGTTAGCTAGTGCTTCTATGGAGGAGAAGGGTGGACGAGAGGGGAAAAATGGGTGTTTTTCACCAGGGTAGGTAGGCGATGCCCGCGGATACTATGAGGTATCTCACAGCTAGGCTCTGTAGCATGAGGAGGAGCGCTGCGGCCGGCACCACCCAGTCCCTGCGCCCCCTTATGATCGATGTGAGCGCGGCTAGTGGCGCGGCTATCCCCGCCACCACGAGTGTGTAGAAGAGGGGTGCGAGGCTGCCTGCGAAGACGCATTTGTCCTCCGCGGGCTGTGCCCCGAGCATCATGCATATCGACTCGCTGTACGCCGCGTGGGCGACGGGCGCTATGACTATCATCGAGGCGAGCACTATGGCGACGCCTATGGTGGCTACGAGCGCCGCGTAGACCGCCGCGGGCTCCATATCGCTCCCCGAGAGGTGTGATACGGCCATGTAGAGTCCCGCCCCGCTGCTTATCGAGACCAGTATGAAGAGTACGGGGATGCCGGGGTTCCTCCAGAGGGGGATGCTCGTCGAGGCGAGCAGGGCGCCCGTATAGCTCATCACGAGGAAGGCGAAGGCCGAGGCGGCTCCGCCGAGGAGCTTCATGACCTTCTCGTCGCTACCCCAGGGCAGTGATGGCAGCAGCAATGTGCCGGCGAAGGCGAGGCCGAAGAGCATGAAGAACGTGTTGAAGAATATGCCCCACGCCATCACGGAGCCCGGCTGCGGCGTAAGCACGGCCCATACCGCGGCCTCCGGCTTGCCGAGGTGCGTGACGAGTATGGCGAGGCCGGCCATCAGCGATACGACGCCGGCGAGCGAGACCCTGAGCCCCATCTTCTCGCGGCCCTTGAGGTAGAGGTAGTAGCCTATAATGAAGGCCCCAGCCCCCATCCCGCCGAAGAATAGGTCGAGCACTATCCTCTTGCCCCATACCTCCTGTAGCACGAACACGTCTCCCACCCCTCACCTACGGGAATATGTAATACACGTTGGGCCCAGTGCCCTCCTCCTCCCTGAGGCGGACGGCGCCCCTGGCCACCAGCCTTGAGACCTCGCTGCCCGGGTCGTCGAGGTCGCCGAACACCCTGGCGTTGGCGGGGCACGTGGCGACGCAGGCGGGCTCGAGGCCCTCCCTGACACGGTGGATGCAGAAGGTGCACTTGTCGACGGCGCGCAGGTAGGGGTCCCAGAACCTCGCGCCATAGGGGCAGGCCTGGACGCAGTACTCGCAGCCTATACACTTCTCGTGCTCGACGAGGACTACGCCCTCCCCGGTCTTGTAGCTCGCCCCGGTCGGGCAGACGTGGACGCACGGCGGGTCCTCGCAGTGCTGGCATATCCTGTGCATGTAGACTACGCCGACGTTGGGGTACGCCCCCCGTATGTGGACGTAGATGGAGGTGCGCAGCTTGAACTCGCCGAGCGCCTCGGCCCCCTCCTCTACCGCCCTGAAGGCCTGCTCCCGCCTGTTCTCGGCTATGCACGCGGCCACGCAGGCGCCGCAGCCGACGCACTTCCTCAGGTCTATGACCATCCCATACCTAACCATCTCCATCACCCCTACGCCTTCTCCACCCTAACCACGACCTCCTCCGCCATGACGCCCCCGGCGACCGGGTCAGCCTTGATGTCCGTCAGCTCGTGGTAGGCGACGCCGCCCCTCGCGAACCTGAGGCGCGGGCTCCGCTGCCCGAAGTCGCTGGCCACCCAGACCGTGTCCTCCCTCACAAGGTCGGTGGCGAAGGCTATGCCCTCGGTGCCCCGGCCGGTGTCGACGTTGACGAGCCTCACCCTGTCGCCCGTCCTTATGCCGAGCCGCTCCGCCGCCCTCCTGTTCAGCCAGACCATGAACTTGTAGCCCGGCGTGATCCTCATGAGGACGCCGTTGTCCACGGTCGCCGTATGCGTCATCGTCGGGATCCTGCCGTAGACCAGGTAGAAGGTGTTCTTGCCGTCAGCCCTGCCGTAGACCTCTGGCGGCGCCCAGGCCACCAGGGGGTTCCAGAGCGGCCCCCTACCCTTCTTCCCCGTGATCTTGAGCATCATCAGGCTGTACACCTCTATCCTCCCCGTGGGCGTGGCTAGCCTACCCTCCTCCAGGAGCGACGCTGCGGCGGACCTGAGCCTATCCTCGGACATCTTCACGTAGAAGCCCTTCTCCTCGAGCACGTCGACGGGCACGCCCTTGGCGGCGGCCATCACCCTCCTCAACCCGGCGACGCCGTACTTCTCGTACATCTCCATGAACTTGGCTGCCGCGGCGTCGGGGTCGCTGGCGCCCAGCACCGCCGCCAGGCTGTGGAAGTACCTCTCATAGTACTCCCTCCCCAGCCGCCTCGCCAGCTCCACGTAGATCTCTATGATGTGCCTCGTGCCGTACACCGGCTCGACGGCCATCCTCCTCGTCTGGAAGCCCAGGGCCGGCGCATAGGTTATCGGGAACAACGGGTCCTCCTTCTCAAGGTACGTCGACTCGGGCAGCACTATGTCCGCGTAGGACACGGTGTCGGTCGGGAGTATGTCGACCGCGATGACCTTGTCCAGCTTCCTGAACGCCTCCCTCCACCTGTGGGAGCCAGCCCCCGTCAACAGGAAGTTCGTGGAGAGCAGGAAGACCGTGGTTATGGGGTACGGCTCACCCCTCACTATAGCGTCGTAGTAGCCCTGGAACGTGAAGCCCGTGAACGCGAGCGCCACGCCGTGCTTCTCACCCCACTGCCTCAGAACGCTCTTCGGGGAGGCCACGGTCGCGGACGGGTTAACGGTGCGCAGATACCCGACACCGGTCATCAGCACGCCGCCCCTGATGAGGCCGCCGACCAGCGCGTTCAGCACGGCCACTGCCCTCCACGTCATCACGCTGTTCAAGTGCTTCGGGTCGTGCCACCCCGTATCCACCGCGGCGGGCCTAGTCCTCCCGAACTCGACCCCTATGCTCCTGATGAGCTCCGCGGGCACCCCGGTTATCCCGCTGGCCCACTCCGGCGTATAGCCGGCCACCCTCTCCTTCAGCGCCTCGAAGGCCGGCCTCACCCTGACCCCGTCGACCACGTACTCGCCCTCCAGGGCCGGCAACACGGCCTCCTCGTGCCTCACAGCCGCGCCCCTCGCCAGGTCCCAGACAAGGTACCTCTTCTTGCCGCCCTCCTCGGCCAGCCGGAAGGGCTTCCCGTCGCCGTCGAGGAGCATGGGCGCGTTAGTATACCTCCTCAGGAACCCGGCGTCGTAGAGCTTCTCGCCTATGACGGTGTTTATCAGCGCCAGCAGGAACGCGAGGTCGGTGCCCGGCCTCACCGGGACCCACACGTCGGCCTTGGCGGCGGTCTCGCTAAACCTGGGGTCTACGACGACTAGCTTGAAGTCGCCGAGCCTCCTCCCAACCCTCGTCCCGTGGACAACGCTTATGCTCCCCAGGTTGTTCCTCTTTACGACGATGAGGTACCTTACACCACCATAGTCCGTTATGATGTCCGGGTGGGCGCCTATACCTATCGCAGACTTCCAGCCAACAGTCTTCGGGAAGAAGCAGGCGGCGGCAGGTATCCCGACGCCGTTGGGGCTGCCGATAGTCTTGTGGAAGGCCTTCATGAACGGCTTGTAGTACTTGCAGACCAGCCAGCCGCCGATAGAGCCAACCTCCCGGGCCCGACCCTCCTCTATAAGCCCCCTCAGGTGCTCCGCCACGGCGTCCAAGGCCTCATCCCAGGACACGCTCCTGAAGCCCTCCCACGTACCCCTGGCGGCCGGGTCGTCCCTCATCAGCGGCGTCTTAAGCCTGTCCGGGTTGTAAAGCCTGAAGACCCCTGCCTGCCCCCTCGCACATATCTTCCCGAGGTTCGTCGGGTGCCCCTTGGTGCCCTCTATCTTCTCCACGACGCCGTCCCTAACGCGCACCGTTATGTGGCACGCCGCCGGGCACATAGCGCATATGCTGGGTACGTGGCGCACCGCCTCCCCCGCCGCGGGTGGCGCGGCCTGCTCCCTGGGCCTCAGGACTCTGAGGAGGGGCTGCGAGAAGGCTGCGGCTGTAACGGCTACTCCCGAGAGCTTTAGGAAGTCCCTCCTATTCAACTCCAAGACGTTATTCACCTTTCTTGTTTCTCAGAAAGATATATCACATCTTACAAATATATCTATGTATATATCGCCAAAGATATGTATACGTCTTAATATTTATAAAATTCTAAATTTAACTGGAATTTTATATAATGAAATACTATAAATAAACCCAACATATCATGCAATATAATCTATAGTCTACGCGGAAATATTTATTCAAACACAAGAGTATCCCTGAAAAATGAGAATCAGACGGAAGATATGTACAAAAAATTTCTATTGGATCTTGACGCTTAGACGTGCAGGTATGTCTACTATCCGCGTCATATTCACCTTGTCCGTTGTAAATATTGCATAAGTGTTGCTTTGTTGTATAGTTATTATAGAATATTTATATATATGGGGGCTTATATTAACTGACTAGGGTGAGAACATTGAATAAAGCATATGTCGCCGTTATACTTGTTCTAGTCGCTGTAGCTTTCCTGACGCTAGTCGTTGTATCGCCTATCTACGCTTTCGGAGACACGATGCGCATGACCGGGACGACGGGGCTCGAGATACGCGAGGAGAAGCTCGTGGGCAACGAGAAGTACACGCTACTAGCCCTTCCAGGCCTCGACCTGGACGGCGACGTGCCCCCCGGGTATAAGCCCCTCTTCGCCGTCAAGGATCCTGAGGGGAGGGTATTCGTGGTGCTTGCCGACGCCAAGTTGAGGGAGCACGTCCTCCTAGTATCCCGTGGGGATGGCTATAGCCGTGAGGGTCTCGTGTTCGAGAAGGTCTCTGAGCAGGTTATAAGGAGTGGGCCTAGCGTCCAGAAGGTTGAGACGAAGGACGGGAAGGTAGAGGAGATGGTCGGCGTCTCCGAGTGTAGGCTCGTCGAGGAGAAGGCGTCCTTCGGGGCGTTCCAGGTGGCAAGGGTGTACTTTGACTGCCACTATACGACCCAGCTTGGTGGGCTCAGGCTCGCGACGACGCATTCGAGGGGGTATGTCTACTACATTCCGGGCGACAAGGTCACGGCCGTGGTCGACATGTCGTATGACGCCGTGCATAGCCCTGTGGTTAGGAAGTGCTGGTTTAGGCACACCTATAGCGGTGTCGGCACGCCGGCTGTAAGCGTGACCGCCCAGGGGAAGTATTTGCTATGCTACTCGCTTACCTCCACCAAGTGGACGCAGAAGAGCTGGTTTGTGTTCGACGTCTACGGGTTGAAGGACTGCCGCGGCTCCCACACGGCATGGGCGGACATGGGGTGTGACTGCTAAGCACCCCGTGAAATGTCTCCCCCTTTTTTCCCTACTGCACGGCCCCCCTCCTCCCCGGCCGGCCCAGCAGGTAGGCCACGGCGTCTCCGCGGCCCAGCGGCACGGCCCTGTCTTTCAGGGTTTTCGCCGCCTCCTCCGCCTCGGCCCTCCCCGGGCTGCTCCAGGCGCCGACGCGGGTGCACTTGAGGGAGGCGGCGGCGGAGGCGATGGTGGCTGCCTGGCGCGGGGGGAGCCCTTCGACTAGTCTTAGCCGGGCGTAGAAGCCCGTGTAGGCGTCCCCGGCGCCGGTTGTGTCGACGGGCTGGACGGGTAGCGCCGGTACGTGGAGGGCGCCCCAGGGGCCTATCACTATGGAGCCTTCGGCGCCCATGGTGACCACCGCCTCGCCGCGCCCCGTGAGTCTTTCGAGGAGGAGGCGTGGCTGGGGGAGGCTCCTCAGCACGGCGAGGGAGGTGGTGAGGAGGTCGAGCATGTCTGCGGCGCGTAGGAGCATGGGCCAGGTGAGGCCCCAGCCCTCCATGGCGTCGAGGCCGTGGGCGAGTATGGCGGCCGTGGGGGTGCCCGCGGCGCTGGCCTCCTGGAGGGCGTGGAGGGCGGCCTCTGGGGTGAAGAGGTCTGTGAATACGAGCTCTGCGCCCAGGTAGGGGTCTACCTCGGCGGGCTCGAGCCTGAGTGTCCGCCTGTTCTCGAGGAAGAATATCCTGGTCTCTTCGTCCTCGTAGATGTGTAGCCTGACGGGGCCCCCGCTCCTCCTCTTCACGCCGCGGGTGGAGACGCCTAGGGCCTCTAGCTGGCGGAGGAGCTCCTCGCTGTCCCCGTCGCTGCCTGTGGAGGAGACGAGTACTGCGCGGCCGCCGGCGCGCGTGTAGGCGACGGCGAAGTTCGCCGCCACGCCTCCTCCCCTCCTCGCCGCCCAGAGTATCTCGCCCAGCCCCTCGGGGTCTGGCAGCGAGTCGACCCTATATATGGCGTCCCTGACGAGGGCGCCTATCGCCGCCGCCTCTCCCATCGCCTGGCCGCCTCTATGAACGCCCATACCTTGCCGAGGTCCTTCATTCCCGGGGACGCGTCGAGCCCGGTGCACGCGTCAACGCCCCACGGCTCTACGGCGTCTAGGGCCTGGGCTACGTTGCGGGGGTTTAGGCCGCCTGCGAGTATGACGGGCGTGTCGGTGTGCTCGACGATGTACCTGCTTATCTCCCAGTTGTGTGTCCGGCCTGTGACGCCGGCCCAGTCCCCGAGCCTCGTGTCGAGGAGGAGGTAGTCGACGGCGCCGGCCGAGTCCAGGGCTAGGGCGCGCTCCACCTCGGCCCTGTTCTCCTCCCAGCCGCCGGGTGTAAGGAAGATGGATGCCATGACTGGCCTGCCGGCGGAGGCCCGTAGCTCCCCGTACTCCCCGGGGCCCCAGGTGTTTATCATGTGGAGTATGTCGCCGCCCGCCTCGTCTAGGAGGCGGAGCGCCTCCCCGGGCTCCCGGGTGAGTGGCATGAAGACTCTCCTGGCGAGGCCCTTGAGCCTGCGGAATATCTCGGCTACGCGCTCCACGGTTGTGAGCTCGAAGACGCGCCTCCACTCGGGGTCGCGGAGGTAGGGTGAGCCGCGCATGTCGGGCGCCATGACCGTTATCCCGATGTGGTCGGCGCCGAGCCAGGCCGCGGCCAGGGCGTCGCCGGGCCTATAGTAGGTGTAGACCTGTACGACAGGCATCGCTCAACGCCGGGTCTAGGTGGCGGCGGCGATGGTTATCTCTTTCCCCCTCCTAACCGCCCTTATCAGGTCCCTGAGCACGGGCACGGGGTAGTCACCCAGCCCGACGACGGTTGCCTTTGCGCGCGGCCACACTATGTCCGCCTCCAGAGCGACCTCCAGGGAGAGCTTTGCCGGGAAGCCCACCGCGGGGGTCTCGGCGGACTCGCCGGGCCTGAGCACGCGGTTGAGCGCGGCCGAGCCCTGGGGCCCCTCGAGCTTCTCGAGCTTCACGGGCCTATCCCAGGTGTTGGTGACTACCAGTACGCCGTCCCTCTCGTCGACGCGCAGCCGGGGGTCGAGGCTGAGCCTGAAGCCGTGGAAGCTGACGATGGGCCTCGCCTCCCTCAGCTCTCCACCCTCTAGCACGGCTTCGAGCTGGAGCCTGTAGTCGACGTCCATGACGTAGATGTAGCCGCCGCTGTACTCGCAGAGGACGCCCTGGTAGAGCTTCTCCTCGCCCTCCACGTCGGTGAACCTAACGGTGACGAGGCGGCCGATGCTGTTCTCGAGGAGGGCGTCGTAGCTGGGCGCGAGCGTGCTCGACACTATCTTCTTCTCCGCCTCCTCGAGCGTCTTGGCAAGGTCGCCCGGCACGGCCCCTATGAACACCCTTGTCTGGGCGGCGAGGGTGGCGGCAACCTTGTCCTTAACGTAGCTCAGGCTGTTCTCAACCTTCCTTGCCAGGCGGCGGTGGAGAGGCGGCGAGTACACCCTGGCGAGGCGGCGCCACCTGGCCCTCCTCTCCCTCTCGTCCATGAAGTCGACGAAGCTCAGTATCATCCAGAGATCCTTGAGCTCGCCGGGGTACACCTTGCGCGACACGAGGCTCGGCGGCGCCCAGGGGTTTACCTCCACCCTGTCCAGGGTGTAGTCGGGGGGCAGGAGGCCGCGCTCCTTGAAGTGCTCGAGGAGCCTCTCGGCGTGGCGGAGGAACTTCCTGTCGCCCGTCTCCCTGTAGTTCTCCAGGTAGAACGCCAGGAGGGTCTCTATGTGCTCGAGGCCCCGCTCCTCGTAGAACACCTCGAAGCCCCCGCCGCTCCTCGGCGGTATGTGGAGCCTGCCGTAGTGCACCTCGCCACCTATGAAGACGAAGGCCCTGGTGCCCCTCACCAGCTTGAGCACCCTGTCCACGGAGAAGTAGTCTATCAGCGCGTAGACTATGGAGAGGGCGACGCCGAGGCCTAGCAGGTAGAGGAGGGGGGTCAGCTCGGGCGGCACAGAGGGGAGATACATAGGAGAGACTCGGGGGCGGATAAGATATCTCTTACCCCGCCGCCTACACTCCACGTGCGGGAGATAAGGCTCGCCGCGGGCACACGCAACCCGGCGAAGCTCGAAGGCATAGAGGCGGCCTTCAGGAGGCTCGGCTACAAGCCCCTGCTCGAGCCGGTGGCCGTGCACACGGGGCTGCCGCCCCAGCCCGTGGGCATCCGCGAGGCTCTGCGCGGCGCTGTTCTCAGGGCATACGGGGCCCTGCGCCGGGCCGGGGGCGACCTCGGGGTGGGCGTGGAGGCGGGGCTCGTCGAGGTGCCGGGCACGATCAGCGGCTACATGGACGTCGAGGCCTGCGCCGTCGTCGACATGCGGCGCCGGGTCACGCTCGGCCTCAGCCCTGGCTTCGAGTTCCCCACGAGGAGCGTGCTCCGCGCGGTGCACGGGCTGGCCGGGGAGATGGAGGACGAGATGGTGCGGCTGAGCGGGTGGAGGGGCATAGCCGACAGGGAGGGCGGGATAGGCTTCCTCACGGGCGGCGCCGTGGACAGGCCCTGGCTCACCGAGGCGGCCGTGCTGATGGCCATGGTGCCTAGGCTCAAGCCGTGGCTCTACGGGGAGCCTAGAAGCGTGGAGGACGTACTGGGCGAGCTGGCGGCCCCCGGGGGGCGGGGGCGGCAGCCCGGCCTGGCCTAAAAAACCCTGCGTCTTATTATGCCCCTGACCCTGGGGGCCGCCCACCCGAGGAGGGCGAGCACGGCCAGCGGCGAGGCAAGGGCGGTGGCGAGCACGAAGCCGCTCGTGGACGCCGTTAGGGCCGCGTCCAGGTGGAGCGCCGCGGAGGCGGCTGAGGCCAGCAGGAAGACGGGCAGCGTCGCCGCGAGCACTGTGGCAGCCCTGGCCGGGTCGAAGCCCCTGCCGAGCCTCCTGGCAAGTAGGAGCGTGGCTGCGGCCAGCGGGGTCAGGTAGACGGCGCCTATCGCCGCCGCTGAGAGGAAGCCCGCGAGGTATACGCCTGCCTCCGTGTTCACCTCGAGGAGGGGCTGGGAAGCCGCGTAGGCTGCGTGGAGGCCCAGTATAAGCGGGTAGAGCACCGCCCTCATCGGCGGGACCGTCCAGGGGTTCTCGTGCATGAACTGCGCCACGGAGGGGCTCCAGCTGTAGTAGAAGGCGTCGAAGGCCGCGTAGAAGCGTACCCCGCTGTACGTGGCGAGGACGCGTGTGTCCCTGAACCTCCTGAGGAAGGAGACCTCGGGGCTGAGCTCGGAGCCGTAGGTGGCGGTGGCGACTATGCAGCGCTTCTCGTTCACCTTGAGCGTCACGAGGGCTGTCTTGACGGTGTCTCCGCTCCTGGCCTCCACGACCAGCGTGTAGGTGCCCTTCGCGGAGCCCGCGTTCACCATGAGTGTCGCGTAGCCCGGCGGCGTGAGGCTCTGCGGGCTTATCGTCACCGTGGCGCCGGGCGGGGTACCGGACACCGATAGCTCCACCGTGCCATCCCCGCCGCCGAGCTTCTCCACCCTCACCTGTACGCTCCCGCTCTCGCCCTGGTTCAGCTCGAGGGTCGCCGGCTCCACGGCTAGGGAGAAGGAGAGCTTCTCCTCGCGTACCTCCAGGTGGATGATCGCGGTGCGCTCCACGCCGCTAGCGCTCACGGCCCGCACCACGAGGGTGTAGTTGCCCGCGGCCCTGCCCGCCGTTATGCTGAGCGTCACCCTGTCGCCGGGGGACGCGGGGTTCGCGCTGAAGCTGTAGGAGGCGTCGCCTGGGAGGCCGTGGAGGCTCAGCTGGACGTCCTCGGCGCCGCCGGAGACTGCCTGGAGCACCACCTCGACGGTGCCGGTCTCCCCTCTCTTCAGGCTCAGCGTCTCCGGCTCGACGCCTAGCCTGTAGTCGAGCGGCGGCCTAGTGACGGTGAAGCTCAGCGTGGCGCGCTGCCTTATGCCGTCCGAGGAGCCCTCTATGGTCACCGTGTAGTTGCCCGGCGGCACGCTGGGGGCGACTGACACGGCGACGAAGGCTGTCTCCCCTGGCCTGATGCTCTGGTTGAGCAGCTCTACGTCGAATCCCTGCGGCTTGTCGGCTACGCTCAGCGACACGGTGCCCGTGAAGCTCCCGACGGGCTGGGCCTTCACGCCGACAGTGACGTTGCCGCCCGCCTCCACCGAGACGGTTGAGGGGTTGGCCGATAGCGCGAAGCTGCCGGAGGCGGTCACCGCCAGCCTGAGCGTGATCGTGGAGGAGTATACGAGCCTGCCGCCATACCTGCTCTTAGCCGAGACCCGTAGCTTCGCGTAGTAGACGCCGGGCGGCGTGTCGGGGGCTGTGAAGGCCTTCACCTCGAGGACGCTCTTCTCCGGGCTCCGAGAGAGGATGCGGGCGTATACCCGTATGCTGGGGTGGAAGGGCTGTACGCTCTCAAGCTTGATCGTGGACTCGTCGATTGCCTGGTAGTCGGCCGTGAGGGTGTAGATCGCGCCGGCGCCCTGCTTGACGCCCGCGGTGTAGGAGGAGGCCCTGAGCACTATCCGGGGGAGCCTGTAGGTCACGACGAGCTGTGGCCTCAGGCCCGGGTTGGATGCCTCGGCGTCGTAGAAGTTGACTGTGCCGTTGAGCTGGCTACCCATCAGGAGTATGCCGTAGTTCTTTAGCCCCCCGTTCACGTACCTCTTGACGAGCTCCGTCACGTCGACCTCGTACTTCTTGCCTATGGGGTCGCTGAGGTAGACCTTGAAGAAGCCGTAGCTGCCATAGGTGCCGGGGCCGTCGAGCACGTAGTCTCCACCGGCGTGGGCCCAGAGGGAGGACGCGGTGGCGTTCTTCCAGGTCGCGCCGTCCTCGCTCCAGTACCTGGCTAGCCTGAATATCCAGAAGAACTGGTAGCTCTTCTCGAAGCTGTACTTCGCCTTCAGGGTCAGCACGAGCCGTGCGCTGACGATCTCGGCGTAGACCGGGATGGACGCCAGGTTGAAGTATATCAGCGCCCTGATCCGCTTGTCCGAGTATGCCGAGTGGCCGGCCGCTATGAAGTCCTTGAAGTTGAAGTTCGTGTCGGGGTAGGCCTCGTAGATGTAGGTGTCCTTGTCGGAGACTATGACGCGGGTGACCGTGTCGTTTAGCGCGGTGGCAGTATATGGTGTGAGCGAGGCGAGCAGTAGGGTCGCTAATACTAGCGCGGATACCCGCGCTGCCGTGTCTTTACTCAATTTTGCTCCGTGGAAGTGAGCGTGTGAAACTATATATCTTTTTATACTTTTCTTAAATTTTCTTATTTTTTAGGCTTAAATAAACATATTCTTGCCGCGGTATATTCACTATTTAGATGGTATATAAAAACGCTTTGTCAGGCCTGGCTGGCGTCCACCACGTTTAATCCAACACCCCTCCTAGGCTATCCTCCTGCCGAAGCCGCCCGGCGTCGCGCTCTTATCATATACCTCGCCTACGTGGAGCAGGTACACGGGCCTCCCGCCCCTACGCTCCGGCGGCGTATAGTGGTAGGCGTCATGTATCAGCGTCACGAGCCTGTGGTACTCGTCGCCCACGTGCACCGAGATCTCACCCTTCACCTCGAAGCTCACAGTCGGCGGCTGGAAGAACACCAGGCTAGCGGCCCTGCTCCGCTGGACGAGGCGCCACGTCTCCTTCATAGCCAGCTCCACGGTCGCCAGCTTCTCGAAGTCGACGCGCTCCTCGGCCTCCCCCCGGGGGAGATATATGTGGCGGAGAAGCAGCCTGGCGCCCCTCGACGCGTGCTCCATGTAGAGCCTCCTGAGCGCCTCCCTGTCGCCGCGGGCCGCCTCGTAGGCCTCGTCGCTGACGGCTATGTGCTCCTCGAAGGCCTTGACCGTCTCGCCGATGTAGCCTGGCTTGACGACATAGCCGCAGCCGACGACCTTGCCGTTAACCCTGAGGCCGCCCTCCACGGGGGCCGCCGTGACGAGTACGGGGTTGTGCCTCGTGAACTCCAGGGCTAGCTTCTCGGGGCTGACCCTTGCCTCGCCGGTGAGCATCTCCTCTATCAGGCGCCGCCTCGGGTAGTAGTTCCACTCGAGGAAGCGCGGCGGCAGCGCCACCATCCCGTATCCCCTCCCGTGTTTTATGTGGGTTGCATGCCTTATATCGCCTCGGGGCATGCGGGGAAATGTTTTTCACGGCCGGCCCGGGGCTAGAGAGAGGATGCCAGTGAGGGTCTACGTTACTGTTATAGGTAGTAGCGCTGCCACGCCCTGGGAGGCGGAGGCCGCCTATAGGGTGGGGTTCCTGCTGGCCAGGCGGGGAGCCGTGGTCGTCACCGGGGGTAGGGGAGGCGTCATGGAGGCCGCCTCGAGGGGCGCCAAGGAGGCGGGGGGCTTCACGCTGGGCATACTGCCGGGGACGTCCAGGCGCGAGGCCAACCCCTATGTGGACGTGGCGGTGCCCACCGGGCTGGGCCACGCGAGGAACGCGGTGAACGTGCTGGCCGGCGACGCCGTCATAGCGGTTGGCGGCGGGCCTGGGACGCTGAGCGAGATAGGGCTGGCCCTCGCCTATGGGCGCCCGGTTGTCGCGCTCAGGGGGCCGGGGGCTGCCGGCCTGCTCGCCGGGAGGGAGGTGGGAGGGCTCAGGGTGTACGCCGCGGGGACCCCTGAGGAGGCCGTGTCGAAGGCGCTGAGCCTGGCGGGAATGGGGGTGCGGTAGCCAAATATAGTGTCGCGGGCGAACCTCCAGTGATGCAGGTTATAGAGGCCCGGGGCCTGGCCAAGAGGTTTGGCCGTTTTCAGGCCCTAAGGGACGTCTCCTTCACTATACCCGGGGGCCGCGTCGCGGGCTTTCTCGGGCCGAACGGCGCGGGGAAGACTACTACGCTCAAGATCCTGGTCGGCCTCCTCAGGCGTGACGGCGGCGAGGCGCTGGTCTTCGGCATGGACCCCTGGAGCCAGGGGGTCGAGGTTAGGGAGAGGATGGGTGTGCTCCACGAGCGCCCCCTGTACCCGAGGGGTGCCCGCGTGTCGACGATCCTCAGGTATGCTGCGAGGCTTAGGGGCTACGACTACGGGGAGGCTGTTAGGATCGCCAAGATAGTGGGCATAGAGGGGCTCCTCTCCTACCCCGTCGCCTCGCTGTCGAGGGGCTTCCTCCAGAGGCTGGGCATAGCCCTCGCCCTACTCGGTGACCCAGAGCTACTGCTCCTCGACGAGCCGACGGCGAACCTGGACCCCCTCACGCGGATGAGCCTGCTCTCGCTCCTCGACGTGCTCCACAGGGAGCTAGACCTGACCATCGTCATATCGAGCCACATCCTGCCGGAGCTGAGCGTGGTGTGCGACTACGCGGTCTTCATAGCGCAGGGCGCCACGCTGGACTGGGGCAGCCTGGAGGAGCTTAACAGGAAGTACGGCATAGTCTCCCTCTACGAGGTCTCCACGGGCGACCCGAGGGGGCTGGCCCGCGAGCTCATAGCCCGTAGCTACGTGGTCGGCGTGGAGGTGGCAGGGGAGGTGCTCAGGGTTAAGGTTGAGGGGAGCTACGCCGCGGAGTTCCTGGGCGAGCTCAGGGAGATGGGCGTCACCGAGGTCAGGCACGTGGGCGGGGAGCTCGGCCAGCTATACGGCAAGGTTATGGCCTCGGCCTCCGGGGCGCAAGGGGTGGTAGGGGGTGCCGCCTAGGTGGGCTAGGAGGCTGTGGATATACCAGCGCTATGTGCACGGCAACCTGATAGGCGGGCTTGTCATAGCCCTCATGGTCCTCGTGCCGGTGCACGCCGCGGCCGCCGTCTTCCTGGCCCCGGCCCTCGTGGTCAGCAGCGGCAATGTGAACCCGGGCTTCGGCGTGGTCACGGGGCTCACCGGGCTCATACTGGTGTTCCTCGTAGTCTTCCTGGTCGCCTCCTTCGCCGGCGACCTCTCGGGCGGCGGGGCCCAGCTCTTCCTCTCCCAGCCGATCTCGAGGAAGGTCTATGCCGCCACCTGGCTGCTCGCCGTGGTGGCTACGCCGGCGCTCATATACCTGCTGAGCGTCGCGCTACCCCTCCTGGCCATAGACCCCGGCCTCCTACACGCTGTCGGATTCACGGAGATAGGCCTATCCGTGGTCGAGGTGCTCGAGATGGGGAGCCTGCTCTTCCTCGCCGCACTGCTCACCAGGAGTAGGGCCGCCGTGGTCGTGCTAGGCCTCTTCGTAGAGTTCCTCCTCCCATGGATAATGCTCATACCCTTCGCGATGCTGGCGGCGATCCCCGGCGGGCAGCCACCGTGGCTTACACAGGCGATCGCGGTCTACCTGGTCCTCTACCCCTCGAAGCTCCCACTCTTCCTCACAGCCCCACAGGGCCCGCCGCTTACCCCGGCCCAGGTGGCGGGTGCCGCCCTGACGCTAACCGCGCTGTACTGGGCCGCCGCCCTGGCCTACGCCGATAGGAGGATGGAGGTGAGATGACATGCTCAGGGAGATCGGAGTGACGCTGCTCGTGGCCGGCATCCTCACCGCGGCGGTGCTGGCGGCGCTCACCGGGAGAAGGGGGCTAGCCCCCTCAACCAGGCTATATGGCTGGGATAGCGCGGTTGAGCTGCTCGAGAACCATACCGTCGCGGTCTACGTGGCCTCGGAGGGCCTCGTCGAGGTGCCCAGCCTGGAGGGCTACTCCTTCGAGCTGGGGATCGGCATCCAGCCCAGCATAGGTGTCATGATCGGGCAGGCCGGCTCCTCGTTCACAGGGGTGAACCTGAGGCTACGGGAGGCCCATGCATATATTCTCGGCGAGGCGGACGCGCGGACAGCCATACTCCTCTACCGCTCGCGCAGCTGGGACGCCCTGCTCCGCCTGGCTTCCTCGAAGGCGGTGGCGAGGGTCAAGCTCAGCCCTGAGAAGGGGGGCTTCGGCGCCCCGAGGTATACCGCCTCCATACCGCTCGGGGAGGGCAAGTACTGGGTGCTAATCGTAGCCGTATCGGAGAAGACCCCGCAGCTACTCCTACCCCCGAAGCCCCAGCCCTCGCCCAGCGGGACAGGCACTACGCCCGCCGTCACGGGCCTCGCGGTGGACGTCCACATAGCGGTCAACGCGGTGATAACGCCCACGCCCTACCAGTACTTCAGGGCCCTCGACATAGCCGCGCTGGGCGCCGTGCTGCTGGGGCTCGACTACTACCTCAACAGGAGCGACTACTCGGAGGGGAGGCTGGCCGGCCTCCTCTCACGTATACGCGGCCGCCCGCCTAGAAGGTAACCCCCAGTGTCCGCTGCCTGAGGTAGAGCGCCGCGAGCCACGACGCCGCCGCCCCGAGCGAGAGGAGCCAGGAGAGGGGCTGCCTCACAGTGTACTCCTCCCTGGCCTCCAGCTTCACCTGCGTCCTAATGATCCTCTCACGTGCGCTCGAGGCCAGCTCCCCGAAGGCCTCTGCGAGCTCCGCCGCGGTGGGGGCGGTGTACTGGCGGCCTCCTGTTAGCTCGGCGATCCTCCTAGTCTCCGCCTCCCCGGGGTCGCCGCCGGGCCCTATATAGACCGTGTAGACCGGTATGCCTAGCCTCCTGTACTCGCCGAGGAGGCCGTCATATGAGCCCCTGTCGGCGGGCAGGCCGTCGGTGACCAGCACGACTATACAGGTCGCGTTGAAGGCCCTATAGGGGCGCAGGAAGTTGAGCGCAGTTTCGAGGGGGTACCTGTACATCGTGCCCCCGCCCGGCCTCAGACCCTCCAGCACCGCGGCTACCAGGCTCCTATTATCGGTCGGCGGCACGGCCGCCCCCACCACGTGGCTGAAGGCGACGAGGCCCACGTCGACGTTCCTCGGCAGGGCGGCTATGAAGTCCTCCACGGCCCTCTTCGCCAAGGAGATCTTCACTCCCCCAGGTATCTGCGACCCCATGCTCCCCGAGACGTCGAGCAGCACCACGACCGCGGGCCTCGCCACCCTTAGCGCATCCCTCAGCTCCGCGTCCATCACACGGACCCGATACGCCCTATACTCCACGTAGGGCTGTGCCGCGGCCAGCAGCGCCAGGGCGATAGCAGCCGCCTCCAGCGCGGCGATGAGCCTGCCGGGCCGCCTACCCTCCAGGCCCAGCACGCCGGCTAGGGGGCTCCAGAACCCGTAGAGCCTCGCATAGAAGCGGCGCCGCCTCGCCAGGAGCACGGCCGCCGAGAGCAGGGGGGCGGCGGCGAGCACCAGGGGCTGCTCGAAGCCTACCTGCACCTCTATACACCCTCGATTAGCGATAGCGCGGCGAGAACCACGGCCAGCAATGCCAGCGCGGCAGCCGGCACGTAGCTCCGCCGCACGCTCCACACAACCGCCTCGCCGCGTGCCTGCAGGGCCTCCAGCCTCACCTCCCTCCAGAGGGAGTCCCCGAGGCTACCCGCCGCCGGCAGCGTGTACTCGTCGAGCCTGTAGAGCCGCGCCCCCGCGGCCTCAGCGACGCGTGGCAGCACGCCGGGCCCGTCGACGGCGAGGACGATGAGCGGTATGTGGAGGGAGCGGTACGCCGCGGCGACGGTCACGGGGTCTGAGCCATAGTTCTGGCCCCCGTCGCTGACCAGGAGCACCGCCCCTGGGAGGCTCGAGGCCCTGAGGAAGCCGGCGGCGTAGGCTAGCGCGTCGCCTACCGCGGTGTACCTCTCCACGCCTCTTGCCTCCTCGAGGGCTGCCGCGGCGCCCGAGGCGTCGCCCGTGTAGACGGGGGTCACGTTCCCCGAGAAGAATACCAGGTGCACCGTCGCGTTCCCGTCCAGCCCAGCTAGGAGGCTTCGTAGAACGCGCTTCGCCGCGTCCATCCTGCTGCCCGTGCCCATGGGGTAGCCCATGCTCTTGGAGACGTCGAGGAGCACCACTACCACCACGGGCCTAGCCCGCAGTAGCCCCTCCTCGGCCACCGTGACTCTACGGGGCACGCGGTACTCCACGTACGGCTGCGCCGCGGCGACAACCAGTAGTAGCAGGGCCGCGGCCCTCGCCAGCGCGAACGCGTCGCCCAGCCTGCTCCAGCCTCGGGGTGGGCCGAGCGCCGCTACGACCTCCTCGAACCTCTTCTTGCTCCTCCCCCATATAATGGCGGCCGCGGCCGAGGCCGGCACGAGGAGCAGGAGGATTCCAGGCCTCTCAAAGCCCGAAGGAGGTATGGGAGCAGGCACTAGTCTTCACCCGAAGGCCCGCCTCTCCCCGCGCCGTCTCCCTGCTGCCCGCCCTGCTGGCCACCCTGCTGCCCCGTCAACGCGGAGAGCCACGCCTTATCCTCGCCACCTGGTAGCCGTAGACCCAGGCATCCCCGGGCCTAAGCCTGTCCAGCCTCTGGGCAAGATCCCCGGGCGTTACGCCGGGCGTGCAGCCGCCGCAGCGCGCAGCGACACACACCTTCTCGAGCGTGGCCGGGTCGCCGCTACGCAGCATGTCGGCTACCTTCTCAAGCTCGCCGAGCATCAGGTAGGCCCTCAGAACCGAGGCGTACGCAGCCCTATACACCTCTCTGTGGCCCGGCGACAGGAGGTTCTCCTCGTCGACGCCGGAGAGGATGTCTAGCACGCTCCTGGCGCGCGCCCTGGCGTCGGCGAGCAACGGGGCCAGCTCCTCGGCCACAGCTCGGGCCCCGGTTATATTACAATTCTCCGCTAGGACGAGCATCTCGTGGGCCCGGCCGCTGAGCCCGGAGATCTCCTCGGCCAGCCCCTCCACCTCGGCTGCGGCCTCCGCAAGGCGGGAGTAGGCGGCGGAGCTCCGCCTAAGCTTCTCGGCGAGGTCTCCCTCCCCGAGGCTCCCGTTTACCGCGGCCCAGGCGAGGAGCCTCGAGACCCTCCTCATATCCTCGGCGAGCTCCCTGTCGGAGGCCTCGGCGCCCATCACCGAGCGGTTTAGCAGCGCTGTGGAGCGGTTTAGGCCCTGGGCTGCCTCGACGAATAGCCTGGGGAGGTCTTCCGGCTTCACGTCTATCTGGCTCCGCGGCGGCCTGTATAGTGTCGCTGCGAATAGGGCTAGCAGTATGGCGGCTGCGGCCGCAGCGGCAAGATATGCTTTGTGCCTAGCCTCCATGTCCCTCAGATATCCACGTGTCGAGGGAGAGATATAAGTGGAGCGTATTGAGGAGGATGTGAAACAAATCAATTCCCGTAGGCTGAGCCGCCTCGCCTCGGCCGGCAGGTGACATAAGGGATCCTCGCGGCTTTGACCCTAACCACTAAGTTCTCCTCAGTCGTGTGAGAAAAAACCTGCTATGTGCAAAATACCTATAAGGTTTTCTATTATAACCCGTTGCCCCCGAGGAGGGGCTTCACGTAGCGCTCCACGAATATCCTCTTAGCCTCCTCGAGGTATTCGGGCGACAGCTTGCCGTGCGGGGTCGGCGTCTCGAATATCCTCTTGGGGAACTTGACGTCCTCGGGCCTGAAGCCTAGCTCGAGCTTCAGCCTATACTTCTCCTCGTATATGCGGCGGCCGAGGCCGTGGAGATCCTCGGGGCTAAGCTCGAAGCCTAGTGGACGGAGCGCCTCGGAGACGAGCTCGGGCTTGTAGACGCCGCGGGCGAAGAAGCAGGCCACGAGGCTCGACAGCACCTGGCGCCACTGCTCCTCGGCGACGAGCTTCTCAACCATCTCGCCGGGCGGCACCTCCCTGCCTATCGTCTTCTGGTCGAAGCTGTAGCCGGCCATGTCGAGGTGGCTGTGCCTGGCGCCGAAGGCGTAGTTGAAGTGGGCGCCGGGCCCAGTGTGGTAGCCTGCGGGCTCGTTGCCTGCGAAGCTCATGGCGAACTCTTCGCCGCCGTACTTCTCCGCGGCCGCCTTGACTCCGCGGGCCATCACCTTGTAGAGCTCGGTCGGCTGCTCGACGAGGTACTCGACGGCCTTTATGTAGGCCTCGTAGTCGCCCCAGCTGAGCTTCACGCCGGCCAGGTCGGCTTCATCTATGATGCCCCGCTCGTAGGCCTCCGTCGCCCATGCAAGCACCACGCCGGTTGTCATAGCGTCGAGGCCGTACTTGTCGACCACGTCTATGAGGCGGAGCATGCCCTCCGGCTCCCTGGCCCCGAGGTTGCTGCCGAGCGCGTAGATGGGCTCGTAGTCGTAGCCTATGAAGGTGGTCTTGTAGAAGTATGGCTCGTCCTCGTAGGGCTCCCTGAGGGCGGCGACGTGGATGCAGGCGACGGGGCAGTGGGCGCAGGAGACGCGGCGGCCGAGGTAGTTCTCCGCGAGGTACTCGCCGCTGATCTTGTCGGCGGTCTCTAGCCTCGTCGCGCGGAAGTTGTAGCAGGGGAGCGCGCCTATCTTGTTGAGCCTGAGCACGTTCACCGGGGTGCCGAGCTCGTGGTACTTCTTCATGAGCGGGCTGTCGACTATCAGCCTGTATATCTTGTCGTACACCTTCCTGTACTCCTTCTTGTCGGCTACAGGTATCGTGTGCCTCCCCGAGACGACGAGCGCCTTGAGCTTCTTGCTCCCGAAGACGGCGCCGAGGCCGAGGCGGCCGAAGTGCCTATAGGTCTCGGTGATCACGCTCGCATATGTGACCATGCGCTCCCCGGCGCGCCCTATCCTCATGATGGTGCGGAAGCCGCTGCCCGGCTCGTTCTCCCTGATGATCCGGCCGACGGTGAAGCTGCTCGTCATGCCCCAGAGCGCCCGCGCGTCCCTGAAGTAGACCTTGGGGCCGTGCACCGCGACCCAGACGGGTATGTCGCTGGCCCCCTTGATCACTATGGCGCCGTAGCCGGCAAGCCTTATCGCTATCGCGCTGCGGCCCCCCGCGTGGCTCTCACCCAGGTTACCCGTATGGGGGCTGCGGTACATTGAGACCGTCTTCGAGGCGGTCGGGTACACCGCGTTGAAGGGGCCTACCGCGAAGACTATAACGTTGTCCGGCCCCAGGGGGTCGGCGTTCCTCGGCAGCTCCTCCTTGAGGAGCTGTGTCGCGACCCCGGTGCCGCCGAGGTACTCCTCGAAGAGGTCCCGGCGGTCCTCGACCCAGTACTTCTTGTGTGTCAGGTCGATGTACAGCACCCTACTGAGAGGATCCCTCCCATACATCACGGATCACCTCGCCAGCTTGATCACGTCGTAGGGGCAGTAGGCGGCGCATATGCCGCAGTGCACGCATATGATGGGCTTGTTCGCCTCCTCATCCCACATCACCGCCCCTATCGGGCACGCATCCCTACAGTTCCCACACCCGATACACCTGGACGGGTTGAGTAGGACGCCGCCGTCCTTGCGCCTGGCCAGCGCCCCCGTGGGGCACGCCGCGGCGCAGGATGGTTCCTCACACGCCCTACACACTATGACCTTGAAGCCCTTCTCCACTCCGCCTACGCTACCCACCCTTATCGCCGCCTTCGCCACGCCGCTGTCGCCGAAGCGCCGGGCGCAGGCGAAGACGCAGGACATGCAGCCGACGCACCTGTCGACGTCGACTACTTCGAGCCGCGTAGCCCTTCACCAGGTCTACATAGCTATATAGAAGTATATATCATGACCCCCGTAAGAGGGGGTATTAACGTGCCCCTCCGGCCCCCGGGGGGCGCTACCCCTTGGACACTAGGAGTGGCGTCGCAAGCTCTATGCCGCGGCCCGAGGCCTCCACTAGGACGTTCCTGTAGAGCTCGGCCTGCACCCACTCGTACCTCCGCACCTCCCTCGTGAAGACGTATAGGGTGTACTCCGCCGCATAGTCTCCCAGGCCGGTAACCCAGACGTAGGGCGCCGGCTCCCCGGCGACGCCCCGGGTCTTACCGGCGGCGGCGAGCAGCATCTCCTCCACCGCGTCGGGTGGGGTGTCGTAGCCCACGGAGACGCGGCAGGCCATCCTGACGGGCTTGTCGCGGCCGTAGTTCACTATATCTGTGGAGAGGAGCTTGCTGTTGGGGACGGATATCTCTACGCGGTCGAGCGTGGTCAGCCTCGTGTAGATGAAGTTTATCTCTACCACGTCTGCGAGCTGGCCCTCGTAGAGTATCCTGTCGCCGACCCTGAAGGGCGTGGTCGCCATAACCACCATCCCAGCTATCGCGTTGCCTATCGTGTCGCTGGCGGCGAAGCCGACTATGGTGCCGCCGCTCAGGGCGAGGAGGCCGAGTAGCAGGCTCATGTTGAGCTCGAGCTCGGAGGCGACGGCGACCACGGCGAGGAGGGCTGCGGCCACCTGGAATAGCTTCTTGACGGTGAAGGCGGCGTGGTCGTGGAACCTGCCCTCCTCCCTCAGCCTCTCCACGGCCCCCGCGGCTAGCCTGTAGCCCAGGTAGATTGCCGCCAGGGTTGCCGCTACCGCCGCCACGTGGAGCGGGTCCACGCTGGGCAGGGTGAAAACCGCAGGCACGGCAGAGCCCCTCGCCGAGAGATGCCGCCAGCCGCGATATATTGCTATGCCCGCCGGCCCCCCGGGTGGGGGCTACCCGAGGTGGCCTGCTATGAAGCCCTCGACCAGGTCCACGTAGCCGGGGTCCTTCACGGTCTCGACGTGCCCGGCGCCCTTGACCACGTGCACCCTGCCCTCCCTGCCGGCCCGGCGGGCGGCGGCCGCTATCATCTCCGCCTCCTCGGCCGTCACGAAGGGGTCGCGGTCGCCTATGACGACGAGCAGGTGTGCCTTGCTGTGCTCGGCGAGCCTCCACATCACGTAGTCTGAGGGCTTGACGCCGTAGAGTATCCAGGCCCAGGCCTCGAGGAAGGGCTTCAGCACCCATGTGAGGGCGGCGGGGAGACCGGCGAAGTAGGTTAGTCCGCGCTCGATCGCCTGGGGGAGCCCTGGGGGCGGGCTGTCGGCCACAGCGACTGCCACCCTGGGGCTCCTCGAGGCGACTATTATGCTGGCCATCGCGCCCATGGAGTAGCCTATGAGGGCCGCTTTCTCGCCGCCCGTCCTACCGAGCACCCAGTCCACCACGGTTTCGAGGTCCACCGCCTCCCTTGGGCCGACCGTGGTGTAGCTGCCCCCGCTCGAGCCGTGGCCCCTGAAGTCGAAGACGGCGACGGTGTAGCCCCGCCTGGCGAGGCCCTCGACGGCTACGCGCATATAGTGTGCCCCCATGTTCGAGGTGTAGCCGTGCGCCGCGACGACGGGGCCCTTGTCGCCGCCCCTTATCAGCCAGCCCCTTAGGGTTATGCCGTCGGGGGTCTCGACGGTGAAGTCCTCGTATGGGAGCCCCAGATCCCGGGGCGTCCAGTCGTACACGGTCTTCCTCGGGGGCCTGGTCATCTTGAGGAATATGAGGAGCGCGGCCAGGGCGAGCGCCGCGAGTACGGCGGCCACGGCCGCGGCCACCCATAGGAGGGGCTCTGCGCCGAAGGCCGCCGCGGCGAGGGGGATGAGGGGGGCTGCGGCGAGGGGCGCGGGTATGAGGCCGAAGGCCGCCAGGAAGAGTAGGAGGAACATGTTGAGGATGAGTAGTGCGAGGACGCGGCGCGCCCCGGCGGCCAGTATGGGCGCCAGGTACGCGAGTAGGGCTAGTATGCGTTCAGCCTGTGCGGGGTTCACTTCTTATCACCTGTTTCTAGTATGTGGAGGCCCAGTATAAGTGGTATCGAGAGGAAGACGGCGGCCGCGGCGACCGGGAATACTACGCGGTAGTTGCCCCCCGCGAGGTCTATTATAGCGCCTCCCGCCACGCTCGCTATCAGGAGGGGGAGGCTCCTCGTGGCCTCGAAGACGCCGTAGTAGCGGCCGTTGAAGTGCTCCTCCTTGAGGACGCTGAGCATGTCCGCTATCACGGGGTAGCTGGCGGCGAGGAGTATGCCCCAGCCGAGGCCGCCCGCGAAGAGGGCCGCGGCGGTGTCGAGGGTGCCGTGGGCGAAGAGCCCGTAGAGTATGGGGGCCGCGAACCCCAGCGTCCCCAGGAGTATAGCCTTTATCCTGCCGACCTTGTCGTAGATCCAGCCCCCTGGGAGGGCGCCGAGCACCGCGGCTATGTTGAAGAGGCCCATTAGGAAGACCGCGGTACCCGTGGCCTCCTTGACCGCCTCGCCGGTGGCCGCGCCGTAGAGTATGTAGGCGAAGGCGCCTACGAAGAACACCGCTATGAGCTCGAAGCCGAACCACCATAGCAGCTGTGCCGCGTAGAACTTGAGTACCTCGGTCTTGCCGAGGAGGCGGGAGAGATACTCCGTGAGGCTCTCCCCGGGGGGCGGCGGCGTCTCCGGCTCCCTGACCACGATGTAGAGTAGTATGACGGTCGCGGGTATGAGTATGAGGCCCATGAGGAAGGGGTAGCTCTCGTCGATGTCCCAGAGGTACGCCCCCACTATGAAGCCGAATATGTTGCCGAAGACCTCGAGGAGCGTGATTATGCCGCTCGCCCTCCCCCTGTACCCGGTTCCCACGATGTCGGGCATGAGCGCCCTGTAGGGGGCTGTGGCGACATGCATGGAGAGGTAGAAGAGGGTTATCAGCGCCGTGAAGACGGCGAGGGGGGCGCCGACGCTGTACGCCAGGTAGGCGCCGTAGATCGAGAGGCCTGCGGCGACGCCGCCGGCTAGTATGAAGGGCTTACGCCTCCCAACCCTCCACCTGGCTATGTCGCTGTACCAGCCGACGAGTATGGGCACCGCGACGCCGAGGAGCCCCTCTATGCCCAGTATGGCCCCCTTTATGAAGGCCGACTCGGTGTACCTGGAGAGCAGCGTGAAGGTGAAGCCCTTGTTTAGCGCCCAGCCGATACTCCTCCCGAAGCCGACGAGGGCTATGCCGAGCACGACACCTAGGCTGAAGGCCGCGGCCTTCTCCGTCTTCCCCATCGGTGGGACACCTCCAACATGGGATAGGCGGCCGGAGAACTATTATTCCTTCCTGTTACCGCCCGGGGCCGGCGACACTATGCGGCGCAGCACGGCCTTCGGGTCGACCACGCCGACCACGCGCCCCTCCTCCACGACCACGGCGCCGTACTCCTGCTTTATGCTCTCCTCCTCGAGGACGTGGTAGAGGCTGTCATCCGGCCTCGCCACGACCCGAGGCCTGTGCACGTACCTCTCCAGGGGCTCTCCGGGGTCCGCGCCGGCTAGCTCCGCCATGTATACGAGGCCTGGCCCCTTCTCAGTCTCAACCACTGCGACGTCGACGCCGTGCTCCGCCATCAGCCGCCTGGCCTCGCCGGCCGTGCTGTCACGGTCGAGGAAGAGGGGCTCCTCCATAACGTCCCTCACCTTCATCATGCCCAGGACGTGCCTGGCGAGCAGGGGTAGGAGGGGCACCTTCTCCGGCTCCTCCCCGGCGCCGCGGCCCAGCATCTTCTTGGCCGCCAGCGGGTATATCACCAGCATGGCGATGCTGGTCGCGACCACCACGGCGTAGGAGCCCTTGTCCACGAGCCCCGCGTCGAGGAAGGGGCCGAGGATGGCCAGGTCGACTGCGCCCCTGGCCATCACGGCGGCGGCTATCTCGAGGGCCGGCAGCCCGGTCGCCTTGGCGACGAGGTAGTGTATCGCCATCCTCATGGGGACGAGCTCGGCCACGAGGAGGGTGGCCATGAGCGGGTCTATCGGGCCGCTGGGGGAGAGGCGCAGCCCTATCGCTGCGAAGAATAGGGGTATGAAGAAGCCCTCACCTATCTTCTTGATCGCCTCGAGCGCCCCGGCCGCCTCCTTCTCGAGGAGCGCGTCGCTCAGCACCAGGCCTAGGAGGAGGCTGCCGACGACCCCGTGGACGCCCAGCATCTCGCCGAGCCCCACGAAGAGGAGGAGGAGCCCCAGTATGACGCCCACGAGGGCTCCGGAGGACAGCATGTAGAGCCTCACGGCCTTCACGAGCTTGGGCACTATGTAGACGCTCGCCCAGCCGGCTAGTGCGAAGTAGAGTATCATCTCGCCGAGCTGGTAGGTGAGCGTCCTGACAGTGAAGCCGCCCGCCGAGGAGAGCTCTAGGAGGGCCGTGGCCAGCAGGAGGCCCACGAACTCCCCCGCCAGGGTGTATGAGAAGACCGTTATCCCGGTCCTCTTCCTAAGGAGGCCTAGGTCGCTGAGCGTCTTCGCGACCACGCTGCTCGTCGGGAGGGCCGCGATGACCGCGAGCGCGAGGCTCTCCTCGAGGTCTAGCCCGGCGAGTATGCCTATCGGCGCCGCGGCGAGCACGTGGAGCACGGTCGCCGCTATGGGGGCGGCTATGCTGTGCAGGTTCACGGTGGAGAGTATGCCCTCGACGTCTACCTCCTCGAGACCTATGAGGAAGAAGAATATGTAGACGCCTATGCTTGCGAAGAAGAGTATCTCAGGCGTCGGCTCCGCGAAGCCTAGCAGGGAGGGGCCGAGCAGTATTCCGGCTAGGGCCCAGCCTATGAGGGGCGGGTACCCCTTCCTCGTCGCCAGCTCCTCGAGGAGCTTGCCGAGGAGTATCAGCGCTGCTAATGCTAGGAGTTCCTGGAGCAAGACGGATCAGGGATATACCGTGAGGGGTGTTTTAATATTCTTCCCCTCCTCCCCCGGGGGGCGATGGACGGCGTTATATATTACTCGGGATAAATAATATTTGATGGAGCGGCTACACACCCCCCTCGAGGGGGTACTCCTAGAGGTAGAGCCGCTGTCGGCCTCCGACACCGTCTCCCGCGCCGCTGCACGGATGTACGACGAGAGGATCCCCGTGCTCCCCGTGGTGGACGGGGAGGGCCGCTACGTGGGCCTCGCCACCTACATCTCCCTCCTCAAGTCCAGGCTCTCGGGCCAGGCGAAGCTCGAGAGGGTTGTCGTCAAGGCGCCCCCCGCCGGCCCCGACGTCGAGGGCGCGGTCAAGGCTATGCTCAAGGCCGGCGTGCCGGGTCTCGCGTACGTGGAGGGCGGCGCGGCCAGGGGCGTCGTGACCGCGGCCGCGCTCTTCAGGGCGCTGGCCTCGGAGAGGCTTCCGCCGACGAGGGACATTATGAAGAGGGTCTTGGCCCCCCTCAGGGCGGGCGACAAGGTCGACAAGGCGAGGAAGCTAATGGTAAAGCTCTCGGTGCCGCTGCTACCCGTGGTCTCACGGGACCGGCTAGCCGGGGTCGTCGAGGCCTACACCCTGCTGGCACTCCTCTACACGACGCCACTCCAGCGGAGCCGGGTCGGCGAGGTCAGGGGCGACTTCGAGTACTTCCTGGCGCAGCCGGCCGCCAAGGCGGCCACGGAGAACTACCGCGTGGTCGGGCTCGACGGCGTACCCGGCGTGGAGGAGGTCGCGGAGGGCGCCGTCGTGGTGAACCCGGAGGGCTGGCCTGTAGGCGTGGTCGAGCCCTACACGGCGCTGAGGAGGCTCTTCGCCGCGATAGAGGAGAGGGAGCTGCCGCTCAGGGTCGAGGGGGTGGAGGGGCTCGACTTCTTCGAGCAGGGCCTCATATGGAGGAAGGCTGGCGGCGTAGCCGCGGCGGTGGCGAGGAGGGGCCGCCTACTCGGGATGAGCGTGGTGCTCAAGGAGAGGGAGAAGGCGGGTGACAGGGCGCGCTACGACGCCAGCGTGACGATAAGGCTGGACAGGGGGATACACGCGGGCAAGGCGTCGGCCTGGAACCCCGTCGAGGCTGTCGAGGACGCGCTCGACATAGCGTACGAGAGCTTCACGAAGGAGAAGGATAGGCGTAGGACGAGGAGGCTGGAGAGGGCTAGGCGCCGCAAGATGGGGTGGGGCTGAGCCTATCTCTCCCCCGGCGGCTCCAAGTCCTCTAGGAAGAGTACCCCCATCCCCCGTAGCTTGTCGAGCACTCCCTCCATCTCTTTCTCAGGCTTCCTGAAGAGGGGGCTGGCCCCCAGCTTCCACGCAGTCGCTATCACGTAGCAGTCCGGGAGGGCTATGCCCAGCTCGCCCTTAAGCTCGCCCGCCTTCCAAGCTATCTCCTCGTCGGCTTCCGCGAGATCCACCCTGGCGCGGAGCCAGGCCAGGTAGCGGCGTGCCTCGCTGAGCGGGTCTGAGATGCCTGTGGACGCGTATATCCTGTAGGCAACATAGAGGGTCTCGCTGAGGGTTACAGGGGAGATATAGAGCTCCGCTGCCCCGGGGCCGGGCTCGAGGAGCTTGGCGGCGAGCCGCCTATAGGGGGCTCTCTTCACGATGTATTCGACCAGTACCCCGGTGTCGAGAACCAGCTTGTTAGCCCTGGTTCCCGTATACCTTCCTTTCCTCAAGCCTGGACTCCTCTTCTAGAAGCCTGTCTATTATACCGGGGTCTACGTCGACTACGCGCGGCCTCAGGGGCTCAAGGATAATAATGCCATTCCTCGCCTCGGCAAGCACCTCGTCTCCCTCCCTAATGCCGGAGGCCTCCCGGAGCCTTTTGGGGAGTATCACGACCCCCTTCCTCCTGACCCTGAGCACCACCATCAAGGGGTTCCACCATTTTGTACTGGTTTAACTATCTGATATAGGTTTAACCAGCCTGCTATATCCTCTTGAGCACCATCGAGCCCTGCGGCGCGCCCACCACCCTCTCCACCACGGAGCACTTCACCATGAAGAGGAAGAATACGCCACGGCCGAGGCCGCTGAGCAGCTCGAAGTTGCCCTGCCCCTTGGCGAGGGCCACGTCCGCCTCGGAGAGCCACTCCTCGAGGACGGGCTGGAAGTCGAGCCACTCCCTGAGGCTGCCGCTCGGCATACCCCTGACCTCGCCGTAGCGGCCGAAGCCTAGGCGGCGCGCCTCCTCGACGGTCACGTCGTTTATCATCGGCTCCGCCCTCGCCACCGTGACGACCCTGAGGGGGCCGTAGAGCCTGTCCAGCGTCTCGAGCATCAGGAGGTCGAACACCGCCTCCCCCGCGTTGTCGAGGAACAGTATGAGCGAGTCCGCCCTCTCAAGCGCCTCCCTGAGCCCGTCCAGCTCGTAGACTCCGGGCTCCGCCTCCAGGAAGCCGCGCAGCGTCTCCCACACATCGAAGCCCTCGTGTGAGCCGTAGTCCATCACGTTGCCGGCTATGCTCAGCCTCACCGCGGTGTCCACCGGGTCGCGGCTACCCCAGACCATCTCCCTGAGCCTCCCGTAGCTGCGGAGCACCATTTCGTTGAAACGCTCCTTCTCCGCCCGGTAGGGATCGTCTACCCCCAGCTCCTCCCTCACCGAGGAGAAGAGGTCGAATCCCAGCGCCATCGGGGGCACCGACCAGTCCGCCTCGAGGAGCGTCCTCAGCGCCCTCCTCATAGTCGCCTCGCCCCGCCGGCTCCCAGAGAACCTTATGGCCCGCAGCGTCTGCCTCAGCGCGCAGGGTATACACTCGAGCTCCGTCCTCACAGACTAGCCGTGCAGACGGGGCTAGAAAAGCGTTCCCCTACTCGTGCAGCAGCTGCCTGGACACGAGGTCATCGATCGTCTCGCGAACCGCCACGACGCGCTCGTCGCCCATATACATCCTGACGACCGGGGGCCTGGGCCTAAACCTGTAGTTACTGCTCAGCGCCCAGCCATAGACGCCGGCCCCCCGGAAGGCGACGAGGTCACCCCGCCTGAGCTCGGGGAGCAGCACGCCCATGCCAAGCTGGTCGAACCCGTCGGGCAGCGGCCCCGCCATGCTGTAGAGCCTCTGCGTCCGCTCCCCACACGTCAGGCACTCCACCCTCGGCTTAGCCCTGGACACCAGGGGGGCCGGGTAGTCCGTCAGGGACGCGTCCAGGATCGCCCACCTGCGGCCGTACAGCTCCTTGACCGCCAGCACCCTGGCCACTAGTACCGCCGCCTCGGAGACCAGGAGCCTGCCCGGCTCCACCACGAGCCCCATGTCGGGGTGGCTCCCTGAGACCAGGTCGGCCAGGGCGTTCACCACGGCAGCGGCCGCCTCCGGGCTCTCCGGCAGCTCCCCGAGGTCTATGTACTCCACGTGGACCCCCTCCACGCTCAGCTTCTCCGCCACGTCCAGCAACACCGCGGCGGCCCCCAGGTACGGCGCCGCGTCGCCGACGGGGCCTACCTCGGCCGAAAGGCCTACAAGCTCGACGCTGTCGATGCCCGCTATGCCGCCCGCCGCCTCGAGCAGCTGGCCCGGCTCGACGCCGAGCTTCGACCACCTCGTGCTGAGCCTCACCCCACCCCTCTTGCCCACCTCAACGCCGGGGTTGACCTCCACCCCTATGCGCTGCACGATGTCCCTGGCCGCGGCCTCAGCGGCTATCTCCGCGACCTCACCCAGCGTGTCCGCGTGCACCGAGTATAGCCTCCTGGCCACTGCGTGCCTCAGCTCCCACCCAGCCTTCCCCGGCCCCCTGAGGATAACGCGGCCCGGGCTCACGCCGGCGTGCAGCAGGAGCTCCACCTCGCCGCCCGTAGACGCCGTGAACCAGGCCTCCCTCTCCCCGAGGAACCTTAGCAGGTCGGCTATCGGGGCGTGTCCTGCCTGGAAGGCCGCGGCGCTCTCCCCCCTGTGGGATGAGAGGAGCCTGTACACCAGCTTAAGCCTATCCTCTACGAGGTTGTAGTCGTACACGTAGAGGGGTGTGCCGTACCGGCGCGCCGCCTCGACGAGATCCCCGACGCCTATCATCCCCTGGCACCTACTCGCCGGCAGCCGGCGGGGGGAGCGTGGAGAGAATCTCCCTGCAGCTCACGCCCTCCTCCCGCGAGAGGAGGTACGCCAGGCACCCGCCGGCGGGGTTCACCTCCATCGGCCTCAGAAACATGCCTAGGCTCATGAGCAGCGCCGAGGTCTCCTCCCTCAGTATCTTACACCCCGTGAGGAAGCGGCCAACCCCGGTGACGGGCATCCTGGGCGAGCCGAGCCTCTTGTAGACGGACTCCGCCAGGCTGGCCAGGTGGAAGCTGGCCTCACGTATAACGTCGAGCGCGGCAGGGTCGCCCTCCTCCGCCGAGCCGCAGACTATCCCGGCGAGCCTGGCGAGCCTGGATGGGGACGCGTACTCGGCGTATAGCCTCCTGACAGCGGAGAGGGGGTCGGAGACCCCGAGCCTCGATAGGACGCTGGAGGCCAGGTGGCGTCCATCCCTGCTCCTCCCGTCTATGTATAGGAAGGCGCGGCGGAGCCCCTCCCTGGCGACCCAGTAGGCGCCGCCCTCGTCGTCGAACAGCCAGCCCCAGCCGCCGGCGCCCGCCTTGACGCCCCTGTAGACCCCGTATGCAAAGCTCCCCGTGTCGGAGGCGAGGACTATGCCGTCGCCCCCGCAGGTAGCCGCGTAGTAGAACGCGTGTACCTGGCTGAGCACGGCCACCCTCCTGGCCTTGAAGACGCGCGCGGCGACCATTATCACGTCCTCCTTGGATCGCGGCATGCCGGCCAGCCCTATGGCCAGCTTGTCGAACCCCTCGGGGTGGTCCTCGAGGACCTGTGCCGCGACGTCAGCGAGCGCGGATAGGAAGCCGCTCTGGCCGACGTCGTCGTAGGTGAGGGGCGGGCCATACGCTACCTTGGTGACGCGGCCGCCATCGTACACGAGGGCCTGGCTGCCCTCGCCGTCGCCGTAGAGGGCAAGGTAGGCCATTCCACACTCCCGCTCGAAGGGCTACTCCTAGACTAATGACGCGAGGTATAAAAATGGCTACCCCTCGCCGCCTATGAGGCGCAGCGTCTCACGGGCTATCACGAGCTCCTCGTTGGTGGGCAGAGCCAGCACCGCGACCCTCGACTCGTCGCTGCTTATCACGTAGCCGTGGGCGGCCGGGTCCTCGTTCCTCTCCTCGTCGAGGATCACGCCCATCCACTCGAGACCCTCAAGCGCCATCCTCCGCACTATCGGGCTCTTCTCTCCGACGCCCGCCGTGAACACTATCGCGTCCACGCCGCCGAGCACCGCGATGTAGGCCCCTATATACTTCTTGACCCTGTGCGCGTAGACCCTTATAGCCCTGGCCGCCGCCTCGTCGCCAGCCAGCATGCGCTCCTCGAGCACGCGCATGTCGTTCGATATCCCGCTGAGACCTAGCACGCCGCTCCTCTTGTTGAGCAGCTCGTACACCTCGTCCTCGCTGAGCCCCTCCCACTTCATAAGGAAGTAGAATATCGAGGGGTCTATGTCCCCGCTCCTCGTACCCATGACCAGGCCCTCCAGCGGCGTGAGGCCCATACTGGTCTCCACCGAGCGGCCGCCCCTCACGGCGGCGACGCTCGCCCCGTTGCCCAGGTGGCAGGTGATTATTCTGAGCTCCTCGAGCGGTCTCCCGAGGATCTCCGCAGCCCTCTCCGCGACGTACATGTGGCTTATCCCGTGGAAGCCGTAACGCCTAACCCTGTACCTCTCATAGTACTCGTAGGGTATCGCGTAGAGGAACGCCTCCTCGGGCATCGACTGGTGGAACGCCGTGTCGAAGACTGCGACGTGCACCGCCGAGGGGAACACCCTCTTCGCCGCCCTTATCCCCAGCAGGTTGGCCGGGTTGTGGAGGGGCGCCATCGCCGAGAACCTCTCTATCACGGCCTCGACCCGCTCGTCGATAACGGTGGGCTCGCTAACCTCGTCGCCTCCATGCACCACGCGGTGGCCGACGCCCCCTATCTCGCCGGGATCCCTTATAACCCCCCTCTCCGGGTCGGAGAGCACCTTGAGGACGTGGCGGAGCCCCTCCTCGTGGTCTGCGATCCCGGCCTCATACTCCACCGGGCCGCCCGGGCCCCTATACTTGACGCGGCTCACCTCCTCGCCGATCCTCTCCACGATGCCCCTGGCCAGCTCCCTGAGCCCGTCGTCCGCGTCGTACACCCTGAACTTTATGCTACTGCTCCCACTGTTCAGCACCAGGATCTTCATCCACGCACCCCCTAGGCCAGATATAGGGGCGGCAGCGGGGATATGACTCTTACCCCGCCCCTCCACCCTGGGAGAGTATGTCGGCCAGCTCCCCGAGCTTTCCCTGGTCCACGCTGAGGCGCAGGGAGTAGAACACCGCCGCCAGGTAGGTGTCCCACGTCCCCGCGTCGACCCAGGGCGCCTCCGGCTCGTAGGCGAGGAACTCCACCCCCCTGTCGAGGAGCAGCTGTATCGAGGCGGTGATCTCTATCTCCCCCCTCGGGCTCAGCGGGGTCTCCTCTATCGCCCTGAAGATCTCCGGGGGGAACACGTAGAGCGACGTATTGGCCAGGTGGGAGACCGGCTCCCCGGGCTTCTCCACTATCCTCAACGCCCTGTACAGCCTCTCCCCCAGCGGCTCCGCCACGACGACGCCGTACTTCCTCGGGTCGTCGACCCTCTTCACCGTGAGGAGCGGCCTGGCGTAGCGGCCCCAGAGCTCGCCCAGCCTGGCGGCCACGTTCTCGCCGAGGTAGAGGTTGTCGCTGGCCGCCGCGTAGAAGGGGTCGCCGCCCACGAACCCCCTCGCCATGTAGACCGCGTGCCCCGTGCCCAGGGGCTTCGACTGGTTCGCCCAGAGGATGTAGCTCTCCTCCACCTTCCTGTAGAACTCCTCGAGCAGCCTTGCCTGGAAGTCCTTCCCCCTCCTCCTGAGCAGCTCTATGTAGTCCCAGTCGGGTGTGAAGTGGTCCTCGATTGCGCGCTTAGCCCTGCCCACGACGAAGCAGAACTCCCTGACCCCCGCCTCGTACAGCTGCTCGAATATGACCTGTATAATCGGCTTCAGCACGGTGTCCCCATTCTCCCGCTGGAAGACTGGGAGCATCTCCTTCGGCATCTCCTTGCTGTAGGGCACGAGCCTCGTGCCGAGGCCCGCCGCGAGTATGACGGCCTTCCTGAGCCCGGGCATCAGATACCACTAGGAGAGGGTATGCGGGAGAGGTAGATTAGCCTAACTATATGATGTTATATATACAATAGCGCGGTGCCCAGGGCCACGGCCGCAGCCCCCGCTGCGACGCTCCCGCCAACCTCCTCGCCCAGGGCGAGCCTCGCCAGCAGCACGGTGAGGACAGGCGTCGAGGACACTATAACGCTGCTCCTAGCAACGCCGGCCAGCGATATGCCCGCGAAGAATAGGACGGGGCCCACGCCTATCCCCAGGAGGCCCCCCGCGGCCAGCCTGCCAACCCTGTAGCCGCCCAGCCTGCCACGCCTCCACTCGAGCGCCACGAGCGGCAGGGAGAGGAGCAGGAGATACGCCACCCTTAGCGTGTTGACGTCCACGGAGTTCCCCATCCTCAGCGCCGCGGCGGCGAAGAGGATGCTACCGGCCCAGGAGACGCTGGCCGCCAGCCCGTAGGCTATGCCCCGGTAGGCGTCGCCGCCCCCTCCGCCCCCGCGGTACGTCAGGTAGACCCCGGCAACGACGACGAGCGCGGCCGCGACGACGTTCGGAGACGCCTCCTCGCCCAGGAAGGCCCAGGCGAAGAGCGTGGCGAAGAGGCTGAAGGTGTAGGCCGCCGGGTACACGACGCTGAGCGGCGCCCTGCTCAGCCCCTCGAGGAAGGCGGCGTCCCCGGCGAAGAAGGCTAGGAGGGTGGACGCCAGCACGTAGAGGTAGAAGGCCGGGGGCTTCGCGAGGCCCGTGCCGAGGAAGGGGTATATCGCCAGCATGAAGGCGAGCACCGGGGCCGCCCTGAGCCCGCTAGCCACGAAGGGGTTGACGCGTAGGCCGCGCATCGCCGACCTGTAGAGCGCCGAGGCCGAGGAGAAGCTCAGGGCCGAGAGGCCTGAGAGCACGTCGCCTAGCAGCTCCATCACGGCAGGCACCACGACTAGACCGGGGGGTCTAAGATAACTGGCGATGTAAAAATCTGAACCTATCCCGCCCCCCGGGGGCTTCACCCGTACACGTAGCGTATCCCGAAGGCCTCCGCGAGATCCCTCTCGAGGGCCCATACGTCGCCGGGGCAGAGCTCCGAGAGGCTATAGTGGTCGAGCGCGCTCGCCAGCATCTGCACCTCCACCTTCAGGGCCTCCACCAGGTTCACCACGCCCTCCTCCCCGGCCGCCTGCACCGCCACTATGAAGGGCCTCCCCATGGAGACAGCGTCGGCGCCCAGCGCCAGCGCCTTCACGATATGCCCGCCGTTGTAGAGCCGCCCCGAGAGGATCAGGCTCGCCCCAACACCCCTCTCCTTCGCCTCCTTGATCCTCTTGAGGCACGCCACCGTGGGGAGGCCGAGGTCCTTGAGCGCCACTATAGGGCTCATCCCAGTGCCACCCTCCTTGCCGTCCACTATCACCGCGTCCGCCCCGGCCTCGGCCGACACCCGGATAACCTCGTCTAGATCCCTGTAGGGCCCGGTCTTCACCCACACCCTCGCCTTAGGGTAGTTATTCTTCAGAAGCCTGACCATGCTGGCCAGGATCCTCTCCGTGAAGGTGCCGGGCGCCGAGTGCCTCTCATACATGTCCTTCACCACCTCCTCGGGGTCCTCCGGCAGGTAGTACTTGTCCTTCAGCCTGAGCGCCAGCTCCCTGGGGACCTTGACCTCGCCGCCGAGCCCCGGCTTAGCCCCCTGCCCCACCTTTATCTCGAAGCCCACGAGCCCCTCCTCTATGTAGGGCTCCACGTCCACGTCGCTGTACACGTGGTTCCAGAGCTCGTCGAACGCGTCCTCGATGCTCTGCTGTATGACGACGCCGCCGTAGCCGTCCTCCACGTTCTCCAGGTATGCGAGGAGCCGCTCCTTGAAGCAGGGCTGCGACGGGTCACGCCTCCTGTCATAGCCCCTCATAGTGGCCACGTTCTCCCCTATGCCGAGCGCGATGCCCGCCCTAGCAGCCCCCCGGGAGAGCTCGAGGCCCACCCTGTTGGCCACGTCCGTCGAGCCCATAGACCCTATGGTCAGGGGGAGGCGGAGCTTGAAGCCCCCCACCACGGCCTCGGTATCCACGTCTATGTAGAGGGGCTCCCTGAGGAGCTCCGACATCTTCTCCAGCCTCCTCGGCGTGAAGGCCGGCGGCACCAGGAGGAGCCTGTCGAGGGTGTGGAACCTCGGGTAGCCGGGCTCGTAGACCTCGGCGCCCAGAAGCGCCTTCCCATACTCGTCCAGCTCGTCGAACGGGTACACGGCCTCGGCGCCGAACCTCGCCTTCCTAGACACCTCGTCGACAGGGTACTTCCTAACGAACTCCAGCCCCGCCCTGGCAGCGTCCCTCAGCGACGCGTAGCGGAGCACAGCCCTGCTGGCGAAGGAGAACACTCTCTCCAGCATGCCGGCCACCAACTCTAGGGGCTGTATATCCCAGCCAGCTTCGGGAAGGGCCTCGCCATGTATATGTGAGGCACCCCCACGATGAAGCGCGTCAGCCTCTCAACCCCTATCCCGAAGCCCGCGCTCGGCTCTATCCCCTCGCGGAGCATCTCCAGGTACCACCTATACTTCTTCGGGTTCTCACCGGTCTCCCTCATCCTCTCCAGCACCCTGACGAGCTCATACTCCCTCTCAGCCCCGCTCACAGCCTCGCCGAAGCCCTCGGGGTAGAGCATGTCGAAGTCCCTCAGCACGCCCGGCCTCTCAGGGTCCTCTCGGTCGTAGAACCCCCTGGCGCCGCGCGGGTAGTCGTATATGAAGAAGGGCTCCCCGTGGACGCCGGAGAGGAGCTTCTCGCCCTCCCAGGGGATCTCCGCCGCGTAGCTCGCCTCGAACCCCATGCCCCGGAGCATGTCCACCGCCTCCCTGTGCGTATACCTCTTGAAGGGCGGCTTGAAGCTGGGCAGGCTGCGGCCAAGCTCCTCCAGGTCGCGCGAGTGCACGTCCCTCACATAGTCGACTACATAGGCTAGGAGCCTCTCCGCGAGGCCCATCGCATCCATGTAGCTGGCGCGCGCCGCCTCGATGTCGACCTGGAAGAACTCGACGAGGTGGCGCCCCGTGTACACGGTCTCAGGGGGCTCCAGCCTCACGTTGGGGCTCACGAAGTATATCTTGCCCAGGGCGGTGGCCATCATCTGCTTGTAGAGTATCGCGCTGCTCATCACCTTGTACTCCATCCCGTAGAAATCGATGGTCGCCTGCTTGGCCCCCCTGATACCGGGGTCGGTGACGGGCCCTATGATGGGGGGTAGCACCTCCACGAACCCCTCCCCGTCGAGGAACTCCCTTATCGCGTGCAGCACCGAGGCCTGGATCCGGGCTACGCGTTTTCCCCTTTCTCCCCACGCCAGCCTATAGCTCCTCGCTAGCTCCTCCTTGAGCCTGTCGATGAAGCCCGGCTCACGGGCCATATCCTCGAGCTGCTTGACGGACGGATGTATATGTATCTCGACTGTCTCCGACATCAACATCTAGCCGCCCCGCGTAGTAGATAAAAAATGTTCAGCTCGGAGAGTATACTTTTCAGCACAATACCTCGTAGATCGGTTATAACGGGATAAGATACCGTCTACGCCGTGTGGATGGTCAATGTTTCCACCGGTAGAGCGGCCAAAGGAAATAAATATTATATGACGCCGTCATTCACGATGGATTGGATAAAGACCACGGCACAGATAGGCAGGCTACAGGTGGCAGCCGCGGCCGCCACCGCCGCAGCCGCCCTAGCCCTCCTCCCCATAAGCGGCGAGCTACACGGGGACACACTAGTCTACCTCGCCCTCCCCCTCCTGGTCTCCGGCGCATATCTCCACATACTCCCCTCATACTCGAAGCGCGCACCCCCGCCCCCGCTCGCCGCCGCCCCGCTCCTACTCACCCCCCTCTTCCCCCTCAGCCCCCGGCTCTACCTGGCAGCCCACTCGGCCTCCATGCTGGCCTCCATAGCCTACGCCGCCTCCCGCGGCTCCTTCACATACCAGCGCGCCCTAGCCGCCTCCAGCTACACGTCAGCCCTCCTAGCCTCCCTCCTCCCCCTCCCAGAGCCCCGCCTCACCGCCCTCCACGCGCTGACAGCAGGCATGATATACGCGGTCAACAGCACCGCCCTCACCCACACCTACCGCAGCCCGCCCCGCGCCCAGGCCGCCTACGCGCTCGCCGTGCTCCACGCCGCGCTGCCCATCGCGGGGCTCCAGGGCCAGGCCTGGAGGCTGGCGGCCGCCGCGGAGCTGCCACTATACCTCTACATGGTCAGGGCGGAGCGCGCCCCCCGCTGGGTGTCGATGGCCCGCGGCTTCAGCGGCAGGGCGAGGCCGGTGCACCTAAACCTGGTATACTCCAGCGTACTCGCCATAGCCCTCTACCCGCTCTGGCTCCCCCTCCACGGGCTCACCGCCGTACACGCCTACGCCTTCGGCTTCCTCGCCCTGAACGTCGCCGCGCACGGCCCAGTCCTCATCCCCCTCGCCCTCAGGGTGAAGCCCCCCACGCCCAGCCCGGCCCTGCCGGCGCTGCTCGCGGCCGCGGCAGTGGCGAAGGCCCTCGTGCCACTAGGCATGCCGCGCCCCATCCCCTGCCTCCTCTTCGCTGCCGGTGCGGCGTTGCTAGCCCTCTACTCGCTCACACCGTGGGGGAGGGGCTCCTAGCCCCCGGAGTCTTAGCCCCTTCGGGCACAGATTTTTTGCGTGTTTGCTAGGGGGCTACCTGGCCCCCCTTCCCGGCTTTGCCAGCCCCACCGTGAGCAGCTTGTCGACGAGCGAGACAACTATGGGCACGGTGAGTAGGGCGTCTAGGAGCCTGACGTCGAGGGTCACGGAGTAGCCCTGGGCCTCGAAGCGCATTGTGCCCCAGCTCGTGGCGCCGAGTATGATGAATATCTTCAGGGCGGAGCCGAGTAGGCCAAAGCTCGCGCCGAGTATGTGGCCGGGCAGCAGCTCCTCGACGCCGGCGCAGAGCGATATCACGGCGCCGAGGGGGAGCACGAGCCTAAGGTCTATGCCGGGGATGAAGGCCGCTAGGGCGTAGGGCAGGGAGACCCAGAACACAGCCTCCCAGAGCGCCTTCGCGAGGGCGGCCCACACCCTATCCGGCGGCGGGGCGTATCTCCGCAGAGACCATGGCACCTAGGCTCACCCCGATGCTCCACTCGGGCTTGCACTCCAGGTCGCGCGGGTCTACGCGCAGCCTCGCCGTCGCCTCCCCGCCCGGGGGTATCGTGCCCTGCCAGGTGTAGGTGTGCTGGCAGAGCCTGAGCGTCACCCTGAGGCCGAGCGGCAGGTAGCCCCCGTTGCGGACCGGCGCCTCGAGGTAGACTGCTGAGCCCTCCTGCCTGGCCTTGAACTCCAGGGCGCCGAGGCCCTGGGAGGCGAGGTAGAAGTCTAGGCCCACTACCGCGGCGAGCACCAGGGCTGCCGCCCATACCGCGGCGCTGGCTAGCGATAGGGGGCCGGGGCTCCTCTCCACTCCTCCTCCACCTCTCCCGCAGGGGGCTCCTGGAGGGCTTCTATGCCGCGCGCCACCATTATCGCTCCCACCCAGCCCATGACGCCTAGGAAGACCGCCTTGACGACCGCCCATACGAGGATCCCGACGGCCTGCTCGAGGCCCCCGGTGGGCCTTATGCGGGCGTACTCGCTGTAGGCGAGAGCGAAGACTGCTAGGAGGAGTATCACGCCGAGCGCTATCAAGCCGACGCCTACCGTCTTAGAGTTCACGTGGTGTAGGGGCTGCACGGGCTCTTATTAGGATAGCTGGGCGGAATCATCCTCCCAGCCGCCGGCCCCTGGGAGACTCCTTACCGGCCCCGTGCATCATTCAACTGGGCTGTGGCTGCTGGCCCGCGTCTACGGTGCACCCTAGGTGCTGGAGGATTTTACTGAGATCCTTGAGGGCGTAGTAGGCCTGTATGCCGGCGCGCTTGGCGTTTTGTGCCTGTACCCTATCGCTGGTTACGAGCACGGCGTTGAGGAGCCCGGCTAGGCCTATATAGTATGAGTCGGCGCCCTCGAGCCCGTCCTCAGGGCTATCTCTACGGATTCCCTGAAGTAGAGATCCTCGCTGACGAACAGGAACTCGCGTTCAAGCCTTTGGACGATGCTCCTCACCCTGCGGGGCTGGAGGAAGCGTACTAGAACCCCGGAGACCTCAACTAGGAATAGCCTGGGCGCGAGCACCTTTACCTGCCCGCCCCTAGCCTCTAAGCAGCTAAAGGAACCGCTCGGCAGCCTCCACCCTAGCCCTGTCACGCCCGGCGAATAGGTCGACTACTATGGATGCGTCGACTACTACCCCCACCGAGCTAATTAATCTCTATACGCGGCCCCGCGCACCGCCGCCATAGCACCCCAGGGAGCCGGCTAGCCTGTGGCCACGAGCCTGGCCAGGCGGCGCCTCCTCCAGGCAGCGTACTCGCTGGCAACCACGTAGAGTGCCAGCGCCAGCGCCACGGCGAGCACGAGGAGGCCGGCCAGCTCTGCGCCCGTGAGCGGCACCCCGCCGACCTCGGCGTAGATTGGGAGCCTCAGCCTGGCCTCGGTGAGCGAGGAGCCCTTGACCGACACGGTGGTGGAGGCGTTCCTGCCGGCATAGGAGGCGGTGACGGTGTACTGCGCCTCTGGGAGTAGTGTCCCGTAGACCCCGGAGCTGTTCGTCACGCCCTGCTCTACGAGGCGGCCGCCGTGGTATATGGACACGACGGCGCCGCCTATCCCCTGGCCCCTGCTCCCCTCGACGTAGACTGTGAGGCGGCCTATCTTGTCGACGACGACCGTGCCGTTGACCCCTATCTTCACCTTCGCTGTGTAGTCGACGGGAACCCCCTTCCAGGAGACGACTGTTACGTAGAGGATGCCTAGCGGGACGGACTCTATCCGGTACGGCGACTGGGGGTCAAGTACGAACTCGTAGCTCCTGCCGTCGAGGAGCCTCACCCTTATGAGGGCGCCCCTAAGCGGTGTACCGTCGGGCGCCACTATCTTGACCTGGGGCGCGGCGGCGGCTCCCAGGGCTATCACCGTTGCCGCGAGCAGGGCGGCAGCCACCAGGGGGAGGGGTCTACGCCTCATACCTGTCTCCTATAGGGGTTAGGCGCCGCCGTATATTTAAACTGCTTACGCCGGCTATCCCGTGGGGCTACCAGAGCCGTCCCCTGTCTAGCTCGGAGAGCAGCTCGGCTGCCTCGATGACGGCGAAGCCTGTGACGAGGTCTCCCGCGCCGTAGGCGACTAGAAGGTCGCCGTCCACGACAGCGGCGCCGCAGGGGAACACTGTGTGCGGCCTGTCGCCGTAGACCTCGTAGGGGAGGCTGGGCCCCATTATGTAGCGGGGCGTCACAGCCTCCACCCTGGGCGCCCCGCCGCTGATGCCTATCTCGGCCGCAAAGACCCTGTATACGCCGCCCGAGACCCCGTGGAGGAGGAATACCGTGTGGCCCTCGAGCGTGACGGGTGGTGTCGACCAGCCGGCTCTCTCCTCGAAGCCCGCCCTGAGGTCCACGCTGTACTCCAGGCGTGGCACCAGCTCGGCTAGGCCGTCCCTGCCGGGGCGCTCCTCCACGTCCAGCGCCACTGCCATGTAGCGGTGTGGGCCATACTCTGGCCGGTGCACGTGGATGACCCTGCCGTCGACCTCGGCGGCGAAAGCGTCCTTGTCCATCCTGGGCGCCGGCCTGGGGGCGTAGACGTGGAGCGGCCTCCAGCCGCCTCCCGTGTGGGAGGCGGTGACCGGCAGGGTGAGGGGCTCCTCGCCCGCGGGGTAGCCCTGTGTACGCCCCGTGTACGTCATGTAGAGGCGGCCGCCTATAGTGTAGACCCGGGGATCCTCGGCGCCCCAGAAGTCGTACCAGTTCCCGGGTGTCACGGCGAGCCGCGCGTCGACCCGCTCTAGGGGCCGCCGCCCAGTCAGCGCGGCCAGCTCCACCTCCGCCTCGGCGACCGCAGACGTATAGGTGTAGTAGCCCGCTATGACACGCGGGTATATCCTGGCCGTACCGAGACCTGTGTCCACGAGGAGCCCCGGGTTGAAGGCGGCCAGCGGGCTGTGACCGGCCAGGTCGGCTAGTCTGAAGCTGTGCGGCGGTATGGGCGATAGACGCCGCGCAATGTCGCGCGTCTCCAGCTCTCTGAGCTGGGCGGCCTCCCTGCTGCCTGGGGCGGCTGGCGGCGCCGGGCTGCGCATGGTATTCACCGATGGGCTGTCTCGGGGCCGCGGCTAGGCCCGAGTATCATGTCGGCCTCGCCTGCAAGCCTCTCGGCGGTGGCTAGTGGTAGCCCGAGGATGGACGCGAGCCTTGCGGGGCCCGCGGACACTAGGTCTCTGAGGGTGACGAGCCCCGCGGAGAATAGGCGGCGGCGCGTGCCCGGGCCGAGGCCTTCGAGGACGGTGACCGGGTAGAGGCCGGGGCCTTCGACGAGCTCCTGTATGCTCCAGCCCGGGGGGTAGCCCCAGGCCGTGAGCCTGATGCCTGTGCACCTCGCATAGCTGATGGCCTCCTCGCTGAACTTGGTGTTTGTGGCTACCCAGGCCGCGTCAAATCGATGCTCCAGGTCGCGCAGCCTCTCCCTGACGTATAGGACGACCTTTAGGCCCGTGTATATGCCCGGGCTGTTATGGAACTTGCACTCCACCATGTAGCGCTTGCCGCCGCGCACCGCCTCCACGTCGACCTCGTGCTCCACGCACCTGCCCCTGACGGCCAGGTTGGTGCGGGTCTCGAAGCCGCGGGCCTCGAGGAGCCTGGCGAAGTATCTTTCGAAGGGGTAGCCCTCGGGGCCTAGCCTCATGAGCGCCCTCTTCAGCATGTAGCGGCCCGCCGCCGGGGGGCTGTACCTCTCGAGTATCAGCCTGACCCTCCTGTGTATCTCCCTGGTTGAGACTATGGGTGGCAGCGTCCCGAGCAGCCTGGAGACCACGTCCTCCGCCTCGTCACGGGTCAGGCCGCTGCGCTCGAGGCTCCTGGCCAGCTTCTCGGGGTTGAAGGGCTCGCGCCGCCCATCCCTCTTGACGACTGTTATGCTGTGCGCCTCCCACACCCTGTACTAGTGTGGTGGCCCGGGTAATATCGGCTACGGGCGAGGGGGCGGCGTGGTTACTAAGCGTGGTTACGACGCCGCGGCTGGGGCGGATATAGGCTTAAATCTCGGGGCTTGGTGAGTCCTAGATTATCGGTGATGTATGTGGGGGAGTGTGACAGGATAATAGGGGATGTCGACAACATAGCCCGCTACGCGAGGAGCACGCTGTCGCTCAGCGAGGAGGATATAGAGAGGGTGTGCAGGCTGTGGAGGTCGCACAGCACCTCCGATAGGAGGGAGTTTGTGAGCAGGGCTATCGGCAACATAGCCGGCCTGATCCCGGAGAGCCACGGGGGAGACATGGCCGGTATAGTGGAGAAGCTCCTGGCCTCGCTCGAGGCTATATGTGAGAACGCGGACACGCCTGCGGTGAGCTTCCTGCTCACGGCGGCCAAGGCTATAGTCAACGGGCTCAGCCTGAGCGCCCTGAGCCTGGTGATCGCGAAGATCGCCGGTATGATGCTCTCCAGGGCCTCCAGTGAGGAGGAGAAGCTCTCGGTGTTCAAGTACAGTATGTGGTGTCTCACGGTGCTTGTGTCCAGCTATAATATGATTAAGACAAGTATATTGATGAAGGCCTCGGGGATCTCGCCGACGGCGCTGGAAAACCTTGTGATGGCATATTCGAGGGATCTCGAGGAGCGGATAAGGGGCACGGGCGCCGGAGGAGCCTAGGCGAGCTCCTCGGGGTGCTCTTCCATGAATTTTTTCAGCCTGGCGCCTATGTCCTTGGAGTAGATCCTTATCAGGTTGTCGAGCGCCGCCTTCTTTATCCCTGAGGCCCTCAGCATCACAGTCTCGTTTATGAAGACGTAGTTCTCGACGAGCATTACGAGGCACCAGAGGCAGACCTTGACGACGGAGAGGGCTGTGTCCTTGTCCGGCGCCTTCTCGGCGAGCATGCTCCCGAAAGCTGAGATCACGAGTGTGATCGCCCGTATGTTGAGGCCGAGCATTATCGCGTTGGCGGCTCCTATGAAGGTGAGCACGCCCAGCTTGCCGCCGAACTGGCCGGCACACACCTTCTCGGCGATGTAGTAGATGTGCCTCCTCATGAACTCCTCGTCGATCGAGGCCTGGCGTAGCGCCCTGGAGACGAGGGGATCCTCCATGAGGCTTTTATGGACCTTCTCGACTATCTCGTACTTCTCGGTGGGAGAGAGGCTCCGCCATAGGGAGCTTATCCTCTTGACGTCCTCGTCCGATAGGGATAGGCTCCTGTAGAGGTTTGCGGCCTGCCGTTTCACGTTGGCTATTATGGCTCTACACTCCGAAAACTCGTCTTTGTTTGGTTTCTCCATGTCGATCACCACGATTACTAGCAATATATATAGCAATATATTTTTCACTAACATTATGTTTTTTAATAATCTGGATTCTTAAACGTAGAATTTCCACGCATTTTAATCAAATTTTATACAAATTTACATAGAAACATATCCAATATTTGCCACTCTATCCGGGCGTCGACGTCCCAGATACACACTATACATGGACAACCTTAAAGCCCCGCCGCCGCGGCACACCCCGCTACACCGCCCCCTCATCGGCGAGCCACCCGAGCGCCACCCTAACCCTCTCCTCCAGCGACTCGGCGAGGCGCTTAGAATAGCCGTAGTGGAGCATGCGCCTAAGCCTGAAGATCTTCTCGTCGAAGTGGCCGACGCTCTCTCCCAGGCTCCTGCCGGCCTCGCAGCCATAGAGGAAGACCCTAAGGAAGCCCACTATGCCGAGAGCGTCCAGCTTGTCGGCGTCGCTGAGGACCAGGGCCTCGGCGCCCGCGGGCTCCACGCCGTACCGCCTGGCGTAGCTGTAGCTGTGGTAGAGTATCGCGTTAACAACCCTCCCGAGCCTCGCCCCCTCGAGCCTGCCGGCCAGGAAGGCCTCAGCGATCCTCGCCGAGAGCCTGGCATGGGGCTCGCCGAGCGGCCGGCCTGTGTCGTGGAGGAGCACGGCCAGCTCGAGCACCGTGTCGTCGACCTCGAGTCCCTCGGCCTCGACTATCGCGTGGGCGTAGCGGCGCACCCTCTCCACGTGGGGGTAGCCGTGTGCCAGTCCCTGGCCGAGCAGCGCCCTGGCGAGCTCCTCCGCCTCCGCCACTATGTCCTTCACGTTAGCATTCAACGCCCTGGCCCCGGATATCCTTGACGCCGCGCTACCCGAGCTCCAGGCTCCGGCGGCCCAGCGCCGCGTCGACCACGTCGCGTGGCGTTAGGTGGTGTACGCCGGGTATAGCCGGTGCTTCGCGGGCGACAAGTATACGGGGGCACCGTAGACGACTGGTTCTCTCTATGAAGCTGTAGACGCCGCGGGGCGTGGCCGAGCCGTACTTGACCTCCACGGCGGCTATGGGGCGCCCCCTCCTGGTGAGCACGCCGTCTATCTCGGGGTCGAGGCTCTTCTGGGGCTCCGCGTCTAGGATCTGTGCCAGCGTCTCGACGACGAAGTCCTCGTAGTAGAGGGGGATCCTGACGGCGGCTAGCCTGTGGAGCAGCCTGTGGGGCGGCTCGACCTCGAAGAAGCCGAGCCTGGCGTCCAGGTGGTAGGCTAGGTCTAGGAGCGGCGACTCGTGCATATAGTAGTACCTCTTTCTCCCGTATATGCGGCGCCTCTTCAGGAGCCCCACCTCGACGAGTATCGCCATGTAGCGCTTCACGTCCTGTGAGCGGAGCGGCTCGTCGTGGAGGCCGGCCAGGTAGCCTGCGACAAGCCCCGGGGAGTGGTATCCGTCCGCCACGGCCCTCAGCACGGCCTCGTAGCGCCTGGTGAGCTCCCTCTCCTCCTCGAGGAAGATCTCGCCGACCAGCCCCCTGGCGTTGACTCGGAGCGCCGCCACTATGCCGCGCAGCAGCTCGTCGAAGCCGGCCCCCGGGTCTACCAGCCCAAGTATCCAGGGATCCCTCAGCAGCGGGGCCCTGCGGAGTGCCTCGAAGCCTCCGAGCCCGTTTAGCGCCGAGAGTATGTCACGTGGCCTGGCGAGGCCGACGCGTACGGGTAGGAGGAGCCCTAGCAGGGGGCTCCGCGGCGCGACTATGCGCCTCGAGACCTGGAGGCTCGACCCGACGAGTATCAGCTTGGCGCTTGCCTCCGCACTGGCATAGTGGAGTAGGTCTAGGAAGTCTCCCGGCAGCCTCTGGAACTCGTCTACCACCACGGTGGCATCCCTGGAGAGTAGTGCTAGCAGCCTCTCCCTGAAGACGGGGTAGGGGAGTGGGCCCCCCGGCTCGGAGGCATCGTACACGCCCCCGCCGCGCGTGGCGAAGAAGTAGTGGTCGTGCCTCACCATGCGCCTTATCATGAAGGTCTTCCCGGTCTTCCTCCTGCCGTAGACGAGCACCCAGCCCGCCGCGGCCTCCACCGCGCCAGCCTCGGATCGGGGAACCATGATACCCATAACTCTAGTACCCATAACCGTAATACCCCGTCGCCGGTATATGCTTTATCCACCGGGGGCGGTGGGGAAGCAGATAAGTAGCGGCCAGCACTATTCTACGCCATGTCCCCACCGCCCCCCATGCGCCGCGCGCTGGTAATCGCCCTCGCCGCCGCCCTCCTACTCATCCCGCCGCCCACGGCGCCCCAGGCGCAGAGCATAGCGTTCCTCCCGCTACACCCACGCGATATCTACGCCCTCACGCGCGCCCCCAGCCCCTGGGCGCCCCGTCCCTGCAGCGCCTACAGGGTCTACATGCTCCCCAGGCCCGACCTCGTCTACAGCGGCGGCGTCGACGTCAGGGCCCCAATCTCCGGCACGGCAGAGGCGCGCGGCGACACCGTGACGATAAGGGGGCCAGCGGTGACCGTCACGCTCGGCGGGCTCAGACCCCTGCCCCGCCTAGCCGGCGGCGTCGAGGCCGGCGGCAGGGTCGGCCGCCTAGACCCCTCCAACCCGGTGCTCTGGGTAGAGGTGGAGACTGGGGATGGCTGCGTGCCGATCTACGCGCTCCTCACGCCCGGCGCGATGGCCGGGCTACTGGAGAGCGGGCTCGCCGAGGCCGAGCTCAGGGGCACCGGCTGGGCCGTGCTCCGCGCCACGGGGGGCGGCTGGTGGGCCCCCGTCCGCGGCAGGGATGGCTACGAGGGCAGGCTTCTCTTCTCCAGGGCGCTCTACGCGACCGGCAGCAGCAGGCCTGGGGCCGCCGAGCTCTACTGGCTGACCTTCTTCCAGATAGTGGAGATGGGCAGCAACTATGACCCCCCGGCCCCCGGGGCCGTCGGCTGGCTCAGAGGCTGGAACACCACCCTGCTCACTTATATCTGGATGCCGGCCGGCTACCACTTCCTCGACGGCAACGACAACCCCTTCATGGCCTGGGTCTACAGGAACAGGGCCTGGGCCACCCTGAACCCCAACGGCCCCTACCCCCACACCGAGTCCGCGGGCTACTGGTGGGCCCGCGAATACTACTTCGACCTGGGGGACGAGAGGGTCCTCTCCAGGAGGATCAGCTACCTCGACGGCTTCGCCCGGGCGCACGGATACCAGGGCTTCTTCTTCGACTGGGCGAGCGGCATCTTCCTCGAAGAGCCCGAATACAGGTCGATTCTCGGGGAGTGGAGGCGTAGGCACCCCGGCACCGCCTACCAGGAGGCCGTAGCCCGCTTCTACAGTGGCCTGGGCTCCACCGGCCCCTGGGTGATAGTCACCAACCAGGCCTTCAGGAAGGCCAGCTACCTCCTCGGCCTGCAGGACTACGACATGACCGAGAGCTACATCACGGGCTCCGAGTACTATGGGAAGAGGTGCAGCCTGGGCGGGAGGGAGGTCGAGATACCCGACACACAGTACTACCCCGTCAGCCCCGACGAGCTCCACGGAAGCCTCAGAGACACAATGTACTACATCTGGCTCCTAAACAGCCTCGCAGAGCGCTACGCGGGCCCCCGCTTCAAGGGCTACATATACCTCAACTACGCGGCGCCCCGGATGCGCGTAGACGCTACCTGCCGCCTCGAAGAGCCGAGGAACGCCGTATACTACAGCCTCGCCATGGCCCTCATAGCCGGGCACAGCGCATACCTCGAGGTGCCCTTCAACCACAGCCTGGAGCGCGACCCCGTATACTTCTACAGCCTCGGCAGCCCCGAGGGCAACTATACGCGCATCCCCGGCGGCTATATGCGCCGTTACCAGCACGGCGTCGTCATCGCAGGCCTCTGGGCCAGGCCGACCGACATAGCGGTGAAGGTGCCCCCAGGCGTGGCGCACATCTACGACCCCTACACGGGCCGCTGGATACAGGTCACGGGCGGCGTCGCCAGGATACACGTAGAACCCGTGAGAGACGACCTAACGGGGAGGCCGGCGCCGACAGGCAGGATACTGCTCTACGAGTACACGCCAGGAGGCGGGGACGACACGGGCCCAGCCCCCTGGCCCAAAACCCTCCAGGAACTGGTGGCGCTCCTCAGAGAGCTCTACCGCCTACTGCCGCTCATCTCCGCACAGCTACGCGCCTAGCCAGGCGGCCTTGCACGTACCGCCATGAGGGGCCTGCCGAGCGGCCTGTAGACGCGCCCCACCTCGCCCCTCGAGAGGGCCTCGGCGACCGCGGCCCCAAGCTCGGTGAGCATGACGGCCCGGCTCCTCCCCTCCCTGAGCCTCCTGAGGAGGCCGCGCTCCTCCATCGAGGCGACGAGCCTGCTATAGCTGGCCTTGACCACCGGGTCGCGGGGGTTCTCGCCCAGCCACTCGATGAGCTGACTGATGCTCCTCGCGCGGCCCCTCTTCTCGTGCAGCACGCGGAGGACACGCTCCTCCTTCTCGCCCTCCAGCAGGCTAATCCTCTCCCCGGGCGCCTCGACTAGATAAGTGCCGGCCGCCACTAGGCTGTCCTTGGCCTCCAGGAAGTCCTCGAACTCGGGTGTCTCCGGGTCAGGTATGAAGTCCCCCCTCTGCTCAGGCTGGACGCCGTAGAGATGGGCGCCGGGGAACATCATGGCCACCACGGTTGCGGCGCTCGCCATGGCCGGCGGCATATCGGTCAGGTCTATGAACACATCCTTTCCCTCCTCCCTCCTGAGTATCGAGTATAGGCGTGAGACCACGCTCTTATAGGAGAGGGGGTTCACCTTGACGAGCACGGGCCTGAAGAAGCCTAGCGCGGCGGCCAGCCTCTCCACGTTCCTCCTCGAGACGGCGCCGTACTTGTCCTGCTTCCCGTCGTAGAGGAGGTATACGCGCTCGACGGGGTAGCGTAGCCTGAGCTGCTCGAAGCCCTGGAATATCAGGGATGGGTGGAAGCCCACGTAGTGTATCGTTACCACCATGGCCGGCCACGGTACGCGTAGAGTGTTTCGATAATAGCATGTGTGCAACCAGTATATATGCATAGTGCAACGATTACGGATAGGGGCAACGGTAACAGCCTCGTGTTACCATCCTCCCCTGTAGAGGCGTGGGACGGTAGCGCGTACGTGTTACCATCGTATCACCATATTACCGTTGTAAAACGACGCGATTTGTAAAGACACGGCGTTATCATCAAAACTTTTTATTTAGTAAAAGAGGCATATAAGACCGTACAGGAACGGTGCAGCAGCATGGAGACCCTCCTCTACCCCCGCCCCGACGTAGACAGGCTCATCGAAGACCTCCACGGCGCCCTCCAGCCCTCCAGGGCGCCAGTCCAGCTCACACTCTACGGCGAGCCAGCAGCACCCCAGCCACTGTTCAGGGTACGCGGCCGCACGCTCAAGGGGCGTCCACTCACGCCCGACAGGGTACGCGTAGTCGAGCCCACCGCCTGGGACGGCCCCGTGTACGCGGTCGACGCCGGCGCCAAGGTGCTGCTAGACCTGGGCGCCTACAAGATAGTCGAGGCCAAGGTGGCGGCCGCGGAGTGGCACGGCCGCACGAGGACGCGCACCATAGGCCCCGTGAAGAGGGTCAGGATGTTCGCGGACCTCTCGGAGGCAGCCGGGTGGCTCGCCTCGATCGAGGCCGAGGCGGCGGCCCGCTACGCGAGACACAGCCCCGGTGCCCTCATACTCCTCGACAGGCCGCTCATAGCCGGGGCGGGGGCGGCGGGGAGGGCCTACAGGCTGCTCCTCTCCCGTGCCTGGCGCGTCGTAGGCGTCGCGAAGACGAGCCGCATCAGGCTCACCACCGGCGAGGGGCTCATAGGCTACCTCCAGGCCCTCGGCGAGGAGCGGGCGCCCGGCCTCCCCTGGGTCTACTACCCGCTCTTCCACGGGCTCAGGAGGCATAGCTGGGCCCTCGGCGGCATAGCCGTCGCGCGCCTCGGCCCCGGGGGCCCCGCGTTCCGCGTCGACATACACTGGCGCCTCATAGACAGGGTGGGCGTGCTGGAGACCGTGGGGCTGCTGGCGGGCCTCCAGGACCCTTCCGCGCCCGGCTACCCATACCCGCTGAAGGCCGTACACCAGATGTCCAGGATATCCAGGGAGGAGCTCGAGCTCGACAGGATGCTCCTCATGGAGAGGCTCGAGGCGGCCGGCCTCGGGGGCGCCGTGAGGAGCGCGGCCGCCGCGGTCGCCTATAAGAAGCGCTACATATGGGGTGAGGGGGTCTGAAGGCCGGCGTCGTCGTGTGGGCCGAGGGCACCACGGTCAGGTTCCGCGTGGCCGAGGGCTTCCGGGCCGAGAGGGGCATGCTGCTCAAGGTAGAGGACCGTAGGAGACGCTACATACTCAGGGTCTACGGGTTCCGGCCTGAGAGCCTGCTCTCCCAGGCCGAGGTCGCCATGCTCAGCGTAAAGGCTCAGAGGGGGGAGCGCGTCGACCTCTACGAGAGGGAGCTCAGGCTCTACGACACCGCCCTGGCAACCATAGTCGCCCAGGTGGACGAGGACGGCTCGGCGAGCGGGCCGACCTCGGTGCCGCCGCTCTTCGCGCCCGTCGAGACCCTGGAGCCCGGCGACCTCGAGGCCCTCAGGCTGGACACCGGCGACCTCCCCCTCGGCCTCGTCAGGATCGGCCATAGGCCCGGGGGCGTCGAGATCCGCCTGGATGGCGCGAGGGTGATACCACACCACGTGCTCGTCGCCGGCAGCACGGGAGCCGGCAAGAGCAACCTGGGCCGCGTGCTCGCCGCCTCGATACTCCACAGCGGGCGCTACAGCCTCGTCATATTCGACTGTGAGAGCGAGTACCTCGCCGGCGGGGGGCCCGGCTCCATGGGGCTCGCACATCTCCCCTACTCGGAGGAGCGGCTCCTCCTCGTGACTGGGCGTGTCTCCAAGCCGGGCAGGCTCCGCGTCCCCGTCTCCGTGGACGGCGTCACCGTGGAGAGGAGCATCACGGCGCACCCCCTGAGGATGGACGTCGCGAAGCTCAGGCCCTGGGACTTCGCGATGACCGGCGAGTTCACGGGGCCCCAGGAGGAGCTCCTCTACATGGCGTACAGGACGTTCGGCGACGACTGGGTCTCCACTATGCTCTCCACGGATAGCGGGGGCCTCTACAGGAGGCTCGGCAAGATGAGCAGCGTGAACACGATAAGCGTCACTAGGAGGAAGATCAGGCGCCTCACTGGCGACGGCGAGATATTCTGCGACGGCTGCGGCTACGACCTCGCGAGGACCGTGGTGTCGAGCGTTGCTAGGGGCCGCGTCGTCCTCCTCGAGACCCCATTCGCCACCGAGGGGGAGGAGAAGCTGCTCGCCACCCTGATAGCTGCGAGGATCTTCAGGGCGTACGAGAAGATGAGGAAGGAGCTTCCGGAGAAGTGGGCCGTGCTACCCCCCGTGCTCGTGATGGTGGAGGAGGCCCACAGGTATCTGAGCAAGACCGCCCTCTCCTCACCCGGCGAGGTCAGGGAGAACATCTTCTCGATAATAGCGAAGCGCGGCAGGAAGTACAAGGTCGGCGGCCTCTACATCACCCAGATGCCCGGCGAGCTCATGGAGACCGTGATAAGGCAAGCGCTAACCAAGATAATACTCCCCCTCCCCACGAGGCCGGACTACGAGAAGGTGATAAGCTACAGCCCCCACCTCGACGAGGCCGAGGAGGAGATAAAGACGCTCGACCGGGGCGAGGCTCTCCTCGTCAGCCCGCCCAGCGGCCTCCGCTTCGCAGCCCCCCTCAAGGTGTACAGGTACGAGGACTACGCGCTCCGCCTCATAGAGGAGGAGGAGAGGGAGATAATAGCGGCCAGGGCCGAGGCCTAGCCCTCCTCCCCGGCGCCCGGGCCGCATGCGCGGCGCTCGTACTCCTCGATCAGCGCCAGCCTCCTGGCGTGCCTGCCGCCGTCGAAGGGGGCGTTGAGCCAGGCCTCGAGGATCCTCCACGCCTCCCCGGGCTCCAGCAGCCTGCCGCCGAGGCATATCACGTTGGCGTCGTTGTGCCGCCTACTGAGCTCCGCCGTCTCCACGCTCCAGCAGAGCGCCGCCCTCACACCCCTAACCTTGTTCGCGGCGATGCACATCCCTATCCCTGTGCCGCAGACGAGCACGCCCCGCTCCGCCTCCCCGGCCGCGACGGCCTCGGCCACGCGGAACGCGTAGATGGGGTAGTCCGTCCTCTCCCCGCTGTATGCTCCCATGTCGACGACCTCGTGGCCCGCCTCCCTGAGCCTGGCTGCCAGGTACTCCTTCAGCCGGTACCCCGCGTGGTCCGCGCCCACAGCTATCCTCATACCCATCGCCTACTCCAGGTTCGCGTGCCTCGCCCTGAGCACCTCCTCTCCAACGCCCCTCTTCTCCATCAGCGCCGCCACAACGGCGTCGAGCACCACGCTCGCCGAGAGCTCGAATAGCGTACCGAGAGGCGTCGGCGACACCGAGAAGCCGCGCAGCTGCTCCGACATATAGTCCCTCTCAGCCCCCTCCTCCCTGCCACCCACCACGAGCACCACGTCGGCCAGCCGGGCCAGCTGCGACTCCCCATGAGACGTCACCGCCGCCACCCGGGCGCCCATCCGCCTCGCGGTGCCGGCGACGAGGACCACGCTCCTGGTGGCGCCGGAGCCCGACACCGCGACGAGGAGGTCTCCCGGCCCTATCGCCGGCGTTATCGTCTCCCCTACGACGTAGACCTGCATCCCCAGGTGCATCAGCCTCATGGCGAAGGCCCTTGCCACCAGCCCGCTCCTACCCGCGCCGACGACGAACACCCTGGCCGCGAAGCCCACCGCCTCGACGAAGGCTTCGAGCTCGCCCTCATCCACGCTACCGACGTTCTCCAGCACCCTCCTCGCCAGCGTCACGGCCAGATCCTTCACGCCAGCCATCTCTCAACCGCCTCTCTAACCATCCTGGCGGCCAGCCCGGGATCCGGGCTGCGCGTCACAAAGCCCCCGACAACAACCACGTCCACACCCGTCCCCGCGAGCAGCCTGATAGCCTCCGGCGTGAGGCCACCGGCTACCGCGACCCGGGCCCCCGACGCCTCCTTGACGGCCCTCACCAGGCCGGGGTCGACGCCGCGGCCGGCGGCCTGCTCGTCTATACCCCTGTGTATTATGACATAGTCGGCTCCCAGGCCCCCCAGCCCCCTCGCCGCCGCGACAGGGTCCGCCAGGCCCAGCAGGTCGACCGCCACCCGGCCGCCCAGCCCGTGGGCCGCCTCCACCGCCGCCCTGAGAGTCTCGGGCGGCGCGCACCCGAGCACCGTCACGATGTCCGCGCCCCGCTCGATGGCCATGCGGGCCTCGAGGGCCCCCGTGTCGGCCGTCTTCATGTCCGCCAGCACCTGCTTGTCTGGGTGAGACCTCTTCAGCACCTCGACGGCGTATAGCCCCTCCGACTTTATGAGCGGCGTCCCCGCCTCGACTATGTCGAAGAAGCGCGCAGCGGCGCGCGCGATCCTCACGGCCTCCTCCAGGCTCGTAGTGTCCAGGGCCAGCTGCAGCAGAGGCATCAGACCCCGGGAGGTATACGGGCGCACAGGGTAATATCTCTCTCCCCCCGCGGGCCGCTAGCGGCACCCCTGCCTCCTGAGGGCGCGTAGGGCCCGGGCCCTGCTCCGCGTCCTATAGAGTAGCCGGCCGCCGGCCTCCTCCAGCCTGTCATCCCCCACGAGCCTAGGCGGGCGGCCCCGCTCGATAACCACCACGTAGTAGCCCTCGGGGTCCCTCGGCCCTGGATCCCTACACCCCTTACCCACCACCAGCCCCCCGTGCACGCGAGATAAACTCCTCGACCTCCTCCCGTGTCGGGCTGGCCGCAGCCCCCCTCCTCATACACTTGAGCGAGGCGGCGGCGTTGGCGAACTCCAGGGCCTCCTCCAGGGGCGCGGCCTCGAGCACATAGGCAACCAGGAAGGCGGCGTTCCAGGTATCCCCGGCGCCCGTCGTATCCACGACCTCGACCGGGGGAGCCGGCCGGTACGCGTGCCGCCCGCCCCGCTCCATCGCGTAGGCTCCGCGGGCCCCCATCCTCACCGCCACCGCGAGGAGCTGCGGGTGCTTGTCGAGGAGCGTCGACGCGAGCTCCGCGGGCCGGGTCTCCCCGTGAAACACCTCGGCCTCCTCGAGGTTGAGCGACACCACCGAGGCGTGGGCGAGGCTCCAGGCGTGGGCCTCCAGCGCGGCTTGGAAGCTCGGCCATATATCCGGCCTATAGGTGGGGTCGTAGCTCACCACCGTGCCGCCACGGGCGGCCTCCTCGACGACGTACTCCACAGCCTGTGAGAGCGGCGGATGCGACATCGAGAAGCCAGAGTAGTGTAGAGCCGTGGACTCGGCAACCCTCCCGGCGTCCACGTCGCCGGGCTCGAGGAGCGTGTCCGCGGTGCGGGCCCACGGCTCACGGTAGAAGAAGTAGCTCCGCCCGCCCCCCGGCCCGGCTAGAACGAAGGCCAGCGTCGTCCTAGCCTGCTTCACAGCGACCATGGAGGTGTCGACTCGCCAGCCGTGGAGCGTGGAGACGAGGAACTCGCCGAGCGGGTCGTTCCCCACGGCGCCTATGAAGCCCGCCGTGTGGCCAAGCTTCGCGGCGGCGACGGCAGTGTTGGCCGGGGCCCCGCCGAAGTGTACCTCGTAGGGCGTGGACTCCTGCGGCGGCCCGGCGCCGCGGGGTATGAGGTCCACGAGTATCTCTCCCATGGAGTAGAGCTCGACATCCACGTGTCTTCACACATGCTGGGCCGTAATATAGTCGCCGCCCCAGGGGGCTGTAGGCGCGGCGGCCGGGTGGGAAATAATTTACCAGCGGCCCCGGGGATAGTATAGTGAGATGCCCGGCTACATGTACTACGCAGCGCGTGCAGCCACGCTGCTCAGAAAGCGGCTCGACCTGGTAGTAGTCTCCCTGATAGCCATGACTCTGCTACCCCTCGCCGCCGTACTCGTAGCCGTGATAGTGGGTGTGATAGCCGCGCTCATACTGGTACTTGCAGCCCCCCAGGCGGTTGCCGCCGCCCTACTCGTGCTCGGGTTGGCTATAGCCGTCTCGGTCGTTGTGAGCATCGGAGTCGGCTACGGGGGTCTCTCCTACGCCGTGCTCGACGCTATGCTAGGCGTGAAGACGGACATACTAGACCCCTTCAAGAGGGCGTGGATGCACAAGTGGCGCTTCACGAAGGTGCTCCTCGCGCTGGTAGCCATCTCTATCGCCGCCCTCCTAGTACTACTCCTACCGCTGCTACCCCTGATGCTAGAGTACATCAAGAGGCCACCCCCCTTCATGGGCAGCGAGCAGGCGGTCATCGGCTTCATCTCCAGGCTCTACATGCTGCTAGCACCCCTGGCAGCGGCCGGCGCCACGCTAAAGCTCCTCCTCGACCCCTCATACCTCTACGCGGCCAGCGACTGGAGGGGGGTCGGCGACGCAATATCGAGGAGCCTCCGCGGCGCGGCGGCGATGGCCTCCCTCGACCCGGCCTCCACGCTGGCCTTCTTCACGCTCTTCCTATTCCCCGACGTACTGCTCTACGTGTTCCCCGAGTACTTCCTCGGCAACCCGCTGGCCTCGAACCTCTTCTCCCTCATCCTTGGCGCCAAGAACATGGTCGTCGAGCCGCTCTTCCTGCTTGCAGCGGCCATGGTGGGCGTCGACGCGGGCCTCCTAGATTACGCCGGGCCAGGCCTCCAGGGCCCCGGCGCTGGAGCTGAGGTGCCGAGTAGTGTTGGAGAAGGTTAAGGAGTGGTTGGGTGAGGGAGTCAGCGAATACGAGAAGGACGGGGTGCTCGTGCTCCCCATCGGCGAGGCCGTAGTCACCGTCAGGGAGACCACGTGGGCTGGCCGAAAGCTGATAGAGGTCGCGGCCCCCCTGGCCGTAGACGTCAAGCCCAGCCCCAGCCTCCTAAAGCTCCTGATGGAGCTGAACGGCGTCGCCAGCCTCGGCAAGTTCGTGCTGCTCGAGGAGGGCGTTGACGGGAAGCCGACCGTCCTCTTCGCCTACAGCATGTATGAGGGGTGCGGCAGGGAGGGCTTCGAGCTGGCCCTGGCCACCGTGATAGCGATGGCTGAGAGGTATGGCGACGAGATAGTGGAGCTCGGCGGCGGCAGGTCGTTCAAGGAGTATATATCACATGGGGGAGAGGAGCACCCGGAGCAATAATAAGACGAAAAAACTCCCTTTCTTTCCCCTAGCGGCGGAGAATATAGCCGAAATATACCTATTATAGTTAGATAATATCTGCGACATTTTCAGATTTTCCAGGATTTTCCACGATATTTCATATTACCCCTCCAGCCAATCCCACTTTGCACAATACGTGCCACGCCGCCCTGCACGGACGTAGAGGTGCCAACACGGGATGCAGTGCCGCTGCAGCGACCCCTGCGACGAGAGGAAGCCTTGCAGAAAGGCCAGGCTCGCCCTAGGCTTCGTCTCAGCCTTCGTGACGACGCTGCTCACCCTGGTCAACCTCTCCTACCTGGACTACTCATCCCCCACCGCCCCCCTCTTCCTGTTCGCCCAGCTGGTATGGTTCTACGTCATGCTGAACCACTCGGCAACCTTCGTCAGGCTCGCCTTCTACCAGGAGCCCAGGAGGGACTGGAGCCTGGGCGGCGAGCCGCCGCTGGTCTCCATAATAGCGCCGATATACAAGGAGCCTGTAGGGCTGCTGCTACGCTTCCTCGAGGGGCTCGCGAGGCAGAGCTATCCGCCGGACCGGTTCGAGATCATAGTGGTCGACGACTCGCCGCCCGAGCACTCGAGGAACTCTAGGGCGGCCGCGCTGGAGTACGCGTCGCTCTCCGGCATCAAGCTGAGATATATTATAAGGGAGGATAGGCGGGGCTACAAGGGCGGCGCTGTCAGGCGGGGCATAGAGGAGGCCGCCGGCAAGTACATCGTTGTGATGGACATAGACCACAGGCCGCTACCCCACATGCTTGAGGAGATGGTCGCCGTTGCCGAGGCGAACCCGGGGTTCGACGCGGTGATGTTCCCCCAGTGCTTCCCTCTTCCACGCAACAGCGTGGAGAACGCGTGCCACGTGGGCCAGCTCTTCGACTACAGCTTCAGCAGGAAGGGTAAGAGCGTCACGAACTCCGCCTTCTGTGTCGGGACAAACTGGATAGCGAGGCGAGGGAGGGTCTTAGAGGCGGGGGGCTACGACGACGAGACCATAGTAGAGGACATGGCTACAGGCCTCAAGAAGTGGCACCCCGCAGGCCTGAGACTCGGCTTCGCCGAGGGCACGCTGGCCGTCGGCACCGTCCCCTCCACCCTGTCCGCCTGGCGCGTGCAGCAGTACCGCTGGGCCTACGGCACCTTCACGGTGCTACCCGAGGTGCTGAGGAGGATGCGCAGTCTAAGCTTCTTCCAGGCCGTCGACTACCTGTACACCGTGGTTTGGTACATGGTGGGGCCGGCGATCCTCGCCTCCCACCTCCTCCCCTTCCTCGTGGCCCTCGGCTTCAACCTTCTCTCCGTCCCATCACCCATCGTATACCTGGTCGTCATAGTCGGCTTCACCGGGCTCCAGATAGCGGTCTTCGCCGCGCCCCTCATCCTCGAGGGCGAGAGCCCCGCCAGGGTACTCCTCTGCCAGGCCACCGGCCTCCTAGTAGCCGACGTCTACGCCAGGGCCATGGTGGACGCGCTGCTCGGGAGGAGGAGGGGCTTCAAGGTGACGCCGAAGGAGGGCGCCGGGAGGAAGCCTCTCCGGGAAGTCCTCAGGGAGACGGCGGTCCCGCTCTTCCTGGCCGCCCTCAACGTGGCGGCCATAGGGGTTAGCGTGGCCAGGGATAGGATGCCGTACGTTGTGGCCCCCTGGGCGGCGTACAACCTAGCGTGGATAGCGGTCGGCGTCGGCTCCTATCTGCGCGACGTGTACTGGTCGGGGGGCGGGGAGCAGGTGGCCGAGGCCGCCCCGATATGCAGGGTCATGCCGTGTATGCCGTATCCCTAGTGCCTGCCGGGCCACGCTGTTAGTTTCTACGGTTATTAACAATAAGATTCTTAAATAGTCGCGGACAATTTACATTCAGTATGCTAACGGTATACAGCGGCGACGGCCACCAGGTGGTCGTCTTCCGCAACCTAACCCCAAAGGGCGTCGTCCAGACAAACCAGGCCGTATTCGTGGACCACGGCGAGGCACTCCTCGCCGACCCCAGCGGCCGCGTCGTATTCACCAGGCTCCTCTCCGAGCTGAACAAGGCGGTGCCGGTCTCGAAGGTCAAGTACATATTCTACTCGCACCAGGACCCCGACGTAGTCGGCGCGGCCTCCTCCTGGCGCCTCGCCGCGATAGGGGCCCGCGTACTCGTCTCCGAGCACTGGGTACGCTTCATCCCCCACATGTTCCCACCCCAGTCGACCGACGACTTCTACGTGCCCGTCCCCGACGAGGGCATGGAGGTCGAGCTCGGGGGCGCTAGGCTCCAGCTAGTGCCCACGCACTTCCTCCACTCCCCGGCCGCGTTCTCACTCTACGACACCGTGTCCCGCGTACTATTCTCCGGCGACGTCGCCGCCAGCCTCCTCCCGCCGGAGGAGGACTACGACTACGTGGAGGACTTCGACTCCCACGTAAAGTACATGGAGGAGTTCCACAGGAGGCTCATGGCCTCCAATAGGGCGTGCAGGGCCTGGGCGGAAAAGGTGAGGGGGCTGGCACCCGAGGCGATAGTGCCCCAGCACGGCGCCATCCTCAGGGGGCGCGACGTGGTGGAGCGCTTCCTCGACTGGCTCTCGGGGCTCGAGTGCGGCGTCGACCTACTATAGCTTCTCCCCGTAGGTATACCTGGCGCCCGTCCCCGTTGGGAGCAGGAAGCCCTCCCTTATCTCCGCCGCCTGGCAGGCCGCGTGGAGCCCGGAGCAGTGGGCCGGCGCGACCTGGCGTACCCCCCACTCCTCGAGCCTGTCGAGCACGCTGTACGTCTCCTCTGGCTTTAGCCACGCCATGTGGAGCCCCCCTATCACGGCGTAGACCTTCTCCCCCGTCACGCGCTCGGCGTGCCTCACTATGTTGAGGATGCCTGAGTGGCTGCAGCCGGTCACCACGACCGTGCCGACACCCTCGACGAGCACGGCGACAGCTGTGTCGTCGGGGACCGTGTCCTCCACCAGCTTGCCCCCGCGCGCCGCGTAGAGCCCCTCGTGGCTCTCCATGAAGCCCTCCCTCCCTATCTCGCCTAGCCAGTAGACGCCCGGGGCGAGCTCGAAGCTGTTCGCCGCGAGGAGGAGCCTCGCCTTCTCCTCGACCCGGCTGGGCGGCAGCGGGGCCCCTATGTACTCGAGCATGCCGCCGTGGTAGGAGTACTTGGGCTCGAAGGCTGAGGGGTGTGCGACCACGAGCGGCCTGGCCCCCGCGTCAAGCAGTGCGGCGAGCCCGCCGGTGTGGTCGTAGTGGCCGTGGCTGAGCGCGACTATCCCCGGCTCCCGGGGGTTGACGCCGAGGACGCGCATGTTGTGGAGGAGGACGGTGCCGGACTCGCCGGTGTCGAGCATCAGCGTGTAGATGTCGCCGCCCGCCTCCACCCTGAGGAGCGCGGAGAAGCCCCACTCGGCCCTGAGGCGTGGCGCGGCCACCTTGTTGTCCACGAGGAGCAGCACCTCTAGCCTGTCAGCGGCCTCCGTCATCACTGATTTCTCCGCGTGGATGCTAAATATATCCGAGCCCTCCGGGAAAAAGGGGGGTGGTATCCGCTATTTCTCGTCCTTCCTGAGGGCGAAGGCCACGTACGCCGAGCCGTAGAGGAGGGCGAGCCAGGAGAGCAGCGTCGCCACGCTGGGGAGCGTGCTGGCGAGCGCCTCGGGTATCGGCTTCGCGCCCCCGCCGATCGGCGTCATCGTGAGCGACTGGTTGCCCTTAACCTCGATGTAGACCCTGCCCACCGGGGAGCCCAGCAGTGCGTTGACTATGCTCCCGAGGCTGTACTCCGGGGTGAAGCCTAGGAGGCTGTGCGATATCCTCTGCACCTTCTGCCAGTACTCTATGCCCCCGCCCCCCGCCGGCGGCGGGCCGGCCATGGTGATCGCCGCGATGCTGGCCGCCACGGGTAGTATGAAGACTATGAGGAGCCAGAAGGCTATGGAGGCGACCATGCTCTGGCTGCTCTTGGAGGCGAGGCTGCTGAAGAGGAGGCTTGCGGCGTAGAAGACCATGCCGTAGACGACTATGAAGAGCGATGCAAGCCCGCCCCGGATCGCCGTGTCCAGGGTAACCTCCATGTTGTAGGCGGCGGCCCCTATGCCGAGTAGGAGTAGGTAGCCTAGCTCGACGGCGAGCAGCATGACGGCGAGGGCGCCGAGCGTCTTGCCGGCGAGAACCTGGTCCCTCGTCACGGGCCTGGCGAGTACGAGCTTGAGCGTGCCCCTCTCCCTCTCGCCGGAGATGGCTGAGAAGCCGAGGGCTATGCCCAGTATGCCCGCGAGGAAGCTGACAGTGTTCATCACGTTGTGGAGGAACAGGTCGGAGATGCTCAGCTTCGCCACGGCGGCCGCCGTGGAGAGGAACGCCAGGTTGACGGCGAAGAGCGCGAAGAAGGCCGCCAGGGTGAAGAAGAAGCGCTTACTCCTAATCGAGTCGGCGAACTCCCTCTCAGCTATCAGCGCGACCCTGTTCATGCCTCCTCACCCCTAGCCCTCGCGAGGTAGTGCTCGAACACATCCCTCCAGTCGGAGGGATAATGCGTAGCGGGGGGCGGCTCGACCCCCGCGCCCGCAAGCGCCTCCACGGCCTCCCCGGGGTGTAGCGGCGTGTATATCCGCTCGCCGCTCAGCCTCACCTCGACGCCGCGCGCCTTGAGCGCCCTGGCGGCCTCCTCGGCGAGCGCCGCGTTTGGGAAGACTAGCACCGACTTGTACCTCGACTCCCCGGCAACCCTCCCGGCTATCTCGGTGAACTCTCCCTGCACGAGTATCCTGCCCCCGTGGATTAGGGCCGCGTGGCTGCAGAGCGAGCCCACCTCCTCGAGGAGGTGCGTGCTTATGATCACCGTGCGCTTCTCCTCCCTGAGCCTGGAGACGAAGCCCTTGAACCAGGCTACGCCCTCGGGGTCTATCCCCTGTGTGGGCTCGTCGAAGATCACGAGGTCGGGGTTCTTCATGACGGCCTGGGCGACGCCGAGCCTCTGCTTCATGCCCCGGCTGTACTCCTTGACTGGCCTCTCCGCCGCCTCGGCCAGCCCTACCTCAGCGAGCATCCCTCCAGCCCTCTCCTCGGCCTCCCGCCGCTCCATGCCGTCGAGCATGCCCAGATAGGCCAGGTTCTCCAGGCCGGTGAGGTGCTCGTAGAAGCCGAAGCCCTCGGGGAGGACGCCGACCCTCTCCCTGACCCTTAGGCTCTCCCTCACCGCGTCCATGCCGAGAACCAGGGCCTCTCCCCCAGTGGGGAGGACGAGGCCGACTAGTATTGATATAAGCGTGCTCTTCCCGGCACCGTTGGGGCCGAAGAGCCCGTAGACCACGCCCTCCGGCACCCTGAGGTCGACGCCCTTGAGCGCCTCTACGCGCCTCCTCCCGCCGTACACCTTCCTCAAATCTCTAGTCTCCACCGCGTACACCTATCCTCACCTCCTACCATACCTCACGTAGATGAGGGCTATAGCCGCCAGAACCACCGCCACGAGAGCCCAGCCCCAGACGGCGCCGCCTCCCTGGAGCACCGCCACGTGGAGCAGCCTCTCCTCGCTCCCCGACGGCCACTCGAGGGTCAGCCGCACATAGTAGTCGCCAACCTTGGCGTCACCCGGCACCGCAACCGTCACCGTGAACGTCACGTTGCCGCCGGGCGGCAGGACCGCCACGCTGCCGGGCTTCACCTCCACCCTCCAGCCCTGGGGCGCGTCCCCGGCCATGAGCCTAAGGGAGTGCACGGCCGCGTCCCCGCGGTTCTCGACTGTGAGCCTGAAGACTGCCTGCTCGCCGGGCCTGGCCTCGACGTAGAAGTTCTCCGTCACGATGCGGAGCTCCACCCTGTTGAGCACGTTGAGCGAGAGCGTCGCGTTGGCCGTGCTGGCGGCGCCCCGGGCCACGAGCCTGAAGGCCACAGTCTTCGCCCTCTCGCCCAGCGGGGGCCTCGCCTCGAGGTAGAAGACTGCCTTGCCGCCCGGCTTTAGGTAGAGCTCCTTGAACACGTTGCCCTGGTCGTCGACGAGCCGCCACGTATAGTTGCCGGGGAGCCCCTCCACGGCGAAGCGGACGAGGGTGCCCGTCACGCCGAGGTTTGAGAGCTCGAGCCTAAACCTGGCCTCCCTGCCCGGCCTGCAGCTGGCGGCGACGAAGCCCTCGCTGAAGACGAGGACATCCATCTCGCGCCTCGCCTCGACCCTCAGCCGGGCCTCGCCGCAGCGGCCGGCGACGCACGCCCTGACCACTATGGAGCCGCTCCCCCGGGGCACGGCCTCCAGCCTGGCCTCGAAGGAGGCGCCGGGCTCGAGGACGCCGCCCTCGACGACGCGGCCCTCGCTGTCGAGTATCTTCGCCGGCCAGCCCCTGGGGGCCTCTATGGTGAGGTTGAAGCCGGCGCGCCAGGAGTAGGGGTTCCTCACTGTAACCTGGGCCTCTAGGAGGCTGCCGGGCGCGACGACCAGCTCTGAGGGGGCCACTGTGACGAGCGTGTCGTCTGGCTCGGCCACCGTGAAGGATAGCTGGAGTATATAGCCCCTAGTGTAGGAGATGTTGAGGGGTACCGTGTAGGTGCCGGTCGCGTTTGGCGGCACCCTTACCCTGAGGGTGTAGCTCTCCGAGGCGCCTGGCGGGAGCAGGGCCCCGGAGACCCTTACCGGGCCGCTGTAGAGCCCCACCTCCCAGCCGCTGGGCGCGGCCACGCCTATGCGCACCTCCTCCCAGTAGAGCCCCCTGTTCTCCAGTGTGACGGGTACCTCGTAGCTGCCGCCCGCGTGGACCGTGAAGCTCGTCGCCGGTATCCTGAGCACGACGCCCCTGTCGAGGCTTATGTCGCCGAGCTGGTACGCGCCGACGCCGCTCGGCACCTTGGCGGTGACCTGGCGCGGCGCCAGGCCCCTCGCGTAGAACTTGAAGGTGTAGACGCCGGGGTCGAGCCAGAGGTCGTAGATCCCGTTCTCATAGCTCCTACCCCTAGCGACGAGCGCGCCGCCCTGGTAGACCTCGACGACGGCGCCCTCGACGGGCCGGCCCCTCCAGTCTAGCACCCTGCCGTAGACCTCGACCTGCCCTATCCTCTGCGACAGGGCCGTGGCTGTGGACGCCAGCACCAGTGCTGCTACTAGCACGGCTATAGCCCTCTCCAACTCCGCCCACCATGTCTAGCCCGGCGGGCAGGGTATATGTGGAAAACAGTCAAGCCTGCTTGACTAGCCGCGGCCCCCGGAATGCCTATAGCCCCCGGCCCGGGTAGAGTATACCTGGTGCGGCGTGACGGAGGCCGTGGAGGTGAGGGGGGGCAAGGGCTACGCGGTGCGGATACCGGGTACACTGGCCGGGAAGCTGGGGCTCAGGGAGGGGGGCGGGGTGATAATTATGCTCGAGGGCGACAGGATGGTGATCCGGAAGCGCTCCAGCATCTATGAGATCGCCTTAGAAATACCTCCAGGAAGATTAGGATCAGCCCCGACGAGGTCGAGGAGGCTAGCATGAAGGAACAGGAGAGGCTGCTAGGTCTTGCCGAGGAGGAGCCGCGGGGTGGCGACGGTGACCGTTAGGCTCTACCTGGAGGACTCATACCTCCGGGAGGCGGAGGCCCTTGTCACTGGCGTGAGGAGGAGCCGGGGTAGGAGGGCCTACGTGGCGCTGGACAGGACGGTGTTCCACCCCCCTCTCCGGCGGCCAGCCCAGCGACCGCGGCTACATAGTGGCGGGCCAGGCCCGGTTCCGCGTCAAGAAGGCCATCGTCTCGGGCGGGGAGATACTCCACTACGGGGTATTCGAGGAGGGCTCCCTCGAGCCGGGGGACAGGGCTGTGGCGAGGATCGACTGGGAGCTACGCTACCTGGTTATGAGGCTCCACACGGCGGGCCACATACTCGACTACGCGGTTTCCCGCGTCCACGGCGAGCCGCCCGTGACGCTCTCAGCGTTCCACGGGCCCGGGGCCTACCTGGAGTACAGGCTCTCCGGGGAGCCCAGGCTCGGTGAGATAGAAGGGGTGGCGAACAGGGTGGTGCGGGAGGACAGGCCCGTCCGGATATACAGCGTCCCTCCCGGGAGGCTCGGGGAGGTGGTCTACGGGGCGCCGAACCTCGGTAGGCTGCCGCCCGCCCGGGAGTACAGGATAGTTGAGATAGTCGGCGTGAACGCGATGCCGTGCACTGGCACCCATGTGCGCAGGACGGGGGAGGTCGGCCGCATAGTGCTGGAGAGGGCCGAGCCCACCGGGAGGGGCTGGAAGGTCTACTACGGCGTCGAGGGGTAGCCCCGGGATGGAGGCGGAGGAGTACACGCTGAGGCCCGCGCCGCCCTACGCGGTTACGAGGCACTTCGAGCTCTTCACCCTGCCGGGGAGGCCCGTGCCCGCGCTCTACGAGGGCGGCGTCCTCAGAGTCCTTCTCGCCGGCAGGCCCGTGGAGATAAGGGTCGAGGGGGAGCCCTGGGAGCCGGTGATAGAGGTGCGGGCCGCCCCGGGGTCGAGGCGGCTAGTCGAGGAGTACCTCCGCGTGGGCTTCGACTACTCCCGCTTCCTGGAGGCGGCGGGCCGCTTCCCCCGGCTCAGAGGGCTCGCTGAGCGCTACATAGGGCTTAGGCCGACGCGGAGCCTTAGCCTCTACGAGGCCCTCGTCGACAGCGTGGTGAAGCAGGCTATAAGCCTCCGCCTCGCGCTCCGCATAATGTCGCGGCTCGTGGAGAGCTACGGCGGGAGGGCGGGGGCCTGGGGCCGCGTGTTCTATGGCTACCCTGAGCCCCGGAGGCTCGCGGAGGCGGGCGTTGAGGAGCTGAGGAGCCACAGCCTGACCAGGGTTAAGGCCGCCGCGCTCAGAGGGATTGCGCGCGCCGCGCTCGAGGGCAGGCTCCCCAGCCTCAGAGAGGTCGACGAGGACCCCGGCGCCGTGGTGGCTGAGCTGACCCGGCTCTACGGGGTTGGGAGGTGGACGGCCCAGCTCGCGGTCGCCATGTCTTCGGGTGGGCTCGCGGTGGGTCCGGAGGACGACCTAGCGGTCAGGAGGGGTCTCTCCATCGCGCTTGGGGGCGGGGCCGTGGAGCTCGCGGCCCTGCGCGGGTACGCGGGGCTTATAATGTACCTGGCGAGCCTGAGGTATGAGGAGTCTAAGAGCCGTTAGCCCTAGGCGCGTTGTAGAGCCTCCTTGACGGCTTCTACGAGCCTGCGAATCCTCCTCAGCGCCTCCTCGACGTGCCACTTAGTGCACCAGCTCTCGTAGAAGCAGGTGTGCATTCCCTGGGCTGCCATCCACGCGTCGTAGGCCCAGTCGCCGAGGTTTTCAGCGAGCTTCTTAGCATACTCCCATAGCTCTCTGTGGCTCGTAAGCCGCCTTCCCTCCATGGCCTCCGCGTACGCCTTCACCGCGAGCGCCGCCGCACCCCACACCTTCTCTGCAGCCTGCCTCACATCGCCCGTCTTCAACTCCTCCGCCGCCTCCTCGAGGAGTTTTACGGCGGCCTCGACGTACTCGGAGGCTCTCTCAGCAGATCTAGGTTCTGTGCAACGAGCTCTAGGATGTATTCCTCCATGCCCATACCCCGTCTAGCGGCCTCCTACCTGATTATTTCGGCGGCTACACCCCTTATAACGGCTCCGTGCATGTTCACCCTATATTCTTCTAATCCACCATATATAGGGGCGCGCGGATAGAGGAAGTGGATATGAGGAGGGGCTACGCCGACCTGCCGCTCCACGGGGGCCACGTGCCGCCCTGGCTCCTAGCTAGGATGAGGAGGATGGCGCGCCTAGTGGCGGTGCTCGTCGTCGACGAGTACGGCCCCCGCGGCCTCCTGGAGAGGCTTGCAGACCCCCTCTGGTTCCAGGCGCTCAACAATATTATAGGCATGGACTGGGACAGCAGCGGCAGCACGACCGTCACGACCGCGGTGCTCCGCGAGGTCCTCGCCGCCGAGAGGCTTGGCGTCTACGCGGCCGGCGGGAAGGGGGAGAGGAGCAGGCGGGCGCCCGCGGAGATAAGGGCCGCCGCCGTTGAGGCCGGGCTCCCCGCCGGGCAGCTTGTCGAGGCGAGCAGGCTGGCGGCCAAGGCCGACAACACGGCACTCCAGGACGGCTACCAGCTATACCACCACGCCTTCTTCTTCGAGGAGGGTGGCGCCTGGGCTGTGGTTCAGCAGGGCATGAACGCGAGGCGCGGCATGGCCCGCCGCTACCACTGGTTCTACGGCGAGCCCCGGTTCCCGGAGCTCCAGCACCACAGCGGCATAGCCGGGCTCCCAGAGCCCCTCGTCCTCAACACGCTCGACAGGGAGGCCGAGCGGCACAGGAGGATGCTCGTCGACCTGGCCTCGGAGAAGCCCTCCGCCCTGGAGGCGGAGCTCAGGGGGCTCGAGGCCATTGCGAAGGGCTACAGGCCGCTCGTCTACTACACGCCATATACCCCGGATGAGGCTCGGGTGCTCCTGGAGAGGTATAGGAGGCTCGGCCCCCTCAGGCTGAACAGGGAGGCCCTCCGGGCGGCGAGGGAGAGGGGGGTCGGCTGCTTCGCCGAGCTACTCTCCACGCCGGGCCTAGGACCCTCAACCCTGCGCGCCCTAGCCCTCGTAGCCGAGCTAGTATACGAGACCCCGCCGAGCTGGCGCGACCCGGTGACACACCCCCGCGACCCCTTCCGCTACGCCTACGCGGTCGGCGGGAAGGACGGCATACCCTTCCCGGTCAGCAGGGAGTTCTACGACGAGGTGCTCGCGCTGCTCGAGAGGCTCGCCGAGAAGACGCGTGACCGCCGCGTCCTCAGGCTGCTGGCCGAGGCCTCCAAGAGATGGGAGCCGCCGCCCTGGGGTAAGCGGCCCACATAGCCCGCGGCCCTAGCCACTCCTCTTCGGCGGCCTCCTGGCCAGCGCCTTCCAGAGGCACCTCGGGTCTAGGCTGAAGGCGGGTACGCGGCGCCTATACTCCTCGTAGGCTGAGCCGAACCTCTCCAGCGACTCGGCCTCGTCCACCCTGACAGCCATGTAGAGGATGAGCGCCGTCTCCGCGGGGCCTACTAGGAGGGCGGCCGAGGGGCTCCCGGCGAGGAGGCCCACCGCCACCGGCATGAGGGAGAGGAAGAGGTGCATCGGGTGCCTCATACAGCTGTAGGGGCCCTCCTCCACCAGCCTGCCGATATCCCCGAAGCCGCCCCCCGTCTTCCCGTAGACGGCTAGGTAGCGCCCCGTCACGGCCGCAGCGCGCGCTACGAGCAGGAGGAGGACTGCGCCCGCCGCGGCGCATAGGGGCCAGGGGCAGGAGAGGCCGAGCCCCGCGTCCAGGGCCTTCCCGAGCGCCACGTCGAGGGCCAGCAGGGCCGCCCAGACCGCGAGCCTAACCCTATTGCTCACCGCCATTGTGCAGCGCCCCTCTACGCCTCCGCGGCCCGGGTATAAAAAGAGCGGGGGATGGGCAAAGCTTCCCAGGGGGCGCCGGGATTATACCGTGGCTGCAGGCGCGAGCTCCTTCCGGGAGGTGGTGGAGCGCTTCGTCGAGTTCGACGGCGAGTCTGTGAAGAGGCTCGTCCACGAGGCCCTGGGACTCGGGCTACAGCCGCACGATGTGATAGCGGCCCGCGATGAAGAAAATAGTGGAGAAGTTCAAGAGAGGGGCGAGTACTTTCTCCCGGAGCTCGCGGAGGCCGGCGTCCTTCTCAACGAGGTAATGGGGGCGGCACAGCGGGCTCCGCTCCCTGACCCCCCCCCCCCCCCCCCCCCGCGCCCCCCCCCCCCCCCGGGCGGCCACGGGGCTCCGGCCATATAGAAAACCTGGGCTAGCCCCAGGTGCGCCCCAGCGCCTCCCCCACGGCTTTGACGAGCCTCCGCACCCTCCTCAGCGCCTCCTCTACGTCACTCCTCGTGCACCAGCCCTCGTAGAAGCAGGTGTGCATTCCCTGGGCAGCCATCCACACGTCATACACCCACCCCCCTAGTTCCTCCTCCAGGACGCTCTTGTACTCCCATAGCTCCCGGTGGCTTGCTAGGCGGCGGCCCTCCCTCCACTCCGCATATGCCTTGACGGCTAGTGCCGCTGCGCCCCACACTTTCTCTGCAGCCTGCCTAACATCGCCTGTCTTGAGCTCCTCCTCTGCTTGATCCAGCAGGTGCTCCGCAGCCTCAATGTAACCCCTGGCCCTCGCAGGGGGGTCTAGCTCCCTGAATAAGGCCTCTAGGACGTACTCCTCCGGGCTTAGGCCGAGCCTCCTAGCCTTCTCTCGGGTCTCCTCCATAGAATCCTCGGGAACGCCCCATAGCCCCCACTATAACTATCTGGAAGCCGGATAAAAAAAGGTGTATTCCTCAACGGGGCTCCGCAAGCCTCCTCGCCGCGAGCGCCAAGGCCACGTAGGTCGAGCCGGCCACCAGAAGGTCTATGGAGACGAATAGGCCGACCGCCCAGAGCCCGCTCCACGGCCAGCTGACGACTATAACGAAGCCCAGCACGACGCTCAGCACGCCGCCTAGCACTGCAAGCCACCAGTGGGGTAGCTGCCACCTGTTCTGGAACGCTATTACCGCCCTCACGGCGCCTATACCCATCAGCATGAAGCCGAGCAGGAGGCTGAGGAAGAGCGACGCGAGCACGGGATCCCACAGCGCCGCGGCGCCACCCACGATGTAGAGCACGCCTATGAGTACGTGGAGCCAGTGGCTCCTCCAGCCACGGGTCCTTACGGCGTGGACGAGCTGGCCTAGGCCTGCGACGACCATGTAGGCGCCGAAGACGGCGACGCTAACTATCGTGGTGAGCGGTAGCAGCATTAGGCCCGCCGCTCCGAGCACCATGAAGGCCACGCCCAGTATGAGCATCCTGTGCCACTTCGCGGAGAGCGCCTCTAGCCCTTGTCCCTCGCGGCCATCCATCCCTACCACCTCTTTACAAGTCATGGAATGTGACGGGTATAGTTATCTTTTTGGTCACTAAATTTAATGAATTATACGGGTATGAAACGTGATACATACAAGCGGGCAAAGACGTTATATCGCACAGCCGGGCTAATCCCCCCGATAGGCATGGCCGAGAAGACGATAAGGATACCCGGAGAGCTATACGAGAAGGCGCGGAGATACATAGAAGAGAACGGCGGCTTCCAGAGCGTCGACGAGCTGGCAGCCTACCTGCTCGAAGAGTTCCTAGCGGAGGACGAGTCGCAGCAGCTCACACGTGAGGAGGAGGAGAAGATAAGGGACAGGCTCAGATCACTGGGCTACATCTAGCCGGCACACAGAAATATCCCGGCGGCATAGAGCTTCTGGGATGAAGACCTGGCGGCTCCACCTCACAACCAGGCAGCGGAAAAAGCTCACGGCACGCCACCTAGCCGTGATCATAGCCCTCTCGGCCGCCGTAGCGGCCCTGCTGGCGCTCCACGGCTCCTCCACGGCATCCCCCTACACGCTCGCCACGCCGGAGGAGCTAGAGGCCGCCATAAGGAGCGGCGGCCCGGTGGCGGTCATGTTCTCCTCCCCCACCTGCCAGTCATGCGCCAGGATGAAGCCCCACTGGGAGAAGCTGGCCCAGGCCCAGCAGCGCATAGGCATCAGGTTCTACACGGTGGAGCTGACCAGGGAGACGGCGGAGGCCTTCCGCCGCTACAACGTCACCCACACGCCCACCTTCATACTCTTCTACAATGGCAGGCCGGTCGCCAGGCACGTAGGCGAGTTCCCGGGAAACGCCACCCAGGCAATACTTGAATGGGCCACGGACGCGCTCCTAAACCCCCAGGCGGGCGGCGCCCCGCAACAGCCCCAGACATGCGCCGGGGGAGCCTGCACAGCCGACCTCCCGGCCGTAGAGGGGGGCGGGGACGCGGCGCTCACGGCCGCCGCGGCGGCAGCCGCCTTCACGGCCGGCCTCCTATCCCCCCTCTCGCCCTGCACGTTGCCGATCCTCATAGCCTACACCGCCTCCTCCAGAGCGCCTGGGAGGAGGGCGAGGCGGGCTGCAGGGTGCTTCACGGCGTCGACAGCCACGGTGCTGGCCGCCGGCCTGCTCCTGGCGCTGCTCCCGCAGCCCACGGAGCTCATAGAGGCTATAACCCCCTTCACGGGGGCGCTACTCATATTCCTCGGCCTAGCCGAGGCGCTCGGCTACGAGCCGGAGATACCCAGCATAAATCCCTCCAGGCTCGGCTACTGGGGCGGATGCAGCCTCCTAGGCCTCCTATCCACCCAGTGTAGCCTGCCCCTCCTCCTAGGCCCTCTCATGCTGGCCATAGGCGCCGCCCCGCACATCGCAGGCGGCGCACTCTACATAGCTGCCAGCTACGCCGCGGGCCTCGGCCTCACGCTCGCCCTGCTCCTCGCGGGGTCCGGCAGGGTGCGGGAAGCCCTGGAGCGCGTCGTCGGGGGCAGCGTGTATACGAGGGCCACGGGGGTGATAACGCTCGCCGCCGGCCTCATACTTATAGCCTACAGCATACCCTAGCCGGAGGCCCCGGGGGCCGCTGCACGCTTCTCCGCCCTGCCCGCCAGCACCCTGGCCAGCGGCGTCGGAGTATACGTTGCGGGCCTCGACTTGATCTTCCTGAGGAGCCCCCACTTCTCGAGGTTGTGTAGCCTGTCGGAGAGCGTGGACTTGGGCTTGCCGAGTACCTCCTCGAGGTAGGGGAGGGTCACTATGCCGTTGCTACTCCCCAGGGCTATGTGGAGTATCTCGCGGTACAGCCTGTCGAGCCTCGGCGGGCTTAGCGGCGGTATAGGTATCTTCACCCGGCGCCCGGTTGACTCGGCGACCGCGGCGAGCTCGGCTACCTTGCCGCGCTTCAGCAGGGCGGCCACCGTCATTGACGCGACTATGCTGCGGAGTCCTCCCAGGGCCTCGACGTATACCTCCTCGCCCTCGTCGATCAGGCCTGCTATATCCGCTATCATCGACGCGGGGTCCTCCTCGTCAAGCTCTTGGAAAACGTAGACTAGCTCTAGGCCGCGGTCGGCCAGCATTTCGAGGAAGCGCCTTATGTTCTCCCTGGCCTCGCGGGACTTGGGCGTGTCCCTGCGGGGGACCAGGAAGAATATCTCGTCGCCCGGCTTTAGGTCCAGCTCCGTGAGCACGGATATCACGCCGCTGGTGTCAAAGCCGAGGCTAAATATTATCCTCTTCCTGGGGCCCCTCCCTCCCCTCATCTAGACAACCTCGCGCCGCAAATCTATATGCACGCTGGGCCCTATTATTAGGCACGCCCCCCGGGCGCAGGCTCAGCCGCCCGGGCCGCCGGGTAGATCCTCGAGGACGACCCAGAAGCCCGGATCCTCGCTCCCGACCCTCCAGAAGGCTACGCTGTACACCCCCATGCTGGCCGCCGCCTTTATCCGCTCCGCCATGCTCCTCGCCGTGGAGAACCAGACCACGTGCCTCACGCCGTCGCCGTCTACGTAGCTATAGGTGGCCTCGCCAGCGGCCTCGTCGTAGACGATGGTGGCGCCGTGTCTCTCCGCGGTCTCGACGGCCTCCCTGTATGTTATGCCGCGGCCCCGGCCCCCCTCGGGCCAGTCGTAGCCGTAGGCCGGTATCCCGATGACGAGCTTCTCCGCTGGTATCCGGGAGAGGGCGTAGCCCAGCACCCTCCTGAACCATGGGAGGGGGGAGACGGGGCCCGGCCCGCTACCGCTCCAGTGGTAGTCGTATGCCATTATGACGACCTGGTCTGCGCACCCGGCTAGCGCCGCGTAGTCGTAGGCCGCGCTCCAGTCGCTGCCCTCGTCGCTCGTCTTAGCCGGCACGTCGACGGAGAGCTCCCGCCCGGCTGCGTGGAGGCGCTCAGCGAGCTCGCAGACGAGCCGCGTGTACGCGTCGCGGTCACCGGGGGGCACTCCCTCGAGGTCGAGGTTCACGCCGTCGTACCCCCTCTCCTCGACTACCCGGAGGAGCTCCCGGATGAAGCGCTCCCTGAACTCGGGCTCGGAGAGCATCGTGTGGACCACGTCCCTCCTCAGGTCACGGTTGGCGACGAGGACGTGAACCTTAACGCCGGCCTCCCGGGCCTTCTCCACGAGGAGGGGGTACCAGACCTTCTCCACCACGCTCCCGTCGCCGTAGGAGACGAGCCATGTCGGGGAGACCCAGGTGAAGCGGTCCCTGTGGCTTATGAAGTCGTCCTCGCTCCGCCGGTCATACTCGACGACCCAGCCTAGGAGCCTGATCCGGGGCCGGGGTGCCTCGGGCTGCCGGGGAGTTGAGGGCCTTTCACGCGGGGGCGGCACCACCACGTGCGGGAAGAGCGAGACGAGTATCAGGCCGAGGACTGCCGCGCCGAGCACGCTGTAGGGAACCCTCATGTCTATAGCCGTGCAGATATCGCGGCGGCGGGTATAAAGGGTGACGCCCCCAGGGCTCAGCGCCTACGCCGCTTCCGCCCCGGCGCGCCCCTGCGCGGCCCCCTCCCAATGGCCCTGGCCGCGAGGATGAGCGCTATCAGGGCGGCGTCTATGAATATCGCCGCGGGTAGGACTCCGAGCGCTATACGCTCCCAGCCCGGCCTGTAGCCGTAAATGCGCACCGGGTGCCTCACCAGGAGCGTCGTCGTGAGGTATATGTCCTCCACCCTGGGCCTTGCCTCGCTTGGCTCGAGGCTGAGCGGCACCGTCTCGAAGGCCGCCGGCACAGCCTTGAGGGGCTCGCCTACTGGCTCGAGCCTGCACGGCCTATAGGCCTCGGTGGTGCCCCGTAGGCCGCCGGGGGGTATGAAGGCTATGAGGCCGCCGTACTCCTCTATGAGCTGTGCTACCCCGCTGGCAACGGGCGTGCCGTTGAGGACAGCTATGTCGGTGCCGAAGTCGTTGCCCCCGCCGCCTATACAGGTCTCCCAGACCACCTCCCCGCCCCTCAGCGCCACCAGGAGGATGTCCTCCCCCCTGGCCGGCGGGGACGAGGTGTAGCCGACCGCGTAGACCGTGCCGTTGGCCACCACCAGCCTCCTCAGGACGTCGGCGCCGGAGCCGTTGAAGCTGGCTGTCCAGGGCTTGCTCGTATTGAGCGCCATGAGCCAGGCGTAGCGGTCGCCGCCCGGGCTGTCGGTGAGGCCTGCAAGGTACACCGTGCCGTTGTAGGCGGCTACCCCCTGTGGCGTTGGCTGCCCCGTGCTGGCCACCGCCCTGGCCCAGGAGGCGTCGCCGTCCGGGGAGATCCTTGCTGTGAAGCCGACGTGTATGCCGTGGAGCTGGTCCGAGACGGTGCCCGCGAGGAGGAGGCCTCCCTCCCCGTCGCTGGAGGCGCCGTAGACGGTTATCGAGGACAGGTTTGCGAGCGTGACCGGGGCCCCCATATATGACGTCAGCCTGAGCGTGCGGGCCCAGAGCGCCTCGCCCCGGCTTGTGAGCCTGACCAGTATCGGCAGCCGCATGCCCTCTATGTCGGCGTGGGCGACTAGGTAGACCCCGCCGGGAGCCTCTGCGGCGAGCAGGGGCGGCTGGGCGTAGAGCTGCCTGCTCCACACGGGGTCTCCCCGGCCGTCGAGTAGGGTGACGAGCGCTATGCTCTTGTTGCCGGCCAGGACGTGTGATACAAGGTAGTAGCCCTCGGGGGCCGCGAGCGCCTGCGACCCGTACTCCCTCTCGCCCGGGTAGCTGACGCTCCTAGACCAGGCGACGATGCCGTCGGGCTCTATGAGGGCTATGTAGTCCCTAGAGTACGTGTCGAGGGAGACGGTGCCCGCCGCGAGGAGGCTGCCCCCGGCCGGGGACACCGAGACGGCGGTGGTGGGCGCCTGCCCGGTGAGGACGTAGGTGTAGTATACCGCGTAGCGCGGCCTGTACATCGCCGCGGCGTATCCGTAGGCCACCGCCATGGCCGCTAGGGCCAGGGCGAGGACCCATACAGCTAGCCTGTATCCATCCATATATGGTCGACCCCTGGAAGATAGCGTGTCTGATGGGGGCTACGCCGCCGTCTCGCGGGGCGGCTGCTCCCCTACGAAGTGACCCATCTTGGCCTCCCGCCTGACCTCCCATATGACGAGCAGGAGGAAGGCTAGGCTGAATATGAAGGCGAGCGTGTCCACCACGAAGGCGGCCGGGTATTCCCGGACGAAGGGGAGCGTTATCCCCGACATGAATGTGAAGAAAAAGGCGAGGTTGAAGGCTACGCGGCCCAGCTTGGGGTGCAAGGCTACTCACCGTATAGCCAGCAGGCCACCATGTGTCCGCCGCCGATGTCTATGAGGCCCGGCTTCTTCTCGTCGCAGAGGCCCTCCTTGAAGAAGGGGCAGCGTGGGTGGAACTTGCAGCCGCTGGGTATGTTGAGCAGGCTCGGGACGTCCAGGCTGCGCAGCTTCATCGGCTTCTTCTTCCTCGTCTTCTCCGGGTCGGGCTCGGGGATCGCGCTGAGCAGGGCCTTGGTGTAGGGGTGCTGCGGGTCGAGTATCACGCTGTTGGTTGGGCCGTACTCGACTATGCTGCCCAGGTACATGACCGCCGTCCTGCCGTCGCTGGCGAAGTAGCGGCCCGTGGCGAGGTCGTGGGTGATGAATATGTAGGCGACCCCGAACTGCTCCTGGAGGTCCTTCATCAGGTGCAGTATCTGGAGGCGCATCGACACGTCTATCATGGAGACGGGCTCGTCGGCGACTATGACCTTCGGGTTGACGCTCATCGCCCTGGCGATGACGACGCGCTGCCTCTGGCCGCCGCTCAGCTGGTGCGGGTACTTCCATATGAAGTCCTCGGGCGGCGTGAGCCCGACCATCGCTAGGAGCTCGGCGACCTTGTCGACCGCCTCCTCCTTGGTCTCGACTATCTTGTGCCTGAACAGCGGGGCCGAGAGGCTCTTATATATGGTGAGCATCGGGTTGAGGCTCGCGTAGGGGTCCTGGTGTATGATCTGGACGCTCCTCCTGTACTCGCGCCACTCGTCCCTCGACATCTTCCATATGTCCTTGCCCTTGTAGAGCACCTCGCCCTCCGTGGGCTTGAGCAGGCCGGCCGCTATCTTGCCGGTCGTAGTCTTCCCGCAGCCGGACTCGCCGACCAGGGCCAGAGTGTCCTTCTCGTACAGCTTGAAGCTCACGTCGTCGACGGCCTTGGCGAGCTTCTTTGGGCCGAGGAAGCTGAGGCCCACCCTGAAGGCCTTCGAGACGTTCCTAAGCTCGATGAGGGGTACATCCGACACTCCGCATCACCTCCCCAGGCTGAGCTCCCTCCACCTGTGGCAGAGCACGTAGTGGTCCTCCGCCACCTTCTCGAACTCGGGCTCGGTCTCGACGCAGCGCTGGGTCGCGTAGGGGCACCTCGGGTGGAACTTGCAGCCGGGCGGCAGGTTTATCATGTCGGGCGGCGAGCCGGGTATCGGGTAGAGCTTCTCGTCGACCGAGGTGAGCTTCGGTATCGTCTTGATGAGCGCGTAGGTGTAGGGGTGCTTTGGCCTGTAGAAGATCTCGTAGACGTTGGCGAGCTCCACTATCTTTCCGGCGTACATGACGGCCACGCGGTCCGCCAGCTCGGCCGCCAGCGAGAGGTCGTGGGTGATGAATATCATCGTCAGGCCGAGCCTCCTCCTGATGTCCTTGAGGAGCTCTATGATGTTCTTCTGCGTCAGGATGTCCAGCGCCGTGGTCGGCTCGTCGAGTATCAGGATCTCCGGGTCGAGTAGTAGGGCCATGGCTATCATGACGCGCTGCCTCATCCCCCCGCTCAGCTCGTGGGGGTAGCTCCTCAGCACGCGGTCCGGCTCCAGCCTGACCATCTCTAGGAGGTAGCGTATCTTCTCCATCGCCTTCTCCTTGGTGATCTTGTGGCCCAGGTGCGCCTGCATGGTGTCGTAGAGCTGGTCCCATATCCTCAGGGTCGGGTTCAGCGCGTTGAGCGCCGACTGGAAGACCATCGCTACGTGGCGCCACCTGAACCTGCGCTGCTCCTGCTGGCTGAGCTCGAGTATGTGTATGTCGCGGCCCCCGATGTGGTATACTATGTCGCCGCTCTTGATGTAGCCGGGGCTGGGCAGTATGTTCATGACCGCGTAGCCGAGCGTGGACTTGCCGCTCCCCGACTCGCCGACCAGGAATATTATCTCGCCCTTGTAGACGTCTAGGCTGACGTTCCTGACGGCCTTGACTATGCCGCGCTGGGCCCTGTACTCGACGTTCAGGTTCCTGACGGAGAGTATGACCTCCTTCTCGCCGCCTACAGCCTTCTCCTCAACCTCCACTGCCTGTGCCACCTAGATCACCCCTCCCTGAGACGCGGGTTGAATATCTCCTCCAGCGCCCTGGAGAACATTATGGCGCTGAGCTGGAACCCCGATATCGCGAGGATCGGGGCCAGGATGTAGTATATGCTGTCCTTGAAGAATATCGCGCCCCTCGTCCATGCCAGGTTTATCATGACGCCCCAGTTCTGGGACTCGAAGGGCACGAAGCCGAGGAAGACGAGGCCGACCTGCGCGTAGACCGCGCCCGTCATCGCGAAGATCAGGCTGACCACTATGTAGCTCATCAGGTTCGGCATTATCTCTGTGAACACTATGTGCCTCGTCCCCAGGTCCAGGGCCCTGGCCGCCTCGATGAAGTCCCTCGACTTGACGCTGAGCACCTGGCTCCTGATGGCCCTGGCGAGGGCCGGCCAGGAGAGCAGGCCTATTATCGAGGCCAGGGTCAGGTTGTCGAGGCTGACCAGCGCGCTCAGGACGGAGAGCAGCGGGAACTGGGGTATCGTGAGCAGTATGTCGTCGATGGCCATTATTATCGCGTCCACCGCCCCTCCCTTGAACCCCGCTATCGTGCCGAGCAGCGTGGCTATAACCACGGTGATCACGCCGGCGAGGAAGGCTACGAAGAGGACGTCGCTGGCGCCGTTCACTATCTGCGAGAATATGTCCCTGCCCTCGCTGTCCGTGCCCAGCGGGTGCTCCCAGCTCGGCGGCAGGTACATCTGGTTGGGCTTGGCCTGCATGTCCAGGGGCACCAGTATGGGGCCCACCGTGGCCATAAGTATGTAGATTATGAGGCCTATGAAGCCTATGAGGCCTGCCTTGTTCCGCGCTATTATCTTGAGGGGCTCTATGACATAGGTGTCGAGTATCTGCCTGGCCTTGCTCTTCTTCCTCCTCCTAGCCCTAGACTCCGCCATTACTCACCACCACCCATCGTCTTTACACGCGGGTCTATGAACCCGTAGAGTATGTCCGCCAGCAGGTTGGAGAAGACCACCGAGATCGTTATTATCAGGAAGACGCCCTGCATCACCGTGTAGTCCCTCGCCGTGATACTGGACCAGAGGAGGCTGCCGACGCCCCTGTAGACGAATATGCTCTCTATCAGCACGGAGCCGCCGAAGATGAAGCCCAGCGAGATGGCGAGGCTCGTGAAGAGCGGGAGTATCGCGTTCTTCCCGACGTAGTAGATCGTTATCCTAGACTCGGGCAGGCCCTTGGCCTTGGCGACGGTGACGTAGTCCTCGCCGAGCGTGCTGATCGTGTTGGCCTTCATGGAGAGCATCCAGCCGCCGAAGGTGCTGAAGACGTAGGTTATGAAGGGCGCCAGGAGGTGCTTGAACACGTCGACTATGAACTCGAGGTTGAACCCAGGCGTCACGGTGGCGGAGTAGGCGCCCCTCATGTACTCTATCGGCCATATCTTCCACTGGACGCCGAAGAAGACTATGATGAGTATGCCTATCAGGTAGTTGGGGATCGCGCTGACCACGGCGGCGAAGGCGCTCATTATCCTGTCGAACCAGCCGCCCCTCCTGTAGGCCGCGATGATGCCGAAGACCACGCCCAGTATGAAGCTCACGAGCAGCGATATCGAGACGCTGAAGAGGGTCCAGGGGAGGAACTCGAGTATGATATTCATGACCGGCGTGCCCGGCGAGATCGCTATGCTCCGGCCGAAGTTGCCCTGCAGCAGGTTCACCAGGTAGTCGAGGTACTGCTTCCAGAGCGGCTCGTCGAGGTTTATGGAGAACATCGCTAGGGCCAGCTGCTTGGCGTCCTCGTAGCTCATGCCCGTGGAGGCCATCATTGTCGCTATGAAGACCTCGATAGGGTTGCCCGGCATCAGCCTGATTATGAAGAAGGTCAGCGTTATGGCGACGTAGATTATCGCTATGGTTCGCACAGCGCGGCGGAAGAACCAGTTCTTATAAACCTTATAGAGCGCATAAGTCAGGCTAGACATTATTTTACACCCACAAAAATTGGGTAAAAAACTTTTGTTTTTACTCCTTCTTACCCTTTTTTGCGAGATACCAGGCGGCTGCGGCTATTATCGCTATGACTGCTATGGCGCCTATGTAGAGGCTGTAGTTGGGCGCTGGCTGGGCGGGCTGCGCCGGCTGGCTAGGCTGACTCGGCTGACTAGGCTGGCTCGGCTGGCTCGGCTGCTGACTCGGCTGGGTCTGCTCACCACCCTGCTGCTGGCCAGCGGGCATGTTCTGCGGGGTCGGCCTGAGGGCGTAGCCGGTCATGAGCATGTAGACCACGAAGTTGTCGCCGTAGATACTGTTCTTGTATATGGGGTCGTTGTCAGGCGGCCAGCCGGTGACGCGGACGCCGTCGAGCGCCGGGTTGTTGCCGTACCTGTGCCAGAGCTGTATGCCGGGGAGGAGCTCGTTGTAGATGAGGGCGAGCTCGTTGACGTACTTCTTCTGCTGCTCGGTGTCGAAGCCCTCGGCGGACTTGACTATGAGCTCGGTTATGTTGACCTTGCCGCAGCACTTAGTCTCCTGTACGAGCGGGAAGTCTATGCCGGGGCCCCTGCGGCCCTTGTTCCAGTAGAGGAAGACGGCGCGGTAGTGGAAGTAGGGGTGCGGGTTGCTGCCGCTGCCCCAGTGCCTGATGGCGAGCTGGAAGCGGCCAGCCCAGACCTCCATCGGGTGCTGGGTGAAGGTTATGGCCCTCGGTATTATCTTGATGCCGAACTTGTTGAGCTGCTCGGCGAGGTTCTCGCCCGCGGCGCTCCAGTCAGCGTACTCGGCGGGGAAGCTGAGCTCGAACTGGACTATGCTGCCGTTCGGGTAGTGCCAGTAGCCGTCGTCGCCCTTCTTGAGGCCTATCTCCTCGAGGAGCTGGGCCGCCTTCTGCGGGTCGTACTTGTAGGGGTTGAGCTTGCTGAGGGTGTCCTTGGTGAGCCATATCTCGGCGAGCTCGTCGGGCATACCGCTCATGTACTTGAGCGGCTTGCCGCTCTGGAGCAGGGAGACGTAGCCGTTCTCGGTCCTGTTGACGGCGTAGGCTATGGCCTGCCTGAACCTGACGTCGTTGAGCGGCCATATCTTCTCGTTGAAGTAGAGGCATGGGCCGGAGTAGATCGGTGCCCTGATGATCCTGATGCCCTCGGCTATGAACTGCTTCTCAGTGGCAGGCGGGAAGCCGTGGGTGGCGTAGTCGACCTCCTTGGCGAGGACGTGCGGGGTGACCTGCGGGGTCTCGCCGTTGATGAGCTTGACCCAGTTGAACTTCATGCGGTTGAGCCAGTGGTTCGGGTTCTTCTTGAGCCAGACCTCGGCCTCGGTTATCTCGCCGGTCCACATGAGGACGCCGGTGCCGATGTACTCCTTGGGCCTGAAGTTCCTGAAGTCGGCTACGGCCTTCTTGAACTCGTCGCTGGTCCTGGAGACGCCCTGGTCGTGGAACTCCTTGGCCTTGTCACAGTACTCGTGGTAGGTGGAGTAGGGCCTGATGGGCTCCCTGAGGATGTACCTGTAGAGTATGGGGGACGGCCTCTTGATGTGGAACTTGACGGTGTACTGGTCGACTATCTCGACGTTGTCGATGAAGCCCATCGACCATACCGGGCCGTTGAGCAGGTAGAGGGCCCAGAAGGTGCAGGCCACGTCCTTGGCCGTGAAGTCCTCGCCGTTGTGCCACTTGACGTCCTTCCTGAGGTGGACTATGAAGTACTGCTGGTCGGGGGTGAGCTCCCACTTGGTTGCGAGCCAGGGGTGGTAGGAGTCGTTGGCCCAGTAGTATAGGGCGAGGGGCTCCTGGATCATGATGTGGTAGATGTACCAGGTGAGCGCTCCGGTGACGAAGGTGTTGAAGTGGCCTCTCGGCGGGAGCTGGTAGGGCCACGCGCCTACGAAGAGCGGCTTCCTCTCGGCGGTCTGCGTGTTGGCTACAGGCGCTATGAAGGATATGGCTATCACGGCCGCGAGCAGTAGGGAGACTATTACGCGGCTTCTAGTCTGCATCACTATCTTCTTCACGAAAAAAGATATTTAAACCTTATGTAAAAACTTAAAAAGGGGTTTTTCAGGGGGCTCTGCATATCAGGCTATGCCGCCCTCCTGGCAGGAGAGGAGCCAGGAGAGGCCGCAGCGCCCAGCTATAAGTCTTCGTTCGCCGCCATATAGTGCTACGACAGCGGGCCGCACCCTCATGTTGTAGCAGCTAGCCATCGACCAGCCGTAGGCCCCCGCGCCCCAGACGGCGAGCAGGTCGCCCCTCCCGAGCCGCGGCAGCTCCACGTGCTCCGCCAGCACGTCCGTCGACTCGCAGACGGGGCCGCCCACGCTGTACGTCTCGGCCTCCCCGCCGCTACAGGTGAGGCACGTTATCTCGGGCTCGACGCCGTAGAGCATCGGCCTAATATAGTCGTTCATCCCGGCGTCCACGAGGGCCCACCGCCTCCCGTAGACCTCCTTCACGTAGTTCACCCGCGTGACTAGCACGCCGGCCTCGGCGACCAGCAGCTTCCCCGGCTCGACGACCAGCCTGTAGCCGGCCCCCGACGCCGCGTCGGCCAGGGCCTCCAGTATGCGGCGCGCCGCCTCCGGCCGTGGCGCGTAGCCGCCCCCCGCGTCTACGTAGCGTATGGCGTGCCCCGCCTCTTCGAGCCTGGCGGCCACGTCCAGTGCCTTCGCGAGCGCGTCCAGGTAGGGCTCGGGCGTGTCTATGCCGCTGCCCAGGTGGAAGTGTACGCCCTCCAGCTCGACGCCCTCGAGGCCGGATAGGGCGTCTGCCGCCGCCAGGAGCTTCGCAGGCTCTACCCCGAACTTGCTGGCCCGCGTCGACGTGGCTAGGCCCCGGCGTACGTGGACGGGTACCGCGAGGTTCAGCCTCACCCCTATCCTCTGCCTGGCCCCGGCCTCGCGGGCGGCCGCGTCGATGTCGTATACCTCCTCTATGCTCTCGGCGTGGATGCTGTATACGCGGCTCTCAACGGCGTAGCGTATCTCCCAGGGAGACTTGGAGACTCCGTCGACGAGTATACGGCTAGGCGGTAGGCCCGCTGTGAGGGCCGCGTAGAGCTCGCCGCCCGAGACCGCCTCGGCCCAGGCGCCCCGGGCCGCTAGGAAGGATAGGAGGTCGGGGAGGGGTGCCGCCTTGGCCGCGTATGCGACCACGTGGTCGACGCCGCTGAGCGCCTCCCCGATGAGCCTGAGCCGCTCCTCGACCAGGGCGTAGTCGTACACGTAGAGGGGGGTGCCGTAGGCCTCTGCGAGCTCCACTAGGAGGCCGGGGCTGGGCCTAGCCATACTGTAGCACCCCGCTCCGGGCCACCGACGCGGCCCACTCCTCGGCCTCCCGCCGCCAGCGGCCCAGCGCGTCCTCCAGGTCCAGGCTGCCCTCGACGACGAGCCTTACCTCGTCCGTCCCGGCGAGCATGTCTATCAGCGGCCTCCCCCTGCCGGGCAGCCACTCGGCCTCCCCGTGGACCGCCCAGATCGCGCGGAGTATCCTGAGGGCCGCCTCGAAGGGCCTGTAGGCATCCCTGTCGGTGACGTGTATGTATATGCCGGAGACCCTCTCCCCCCTGTACTTGCCCCAGAGGGGCTTGAAGTAGACGGGCCTGAGCGCGGCCCCCCTGATCTCCCCCTGCAGTATGTCTGCGAGGCACCTGCCGTCGAGCCAGGGGGCCCCGACCTGTAGGAAGGGGGAGTAGGTGCCGCGGCCCTCGGATATGTTGGCGGCCTCGAAGAGGCACGTGCCCGCGTAGACCAGTGCGGCCTCGAGGCTGGGTATCGCCGGGCTCGGCGGTATCCAGGGCCTCCCGGTCTCGTCGTACCACATGTCCCGGCTCCACCCCTCCATTGTGGCCACGTGCACCTCGCCCCCCAGCCCGAGTACGCGGCTATAGTAGAGGGCCAGCTCGCCCGGCGTCAGGCCGTAGCGGACTGGCATGGGGGCGGGCGCTATGAAGCTCTCGTACCCCTCCCTGAGGATGGGGCCCTCGACCCTGCCGGTTAGGGGGGCGGGCGTGTCGAGGACGTAGACCGGCACCCCGGCCCTGGCGGCCGCCGACACAACCTCCTTGAGGGTTGCCGCGTAGGTGTACCAGCGTAGGCCGAGGTCCTGTATGCTGTAGAGCACCATGTCCAGGCCGCTGAGGACGTCGGCCGGGGGGCTCTTCTCGGCGCCGTAGAGGCTATAGACCGGGGCCCCGGTCCAGGGGTCGCGGCCGCCCTCGACGCTCTCGCCTGCCTGGGCGTCGCCGTAGAGGCCGTGCTCCGGGGTGAATATGGCTATACGCTCCGCGTCCCTCGCCGCGAGCCAGGTGAGGTGCCGCATCCCCCTGTCGAAGGACGTGTGGTTCGCAACCACGCCTACCCTGGCGCCCCGTATCCTGGGCGCCACACGGGGGTAGAGGTCGGCGCCGGCCCTAGTAGTCGACACCCCTGATCTCACCGGAGGCCTTCAGCCTCTTCGCAAGCTCTATCGCCCTGGTGGGTATCCCGCCGGCCTCCTCCAGGACGCGGCGCGCGTCCTCGTAGCCTATCCCGGCCTGGGCCATGACTATCGCCGCGACGACGTCGTAGCCCGCGGCCTCGAGGATCCGGGAGGCCTGGTCGTAGTCTACGCCGGTCTCGATCATGAGGATCCTCTTCGCCCTCTCCCTGAGCTTGGAGCTGACGGGCTGGAGGCTGACCATGAGGTTTCCGTGGACGCGGCCCAGCCTCACCATCACGGCGGTGCTGAGCATGGTCAGCGTCATCTTCTGCGCCGTCGCCGCCTTCATCCTCGTCGACCCCGTGACCACCTCGGGGCCCGTGCGGAGCACTATCTTTATGTCCGCGTACCTCGTAATCGGTGACCCCTCGACCGATGTTATGCAGGCGGTCTTCGCGCCCACCTCGCGGGCGTAGCGGAGAGCCGCGACCACGTAGGGCGTCCTGCCGCTCGCGCTTATCCCGACGACCACGTCGCCCCTGCGGAGCCTCTTACCCTTGAGCTCCCTGACCGCCATCTCCTCGTCGTCCTCGGCGCCCTCTATGGCGCGCACCATGGCGCCGGGGCCGCCGGCTATGAGGGCCTCAACCATCTCGGGGCCGACGTCGTAGGTGGGGAGGAGCTCGGCCACGTCTATCACGGCCAGCCTGCCGCTGGTGCCTGCGCCGACGTAGAACCACTTGCCGCCCCCCTGGAGGGCCTCCACTATCGTGTCGACGAGCCTTGCTACCTCGGGTATCACGGCCTCGACCGCGTAGGCGACCTTCTTGTCCTCCTCGTTGATCACCCTTAGTATCTCCTCGGTGGGGAGCTCGCTGAGCCTCTCGCTCCTCGGGTTGCGCTGCTCGGTGTCCAGCCTGGAGAGCTCCTCAAACACCTTACGCTCCTCACTCATACACGGGAACCAGCCCCTTTACCCCGCAGTTGCCTTATAATGTTTCGCGCCTCCGCCCCGAGGCCCGCCGCCTCAAACGCGGCGGCCAGCGCCCCCTCCAGCGGCGACGCATCCGTCACGGCGAAGCGGAAGCCCCTGGCGCCGAGCTCCGCCGCCAGGTACGACGCGTAGAGCCTGCAGCCCCGGATGACGCCGCCCGCCCCGTAGACACGCGGCCTCCCAGGGCACCCCAGGATCAGGTACACCCTCTCGGCCAGGCCTGCGAGGAGGCCTGCGCCCTCGGCGAGTATGGCCCTCACAGCCGGCTCGCCGGAGAGGCCGCAGAGACGCCTGGAGAGGGCGGCCAGCCCCCTCCCCGCGCTGTGCGCAGCGGCTATGCAGCCCGGCAGGCTGCGGCACCCGAGGGCCTCCATGACGAGCCTTGCAAGGGCGTCTACACGTCCAGCCTCGAGCGCGGCCAGCGTGTGCCTGACCGCCTCCCTGCCGAGCCAGTAGGCGCTCCCCTCGTCACCCAGCAGGTAGCCCCATCCACCAGCCCTCGCCGCCCTGCCCCCGCAGGAGCCGTAGGCGAAGCTCCCGGTGCCCGCTGAGACTACTATGCCGTCCCCGCCCCCCGCCGCGGCGCGCAGCAGGGCCTCCATGTCCGTCATCACGGCCACCTGGCCGGCGCCCAGTACCTCCCTGAGGGCCTGGGCGGCGTCTCCCAGGTGTGGCGAGGAGCCTGCGAGCGCCGCTACGGCCACAGCCGGTCTCCCGGGGAGGCGGGAGGCTAGTGCCCGGAGGTTTTCCCTGAAGGCATCCGCGCCGAGCGCCGTGTAGTTCAGCGGGGGCCCCTCCAGGTAGAGGAGTGGCTCGCCGCCAGATACGGCTATGAGCCTCGAGCCCGTGCCGCCGCCGTCTATCGCGACCACGAGGGGGGCGCCGCGCCCCGTGGGCCGCCGTGCTGCCCGGCCCATCCCGACCAGCTCCCCTTATGCCTTAGGCGGTCAGCATAAATAGTCTTGCCGCCCGCTAGACCGGGGGGACGCTGTGAGGCTTGGGTGCTCCACCTACTCGTTCTGGCACTTCCGCGGCCCCAAGGAGCCGCTCGCCGAGTACATGGAGAGGGCGTACAGGCACGGCTTCGACGGAGTCGAGGTCCTCGAGGAGCATGTCGAGAGCCTCGACCCGGGCTACCTAGCCTCGGCGAGGAGGGAGGCCTTCGACAGGGGCCTCGACATATACGCGGTCTCCATACACAACAACTTCGTCAAGCCCTCCAGGGAGGAGAGGGATGCCGAGGTCGAGAGGGTCGCGCGCTGGATAGAGGCCGCCTACAGGCTGGGGGCTAAGGCGCTCCGCGTGAACTCGGGGCGCTGGGGCACCGTGAAGAGCTTCGACGAGCTCATGGAGAGGAGGGGGCTTGAGCCCCCGCTGCCGGGCTACACGCTCGACGACGCCTTCGAGTGGGCCGTAGAGTCCCTCAGGAGGCTCGCGCCCGTGGCGGAGGAGCACGGCGTGGTGCTGGGCCTGGAGAACCACTGGGGCCTCACGAGGGACGCGGGGGGCGTGCTGCGCATACTCAGGGGCGTCGGCTCGAGGTGGGTCGGCGCGATAATGGACGTCGGCAACTTCCTCGAGGACATGTACCGCCAGCTCGAGGCGATAGCCCCCTACACCGTGCTGGTACACGCGAAGACCTACTACGGGGGCGGCGAGTGGTACAGCCTCGACATAGACTACGACCGCGTCTTCGACATACTCCGCCGCCACGGCTACAGGGGCTGGGTGACCCTCGAGTACGAGGGGCGGGCGCCGCCCGAGGAGGGGGTCGCCGAGTCCTACAGGCTGCTCAGGAGATATATACGGCCGCCGTGAGAATAAGCATGGTATGAAGAAGGGGCTCAACCTCTGGACGGCCATAGGCTTCTCCTATAGCGGCAGCCCCCCGATAGACGAGGTCTTGGAGAAGGCCAAGGAGTACGGCTACGAGGGAGTCGAGATCGTCTACGACGACAACCTCCTAGACCCCCAGCGCCTCGACAGGGAGTGGCGCAGAGGCATAGTCGAGAAGGCTGAGAGCCTCGGCCTCGAGATACCCAGCGTCGCCACCGGCGTCTTCTGGAAATACAACATGGGCCTCCCCGAGGGCCACCCGGAGAGGGAGCAGGGCATAAAGTACGCGGAGCTGGGGCTGGAGCTCGCCCACGACCTCGGCGCAGGGGTGCTCCTCGTAGTCCCGGCCGTGGCGGTGCCCGGGGTGCCCTACAGGGAGCTGCTCAGGAACGCCGCCTCCGCCCTCAGGGGGATAGCTAGGAAGGCCGACGACCTGGGCGTCACAGTGGGCGTCGAGAACGTGTGGAACAAGCTACTTTACAGCCCGCTCGAGTACAGGGACTTCATCCTCTGCGACACGCCGGACAACGTGAAGGCGTACTTCGACGTGGGCAACGTCGTCGCCCTCGGCCTCCACGACCACTGGATACCCCTCCTCAAGGGGCTGATAGCCATGGTGCACGTAAAGGACTTCGACGAGAACGTCGGCGGGCTCAGGGGCTTCCGCCACGTCGGGCGGGGCAGCATAGACTGGCCACACGTCCTCGAGCTGCTACGCGGCGCCGGGTACGACGGCTTCCTCAACGTCGAGTGCCCGCCCGAGTTCTACCCCGACCTCGAGCAGCCCAGGTACCCGGAGGACGGCTACCGCGCGGCCAGGGACAACGCCGAGGCCCTCAAGAGGATCCTCGGCGCCTAGACGACTATAACCCCCATAACCACCCTTTTTCTCGCCCCCGTGGCCCCGGGCACGTTGTTCGGCACGCCCAGCACGGCCTCGTTGGCGAGTATCGCCATCCCGAGGGGCTCCTTGGCCTGCTCCGGTATCCCGTAGTCCTCGTGGGTGCGCAGCTCCACGCCCAGCCTCTCCCTCAGCCTCTCCACGAGGTACCTGTTCTTGGCGCCGCCCCCGCCGAGAACCACGAGATCCACGGGGCCCAGGAAGCGCTCATAGCTCAGCGCAATGCTCTCCACCGTGAACTCTGTGACCGTCGCCACTATGTCCTCGGGCCGTAGGCCGAGGGCGCGGGCCCTCCTCAGGACCTCCTCGACGAAGGCGTCGCCGAACTCCTCCCTCCCCGTGGTCTTGGGCGGCCTCTTGGAGAGGTAGGGGTGGCTTAGGAGCCACTCGAGCAGCCCGCGGTGGACGCGGCCCCGCCTCGCCATCTCGCCGTCTACGTCGTAGTCGAGCCGGCCCCCCGTGAGCCGGCGGACGACCCCGTCGATAACCATGTTGCCGGGGCCCGTGTCGAAGGCCACGACGTCCTCGACCCCGGCCCCCGCGGGGAGGTAGGTGACGTTGGCTATGCCGCCTATGTTCTGCACCGCGACGTTGAGATCCTCGCTCCTGAACATGACGTAGTCGACGTAGGCTATGATCGGCGCCCCCTGCCCGCCGGCCGCCACGTCGCGCACCCTGAAGTCTGCTACCACTGGTAGGCCTGTGCGCTCCGCTATCACCGCCGGCTCCCCTATCTGCAGGGTCGCCCTCGTAGCGACGCCGCCGACCCGCCTCGGCTCGGGTATGTGCCATATAGTCTGCCCGTGGCTCGCGACGAGGTCGACGGTGCCCTCGTAGCCCGTCTCCCGGAGGAAGCGGTTTATCGTGTCGGCGTAGTACTCGCCGAGGACGAAGTCCATGAGGCATACGGAGCCGCTGCTGCTCTCCCGGGGGTCGAAGAGCCTGAATATCTCCTCCCTTATCTCCCGCGGGTACGGGTACGTCCTGTAGGCTAGGAGCCTGTACCTGAGCGAGCGGTAGGAGCCCCAAATGTCCGCGAGGGCAAGGGAGACGCCGTCGACCGACGTGCCCGACATCAGGCCCACTATCCGGCGGGGCTCCTTCGCCCTGAGCCGCTCCAGCGTCTCGAGGAGATCCCGGGCCATCAGCCAACCCCAGCCCCACAGGGCGGGGCCGCCTATATAACATGCCCCCGGCGGAGATATATCGGGGGGCCGCGAGGTATCAGTGTGCCGCTGAGGGACGCGTCGAGCCCCCGGGAGGCCGGGATAGACCCCGGAGCCCTGGAGAGGCTCGACAGGCTAGTGGAGAGCCAGGTGGGGTCTGGCTGCTACCCCGGGGCCGTCGTCGTAGTCGCGAGGAACGGCCTCGTAGCGCATAGGAGGGCCTACGGCTACAGGAGCCTCTACCCCGAGAGGGAGGAGATGACCCTCGACACACTCTTCGACGCCGCCAGCCTCACGAAGGTCGCGGCGACCCTCCCCGTGGTGCTCCGCCTCGCCGAGGAGGGAGCCCTGGGCCTCGACGACCGGCTCAGCCTCTACTACCCCGCCTTCACGGGCGGCTGGAAGGACCGGGTCACGCTGAGACACCTGCTCACCCACACCTCCGGCCTGCCGGCCCACAGGCACCTATACTCGCTCCTCCCCGGCCCGGAGGCCGTGGAGGGCTACATAGCCTCGCTCGACCTGGAGTACGAGCCTGGAACCAGGGTCGTCTACAGCGACCTCGGCTTCATACTCCTAGGCAAGATAGCTGAGCGCCTCCTAGGCATGCCCCTCGACGAGGCTGCACGACGCCTAGTATTCGAGCCCCTCGGGATGACGGATACGATGTACAGGCCCGGGGAGGCGGAGAGGGCCAGGGCGGCCGCGACGGAGTACGTCCCCGGCACGGGATTCCTCAGGGGCGTCGTCCACGACGAGAACGCCAGGTTCATGGGCGGCGTCTCGGGGCACGCCGGGCTCTTCACGACGGCCGACGACCTGGCCGTCTACGGTGAGGCCTGGCTGGAGGGCGGCTCCCTGGGGGGTGCGAGGATCCTGGGCGGCGCGACGGTCGCGGAGGCGGTGAGGCCGCAGACGGAGGGGCTCGGCGAGAGGAGGGGGCTTGGCTGGCAGCTCCGCGGCCCGGGTGCCAGCTGCGGCGACTTCCTATCGATGCAGGCCTTCGGGCACACGGGGTTCACCGGTACCTCGCTATGGGTCGACCCCGTGTACAGGCTGGTAGTGGTGTTCCTCACCAACAGGGTGCACCCGACCCGGGATAACAGGTGCCTCCTCAGGGCAAGGAGGCTGGTACACAACGTCGTGGCCGGCGGCATACTCGGCGGCGCTAAGGAGTGATAAAAAGGCGGGGGCTACTTCAGGCCCCCGAGAGACTCCTCCAGCCTCCCTAGTAGGGCGTCGTCGACCGCTACGCCCGACTCCATGTAGGCTATGAGGAGGGCGCCCACGGCCGGGGGGAACCTCGGCTTCACGAGCTCGGCCTCAACCCTCTCCTCCACGTACCTCCTGAAGGGCTCCAGTATCACCGGGCCGGCCTCGAAGACACCCCCCACGGGGGCCACCTTCACGGGCTCCCCGGAGCCCAGGCCCAGCCTCTCGGCCAGCGCCCATACGTGCTCGGCTAGCAGCCGCGCAGCCTCGTCGACCAGCCTGCCCGCCACGGCGTCGCCCTTCCCGGCGGCCAGCGTCACGAGAGGCGCGAGTGACGCGATCTCCTTCACGCTCATCCCCTTCACGTAGACCTCCCTTATGATGCCCTCCGCGTCCTCCACGCCCAGAGCCTCCAGTACAAGCCCCGTAAGCATTGTCTCGGGCCCCCTGCCGTCGCTCGCCCTCAGCACGGCCGTGAGGGCGTTCCTGCCTAGCCAGTAGGCGCTCCCCTCGTCGCCCAGCAGGTAGCCCCAGCCCCCGCAGCGCAGGTACCGCCCCTCCCTGTTCCTGCCGCCCGCCGCGGAGCCGGTGCCGGCGATCACTATTATGCCGGGCTCCCCCGCGGTGGCGCCCACCAGGGCTATCTCGGCGTCATGCCTGACCAGTACGCGGCCGGCAGCTATCCTGGGCACGGCCTCCGCCTCGAAGTACTCGAAGTCATACCTCGTGTCCATGCCGGCGAGCCCCAGCGCCGCCACGGCCGGCCTCTCCCTGCTCGCCTCGGCGAGCGCCCTATTGATGTTCTCCACGGCGCCCTCCAGGCCGACGACGTGGTAGTTCGAGGGGCCGGCGCGGCCGACCCCCACGACCCTGCCCTCCCCGTCGGCGACCACTGCCAGCGTCTTGGTGGAGCCCCCGTCGACGCCCGCGTAGAGCATCTCCGGCCCCCCTCAGGCTAGCGGGAGCCTGACCGGCCTCCCGGTCTCGACGGACTTGTAGGCGGCGAGCGTTATCTCGAGCGCCTGCCTCCCGTCCCAGCCCGAGGCGCGCGGCTCCCCGTCCTCCCTGACTACGCGTATGAAGTCGGCAACCATGTTGTAGTCGGCGTCGCTGCCGAAGTACTCCCAGCGGAGCCTCTCGCCCTCCCGGACCACGTCGAGCGCCGGCCTGAACGCGTCCACTACTATGTAGCCCTCGGTGCCCAGTATCCCGAGCCAGACGTCGCCCCATGTAGGCCAGGTGCTGGGCCTAGACCAGCTACAGTCTATGCTCCCTATCACGCCGTTCCTGAAGCGGAGCGAGACGAGGCCCGTGTCCTCGACCTCGAGGTAGTCCCTGATGTTTGCCCCCGAGACTGCGTACACCTCCTCCGCCTCGCTGCCCGTGTACCAGCGCATCAGGTCGGCCGTGTGCACCGTGTGGTCCATCATGCTGCCCCCGCCCGCCAGCTCCCTGTCGCCGAACCAGAGGTCGGGGTAGGTGCCGTGGTTGGTCGTGGTTATGACGAGCACGTCGCCTATGTCGCCGCGGGCCAGTATGTCCTTGACGGTGGCGGTGGCGTCGTGGTAGCGCATCACGAAGGCCGTCTGGAGCTTCACGCCAGCCTTCTCCGCCGCCCTGACTATGCGGTCCGCGTCCTCGAGGGTTGTCGCTATGGGCTTCTCGACTATTAGGTGCTTGCCGGCCTCCGCCGCGGGGACCGCGTGCACGACGTGCTTGGCGTTCTCACTGGTCACTATCACCGCGTCGACGTCGTCCCTGGCCAGCAGCCTGTCTAGGTCGGTGTAGGTGTCCTGCACGTGGTAGCGCTGGGCCGCCTCCCTGAGCCTCTCGGGGTCGTCGTCGTATATGGCGACGAGCCTGGCCTCTCCCTCGGCCTCCAGCTCCTTGAGCACGCGGGCGTAGCTCCACGCATGTATATGCGCGAACGACACTATAGCGAACCTGAGAGGCGCCATCACCACACCACCTCCTCGAACACCTCCTCGCGGAGCGGGAGGCGCACGGGCTCCCCCTCCCTTATCGACTTGACCGACGCGAGCACCGCCTCGAGCGTCCTGAGGCCCTCCTCGCCGGGGACTCCCGGCTCCCTGTCCTCGGCCACGGCGCGGTAGAAGTCGAGCAGCTCGAGGTAGTAGGCGTCACGGCTGTTCGGGTTCATGTAGGCCGGCGGGCCGCCAGCCCATATCCTGACGCTGGCGGTCTCCTTGTTGTCGACGCGGAGGAGCCCCTCGGTGCCGGCGATCTCCATGTACGTGCTGAAGGGGTAGCCGGGCGGCTGGGCCCAGCTCCCCTCCACGTAGGCTATCGCACCTCCCCTGAACTTGAGGAGGGCGTGCACGTAGTCGTAGGCGGTGGAGCGCTTCTCCTTGAGGACGCCGCCGCGGGCGTAGACCTCCTCTATGTCGCCGATTATCCAGCGGAGCGCGTCGACGTCGTGTATGCTCATGTCGACGAAGACGCCGCCGCCCCTGTTTATATCGAAGTGCCACTCCGCCCATACGGGGAACTGGCTCTGCCTATACGCCCTGGCTATCCTGGGCTCACCTATCTCCCCCCTGTCGACTACCCTCTTTATCGCGACGTACTCGGGCCAGTAGCGGAGGCAGTGCGCCACCATGAACTTCACCCCGGCCCTGCGGGACGCGTCTATCATGGCCCTCGCGTCCGCGAGCCGCGTCGCTATAGGCTTCTCCGTGATAACGTTCGCGCCGGCCTCCATCGAGTCTATCGCTATCCGCGCGTGCGTATAGGTCGGCGTGCAGACGTCCACTATGTCAGGCTCCTCGCGCCGGAGCATCTCCCGGTAGTCGGTGTACACCCCCGGTACCCCGTGGGCCGATGCTAGGTCCCTCGCCTTCTCCTCGACTATGTCCACGATCGCTGCCAGCTCTACGCCGGGTATCCTCTTCCAGGAGGCTGCGTGGACGCGGGCTATGAAGCCTGCGCCCACCATGGCTACCTTGAGTCTTCCCATGTGGCCTCCCTACCATCTTAGGTAGGCGGGGGTAAGGGTTAAAAGGGTTCCGCATAGCCCGCGGGACACTAGATATATGGTTCCGCTAACGCTTAAATAGAGCTGTGGCGGGCCCTCCGTCAACGTAATAAGCATGGCCGTAGACTTTCAATCTGTAAGGTGCGCCCCATGCCACGCAGGAAGAGGAGGAAGAGGCGCCGCATACTCCCAGAGGAGAGGGAGGAGATCATAAGGCTCCTCAAGAGGGGGAGGAGCCCCGCCGAGGTCGCCCGCAAGCTCCGTGTAAAGCTGAAGACAGTATATAATATAAAGTATAAACACGTGGGCCACGAAACCCGGAACTATAGGAAGCTCACGCCGGAGGAGCTCGACGCGATACGCAGGTGGCTGCAGGAGGGGAAGAGTATATACTGGATAGCGAAGCAGCTAGGCAGGCATACGAGCACTATACACTACGCCGCTCTCCGCCTCGGCTTCCCGCCCCGCGGAGAGAAGATAGGGTCGAAAGGAGGGCGAAGAGGGCGAGGATGATCGCCAGGGCCACGGGCACCAGCGCCTGCTGGCCCACGTCCCCCCCGCCCGGCGAGCCAGCCGCCTCCAGGTAGACAACGTGCCTACCAGCCTCTAGGGTGACCGGCCACGACGCAGGCTCGCCGTCGACGTACACGCCCGCAGCCTCGAAGCCGACCGGCTCGAGCCTGAGGCTCACAGGCTCGCCAACCTCAACGGAGACGACGAGGCCCGTGCCGTTCCACCGCTCCTCAAGCCTCACGGTGTTCCATGCGCGGAGCCGCGAGGCTATCTCCCCGACCGTCGCGTACCTAGGGTCCAGCGCCTCCTCGATCTTCCCGAGCGCCTCGTCGACGCCGCTGACCGTGAACTCCTCCCTGTAGCCGCGGAAGCTCCAGTTACGCCCGTGCGAGAGGAGGACCACGGGTACGCCGTTGCCGAGGAAGGCGCCGAGAGTGCGCCGCAGCTCCTCCGGCGAGGCCTGCTCCACGTAGCGCCAGTCGTGGGTCGCCGGCACGTATACCTGGCCGTAGGGCGTCGTGAGGCCTGGGGCGCTCCTCGGCCTACCCAGGCTCTCCCAGAAGCGGAAGTCCGCCGAGATGTACCATACCCCGAGCACGGCGAGGGCGCGCTCCGTATCCCTGTCCCAGACGTGCCATGGCGGCACGAAGCCCTCCACCTCCGAGCCCGTCCACCGCTCTATCTCCCCTATCCCGGCCTTGAGGTGCGCCAGCTGCAGCCCGTAGGGTATGTGCCTGCGGAGATGCGGCTCGTAGCCGAACTCGTAGACTATGGAGCGGGTCATCTCGTAGGGGTCGCTGCTCGGGGCCTTCATGAAGTACTCCTGGTAGGGCGTGACGTGGGTGGCGCCGTGGTCTAGGAGCTCCACGACGCCCCGGCGGCTCCACTCGACGGCCAGCCCTACGCGGCGGGGGAATATGCGGTCGTAGCTCACCCAGGAGCCGTCCTTCTTGGACACGTTGAAGGGTATAACAGCGTAGCTCACCTTGGCGCCATGCCTGGCCAGCACCTGGTAGAAGCGCTCGTAGCCCTCGTCGCTAAAGTACTGCCAGCCGAAGTACCAGGACTCGGTTGAGAAGGGGAAATCGTCTATCCTAAGTGCCACCAGCCGCTCGGCGCTCACCGCGACCGCGAGGGGGCGGCCGGGCAGCCCCAGGATGTAGCGGGCTAGGCTGAAGAGCCACGGCCTATAGGGGTAGTCGCCGCGGCCCAGCTCCTCCAGGCCGAGCCACAGGTTCCCGTCCTTCGCCACGGCCACGGCATCCCCGCCCACCGTGGCAAGCACCCTGCCCTCCCGCAGCCTCGCCACGTATGCGTAGCCGCCCAGCGCGACTGTGGGCGGCATGCCCGCCGCCTGGAGCTCGGGCGTCAGGGAGGCCTGCCCCGCCTTGACGCGGCGCGCCATGGTGGCCCCGAAGAGCTCGGCGTAGTTCGGGTCGTTCACCTCTATCCCGAAGGCCACGTAGCTCGTGTTCCCGTTGAGCCGGCGTATCGCCTCCCAGGACCTGGGCGAGAGCCTCGAGAGGCCCTCGGGCGCCTCCAGCAGGAATACCAGAGTGTATCGGTGGAGGTTCGCGGCGAGCCACGTGTCGTTGGCCCTCTGGGAGGCGTCGAACCAGTCCACCGGTAGCCTCCACACGGTGCCGTAGATCCACGTCACCGCGTCCCGCCACATCCTGCTCTCCGCGCTACTGCCCGCGTAGACGACGAGAACCCTGTAGGGCGCGCCGCCCGCAGGGGCCTGGAACGGGGTGGCTGAGAGGAGCAGTGCGAGCGCGAGCATCAGGGCTAGAGGGAGGCGTGCACGCATAAGTATCCTACATGACGTGTGGGCGGCAGGGGTATATAAAGCCCCCGGGCGGGGCTGAGATAAGCCATAAATCACCCGCCGCGGAGAGAACCGGGGCGCCCCAGGGGGCCCGGTGCAGCCCTGTGGACAGGAGAGCGCTAGGAGTCGCACTGGCCGCGGCTGCGGCCGCCTGCTGGTCGATAGGCGCGGTGTTCGTGAAGATGCTCCAGCCATACTACGGCGTCCACGTGCAGAACTTCGCCCGCTTCCTCTCCGCCGGCGTCTTCCTCATGGCCCTACACATGGCGCTACGCGGCGCCCCCAGGGATCTCCCCCGTGTGGCGTGGAGGGCGCTCCCCGTGATACTGATGGTCGACGCCTTCCAGGTGGTCCTGATAACCGGGATATTCATGACCAAGGCCTCCGTCGCCGGCTTCGTCACGAGGCTCGGCGTCGTCACCGTCGCCCTCCTAGCCTACCTCGTCTACAGGGAGGAGCGCGCCCTCATAGGCGACACGCGCTACCTCGCGGGCCTCGCCCTCTCCCTCCTAGGCGTGGCCGGCTTCACGCTCAGGGGAGGCCTCCAGGTCGACGAGGGCGCCCTCCTCGTAGCACTATCCACAGTCCTCTGGGCCGGCTACATACTCCTGCTCAAGAGGCAGTCCCGGGGCCTCGACACGCTCCTCTTCACCTCGGTCCTCTTCATAGGCGGCGGCCTCCTCTTCACCCCCCTCGCCCTCCCCGGGCTCGCCGGGGCCGCCTCGACACCCCTCCACGCCAAGATGCTCCTCGTGGCCTCCGGCGTGGTCTCGATAGGCTTCTCCAACTGGGCGAACATAAAGGCGATAAACCTCGTCGGCGCCGCCGCCCCCACCGCCATCCAGACCGTCCAGCCCCTCCTCACAGCCCTCTTCGCCTACCTAATCCTCGGCGAGACCCTCACCCCCCGGGAGGCCGCCGCGGCCGCAGCCATACTGCTCGGCAACGCGCTGGTCGCGAGGGCCACGCTGGAGAAGGCGCCGGGATAGCAAAGGACACGTTATTATATCACCATGGTGATATCACCACGGTGATATAACGGCGCCCCGTATAGCCATCGAGAGGTGGGAGTGCCGCGAGCTACGCCGCCTAGAGGACTGGCTACTCGTATACGGCAGGAGGAAGGTCGGGAAGACCTGGCTGCTCCGCCGCTGCACCCCCTGGAGCCTCTACGCCCTAGTCACGCTGAGCGGCAAGTGTATAGTCGAGGAGAGGGGCCGGGGCAGGCGGGTGGCCGGGCTAGACCAGTGCATGGACGCCGTCCTCCGCCTCCTCGGCGAGCCCGGGGCCACCGTGATACTCGACGAGTTCCAGAGGCTCCCCGAGGAGCACTGGGAGCTCCTCGCGCTAGCCAGCCAGGATGCCCGGGGCAGGCTCCTGCTATGCGGCTCCAGCCTAGGCGTCGCCAAGAAGGTCTTCGAGAGGAAGAGCCCCCTCCTAGGCCTCCTATCCGCCTTCCACGTCGACATAGCCTCCCTCCCCGACACCATAGCCTCCCTCGAGCCCCACCTCGGGCCCAGGGACGCGCTACTATGGGCCCCCCTGGCCCGCGACCCCTGGATACTCGCCCACCTAGAGCCGCGCGGAGAGCCGTGGCGCGCCCTCGCATCGGAGGGCTGGAGGCTCGCCCCCGTGGCCAGCGGCCTAGTAGGCGAGGTATTCAAGGAGGAGGAGAGGATGCTCACCAGGCTCTACGACGCCGTTCTCAGAGAGCTCGCCCTCGGCACCTGGAGCGCAAAGACGCTCGCGAAGAGGCTCCACGACGCAGGCCTCCTCCCCACACCCCACCCAAGCAGCGTCACCGGAGTCCTCTCAGTCCTCGCCGACATGGGCCTCGTCTCCAAGCTCAGGCTCTGGAGGACGAGGGGCGCCCGGGCCTACTACAGGCACAGATCCCCCCTCCTCTCACTCCTCCTCTACATCGACGAGGAGACCGGCGGCCCACCCCCCTCCCCCAGCGCCCTCAAGACGCGCTACGCCCTCGAGCTACAGTTCGCCCTCGGCGAGCTACTCGCCCAGCACAAGGGCCTGCGGCAGGCCTACACGATACTCCCCGGCGGCGAGGACATAGACGTAGTCCTACTCGACAGGCAGGGGCAGCCCCGCATAGCCTACGAGGTCAAGCTAGGCCCCCTCACGCCAGGCGACGCCCGCACACTAGCCCGGAGAGCCGAGAAGCTCGGCATACCCCTAGTCGGCGGCGTCAGCCTCACCGAGAAGCCCGAGTCGCCCCTACTCGCAGAGGCCCTAGGGCCCCGGGAGCTACTAGAGATAGCGCGCAGCCTCGCCACCCAGCCCCCAGTACGGCCCGAAGACAACATGGCGGCCTGATCCCCGGATCAAGTTGCCCGCTACTCCCTCATAGCCCTTAATACCTCCGCCGCATTAATCCCGGCCCTCGGTTTTACGGGGACAACTTCTGCCGGGACTTCTTTTCCCGCTAACTGTTCTTCAAGCCATTCAGCCACCTCTATTTCACAGAGATAATCCATTATTACATCTTCAACCACTTCACCTAAACTCCCCGGCCCCTTCTCCATGCTAACCCTTTCCCTAAACTTCTCCCAAAGTTCCTTTATCAACGAGAACACCCACCCTAGTTTTACCGCCCACTATCAACTACACTACATTAGAAGTAAATAATCTACATATCCTTGCAACCAGGGGCAGAAACCAGAAGAAAAATATTACTCCACTATCACCTGGTGTATCCTCCCCCCGCCGCCGCCCTCCACCTCCAGCCTCACGTACCCCGTCTCCGCCCCCACCGGTACCACGGAGTAGTGCCCCCGGGCCCGGCCAACCGGCACCCACTCCACCGAGTCCAGGTGGAGGAGCGGGTACACCAGCCCCGGCGCCGCCACGTACACCCTCAGCCGCGCAGCCGAGCCGGGCGACTGCAACACCACCACCCTCTCCACACGGCGCCTCCCCCCGAGGTCGACTATCACGCGCCGCCCCCCACTCCCAGGCGGCACCTCGAGGAACGTGTCAGCCCTCCCATCCACAATGTTCGACGCATACGTCGTAGACCGGATATCAGACACCACCCTCGGCGCCAGCGGCTGGGCCACCAGCTGCAGCCCCCTCCTGCCGCGAGCCACCCCCGCCGCCCTCACCACGAGGCACGACGCCTCCACCGCACACGGAGGCCTACACTCCCCGCCGTCCGCCTCCACCACGAGATCCGCGGGCGCCTCAGCGCCGCCCCGCCACAGCTGCCGCAGCTCCACCGCCAGGCCACGCCGCCCCCCGAGCGACAGCTCGAACCGCGCACCCTCCGGCATGTAGCTCCGCCTCGACACGTACCACGTCGCCTCGTCGCCGTCCACCGCCCGGCTCCAGTCATGCCCGCCCACGTGATCCGCGTTCGAGAACACCCAGGGCACCTCCAGGGAGCCGTGAACCACACGCGCCGCCGCAGACGCCAAGGCGTGGAGCAGCTCGCCCAGGAAGTCCCTCTCCACGAAGGTGTACCACACCTCCTCCCTATGCCTCGACACCGCGCCAGCTATATGGTACACCGCCCTGGCCTCCCGCCACAGCTCCAGGCCCCTCGCCAGCCGCGCCCACGCCGCCCCCGGCCCCGGCGCCCCCAGCGCAGCCAGGAACTCGAGGCCAGCCCACGCCTCCAGCGCCAGCCTGTAGAGATAGGGCTCAGCCTCCCCGTACAGCCTCGCATCCGCCCCGAGGATCGCGTCGGGGAGCCCGGCCAGCCGCCCCAACAGCTCCTCCACAGGCCCGTACACGCCGGACCGCGCCGCAGAGACCGCGTCATCGATGCCCGGCGGCACGGAGGGCCACAGCGTCGAGTAGCCCAGCATCGAGGCCAGCAGCTCCACCTGGGGGGCCGCGCCGCCGTAGAGGAGCGCCAGCGTCTCCGAGAAGCTCCGGTCAGGGTCATAGCCCCCGGGGTTCCACGCGTAGTCCGCAGCCGTGGACAGCGGTATCCTCGAAGCCCAGGCCTCGTTCATCGGGTTGAAGAGGAAGCCCTCCAGGGCCTCCGGCAGCTGCGGATCCCTACCCCTCAGCGGCCCCAGGTTCAGCCTGTTACGCGCATAGTCGTTCACCGGGTAGTTATCCCACACCAGCAGGCGGCCCCGCGAGAGCCTCGACACGGCCCGCGCCTGCTCCAGCGTTATCTCCGTCGAGCAGACCTCTGGCCCCGTCCACATCAGCTTGATAGCAGGGTCAAGCCTCTCCCCGAGCTCGCGGAAGTAGGGGCCCATCTCCACCCCCCGGTACTCCGTCGGCACCACTATGAGATCCACCTCGCCCAGCTCCTCCCTGAGGCGCCGGTAGACACGGTTCGCGAAGTCCGCGTGCGCCTCCGCCAGGCTCCCGTACCGCGCCCTGTCCTCCTCGTGCAGCAGCTCCTCCGGGATATCGTCGTAGAATAGGCCGAAGCTCCTCACCCCGTGCCCCGCCACCGACAGGTACTTGGCGACCAGGGTCTCCAAGTCCCCCTCACTGCTATACACCGCGCTAAGCCCCGGGCTCACAGCGAACACGAAGCCTATCCCCAGGAGCCGGGCCAGCCCCGCCAGCCCCCCGATCTCGCGAAGCAGCTCCTCCGGGTAGCCCAGCCTCCACTTCTCCCTATGATACGGGTCGTCCTTCGGCGCATAGATATACGAGTTCATCCTCGCCCACGCCATGAACCGCAGCACATCGCGCCGGTCAGCCCAGCTCCACGGCTCAAAGTAGAAGCCCTCCACAACCCCCCGGTACCCGAAGGCCGGGTAGTCCACCACCTCGACCCCGCCGCGCCACCCCTGAGCCGCCAGCTGAGCCAGCACAGACAAGCCGTGCACCAGGCCGCCCCGAGACCCCGCGTAGAGCACCCCGGAGCCCCCCTCAACCCTCAGCACATAGCCCTCCCCGCCCAGCACGCCAGCCTCCACGCCGGCCGGCGGCCTATCGGCGAGCACGACCTCGGGGCCCCGGCCCCCAGCGGGGGCGATCTCGCGGTACACCCGCTCAGCCTCCTCCGCCGACATCAGCCCAGTCTCAGACGAGAACCTAGGAAGCCCATAGACCGTATCCCCGCCCAGCGCCTCGACACGCCTCGGGCGAGGCACAAGCACAGGCCCGCGCATCACCTTATAGCCCGGGGACACACCTAAATATCCCACCACCCAAGCCAGACCCGTGATAGTAGGAGTAGGCATAGACATAGTAGACGTACAGCAGCTACGCAGAATGACCCCCACAGCCTTCCAACGCCTCGCCCACCGCGTACTCACCGAAGCCGAGCTAGAATACTGCCTCAGCCAGCCAGACCCCCACCAGTGCCTCGCAGCACGCTTCGCCGCCAAAGAAGCCCTCGCCAAGGCCCTCCAACTCCCAGACCCCCACCAAATCCCCTTCAAAGACGCAGAGATACTCGGAGCCCCACCCCGCCTCAAGGCCACAGGCAAGGCCCTACAAGCACTCAAGGAGAAAAACGCCACCCACATCCACGTAAGCCTCTCCCACACACCCACCACAGCCACAGCAATAGTCATACTAGAGGCACAGGCAGACTAACACCCAACATACCACATGCCACCGCCCACCCATCATCCGCCCAGCCTTGCCCAAGGCCTTTCCACCCCGGGGTAAAAAGCCGAAGCCCAGGCTACACACATCACAATCAACCAACAACCAAATTGTAGGCAATATTTCTCCGTACCAACCCCCAGATCATTCACTTGGAACCTGAGAGGAATATCGGTAAGAAGATGAGAAAGCTAAGCCTCCATGCACTCCGAAGCAAAATCTACACCCCGAGGCTAAGCGCCGCGCGGAACATCTCCCGCGCTGCCACATCACCAGGCAAAGCGGCACAGCGGGCATTTCCGCCCACCGTAGGCCACCCCCCTCCGCACCAAAACCTACCTCCAGCCAAAAAATAAAACTTACCCCCAGACCCACACCCAGCACACAAGCCCAAACACTACCAACGTTAAACTATCCGGAGAAAAAACAAAACACCTAAAGCAGACAAACTCTCAATTCCTCAATACAGTTCAAACCACAAGAAACAAAACCTCTAAGAACAGAAAATAGTACAGAAAACACTAGTAGTCAGAAGAAACAATAACCGCCGAGGGCCACATCCCCCCTCGGCATGCTCCGTCATTCTCCCCACGGCACACACGGCCTTCCGCCGTAGTAACCGCAAGGCCTCCGGCATACAATCTTACCTAGCACAATACTTTAACCTTTTCTATTGAATTAACAAAATCTTCAATTCCTTATGGGATTCTCCGCCCCAGCGTCTGTGTCTGCCCGTGTCTAGACGGTATAAGCTTTCAATTCCTTATGGGATTCTCCCCCACGGTCCACTTCAGCGCGCCCTGCATGACGAGGAATACTTTCAATTCCTTATGGGATTCTCCAAAAATAGAGAAAAGAGCGAAAAAAGCGGAAAAAGAGTTAACTTTCAATTCCTTATGGGATTCTCCCCACGTAGGCCGGCGCCGTGGCGTTGTAGCTCCCGTCGGCATCTTTCAATTCCTTATGGGATTCTCCGCCCCGGCGGTAGACGGGCTAATACAGTTCTTTATTAACTTTCAATTCCTTATGGGATTCTCCAATCTGACGCAATCCGTCTGGGCTAGAAATTGCGTCAACTTTCAATTCCTTATGGGATTCTCCCACTCAACGAGGGTGATACGCCTTGACTAGAGGGCGGGCGGCTTTCAATTCCTTATGGGATTCTCCTCCCGTGAAGTGGGTGGTCGCCACCGACGACGGCATCTATATCTTTCAATTCCTTATGGGATTCTCCGCTAGGGTATAATCCCGAGAAGTTTCTTGTGTGCAAGTGCTTTCAATTCCTTATGGGATTCTCCTATTTATAATAGGTGCTACAATTAATGGGACAATAGGCTTTCAATTCCTTATGGGATTCTCCCCTCCACACTATCCAAGCCAGAACTCAAGGGACTTGTAGACTTTCAATTCCTTATGGGATTCTCCTGTACGGATATGCGCTTGGATTATACACACGTGACGGTCTTTCAATTCCTTATGGGATTCTCCGGCATTACGAGGGCAAAGAGCGTGTCCTGGCTGGATATGCTAACTTTCAATTCCTTATGGGATTCTCCCGTATATTGTGTTCAGGGTGTTTACGATTACCCGGCTTACTCTTTCAATTCCTTATGGGATTCTCCACTGTGAGGGCTGCGCCCATCATTAGGCTGAAAAGGACTTTCAATTCCTTATGGGATTCTCCTCGGCGACTATGAAGTTGTAATATCTCGGACGAAGTACTTTCAATTCCTTATGGGATTCTCCTATAAGGTAAACGCGCCACATGTCAAAGCGGCTAGGAAGACTTTCAATTCCTTATGGGATTCTCCTTGAAAACTATGACAGGAGTGTTCTAGAAGTCCTTGAAACTTTCAATTCCTTATGGGATTCTCCGCCGCAATATTCGCCGCATCACAGATAGCAAAGACAAGCACTTTCAATTCCTTATGGGATTCTCCTGAGGAAGCTGCGCCGCGAGAAGCGCGAGGAGCGCGCCGAGACTTTCAATTCCTTATGGGATTCTCCGCGCGGTGAGCTTCCCGGCGCTCGCCCCCGTAAACGTCGCTTTCAATTCCTTATGGGATTCTCCCCGCCGCCCCGGCGGCGGATGCCGGGCGGCGGTTTCTCTTTCAATTCCTTATGGGATTCTCCTATGTTGCGTTTTTTGAAACGGCGGGGTGGGCGGGTATTCTTTCAATTCCTTATGGGATTCTCCCCACTCCGTGCTCGTCGGCCCAGCGCTTTATCTCTGCTTTCAATTCCTTATGGGATTCTCCCAGCAGGGCACGGGGCAGCCAGTTCACGATATATATCTTTCAATTCCTTATGGGATTCTCCCTACACCTTCGTCATCCTGGTTGTACTCGTCATCGTCCTCTTTCAATTCCTTATGGGATTCTCCGGTTCTATGAGGGTGCGAGCGAGGCCAGCGGCGTTGTGGCTTTCAATTCCTTATGGGATTCTCCGGAGGTAGAGAGAATAGAGTATGGGGACATAAGCGTTGACTTTCAATTCCTTATGGGATTCTCCTTTACCCCGCCCCGGAGGGGGCGGAGGTAAAGGTCTTTCAATTCCTTATGGGATTCTCCCCGGCGAGCTCGTCCTCAGTCTTATGCTCCATCTCGTCTTTCAATTCCTTATGGGATTCTCCGCACACTAGTTGGAAGAAAATGAATCCCAGTGAAAGTACTTTCAATTCCTTATGGGATTCTCCTCCTACAACGCCCTTCAACCACATGCAAAACAGTGTCTTTCAATTCCTTATGGGATTCTCCTAAGCTACTATGACAGGCTGGCAAAGGCGGATAGAGAATATGCTTTCAATTCCTTATGGGATTCTCCGGCGCGTAGACGCCCATGTCATCCCACCAGATGGCTCTTTCAATTCCTTATGGGATTCTCCGAGACTAGGCGGTTCAAGATTGATGATAAGATAGTGATCTTTCAATTCCTTATGGGATTCTCCAGTGAACCTGACTTTGAGGGTGGTTCAAGGGATGTGCCACTCTTTCAATTCCTTATGGGATTCTCCACGCCTCCGCCGCGGAGTATACACAACACCAGAAAAACACTTTCAATTCCTTATGGGATTCTCCTGCTACTCCTCAAGATTAGTAAAAAGAGGGCGGGTAGGAACTTTCAATTCCTTATGGGATTCTCCTGAAGGATAATGAGTGGAGGCCACTCGGAATGAAATACTTCTTTCAATTCCTTATGGGATTCTCCACAGGTGCACTATAGAGAAGTGCGGGTAGACGGAAAAAACTTTCAATTCCTTATGGGATTCTCCCGACACTAGGCGCCCCGGCCTCGACAGCGTAGCCGAGGTCTTTCAATTCCTTATGGGATTCTCCGGAAGGAGAAGGAAGAGATGGTACTTGGATGGAAGATAGCTTTCAATTCCTTATGGGATTCTCCGATGACATGAGAAAAGAGCTCGAAAACCTAGAGAAGAAGACTTTCAATTCCTTATGGGATTCTCCATAATAATAACCGAGGAGGTCAGGGAGGCCCTCAGGAAGTTCTTTCAATTCCTTATGGGATTCTCCCACAGGCAGCCACCGCCCGGCGCGAAGAGCGAGTACGCCTTTCAATTCCTTATGGGATTCTCCGGAGGGCGTCGGTGAGCCAGTTCTCCCTGAGGCTGACGACAGCTTTCAATTCCTTATGGGATTCTCCTACTTTCTATGTCTAGGATAGATAGAATAAGTTATTTGTCTTTCAATTCCTTATGGGATTCTCCGAGGAGTTAAAGAACGCTCTATCGATTGTAATAATGTCAGCTTTCAATTCCTTATGGGATTCTCCAATAGGTGTGGCCTAGTGCGGCGGTGAAGCTGTAGTGGTTCTTTCAATTCCTTATGGGATTCTCCCCTGAGCCCTGCTGAGCTCGACGACGAGGAACTTGTCTTTCAATTCCTTATGGGATTCTCCGGATTGTGCGTGAGCCTCTTCACGTTAGGGCAAACTTTACTTTCAATTCCTTATGGGATTCTCCTGAGGGTTTATATCTAGGATATATATTATGATTTGAGGTTTATATTGGTTATGGATTGAGTTTCTCCTAGATTGTGTTTTTCTCCTTCTGTAAGTGTTGCTGGTGGCCTGTATTCTCCTTTGATCGTACAGGAGGAGGCTGTTGTAGAGTTTAGATGGAAGTTATACTTTGATATTGTGAGTACTTCTCATATTGACCTTGAGGTTTGTGCGGGTGCTATTTTTATAAAGTGTGGTGTCCTAGGAGAGGCTACCAGGGTGATAGGTAGGGCTCGTACTTGCCGCGGGTGACTAGTGCGGCTGCGAGGCGGCGGGCCTGTCTCTGTATGGCTGGGCGTAGCGGCTTGTCGCCGGCCACGAGTGTCTCCCAGACGGTGCCCCATACGTGTCTCCTCTCCTCCTGGTTGTCGGCGATCTTGGCGAGGCTCTTGGGCTTCTCCTGTGCGAGCCTGTGGAGGGGGTAGTCGACGGCTAGTGGGCGGAACTCTTCCATTAGGTCTAGTACTAGGCTCATGCGGCCGGGGCGGCGGGCGTGGAGGAAGCCGTAGTAGGGGTTGAGGCCGGCGTTGAAGGCGGCGCGCCAGGTTTCGCGTAGTAGGAGGGCGTAGCCCATGTTGAGGGCTATGTTGAAGGGGTCGGGCTGCTCGCCCTTGGGGAGGGTGTATCGCTTTACGCGTGTCTTGAAGCCTAGGCTTGTGGGGAGTAGGGCTGCGTGGGCGTGCCAGTATGCGCGGGCGGCTGCGGCTTCGAGCTGCCTTATCTCCTGTACTGTCTGGGCCTGGTCGAGGCGTTGGAGGGCTGTGGTGGCTGCCTGGGTGGCGGCTCTTATGGCGGCGCGCTGGGGTGGCTTGCGGGCGGGCTTTGTCTTTGAGAGTCTGTAGAGTATTTGGCGCTGGTTGTAGATCTTGCCTCTGGCTATCTCTCTGGCGATCTCTGGCCTGCGCTTCTTGGTGGCTGCTAGCTGTGCCTGCCAGGTTTTGAGTGTGGAGCCGTAGGTGGCTGGGAGGAGGCGGGCTGCTGGGCGCCAGCCGTCGTAGAATACTATGTCTATTCCGAGCTTGGCGGCTAGTAGTACGGCTGAGCTCGAGATGCTGGCGGCTTTCGTGTCGATGACTATTGCGTCGACTTCTGCTGGGGGTATTTCCTCGGGTTTCTGGCCTTTTCTGGCGACCTGGAGTAGGCCTTTGCGGGCGCGTATGTAGACGCCGTAGCCTGTTATGATGAGTAGTCTCTTCATGGCTTGTCCGCCACTTTGGCTGGCTTGCAGGCGTGGAGGTATGGGCAGGCGGGGCTGCACTCGTCGGGGAGGCCGGGGTCGTATTCCTCGGCGACTACTCGGTGTAGCTCGTCGCGGCGCCTGAGGAAGTCGCTTCTGAGCTGGTCTCCGAGGCCCTCGACGTGCTCGTAGACCTTGAGTGTGCGGCGCCTCTGGTCGAGGTGTACGTGGAGTAGTACGGCGTAGTCGTAGGGTGTGCCGAACATTGATTCGAGGGCCATGGCGTAGCCCGCGATGGCGAGGAGGTGGTCGTAGCGGGGCGGCCTGGTCTTGACCTCTATGATTATGCCGGAGGGGAGTAGGCTGTCTACGCGGAGTGTGGGCGTGAGGCCTAGGGGGGTGCCGTCGACGGGGAACTCGGGCTGCTCTGGGGCTACGAGGGCTTCTAGTGTTGGGGTGTCGAGGTGCCTGCTCCTCGCGGTGGCGTGCTCGTACTCGGCGGCGTAGGTTATGGAGGCCATGGACCAGACTTTCTCGGGTATCCAGCGTGCCTCCTCGGGTGGCGTGGCGCGTAGCCTGGAGAGGAGTCTTTCGACGTCCCTGGCGGCCTTCTCCTCCATCTCGCGTAGGAAGGCCTGGCCGCTGGGTGGGCGTGCGCGTACGGTCTCTTTGGCTGCGGCTATGGCGTGGCTTCTGGCGGCGTGTACGAGTGTGCCCCTCTCGAGTATGGGGTTTGGGCTCTGCCTGGTGTGGGCGACGTACTTGAGGTAGACGTTGCGGCCTGTGGGGCAGTAGCCGGGGGCTATGTCGGATACGGGTAGCTGGACGTCGTAGAGGGGGGCTACGGGGCTCTGGCTCCAGTTCCAGCCGCGGAGCTCGGGGCTTACTCCTTCGAATGGGGTGCGTCTGACCTTTTTTGATAGCTCCGCGGCCCTGGTCCAGGTGTAGAACACATGGTTATAATAGGCGTTATAATGGTTATGTTTTTCGTGGAGCACAGGCTGTTCACGGCGACCGATGTAAAGCACTATGCCTACTGTCCGGGGATAATATATGTCCGCTACGTGCTCGGCGTGGGGGAGGCTGAGACGGACTATATGGCGGAGGGGAGGGAGGTTCACAGGGAGAAGAGCATCGTGGCGCTCATAGCTAGGTATAGGCCGGTGCGTGTTCTGAGGCAGCCTGTGCTGCGGTGCCCCGAGCTGTTGCTCTCGGGTGTGCCGGACGCGCTGCTTGTTCTGAGGGGTGGGAGGGGGGTTGTGGTGGAGGTGAAGTGGGCGGAGTATCCGGGGGAGGTTAGGCGTGACCATAGGCTGCAGGTGGGGGCGTACGCGCTGCTGGCGAGGTGTGGGGCGGGTGTGGAGGTGGATCGGGGGGCGG